>Ga0187776_10000488_pt1 | contig 19005 bp, 22 predicted proteins | sample 0216_BV02_MP12_2_FD_132426 | JGI IMG/M metagenome (GOLD analysis project Ga0187776, IMG submission 132426) | Tropical peat soil microbial communities from peatlands in Department of Meta, Colombia - 0216_BV02_MP12_20_MG | ecosystem: Environmental > Terrestrial > Soil > Wetlands > Peat | place...
AAGGCGACCGGAACGGTCCCGATGCTCGTGAACGGAACGCCGGTCACTCCGCCGCCGCTTTCGGTCACGGACGCGGACTACACCACGCTGCTTGATTGGATCACGGCGGCGCAGTGACGCGTTTGTATTTATTCATGACCCTGATCTTCGGGCTGTCGGTCTGTTTCGGGGCCGGGTGCGGCTCGGTCGATCCGGGGGTAGGGGAGGGAGGCGGTACTTTAGACTATAACGTTTTTAAGGCGAATATCCAGCCCATCTTGGATGGACGGGGCTGCTCAAATTCAAATTGTCATTATCGGGACAAGAATAACCCGAATAATGGCGGTCCCGGAGGGAGCTTCCATGTCTTCAATTGCACGGTGGACCTCTGCACGGAGGATGAGTACCGGGCAAACTTTGATTCCGCATCCGGGTTTACCAACATCCCGAATCCGACGGACAGCAAGCTTTTGCTCAAGCCGCTGGCCGTCTCTGCCGGAGGAATACAGCATCTCGGAGGAGACATTTTTTTGAATACGACAGATCCTGATTATCTCGCGATTTTGGGTTGGATCCAGAGTCCGCTTTGAAGACGACAGGTCGAGAAACCCGATCTCGATGGTTATTGTGTCTCCTCTGCCTGGGTCATCTCTTGATGGCCGAGGCCGCCTCCGGAGAGGAGTCCTATCAGAAAGCGTCGGTGGTCGAACCGTTCCTCGAAATTCATACCGGACCGGGCGCCGGGTATCCGATCTTTTACATCGCGGAGCGCGGGGAGGAAATCCTTCTTTTGAAGCGTCGGACGGACTGGTATCGGATCCGACTGTCCAACGGGAAAGAAGGCTGGGTCCATCGAAGCGAAATCGAAAAGACCCTGCTGGCCCAAGGCCGGAAAAAGCGGCTGATGGATCGGATCTATGATGATTATCTTGCTGACCGGCTGGAGATGGGATGGGGAGCGGGGGAGTTCGGCGGAGACCCCTCCCTCTATGTCCGTATGACTTACATCCTGACCGACGTTCTCTCCGTGGAGGGAAATGCCAGTTTTGTCTCAAGTAATCTGGGAACGACACAGCTCTATCAAGGGGGAGTTGTAGTCACGCCCTGGAAATGGCGCTGGTTGTCGCTTTCGGGAACGCTCGGGGGCGGTATCGTGTATTCAGCGCCCTCCAGCCTCGTTGTGGGCGTCACCCAAAAAACATTTCAAGTGGCCCATGCCGGTGTCGGGATATCGGTTCCTCTGGTCCGGGATCTGTTTTTGCAGGGGGATTTTCGAAACGACACCGTTTTCATGGGCACCGGGGAGATAAAGGAGTTCCAGGAATACAGCGTGGGACTCTCGTTTCGGTTTTAGGACGATTGATGATAAAACAAATTCTATTCGCGATTGGGGCCATCGTATTTTTAGTCGGAGTAGTCTTTTCTTTTGCACAGGCGGAGAATTTTCCGCAAAGCGAAGAACCGGTCATCAAGCCGCCGGTTGAAGAACAAAAGTTGAAGGAAGCCAAGATCGATACCGAGTCGCTCGAGATCGGTCCCTATTACGGCCTGTATGCTCTGGACGGGTTTGGAACCTCTTCGGTCTATGGCGTTCGGCTGGCCTATCACCTGACGGAGGACGTCTTCTTTGAAGGAACCTACGGAATCACCCGGTTCAATCAGGATACCTTTCGCAATTTAACCGGACGTTCCCTGGTGACCGATGAGAGGATCACGTACTGGAATGCGGGTGCGGGGTATAACCTTTTACCCGGACAGACCTTCCTGACCCGAAAGAAGACGCTGAACTCGACGATCTATCTGCTCGGCGGGCTCGGCCAAACCCAGATCGACGGACAGGCCCATTTCACGTTCGACGCGGGAACCGGCTACAAGATCTACATCGTGGACTGGTTTGAATTTCGCATGGAGCTTCGGGCTCACATCCTCCAGACCGATATTACGGGGGAAAACAAGGTCATGAAAAACATCGAAGGGACCGCGGCCTTCGCGGTCTTTTTCTGAGAGGTGGCCGATGAATAAGAGAAAGACGATCGTTCTGTTCCTATCGGGATTGATTTTCTTCACCATGAATCTGGCTCAGGGTGCCGGACAGGGGGAAAAGGCCCCCGATTTCACGGGAAAGACCCTTGCGGGAAAAAACGTCAAGCTCAGTGAACTGAGGGGCCGCACTGTCCTGATTAATTTTTGGGGGACCTGGTGCGCCCCCTGCAAGGAAGAGCTTCCCTACTTCAACCGGCTTTACGGCAAATACAAGGGGATCGGACTTGAGATACTGGCCGTGAATATCGACAAGGTGGCTTCGCAGGCGGCTGGGATGAGCGGGGCGTTGGGGCTAACATTTCCGGTCGTCTTGGACCCTGCGGGGGATCTTTCCGATCTGTATCGGATCCGAAGCATGCCGACCACATTCGTGGTCGGAAAAGACGGGGTGATTCGCTACGTCCATTGGGGATTCGGGCCCAATGATCCGCCTCGTTATGAAACGGAGATCAAAACCCTCCTAAAGGACTGATCGGCATGAAACGGACGGTGTTGTTATTGATCATCCTCATGGTGGTCCTTTCCGGGGTCTTTGGGTGTGCCTCGGTCAAACCTTGGGAGCGGGAGTATCTCGCCGATGAAACGATGCAGTTTGACCCCAACCCGTTGCTGGCCCAATGGCATCAACATGTGCGGGAAATTCGGGAAGGCGGGCGGGGCGGGTTCAACGGTACCGGCGGGGGGTGCGGTTGCAGGTGATGATAACACGATGGGCGGGCCGTCCGGCAGGTCTGCCGCGGCGGGCAGGCGGGGAAGCCGGAGGCCTTCGACAGCTGTTGAAGGCCGTTCTATTCATCGCATGGACGGTCCTTCCCATCGAGTGGTCGTGGGCGATTGAACCCGCACAGGATCACGTCGAGGCCGGTTATAATTACTACCACGGAGGGGGGGTGACCGTTACAGGGCCAGCCGTCATTGTGCAAAAAAATATTTTAAACGGAGCCACGTTGAAGGCGGGTTACACTGTGGATATCGTCAGCTCGGCCTCGATCGATGTGGTGACCCAGGCCAGCCCTTTCAAAGAAACCCGAACGGAATACAGCGTCGGAACCGACATCCTACGCGGCGACACGCTGGTCGGGGTGGACTATATCAACAGCCGTGAATCGGACTATCTGTCCGACACGCTTTCGGTCAGGATGGCGCACGATCTGTTCGACAAAAACATGACGGTCAGTCTGAAGGTGGACCGCTCCTGGGACCAGGTCGGGAAAAATCATGATCCGTCATTTGGATGGAAGAATTTCGATCGGACGATTTATGCGGCCGGCGTCACACAGTCCGTGACGCCCCGGTGGCTGATCCAGTTGAATTATGAACTCACCGCCGACGCGGGGTTGATCAATAACCCCTATCGTAGCGCCATTGTTTCGAGTGGTGGGATCGGGTCGTATGTACCTGAAAATTACCCGGATGCCCGCACCGGACAGGCCTGGGCCGTCCGGACCAGCTACGGATTTCCTTCGGGTGGCTCCGATGCTGGTTACGGGGGCATCCTGGGTTCGATTCAACTCGATTACCGCTACTATCAGGACACGTTTGATGTTCACTCCAATACCGTCAAGGTTACGCTTCAACGCTATTTCTATCTGAATTGGCTTGGCGGAGTTTTCTATCAGTACTACTGGCAGGATGCGGCCAGTTTTTATGGGGACGTGTTACCGCCGAATCAGCTTTATAAAGCACGGGACAAGGAACTCTCCCAATTTCACGATCAATGGGTCGGCTTGACGCTTCAGTATAAACTCAAACAGACGCAATGGGGAATAATCCGTAACCCCTATATCCAGATCAGCAACAGTTGGATGGTGTTCAATTATGACAACTTCACCGATCCGCGGACCGGTGCACTTTATTCTCAGAGGGTTTATGTACTCCAAACGGACTTCGGCTTTAATTATTAGAATCCTCCTGCTCGGCGGTCTGCTGATTTCCTTCCCGGCCTACGGAGAGGAGGCCCCCGGATTCCTCGTGAGCGAAAATCGGGCCCTCATGGGAACCGAGGTGATCATCAAGGTGTTCGGGGACGACCGTTCTGAGATGGAGCGGGCCGTTCAGGAGGCCTTCGAGGAGATTTCGCGACTGGAAAGGATGATGAGCAACTTTATTCCGACCAGCGAGCTTTCCCGCATCAATCAACAGGCCGGAAAGGCCCCCGTTCCTGTCAGCCGGGAGTTGTTCTCGGTGATCCGGCAGTCGTTGATGTTTTCCGATATCACCGAGGGAACGTTTGACATTTCCTTCGCCTCGGTCGGCAAACTCTGGGACTTTCGGGCCGGGATCATGCCCACACCCGAGGCCGTCAAGAAGCAACTTCCCTTCGTCAATTATCGGAAGATCCAGTTGAATGAAAAGAATTCGAGCGTGTTTCTTCCCTATCCCGAGATGGAAATCGGTCTGGGAGGCATCGGGAAGGGGTATGCCGTCGATCGGGCCATGGACGTGCTAACAAAGCATGGGATTCATGATGCCATTATCATGGCGGGAGGGGATATGATGGTCAAAGGCAAGAAAGGAAAGGATCTGTGGCGGGTCGGGCTTCGAGACCCGGATAATAAGGATAAGATCCTTGCGGTATTACCCTTACAGGATCGGGCGGTGTCGACCTCCGGGGATTACGAGCGCTTTTTTATAAAGGATGGCGTTCGGTATCATCATATTATTGATACAAGGACAGGATACCCCGCCAGACTCTGCCGGAGCGTGACGCTCTTGGCAAAGGACGCGACCACCACCGATGGCCTTACCAAGGGGGTTTTCATCATGGGCCCGGAGCGGGGGATGGCGCTTGTCGAGCGACTCGAGGGAGTGGAAGCGATTATCGTGGATGCTCAAGGAAAGATCCATCTATCTTCCGGATTGGCCTCTCTGCAGTCGGAAGGAGCGAAGGACAGGAAATGAAAATGCATAGCCGATTCGTCGTCTTTTTTCTTCTTGTTCTTTTACTCTTTCCGCTCTGTCTTACCATGGCCGAAGAGGCGAGTGCGCCCCGGCAGGAGATCGAGAGCCTCGACGGTCAGGTCCAGGATCTCAAGGAAAAGATCGTGGAAATGAACACGCTTCTTTTCCGCCTTCAGGAAGACCTGCTGTTTCCGGAGGAGTCCTCCGTCGTGGTTTTCCTGGCGGTGGAAGGGGGGAATTATTTTGCGCTGGATTCGGTCAAATTGAACTTGGACGATAAGCTGGTCTCAAGCTATCTTTACACCGACCGTGAGGTCGGTGCGCTCAGAAAGGGCGGAGTTCAACGCCTCTACATGGGAAACGTGAAGTCCGGCGACCATCAATTGGTTGCGATCTTTACGGGGAAGGGGCCGCAGGAAAAGGATTACAAACGCGCCGAGACGATTCATTTCAACAAGGAAAGCGGCGCCTCCTTTATTAAAATCATCATACGAGACAGCTCGGCGAAAGAGCAACCTGAGTTTGCCCATGAAACGTGGAATTAAAAGATCCAACGGTGGAATTCGCCGAACCCTGATTGTTTGGCTTATTTTCCAAAGCGTCATCCTCCATGGATTTTTCTCTCCTCTTGCCCGCGCGGAAAACACCTCGTTCAATTTTGATAAAAGGGCGGATGCGTTGCAAAAGGAAGCCTACTTTCATTTCTTTTTAGGAGACTATCTAACTTCGGCCACCCGGTTGAAGCTTGTTGAGCAGATTCCGGGAGCGAGCGAGAAGAATTTAGACAATGCACGGCTTCTCTTGGGAGGGCTTTATATCGCCTGGGGAATGTATCGTCCGGCGACCGCTCTTTTTGACCGATGGGTGGGGCAGTTTCCGCCGGGGAGCAGTCGGGACCAACTCCTAGTCCTGATCGAGCGGCTTCAGTATCGCCGCGCGCTTTATCAGTCGGCCATCGATACCTTCGGGTTGTTATCCCCAGAAGGAACCTTTGGATCGATGGATCAGGCCCGCTACCTCGCCGGGATGAGCCATTATCTCCGGGGAGATTTTCAGGAAGGGATCCGCATCTTGGAAGCGATCCCTCCGTCCAGCGGGTACTTTCCCTTTGCACGGTTGGCCGTCGCCCAGTCCTATGTCGGACTGGAAAATTTCGAAAAATCGACCCTCCTTCTAAAAAACCTGGGGGAGATCAACCCTCACGGGGATCCGGTTCTTCGGGCGTTTACGGAAAAAAGTCGCTTGATCCTGGGGTTTCTTCTGATTGAATTAAAACGGTATCAAGAAGCCCGTACGGTCTTCGCTACCATCCCGGCCTCCAGTCCCTTTTATCCCGATGCCCTTTTCGGGGAGGGGTCGGCCGATTTCGATGCAGGACGGTACCTAGAAGCCCTTCCTCCTTTTCAGGAATTGTTCAAGACATTCCCGGACCATGCCTATGCACTGGAAGGGCTGATTCCCATCGGAGGAAGTTTTCAGAAACTGGGCGCATGGGCGAAATCCCTTCAAAGCTACGGGGAGGCCCTTGTCGTTTACGACCGGAAAGAAAAAGAGATCGGGGAACTTCGAAGATTCATACAAGATCGGGATCGATTGGTCGAGTGGCTCGACGGATCGGGAGATGTTCAGGGAGACCGGCTGCTTCCTCTGCTCGACGACGACCCGGCTCAGTTTCAGATCGACCGGTATCGGGAACTCTCTTCACTGATGGTCTATCTCGACCAGAAACTGGCAGACATGGGGGTTTTTAAAATCATGGTTGACCACCGAGAAGAGGTCTTCCAAAGGCATCTCCCAACCCTCAAACGATTTCTGGATGAAGATCCGATCAAGGCGCTTCAAGAAAAAGAACGTCTTCTTCGGGCCCGACTCGAAGAAGCGATTCAAAAGGAAGATGTGATCGCCCTTGCGACCAGCCGGGAGAAAGAAGAGTTCGATCAATTGGCCCGAGGCCAATCGGATGAAAGGAATTTGCAAGCCGCGATCGACCGGTCCGGAGCCGCGTCTTCGCCGGATCTCTTGGAACTGAAAGGAGAAGTAGAGGCGGCCAACCGTAGACTGTCCCTGTTTCAAGGTGAACTCCTTTGGAGGGTGATTACCGAGGCGCCCGGAAGAATCGACGATCTTTGGAGAAGCGAGGGAAAGCTCGGGAAAGGCTTGGTGGTGTTGTCCGAACGGCGGACCCGATTGATGGCTTCGATCCCGTCCATGGAACGGGATATCGATCGATTTCGTCAAAGAATTCAGACGGCCAACCAAGATCTCCTCGAGAAGAAAGCAAAGGCACTCGAGCTTCAAAAAAAACTTGTTCCCCCGTTGCAGGTCCTTCTCCTACATGTCCTGGACAAAAAACGGGGTCGGATCGAGCAACTGGCGGCCGTGGCTAAGCTGAACCAGATCCAGATCCTTGATCTGAAGAGCGGGCCATGAAATCCGTCTTGATCGGCCTCTGCCTATCCCTGCTTGTCGGGTGCAGCCACGGAAAAGATACGCGGCGTGGGGAAGGAGATGCGTCGTTGACTCCCCGGGAGATCGAAGCCCTTCGGCAAGAGCCGTTGGTGGCTCAGAAAGAAGGAGTAGTGAAAGAGTACGAAAATTTTCTGAAACGGTACGATTCGGTCGATTCGGCTTTAAAAGCACAGGCCCTGAAGCGGTTGGGGGATCTCTATCTTGAAACCGCGAATCAGCGCTTCCTGAAGGCGATGGAGGCTTATGAAAACCACCCCGAAGGGCCGCCGCCTCTGGTCGATTATACGAAAGCGATCGGGGCCTATGAGGAACTTCTTCGATTTGATTCCGATTTTCATGAAAATGATCAGGTACTCTATGCCCTTTCACGCGCTTATGCGGAGACGGGCGACAGGGACCGGGCCGTTGGATCGCTCGAGCGACTCCTCAAGGAGTACCCATCCAGTCGCTATCGACAGGAAGCCTCTTTTCGTTTGGGCGAGTATTATTTTGATCAACACCGGTATGAGAAAGCCGCGGAGGTTTATGAGCAATCCCTAGCATTGAAGGACCCCTTCTTCCTCGATAAGGCGCAGTACAAACTCGGCTGGACTTATTTCAACATGAAAGAATACTCAAAGGCGATTGACAACTTCCTCCGGCTCGTGAATCAGAAGGTGACCTCGGAAAGCGATCTTTCTTCCGAGCAGGGTTCTTTGGTCTGGGAGGCCCTGACCTATGTGGCGACCTCGTTTCGGATGCTCGGCGGGGCCGCTCCTCTCTCGGTGTATTTCCAGGATAAAAAATCCCCTCCCTACGAAAAAGAACTCTACGTGATGATTGGAAATCAGTATATGTCGGAGGGGGAATCCTCTCAGGCGATCGAGACCTACCGGACGTTTATCCGACAACATCCGTCTCATCCCATGGCGCCGATTTTCCTGTCCTACATCATCGAGGTCTACGAGAAACAAAAGAACCCCGAGGTCGTCGAACAGACGCAAATCCAGTTGGTGACGGACTATTCCTCCAAGAGCCCCTGGTACCGGGCCAATGATGAGGCGGCCCATGCACGTTCCCGCCCCCTGGTCAAAGGAGCGCTCTATCGCTTGGCCCTTTCGGCCCATTCCCGCGCACAGGCCGTGAAAGACGACGAGGATTACCGAAAGGCCGCGGGATGGTATCGACAATTTCTTGCGGAGTTTCCTCAAGAAAAGGAATCGCCGGACATCCACCTCTATTTGGCCGAGGCCCTCTTCACGTTGGGGGAATTCTCTCAAGCCGGAGCGGAATATGTGACCGCCGCCTACGGTTACCCCGAAAAGGGTGCGAACCCGAAGGCCGCTTATGACGCGGTTGTGGCATACGAGAAGGTGAAGACCCGGGAAGGCGACGAAAAAGTGATCGATCTTTCAAAGCGCTTTGCCGCCACCTTTCCTCAAGATCCGAAAGCCCCCGCGCTGCTTTTAAAATCCGGCGAGATTCTTTTCGAGGAAAAGCGCTATGACGAGACCCTTACTGTCCTGAAAGAGTTTCTGGCCCGTTTCCCAGGACACGAGGGCTCGACGACGGCGCAGAAGCTCGTTGCGCACAGCTTTATGCAGGGGGGACATTTTGATGAGGCCCGACTGGCCTACCGTCAGACGCTGTCCTCCCTTCCTTCATCGGATACAAAGGGGCGTCAGGAAATTTCCGATCTGTTAGCCGCGGCTGTTTATAAACAAGCGGAGAACCGCAAGGGAGAAAACCGCTTGGAAGAAGCGGCCCGTCTCTTTGAGGATGTGGCCGCCGAAGCTCCGCAAAGCGAGCTGGCCCCGCAGGCCCTTTTTGAGGCCGGAACGATCCGTGAGGGGATGAAGCAAACGAAAGAGGCCATCGCCATTTATCAGAGGCTGGTTCTCCTTTCTCCAAACTCAACGCTTTCAGGCAAGGTGCTGGTTGAGGTCGGTTTATTGTACGAAAAAGAGGAGCGATGGGTGCCTTCGGCGGATGCCTTCGTCTCTGCCGCCGAGCATATTCAGGATGAGAATCTTGTTCCCCATCTTCTCTTCACGGCCGGTCTTTATTACGAGAAGAGCGCACAATGGGAGAAGAGCTACGATTCCTTCTCGAGGTTCACCGAACGGTTTCCACAAAACCCGGATGCGGCGGAGGCCCTGTTCAAAATGGCCGGCGCCCGGCAGAAACAGGGAAAGGGTCAGGAGGCGCTTCAGCTTTTTGAGAAAGTGGAGCAAACGTTCCCCAATACGCCGTTCGCGGCAGAGGCCCTCTTTCAGGTCGGGGAAGGGGCTTTCGCAAATTTTAAGGCCGTCCGGTTGGAAAAACCTTTGGACAAAAACCTGAAGAAAAAGGCCAAGGCGATGGAGAAGACCGTCGACCTTTATAGAAAAGCCATCGAGACCCGATATTCCGATGTGGTCACGGCCTCTGCTTATCGGTTGGGAGAGGTATTTGAACATTTTAAATCGTCCCTCTTGAACGCGGAACTCCCTCGAAACTTAAATAAGGAAGAGCAGGAAGAATACCGCTTCCAACTTGAAGAGAAGGCCTTCCCCTTTGAACAGAAGGCGGTGGAGGCCTACTCCAGTAACGTGCGACGGATCCAAGACCAGAATAGTCCTTACAACGAATGGATCAAAAAAAGTTACGAGCGTCTGTCCCAACTGAGACCCGCTCTGTACCGGAGACCGGAGAGAGGTGAGCGGGTGATCACCGTCATCGATCAACGTCTTTTATCGACGCAAACGATTGAAGACTCCCCTGAAAAAATGGTGCAGGCCAAATGATCAGGCGCGTTTATTGGATCGCCGGAATTCTTATCTTCATCCTTGGAACGATGTCGGCCGGATGTATCCGGTCCTCCTCGATATCCTCTGTTCCGGCGGCGACGATGCCGGCCGCCCCGGCCGTCCGCAACGATCCGCCCCGTCGCTCGGAACCGGATGGGGCCCTTCTCCAATTCAAGAAAGGAGTCCAGCTCCTTGAAAACGGACAGAATGAGGAGGCACGGCTTTTGTTTGAAAGACTCCGGAATGCCTATCCGAAGATGGGCATTGTTTACATGAACCTGGGAGTGACCTATAAGCGTCTTGGATTACTTCCGGAAGCGATCTCCTCTTATCAACGGGCCCTTGAAATTGAGCGAGGCGACGCCGAGGTTTATTACAACATGGCCATTGCCTTGCGTGAACAGGGGGAGTTTCGCAAGGCCGAAGCGGCGTACAAAACCGCCCTAGTCATTTCTCCGGATTTTGTTGACGCTCATTACAACCTGGCCGTCCTTTATGATCTATATCTCAACGACCCGGATGATGCCATCCGTCACTATCAACGGTTCCTGGAACTGGGGGGAGGAGATTCGAAAGAGATTCAGATCTGGATCTCGGCCCTTCAAAAAAGAATCGACGAAACCAGGAGGTCCCCATGAAGCCGATGCTGAGAACGCTGATCGGATTCCTGATCGGGATTATTCTCATTGGGGAGACGGGATTCGCAGCCGACCTTCTCGTGAAAGAAGGAAAGGGGATCGAAAACAAGATCCCAGGACCGTCCCAACAGGAAGGATCAAAAAACATCGAGCAGTTGTTGATGGAGGGGACCGAGATCCAGGGGACGCTGGAAAAACCCCATGTGGTGTACGTCATTCCCTGGAAAGAGCTCCCCTCTTCCATCGAAGAGGCGACTCCCCTTCGGAGAAGCTTCAGGAACGAGATCCTGGAACCGGTGGATCGGGAGCAGTTTCAGAATCAATGGGGAAGTCTCTCCCTCCATCCTAAATAATGGAACGAAAACGGATGTCTTATCTTCAAGATCAGAATGATGCGCGATTCAGAAAAATCCTCCTGCGTTGCATGGGATTCTACTTTGCATTCGCGGCGGCCATGACGCTGATTCCCTTCCCTCATTCAGAGAAGCCGGATTTTAAGAACCTTCCAAATCGGGTGGCGAAGCTGATTTTGAAAGGGCCCGCTCCGATACCTCCTCCGATCATACCGGAGGTGAGTAAACCGAGCGAGAAAACCGCGACGCCAAAATCAAAACCGGAGGAAGGAAAGCCCGAAAATACAAATAAGCCCTCTTCACAGAAGCGGGACATTGTGATGAGAAGCGGTCTCCTGGGCTCATTGAATCAAGGGGCTGCCGGGAAGAGTTTAAGTGCATTGATCGGGGATCAGAAATTGGACCAAGCCCTCTCGTCCGTTGATCTGATCACCTCTCCCGCTTCACAAAGGGGTCGGCCTTTAATTAAAAACGCTCTGCCTACCAAAACAAACCTGGCTGATCAGAAGATCGCCCGTATCGGCAAGCTCAAGGAGGGGGAGCAGGTCAGACTCGAAAAAGGAGACGAGGTTGCGTTGGCACCTTTCAAAGGTGGCTCTTCCGGTAATGGGTCGGGGCATGGTGGTGACGGGCTCGGAAACGGAATAAGCGTCCTGTTAAAGGGCAGCGGTTCCGGTTCGGGAAATGGCTCCATTAACTACGACGCCATTTCGCGTGTCGTTGAACAATACAAGGGCGGCCTCATTTATCTCTACAACAAAGAGCTCCAAGCTAACCCCACCCTGAAGGGGACAATTACGGTCGAGTTTTCTATTGACGGCACTGGAAGGGTTATTGAAGCCCGCGTTGTCACCAGTTCGATGGATTATGCGCCACTGGAAAAAGCACTGGCCAGTCGGATCAAGATGTGGAAATTTCCTCACCTCTATGACGGTATTATTGTTGTGACCTATCCCTTCGTTTTCTTCCCGGTGTAGAAAGTCTTAGCTCTTCGCACCCCTTGAGGGGAGCCAATCGTTACTAGATTTCTTCGAAAAAATGGCCCATTGAAATGGGTTTGTTGAGAGGTCAAAATAGTATTAATACTGTTGTTTTTCAATAAGTTAAAGTTCTTGACAATTTGTGATTCCATGATAATTTTAAATTAGAGATCCGGCAGGATCTCTCACGCGTAGACCCCGCGTGACCCTTGCGTGCCCAACGTAAAGGCCCAAGTTCTCTTCGGAGCGCTTGGGCCTTTCGTTTTGTTTGACATCGATGCCTGAGGCTCCATACAATAGTACCGTTAGAGGAGGGGTTATGAAGAAGGTATTGGTTCCTTTGGCGCCCGGCTTTGAAGAGATCGAAGCCGTCACCGTGATCGACGTCCTTCGTCGGGCTGGAATTGAAGTGACGGTTGCCGGGACGGTCGAGGGTGCAATTGAAGGCCGCAATAAGATCAGGGTGGAGGCGGATGTCTTGCTCGATTCAGTCACCGCGAATTCGTTCGAGATGATTGTTCTTCCGGGAGGCTCCGTCGGGACCGAGCATTTGAAGAAGCATCCGAAGGTCAGGCAGATTCTTCAAGACATGGAAAGACGCGGTTGTTACCTCACGGCGATTTGTGCGGCTCCCCTGGTTTTGTCGGCCGTCGGACTTCTTGACGGGAAAAACATCACCAGTCATCCATCAGTTCAAAGGGATCTTTCGGAGGTGAAGTACAGCGAAGATCGAGTCGTTGTGGACGGTCGTATTGTTACAAGTCGCGCCCCCGGGACCGCCATGGAATTTGCCATGAAACTGGTTGAGATCTTGGGAGGCCGTTCTAAAATGGAAGAGGTCAACCGGGGTGTTTTGGCGCGTCTTTCATAGGGGGTCACGTCGCTCCCTCTGCAGGCAGAGCGGCTCGACTGAGCTCGCCGAAGTCTCGTCGAGGTCCTTCCCTTCTCGCTCCTTTTGCTCGCTAGATGGCCAACAGAAACTACCCATAGGTGTCTACAAAATGTCCAGTTCCATTTATGCCAGGGCGATTTTTTTTGATGCGGTTGGTACGCTATTCCAGGTGCGGGGCGGAGTGGGACAGGTCTATTGGGAAATAGCAAAACCATACGGTGTACGGACCACACCGGAGGAAATCGAGCATGCGTTTCGTGAAATTTTTTCGAAAGCACCCCCCCTGGCCTTTTCAAGGCTTCAGGCGGGTCTTCTGAGACGGTCGGAGAAAAAGTGGTGGTACGCAGTTGTATTCGAAGTTTTCCGGAGAGTCGGAATGATCCAAAACTTTGATCGATATTTTGAAGAGGTATTTCGAGCCTTTGCCGGTATTCGCGGATGGGAACTCTATCCAGAAACCCGTCAGGCCCTTCACGATTTGAAGGAAGCCGGATTTATTCTAGGTGTAATCTCAAACTTTGATTCGCGAATCCTCACGGTCTGTACGGATTTGGAAATCTTTGAGTATTTGGATTCGATCCAGGTCTCGAGTCGAGAGGGTGCGGTTAAACCGGATCCTCAGATCTTTCAGAGAGCGCTGCAACACCACCGTCTCCACCCCCGTGAAGCGGTTCACGTCGGCGATAGTTTAGAAAACGATGTCAGGGGTGCCGCCGCTGCGGGTCTTACTCCAATTTATCTCAATCGGGATCATACTCCGGATCTGCCGGAGGGTATTCTTTCGATTGAAAAACTCACCGACATTCTTTCGACGGTCAAGCCTCTGTAGACATTAATTCGGTCAAATCCACAGGATCATGTGCAAAAATTTTTTAAAATTAAACTTAATAATTCAATTGGTTGTGAAACTAAATCGGTGAATTTACACATATTATAAACAATATGTGCTTTTTTCTTGACTTTTAGTTGATACCGGATTATAAATTATACGAAATACAAGTGGATTGTTCGGAGTGTGAGGAGCAAAGATGAGTGGCGATGAGTAACAATGATAAAGTCTACTTCACCTCCCATGAGGTCGGCGAAATTATCGGTTTGACCCGGCGCCAAATACAACACTGGGATCATAGCGGTTTCATCAGACCGAGTTCTCGCACATCGGGTGGCCATTCCCGCTATACCTTCCAAGATCTCGTTTCTTTCAAGACAGCAAAGAAATTGTTGGAAGCGGGCGTATCGCTTCAGCGCATTCGTCAAAGCATCGGCGAGCTTCAACGGCTTCTTCCGACCATCAAGCGTCCGCTCGCGGAGCTGACGCTTGTCGCAACGGGCGACATGGTCCTGGTGTTTTATGAGGGAACGGTATTTGAAGCGATCTCCGGCCAGCAGTGGATCGTCGAGGTCGCGGAGATCCGACGTGCCGTCGATAAGTGGCAGAAACGCATTGGAGAGCTTAGCCAGTATCGAAAAATTCACAAAAGTCGTGGGCCGTCACAACAGATTGATAAGGCGTCATAATACTTTTCTATCGATCGGCGATCGGAATCCGATCATCGATTGAGGGACTGTTCCATCGGAGGATGTCCATTCACCGATGTTGAAAGGAGGAGTATATGCGCACGATCTCAATCATCAATCAAAAAGGGGGATGCGGTAAAACGACGACAGCGATTAACCTGTCGGCTTCTCTTGCGAAGCTCAGCCGGCGTGTGCTATTGATAGATCTGGACCCACAGGGTCATGCTTCTCTCGGCCTGAACCTCAAACCGGAGGATCTCACCAAAGGAATGACAGAGGTCTTAACGCAGGCCGCTTGCCTGGACGATATGATCTGTGAATCGATCTGTCCAAATCTCGATCTGGCCCCCGCCAATATTACGCTCAGTTCGGCGGAGCCGCTTCTGGCGTCGGCCTCACAGAAAGAGCAGCGGCTGCTCTCTGCGATTGAGGCCATGCGCCGTTCTTATCATTACATCATCATTGATTCGCCTCCCAGTCTGGGGATGTTAACCTTTAACGCATTGCGTGCCAGCGATGAGGCGATCGTTCCGGTCGATATGAGCTTTTTCTCCCTGCATGGTCTGGCAAAGCTGATTGAGATCATCGATGTTGTTTCCCGACATACCGGTCATGATGTGGCGGTGTGGGCCCTGGCCACGATGGTGAACAGTCGCATGCGATTTTCTCAGGAAATATTAGGGGAAATTCAACGGCACTTTGTGGACCGCACCTTTAAGACGATGATTCGTAACAATGTAAAACTTCGCGAGGCGGCCAGCCACGGGTTGCCGATTACCGAGTTTGACCCCCATGCGAAGGGGGCTGTGGATTATATGGCCCTGGCCCAAGAAGTGATCCTTCAGGAGGTCGCCGTTCCCATCGGGGCGGTTGCAGAAAAAACCTTGCCGGGAATTCCGGAAATCGAGGCCCAGAAATTTTTGGGACCGATTCTCATCGAAGAAATCCTTCCGGATTCGTCGAAACGATCCGTATTATAATAATCGAGGACCTACGGATGAACCCAAAGAAAAGGTTAGGAAAAGGAATTGAAGATATCTCGCATCTTTTTCTCTCCGGTTCCACAGCCGTGCCGGCGTTCAATCGGATGACCGCGCCGGCTCGGAAGTTTGGACAGCCTGTGAATTTGAAAACGAAGGTCTGGTTGACTCTCAGTCTTGTTCCTCGGCTGCCGTCGGCCTTTTTTACGGCCAACCTGGCCGTTGAACTGGCGCGGTGCGGACGGCAGGTGCTGGTGATCGAGACGGCGCCGTCGCCCGCCCTGGACAAAGTTTTTGGAACCGCCCAGATTCAGCCTTCGTTAAACGATCTGTTGGAACAACCACAGAAACAGATTGTTTTGGATGGTCCTATGGGCATGAAGATTTTGAGTTTTCGGTTGTGTCCGGACGAACTTCGAGGGTTTGCTTTGGAAGAGCAGCAGATTCTCTCCCAAATTTTACGCCAGGAGGAAGAAAAGGCTCAGCAGATTCTGATTCATGCCGTTTACGAAGAAAGTCCCTCCTTTGAGAAATGGGTGGGCCTTGGACAAGGCGTTATTTTATCGGTGGATCTCAATGCCGAGATGATACTCCAAACCTACGGGGTCTGTAAATATCTGTATCATCTTCATCCCGGTCTGCGGGTTGGTCTCCTGGGGTTCGGAAAGCAGGACAAAGAGGAATGGGCGGTTTGTATGAATAAATTAAGCGATGCGGTGAAGCGATTTTTAGGAAAAAGTTTGGAATGGTTTGGAGGGATTCCGGAAGATCCGCGGATCGATCGATCTATCGCGGCAAAGGTTCCGTTGGTCCTTTTGGACCAAACCGCTCCAACTTCGGTGGGTTTTTCGATGGCGGCCCAAAATATTCAACAGGAGACGGGGGTGACCCCCATTCAATCGACGGCCGCCTATTCGTTTTTTAACGGACTCAAGGGCACGGCGGATATCGCGGAGGGATAATGAAACTACAACGAATTGTCCTGCAAGATAACGCGGCTCTTCAGAAACTTGTGTTGGCCCAGCTTCAGGATTTGGCCGGAAAGATCGAGTTATTGGAGGGAGACTTGGGTTCTCCATCGGGCCCGCTCTGTCTCGGGGTTGAGGAGGATCGTCGTTTTGTGTTGTTGATTTCATCGATCGTGGAAGATGATGCCATACTTTTGAAGGCGCTTGGACAATTAAACTGGGTTGTTCGTCATCACTCGCTCTTGGTCCGGTTATTTAATAAGCCAGGAGGGGAGTTCTCGCCGTCGCCCCGTGCCATCCTGATCGCCCCTTCTTTTTCGGCAACCCTGAGGGAGACCGTCCCCTTCATCGCGTTTGATATAGAGTTCTATGAATATCGCGCCGTGGAATGGAACCATGAAAGGGCGCTTCTCTTGGATCCCGTATTGTTTTCTGGTCGGAAAATGACTACACCGACGACCTCCGGTTCACCGGATATCAAGGATTCCTCCTCCAAAGTCCAGCTGACCGATACGGAACGAAAGTTTTTTGAAGGGTTTTTCCCCAGAAGCCTGCCTACCTAAGATCGGGTACCTCTCAAACCTCGTCGATTTTGGTCTTGTAATTTTGGCAGACCCATATTAAAATTATCCTAAACAGCGAGTAGGAGGTTCCGTCTCATGCCCATGTATGAATATCGATGCGAACGTTGCACCCGGTCGTTTACACTGCTACAAAGCGTTCGAGTTCAAGCCGGTGAGACGATTTGTCCTCACTGTGGGACGAATAAAATTCAGCGCCTCTTTTCCACCTTTTCCTCTAAAGTTGAAGGGAATGCCGGCCTTCCCCGAACGGGGGGAGCGCACGGATGCGGATCGGGCGGTTGCGGTTGTGCCTAGGAAAGGATGGTCTCGGTCTGAAGACGAAGTTTTTTACGGTGGCCAAAACATCCGAGATTAATCCCGGTCGAGCCCGCGTCGTTTTTATCCAAGGAATCGAGATCGCCTTGTTTAATGTCGAAGGCGAGTTTTATGCCGTTGACAATCTCTGTCCGCATGAAGGCGGTCCGTTGGTGGCCGGAATCGTCGAGGGGATGGTGCTGACCTGTCCCTGGCACCGATGGAAATTTCATCTGAAGACGGGTCGTTCCCCGATTAATCCTGCCGTTCAAGTCCAAACCTATCCCGTGCAGATCGAGGGGGAACAGATTCGGGTCGGCATGGTGACGGAATAGGCTCGCCTAGAAACAATATCACCGCATGGATTTCGGAATCGGTCGTGAGGTCAAAGATATAACCGAGCGTTGAGCTGCGGGATTGGAATTTTGCCAACATCATGTTCTCCATTAAACAAATCCTATTCTGTTTGGTAGTAATCTTGTCATTCCGTCCGACGAACAACGCGTATGCGGAGGACGACACTCCAAAGTCCATTACGGCCGAAGATGGAGAGTTCCGCGCAGTCGTAACGGGAGAGGGAGAGCCTTGGTTTGATCCAAAGACGGGCGGAAGGGTTAAGTTTACCTTCTCGGTCACCGACAAAGTCAACAACCGCCAGTATCCCGTTTATTTAGACAACGTTACGGCCAAGGTATTAAATCTTTCCATCTTTCAGGGAAAGCTGATTGTCCTGGGCGAGGAAGCCAACCTTCATTCCTCCGTGACCACCTTGATTGATCTGAAAAACCGGGAAGAGGCCGATTCCTTTATCGGGTTTGGTAACACGTTGTCCCCAACGGGTCGGTTTCTGATTTATCGAAAATTTTACCCGCCACAAACGGCCGAACCGGCCGTGATGAGCGATCTGGTCCTGGTTTATGATCTGGCCGATTCAGCGGATGGAAATCGCATGCGGGGGGAAGACGCTTACCGAAACGATCCCATCGGCCGGTTAACCGAGGTCGGACATCCCATCTATCCGGAAAGCAACGCCGGCAAGAAGCACTATCGGGTCTGGGTCCCGGAAGAAAACAAACGGCATGCGATTATTCCCAACGGTTTTTTTTGGTTTGATCACGACCGGAAGACCGCGTTTGGCGACCGGATCGGAGACGAGGATTACCTGGTTGTGGTCGATCTATCAAACGGTTTGGCCCATCCGGTCATCCATCGAATGCCAATCGATCTGCGGTCTATGCTCCGACCGGAAGATCGTGAGAATCCGTCCATTCTTCATGACGCGCAGCCGCTCAAGCTTGAAAGCATTCAGGATGTGAAGAACGGGAGGATCAAAGTGCATATCTCCTCCCGTATCCCTCTTCAAGACAATAGTATGGAGTTTCCCTTCGAGGAAGGGGCTCCCGCCATGTCCCAACCAACGCAGGATTCCGCTCCACCGACGCACAAACCCCAAAGATAAAATTAGAACCCGCAGCGTACCGCAGAGGGCGCATACGTTTTCAAAGGGTCAGGAAGGGATAGACGACCTTATTCTCAAGGGTGTTACTGTGAAACCGGCGGAGCGGGAACAAACGAATGGAGTTTGTGAGCTTCCAGGGGAAGGACGGTGCTCTTCTTGACATCATCAACCATGCGGGT
>Ga0187776_10000489_pt1 | contig 18995 bp, 19 predicted proteins | sample 0216_BV02_MP12_2_FD_132426 | JGI IMG/M metagenome (GOLD analysis project Ga0187776, IMG submission 132426) | Tropical peat soil microbial communities from peatlands in Department of Meta, Colombia - 0216_BV02_MP12_20_MG | ecosystem: Environmental > Terrestrial > Soil > Wetlands > Peat | place...
GCCTGTTCAACAACGTGGCGGTGGCGGCGCGATACGCGCTGGACGCGCGCGGACTCGAGCGAGTCATGATCCTCGACTGGGATGTGCACCACGGCAACGGGACCAACGACATCTTCCACACCAGCGACCGCGTCCTGTTCGTCTCGATCCACCAGTCGCCGCTGTATCCCGGGACGGGCCCGTCGACCGACGTGGGAGTGGGATCGGGTGAGGGCTTCACGGTGAACCTCCCGGTCCCGCCCGGCAGCGGCGATGAGGTGTTCCGCTCGCTCGTCGACCATGTCGCGCTGCCGCTGCTGGCGGCGTTCGAGCCGCAGCTGGTGCTGATCTCGGCCGGCTACGACGCGCATCGCGACGATCCGCTCGCGGACTGCGTCCTGACGGAGGAGGGGTACGCGGCGATGACCCGCTCGGTCCGGAGCGCCTGCGGCTCGGTGGGGACGGCGCTCGGGTGCGTGCTGGAGGGCGGCTACGCGCTCGTGGCGCTGGCGCGGTCGGTGGCGGCGACGATGAGCGAGCTGACGCCGGAGGCGCCCGCGGGGCCACCGGACGAGATCGAGGTCTCGCCGGTCGCCGCGCAGGCGCGCCAGAGCCTGGCGCGCTGGTGGCCCGAGCTCGGGCAGGCGGTCACCCGCCGCTGAGCGCCCGCCACGCCTCCACTACGCGCGCGGCCATCCGGTCGGTGGAGTACTCCTCCGCGCGGTGCCGTCCGGCGATCCGCGGATCGGACGCTGCCAGGTGCGGCGCGAGCGCCTCGCGCCAGGCGGTGAGATCGAACGGTCCGCAGTGCGTGCCCCCGACGCCGGCGAGCGCCTCGGGCGCGATGCCGACCGGCGTCGCCAAGACCGGGACATCGCACGCGAGCGCCTCCAGGACCGCCAGCCCGAAACCTTCGCGCTCGGACGGCGCGAGCACCGCATTGGCGGCATTGACGTACAGCGGGACCTCGTCCGGGTCGACCTGGCGCAGGGATACCAGCGGAGTCTCACCGGCGACGGCCAGCGCGCGGTCGTAGCGCTTCTCCGGCCGCGCCGGGTCCGCTGAGAACAGCAGGCGAGGCGTGTCCGGCTCGAGTCCGAGCCGCTCGCGCGCCTCGCGCCGCGGGATCGGCCGGAAGCGGTGGACGTCGACGCCGGCGGGCAGGACGGCCGTCCGACGGCGCGCCGCCCAGCGGGGAACCTCGGCCAGCAGCGGCTCGGACACCGCGGCGACGAGGTCGAGCAGCGGGAGCGCGGCCGTCGTCAGGATCCTCGATCGAGGATGGGCGAGATCGGTGCCGTGAAGCGTCACCGCGTGCGCGGCCGCGCCGGCCGCGAGCGCCGGCCATGCGGTCAGCCCGAAGTGCGCGTGGACCACGTCGAAGCGCGCGGCGCGGCGCCTGAGGGCCGAGGCCGCCCGCAGGTACGCGCCGGCGCCGCCCGGATCGAACGCGAACAGCTCGATCTCGATTTCCGGAATCCGCTCGAGCGCGCGGACCTGGTCGCGGACGAAGCTCCCGAGCGCCGGCCGCGCGGGAGAGGGATACATGTTGGTGACGATCAGCGCGCGCACCGGCCGGGCGAGCGTATCGGGGCCGTCGCCGCCCGCCTGGTGTCAGCACGAACTCTGCTGCCTGGGTTCAGCATGCTGAACCTCAGCAACATCGTTCGCCGGTGAGACCAGGCCGACGGCGAGACTACGATCTTGCGAATGACCCCAGCCCCGCAGCAGCCGGTCGCGGTGTTCGACTCCGGCGTCGGCGGACTGACCGTGCTGCACGAATTGCTCGTCTCTCTCCCGACCGAGGACTACCTGTATCTCGGCGACACCGCGCGCTTCCCGTACGGCGATCGCGGCGCCGCGGAGCTCCAGAGCTTTGCGCTCGAGATCGCCGACTGGCTTCTTGACCAGGGCGCCAAGCTGGTCGTCGTCGCGTGCAACTCCGCCAGCGCCGCCGCACTGGAGGCGTTGGAGGACTGGCTCACTCCACGCGGGATCGACGTGATCGGGGTGCTACGGCCGGCGGCACAGCTCGCCGTCGTCACCAGTCACACGGGTCGGATCGGGCTGCTCGCCACACCTGCCACCGTGGCCACGGGGGCCTACGAGCGGGCGGTGCTTGCCGCCGACCCACACGTACACCTGGAGAGCGTCGGGTGCGCCGATCTGGCGCCGATCATCCAGGGCGGCTTTCCGTTCGACGAGCGCGTGGTCGCGACCGTGCGCGAGTACTGCGAGCCGCTGCGCCGCGCCTCCGTGGACACGGTGATCCTGGGCTCGACGCATTACCCGCTTTGCGCTCCGATCCTTCAGCGCATCCTCGGGCGCGACGTGACGCTCGTGTCGGCCGGGGCGGGCGTGGCCCGCAGCGTCGAACGGGCGCTGGCCGGGCGCGAGCTGCTCAACCCCGCCACGGGCGAGGGGAGTTACCGGTTCGCGACCACGGGCGATCCGCCGACGTTCAGGACGCTCGGCACCCGCTTCCTGCAGATGCCGCTCGGCGAAGTGGTGCACGTCGAGCTCGAGGCGAGGGCGGCCGCGTGAGCGTGCAGGCGCCAGAGCGCAGCTACGGCCGCGCTCCCGATCAGCTGCGGCCGACACAGATCGAGCCGGGGTTCGTTCGCACCGCGACGGGGTCGGTGCTGATCACGATGGGGGAGACCCGGGTGATCTGCACCGCGTCGGTGCAGGACAGCGTGCCGCGCTGGCTGATGGGCTCCGGTCGGGGTTGGGTGACTGCCGAGTACGGGATGCTCCCCGCCTCCACCGGCGAGCGCAAACAGCGCGACGTGTCGCGCGGGAGGCCGGACGGCCGAACCGTCGAGATCCAGCGGCTGATCGGCCGCTCGCTGCGGGTGGTGGTGGATTTCGATGCGCTCGGCGAGCGCTCGATCTACGTCGACTGCGACGTGTTGCAGGCCGACGGGGGGACGCGCACCGCAGCGATCACCGGCGGGATGGTGGCGCTCAAGCTTGCCTGCGACTCGCTGGTCGCGGACGGGAGGCTCGGGCTCACGCCGCTGACGGGAACCGTCGCCGCCATCTCGTGCGGGATCGTGGGCGGCGTGCCGCTGCTCGATCTCGATTACTCCGAGGATTCCACCGCCGAAGTCGACGCGAACGTGGTGATCACCGGCGAGGGCGGGCTGGTCGAGGTCCAGGCGACGGCCGAGCGAACCCCGCTCTCACGCGCGCACCTCGATGAGCTTCTCGCGCTCGCCGCCACCGGCGTGGGGACGCTGCGAGCGATTCAGGACGAGGCGGTGGCCGCGGTCACCGGCTGAGGATGGAGGCGATCTCCTCGGTTGTGCTGGCGACGCGCAACCCGCACAAGGTGAGGGAGGTCGCGCGGCTGCTCGAGCCGAGCGGGATCTCGGTGGAGCCGTTGCCCTCGGGGGTAGCGCTGCCTGCGGAGATCGGTGAGACGTTCGAGGCCAATGCGTTGCCCAAGGCGCGCGCCGCTGCCGCCGCGACGGGGCGGCCGGCGATCGCCGACGACTCCGGGATCGAGGCCGAGGCGCTGGGGGGCCGACCCGGGGTCCACTCGGCGCGGTACGCCGGTCCCGAGGCCACGGATGAGCAGAACCTGGCGAAGCTGATGCGCGAGGCACCCGCCGGCAGTCCGGTGCGATACGTGTGCGCGCTCGCCTACGTGGACCCGTATGCCCGGGAGGATGGGGCGGGGGGCCGAGAGGACGGCGCCGAGGAGCGGGTGTTCTTCGGCTTCTGCGCGGGGCGGCTGGCGTCGGAGCCGCGGGGCTCCGGCGGCTTCGGGTACGACCCCGCGTTCCTGCCCGACGAGGTGGTGGACGGTCGCACGATGGCCGAGCTGAGCGATCGCGAGAAGGACGCGATCAGCCACCGTGGCCGCGCCGTGCGCGAGCTCGCGCGGTGGCTGGGCGGATGAGCACCGACGCCCCGCAGGTCAAGGTACGCACCGCCGCACTCTCGATCGGCTCCAACTCGGCCTTGATCCTGATGAAGGTGGTCGCCGGGACCCTCACCGGGTCGATCGCGATCCTGACCGAAGCGGTCCACTCGAGCATCGACCTGGTCGCGTCCGTGGTGGCGTTCTTCTCGGTCCGCAAGGCGGGCGAGCCGGCCGACGAGAGCCACCGCTACGGCCATGAGAGGTTCGAGAACTTGGCCGCGGCGATCGAAGGGATCCTGATCCTGGTCGGCTCGGCCGTGATCGTGTTCGAGGCGATCCGCCGTCTGCTCGGCCACGGGCACGTGCACCTGCTCGGCTTCGGCATCGCGGTCGTGGCGGTCTCGCTCGTCGTCAACCTCGTGGTCTCCGCGGTGATCGCTCATAACGCCCGCGCCACCGATTCGCCCGCGCTCGAGGGCGACGCGGCGCACCTCCGCACCGACGCGCTGACCTCCGCGGGAGTGCTCGCGGCGCTGGCGCTGGTGAGTCTGACGGGCGCCCAGTGGATCGACCCGGTGGTCGCGCTGTGTGTGGCGGCGGCGATCGTGGTCACCGGGGTTCGTCTGCTGGCGCGCTCCTCCAGGGTGCTGGTCGACGAGGCGCTCCCGAGCGATGAGGTGGACGCGATCCGGAGCGTGATCGAGCGCCACGCCGATCGCGGCGTGGTCGGGTACCACGAGCTTCGGACCCGCCGCGCCGGCTCACGCCGCCACGTCGACGTGCACGTGCAGTTCCGCGCGGGAACCTCGCTCGAGGACGCGCACCGCACCGCGCATGAGCTCCAGGACCTGATCGAGGCCCGGCTCGGCGACGCCGACGTGCTGATCCACCTCGAGCCGGAGGACCGCGTCCGGCCGGGCGAGGAGGTCGGTCGGCGGCTCGGCCGGGCTACGTGAGGTTGATCGCGGCTGAGATCGCGACCGCGAGGGTCACCCCGGCATAGCCCAAATAGCCCTGCAGCACGAGGATCAGGACGGCGACGAGGCAGATGAAGACGGTCACCACCCAGCCGACGCGGGCGAGATCCGCGCGTCTCTTTTCGCCTTCCTCGTCGATCATTTTCCGTATGAAATTCGCAAAATGCGGGAATCCTGTCCCCCGGATCGTGCGTTGCCGCCGCCGTTGCGGGGAGAATTGCCCCGCTCTGGCGGGCGCGGCGGGGCCGCGCCGTCCGGAAGCCCTGTTAACTTCGAGGATTCCTACCACCTAGTGAGGAGGGAGCAAGTGACGAAGTCCGAATTCGTCGACCAGGTCGCAGATCGGGCCGGTCTGAGTAAGCGCGACGCCGGTGCCGCCGTCGACGCGGTGCTCGAAACGATCGAGAGCGCGCTCAGCCGAGGCAGCGAGATCTCCTTCTCCGGCTTTGGGAAGTTCGGCGTCTCCGAGCGCAGCGCTCGGGAGGGCCGGAACCCGGCGACCGGCGAGCGGATCCAGATCGCGGCGTCGCGGGTGCCCAAGTTCACGGCCGGTGCTGGGCTGAAGAAGGCGGTCAAGTAAGTCGGGTCGTCTCGGTGAAGGATGCCGCGGTCACTGTGCACGACGCCGTGACCGGGGCATCTGGCGGACAGCTGTTCGGCGACCGCGTGGCCCGCAGGGTCGCCGCGCGGGAGTCCCAGCTGGTGCTGGGGCTGGACCCTGATCCGAACCGCCTGTGGCCGGGGGCCGGTCCGCAGGCGGGCGCGGCCAACGGCACGTCCGAGCATGCTCGGGATTGCGCTGCACGCGCGGTGGCGGCGCACTGCGCGCTCGTGATCGAGGCGGTCGCGGCGGAGTGCGTCGCGGTCAAGCTTCAGGTCGCCTGCTTCGAGCGTCTCGGCGCGCCTGGCTGGGCGGCGCTCGAATCCGCCGTCGCGATTGGCCGCGAGCACGACCTGCTGGTGATCGCCGACGCCAAGCGAGGCGACATCGACGTGACCGCGGCCGCGTACGCGGAGGCGTTCTTCGGGGAGGCCTCCACTCCATACGGGCCGGTGAGGAGCCTGGGCGCCGACGCGCTGACCGTGAACCCGTTGCTCGGCGCCGACTCGCTCACGCCGCTGGTCGAGCGCGCCCGGGAGAACGGCGCCGGGCTGTTCGTGCTCGCGCGGACATCCAACCCGGGGGCGGCGGACGTGCAGGGGCTCTCGCTGGCCGGCGGCGGAACCGTCAGCGACCGGCTGGCGGCGATGATCGCGGAGCTCGGCTCGGACGCGATCGGCGCGTCGGGACTGGCCGACGTCGGAGCGGTGGTGGGGGCGACCGTTCCCGATTGCGTGGGCGGCTTGCGCGAGCGGATGCCGAGCGCGGTCTTCCTGCTCCCCGGCGTGGGCGCGCAAGGGGGGCAGGTCGAGGCGCTTGGGCCGGCGTTCGCGCCGGGTCCGGCGGGCGGGCTCGTGTCCGCCTCGCGGGGGATCGTCGCCGCCCACGAGCGGCTCGGCGGAGAGCCCGCCGCGGCGGCGCGGGCGGAGGCGGCGAGGCTCCGCGAGCTGGCCTGGAAGGTCGCTTCCTGAGCGCTCGATAGGCGTCTTGGGTCGGGGATCGTTGCCGGCAAGCGGCACACGTGCAGGCACGCGCTCACCCTCCGGAATGGCGCAAATTGCGTCGATAGCGACGGTATGATCCGCCCGCCGATGGCTAGGAAGCTCGGGCGCTACCTGGCGCCGATCGCGCTCGTCGCGGTGATCGTTGCCACGTTCCTGGTCGTTCGGGCGGGGCTGAGCCGTTCGCATAACGGCGCCTCCAGCCGGCGCCGGAACCACTCCGTCGCGACCCTGCACGCCTCGCGCCGCAAGGTCTTCTATGTGATCCAGTCGGGGGACAGCCTGTCGACGATCTCTGTCAAGACGGGAGTGTCGGTTCCGGCGCTCGAGGCCCTGAACCCATCGGTCGACCCGAACGCGCTGCAGACCGGCGGGCGCCTGCGGTTGCGGCGGTGACGTGCGGGGTCTCGCCGAGCCGGCGTCGGGAAGGTCTAGGCTTGTGAGGCTCGAACTGTCGGTCGAGGCGAGCGTGATCCCGAAGCTCGTCCGGCAGGTACGACAAACGCAGCCTCGCGCGGCAGGCAGACGGCCAACATGATCATCACGGTGACGCTCAACCCGGCGCTCGACAAGACGCTCGAGGTGCCGAACTTCACCCCCGGGCGCCGCCACCGATCCGTCGAGCAGGTGACGATGCCCGGTGGCAAGGGCGTCAACGTCGCGCGCGCGATCAAACGGCTGGGCCAACCCGTGATCGCGACCGGGCTCGCCGGCGGCGCGACGGGGACGCGGATCCTCGAGGCGCTCAACGACGAGGCGATTCTGAACGCGTTCGTCCGGATCCGGGAGGAATCGCGTACCAACACCGCCGTGCTCGATCCGACCACGGGGCTGCAGACCGAGATAAACGAGCGGGGGCCGGCGGTGTCGGCGCAGGAGCTGGAGCTGTTCCGCGAGAAGCTGCTGTACCTGGCCAAGGGAGCGAGCATGTGCGTGTTCGCCGGGAGCCTTCCCCGCGGGGTCGAGACCGACGTCTACGCCGATCTGATCCGGGAGGTCAAGCGGCTCGGAGTGCTCGCGGTGGTCGACGCCGAGGGCGAGCCGCTGCGGCTGGCGACGCGCGCAGAGCCCGACGTCATCTCGCCGAACGAGCTCGAGGCCGAGGAGCTCGTCGGGCAGGAGTTCAACGACGTCGCGGACCGCGCCCAGGCCGTGGTGGAGATGACCCGGCTCGGCGCCGGTGAGGCGATCATGACCGTGAGGGACGGGTGCTACGCAAGCGTGCACGAGGAGGGCCCCACGCTGTACCGGGTATCGGTCGAAGAACAGGAGGCCCGCTCCAGGATCGGGTCGGGGGATGCATTCCTGGCGGGGTATGTCGCCGCCCGCTACGCGGGCCGGTCGGCGGTCGACTGCCTCCGCTACGGGGTGGCATGCGGCGCGGAGTCGATCCAGCACTTCGGGGCGGGCGTGCTCGACCCAGGCAAGGTCGATCGGCTCCTTCCGGAAGTCGTTGCGGAGCAGCTCGAGATCGGCGCCGAGATCGGCTGAGCGGCAGTCCGCAAAATCCGGGACGGCGCCCGCGGAAGCGTCCTGCTCCCTCGCTACGATGACGAAATGGAAGTAGAGATCGGTCGCGGCAAGAAGGCTCGCCGGGCGTACGGCTTCGACGAGATTGCGATCGTGCCGTCGCGGCGCACCCGGGACCCCGACGACGTCGACATCTCGTGGACGCTGGGGCCGTACCGGTTCGAGCTGCCGCTGCTGGCCGCCGCGCTGGACGGCGTGGTCTCGCCCGAGACCGCGGGGATCATCGGCAAGCTCGGCGGTCTCGCGGTCCTCAACCTCGAGGGCATCTACTGCCGCTACGAGGATGCGGACGCGGAGCTCGAGCGGATCGCCAGCTTCTCGCGCGACATCGCGACCCGGGAGATGCAGGACATCTACCGCGAGCCGGTCAAGCCCGAGCTGATCGCGCAGCGGATCAAGGAGATCAAGGACCAGGGCGTCGTCGTCGCCGCCTCGCTGACCCCGCAGAAGGTGCGCAAGTACTACGACGTGGCGCTCGAGGCGGGACTCGACATCCTCGTGATCCAGGGAACGGTCGTGTCCGCCGAGCACGTCTCGATGGACGTGACACGGCCGCCGCTCAACCTCAAGGAATTCATCCGCGAGCTCGCTCCGACCCCCATCGTCGTCGGCGGCTGCGCGTCGTACCACACGGGCCTGCACCTGATGCGCACCGGCGCGGCCGGCGTGCTGGTGGGCGTGGGCCCCGGGGCGATCTGCACCACTCGTGGTGTGCTGGGGATCGGGGTTCCGCAGGCGACTGCGATCGCGGACGTCGCCGCCGCCCGCTTGCAGCACATGCTCGAGACCGGCGACTACGTCAAGGTGATCGCGGACGGCGGGATGCGCAACGGCGGCGACATCGCGAAGGCGGTGGCGTGTGGTGCCGACGCGGTGATGCTGGGCTCCGCGCTCGCGCGCGCCTACGAGGCCCCCGGGCACGGATACAACTGGGGCATGGCGACGTTCCACCCGACGCTTCCGCGCGGCACGCGTGTCGCCACCACCCAGAACGGCACGCTCGAGGAGATCATCAAGGGCCCCGCGCGCGAGAACGACGGGTGCTTCAATCTGATGGGCGCGCTGAAGACGTCGATGGCGACCTGCGGCTACCGGGACATCGCGGAGTTCAACCGCGCGGAGCTGGCGGTTGCTCCGGCTCTCCAGACCGAGGGCAAGCAGCTCCAGCGCGAGCAGGGCGTGGGGATGGGCGCCAAGCCCGCGGCGGTCGGTGTCGCCGACTAAGCCTGGCGGCTGCAAACCGTCGTCGGCTGGCGTCCTCGCTCGCTCGCGTGCAGAGCACGCCACGCTCGCTGCGTCCTCGGTCGACTCGGTTTTCGCTCGCCAGGCAGGTGTCAGCCCGACCACCGACGAAGTGGTCGTCCTGGACTTCGGCGGCCAGTACTCGCAGCTGATCGCGCGCCGGGTGCGCGAGTGCGGCGTCTTCTCCGAGCTGCTTCCCCATCACGTGGGCGCGGCCGAGGTGGCACGCAGGCGGCCGAACGGCGTGATCCTGTCGGGCGGACCGGCCTCGGTCTACGAACGTGGCGCGCCGCCGCTCGAGCGGGAGCTGCTGGAGCTCGGCGTTCCGGTACTCGGCATCTGCTACGGAATGCAGCTGCTCGCGCTCGAGCTCGGCGGGACCGTCGAGGGAGCCGAGGTCGGGGAGTTCGGCCGCTCCCAGCTGACCGTGCGCAAGCCGGGCCGCCTGCTTGCGGACACGCCCTCCGAGCAGACCTGCTGGATGTCTCACCGCGACACCGTGTTCGCCGCGCCCCCTGGCTTTGACGCGCTCGCCTCGTCGACCGCCTCTCCGGTGGCGGCGTTCGAATCGGCCGAGCGGCAGGTGTACGGGATCCAGTTCCACCCCGAGGTCGTTCACACGCCGTATGGCCAACAGGTGCTGACGAACTTCCTTCGCGACGTCTGCGGCTGCGAGCTGAGCTGGAGCCCCAGCTCCGTGATCGACGAGCAGGTCGAGCGGATCCGGGCACAGGTGGGCGACGGACGCGCGATCTGCGGACTCTCCGGCGGAGTGGACTCGAGCGTCGCGGCCCTGCTCGTGCACCGCGCGATCGGCGACCGGCTGACCTGCGTGTTCGTCGACCACGGGCTGATGCGCAAGAACGAAGGAGCGCAGGTGATCGCCGCGTTCCGCGACCACTTCAAGGTCCCGCTGGTGGCGGTGGACGCGTCCGAGCGGTTTCTGGAGCGGCTCCGGGGAGTGACGGATCCGGAGGAGAAGCGCAAACGGATCGGCAGCGAGTTCATCCGTGTATTCGAGGAGGAGGCCGCCAAGCTCGACCAGGTCAAGTTCCTCGTCCAGGGCACGCTGTACTCCGACGTGATCGAGTCGGGCGGCGGGACCGGGGCGGCGACGATCAAGTCGCACCACAACGTCGGCGGTCTTCCCGATGACCTCGAGTTCGAGCTGGTGGAGCCGCTGCGGGCATTGTTCAAGGACGAGGTGCGGGCGGTCGGCGCGGAGCTCGGGTTGCCCGAGCGCCTCGTCTGGCGTCAGCCGTTCCCGGGCCCCGGTCTGGCGATCCGCATCGTCGGCGGCGAGGCGACACGCGAGCGGCTCGAGATCCTGCGCGAAGCGGACGCGATCCTGCAGGACGAGATCCGCAAGGCCGGCCTGTACAGGGAGCTGTGGCAGTCGTTCTGCGTTCTGCCAGACATCCGCACCGTCGGCGTCCAGGGCGACGCGCGCACCTACGGAAACGTGATCGTGATCCGCGCCGTGACCTCGGACGACGCCATGACCGCCGACTGGGCGCGCCTCCCCTACGACCTGCTCGAGCAGATAGCCAGCCGGATGATCAACGAGATCCGTCCCGTCGGGCGCGTTGTGCTCGACATCACGAGCAAGCCGCCCGGGACGATCGAGTGGGAGTGAGGCGGCTGGCGCGCCGGCGTCAGCTCGCCAGCCGCGCCAGGATCGGCTTGGTGTAGCGGCCCGTCTTGGCCGGAAGCGCGTTTCGGAGGAACCAGCCGGCGTCGGCCAGCTCGCCGCGGTCGATCTCGATCTGCGGGGCGCGTAGCTCGGCCTGGAAACAGTGAAGCCTGTCCCGGCGGTGATCGATGCTCAGCGACATCATGCCGAGGGGGCGCCAGTTGTCGATCGAGACGCCGAGCTCCTCGTGCATCTCCCGCCGGGCGGCGTCGGCCGGCTCCTCTCCGCGCTTGATGCTCCCACCGGGCAGGTCCCAGCTACGCGACCCGTAGGTGTGGCGCACCAGCAGCACCCGATCTCCGTCGGTGATGACGCACTTCACACCGCGAACCTCGGGTCGGCGGAGGAACCAGTAGACGCGCAGCCCCAGGTAGGCGCCGCGGTAGCCGAGTCGGCGGATCGCCACGAGCAAGTCCACGGTCCCAGGCTACGCGGTGGCGCAGCCGGCGTCTGCCGTGCCACAGCGGGCGTACGCAGTGGCGCGCCGCTTTAGTCGGCATTCTTTCGCCTATCATTGCCACAGCCGCGCGTTCAACGCGCGGCTTATGCGTGCCATGAAGACTTACGTTGCAACACCCGCTGACCGAGAGCGCAACTGGCTGGTCGTCGACGCCACCGGCCAAACGCTCGGGCGACTGGCCACCCAGATCGCCGACGCGCTGCGCGGAAAGCGCAAGCCGACATACACCCCGCACGTGGACACGGGCGACTTCGTGATCGTCGTGAACGCCGAGAAGATCTCGGTGACCGGCAACAAGCGCCACGACAAGCGCTACTACCGCCACTCCGGCTACCCGGGAGGTCTCAGGTCGCGGTCGCTCGAGGACATGCTCGAGCGTCGGCCCGAGGAGGTCATCCGCCTCGCTGTCAAGGGCATGCTTCCGCGCAACCGGCTGGCGCGTAAGCAACTGACCAAGCTGAAGGTGTACGCGGGGCCGGATCACCCGCACGCCGCACAGCAGCCGCGACCGATGGAGATCAAGAGTTGAGTACAGACGACAACGAGCGCCCAGAAGACGAAGTGGTCGCACCCACCGACGAGGCTGCGACTGCCGACCAGGAGGACACCGCCGCCGAAGACGAAGCGACGCCAGCAGCCTCGTCGGCGGAACCGACCACTCCGTCTGAGGAGCCCGCTGCCGCTGAGGAGCCCGTGGCCGCTGAGGAGCCCGCGGCCGCTGAGGAGCCCGTGGCGGAGCCGGTGGCCGAGGAGCCCGTGGCCGAGACCGAGCCCGCCGCCGCCGAGCCCGCAGCCCAGGCGCCTCCGGCCGAGGCTAAGCCCGCCGCGGGGCGGCCCGCAGCCGAGGCGGAGGACGAGGTCGAATATGAGCCGGCGCCGCGGGAGAAGCCGGAGATCCCGGGTGCCGATCTCGAGCCCGTATTCGTGCCCCTGGAGGAGCAGTACCTGGACGCTGAGGCGCAGGCTGCGGCCGAAGCCGAGGCGGAGGCCGCCGCAGAGCGGGCGCGTGCCGAGGCCGAGGACGAGCAGGCGCAGCCGATCGCGGACGCTTCGATCGACCTGGCCGCCGGCGCTCGCTATACGGCGACCGGAAAGCGGAAGACGGCCGTCGCCCGAGTGATCCTCAGACCCGGCGGCGGGCAGTACGTGATCAACGGGAAGTCGCTCGAGGAGTTCTTCCCGCGCGGGACCCTGCAGCGCATGATCCGCCAGCCGCTCGAGGCGGTCGGGTACGAGGCGCGCATGGACGTGGTCGCGCGCATGCACGGGGGCGGTGTGTCGGCTCAGGCCGGGGCGCTGCGCCACGGAATCTCGCGAGCCCTGATCGACGCCGACCCCAACCTCCGCGGCGAGCTCAAGCGGCGCGGCTACCTGACGCGTGACCCACGCGTCAAGGAGCGCAAGAAGGCAGGGCTGAAGAAGGCCCGCAAGCGCCCGCAGTTCTCCAAGCGCTGACCGACTCAGTCGCCGGCGTAATGGCTCGCCAGCTCTTCGGCACGGACGGAGTCCGTGGCAAAGCGGGGGAATTCCTCACAGCCGAGCTCGCGCTGAAGCTCGCGCGGGCCGCGGTCGCACGAGCCGAGTCCGCGCGGCCGCAGGTCCTGATCGTGCGCGACACGCGCGAGTCGGGCGAGATGCTCGAGTCGGCGATCGCCGCAGGGGTCACCGCGAGTGGCGGCGATGCGCTGGTCGCGGGCGTGCTGCCGACTCCCGCGGCGCCCCTGCTGGTGCTCCGCCACGGATTCGACCTGGCGGCGGTGATCTCCGCTTCGCATAACCCATACCAGGACAACGGGATCAAGCTGTTCGCGTCCGACGGGTTCAAGCTCGACGACGACACGGAGCACGCGATCGAGGCCGAGCTCGAGAAGTCTCCGGCGGCTCCTGCCCACATCGGCCGGGTCCGCCGCTTCCACGGCGCGCTCGAGGACTACCTGCGTGAGCTCCACGACCGATTCGCAGAGCTCGACCTGAGCGGCTTGCGCGTCCTGCTCGACTGCGCGAACGGAGCGACCTTCCGCGCCGCCCCGGAGATCTTCCGCCGGCTCGGGGCCGAGGTGGGCGTCCGCGCCGACCAGCCCGACGGCCGCAACATCAACGACGGGTGCGGCTCGACGCACCTCGACCTACTGCTGGCCGAAATGCGCCGCGGCGACCACGACGTCGGCTTCGCGTTCGACGGCGACGGTGATCGGGTGCTCGCAGTCGATCGAAACGGGATCGTCGTCGACGGCGACGAGCTGATCGCGCTGTCGGCGCTGCACCTGCGCGATCAGGGCCGGCTTGGTGGCGGGGTGGCGGTGACCGTGATGACGAACTACGGGTTTCACACGGCGATGGCGGAGGCCGGAATCGAAGTCGCGACGACGGCCGTCGGAGACCGGTACGTCCTCGATGAGCTTCGCCGGCGCCGGTGGGTGCTCGGAGGAGAACAGTCCGGCCACATCATCGACCTCGACTTCGGACCTTCGGGGGACGGAATCGCCAGCGCACTGCTCGCCCTCGAATCGCTCGGCGAGCGACGACTCGAGGAGCGCGACGCGATGCAGAAGCTCCCGCAGCGCCTCGTGAACGTTCGCGCGGAAGATCGCAAGGCGCTGACGGCGGCGATAGAGAACCCGTCGGTCCAGGCCGCGATCGAGCAGGCGGACGTGGGCCTGAATGGGCGCGGGCGGGTGCTTGTCCGCACCTCAGGCACCGAGCCGCTGATCCGAGTGATGGTCGAAGCGCCGAGCCATGAGGAGACGGACGAGGTGTGTGCGCGGCTGACGCGGGTCGTGGAGAGCGCGCTGGGCGACTGAGGACCTCGCCGTCAATCAGATGGTCCGGGCAGGCCGAGCGTCCTGCGAATCGCGGAGAGGGTCTCCGCGCTCAGGGCGCCGCCGCTTCGCCGCCGCTCGGTCAGCCTGCGCTCCTCGTCCCGTAGTCGGGCTGCCCGCTCGTGCTCTTGGCTCTCGATCGCCAGCTCCTTGGCCGCTCTGACCTCGTTGATCTGGGTGGACAGTTCTTCGTCCCGCTTGCTCCGTTGCCGCCGGAGCCGTTCGATGGTCGCCCACAGGGTGTCCGGGTTCACCCCAAGCTGCCGAAGCGCAGCGTCCGCGACGGTGTCGTCGAGGAGCGCGAGGACCAGCAACAGATCGCCGGGATCCGGCTGACGGCCAAGCTCCCGGCGGATCTCCGGGGCGAGCCGATTCATCGCGGTAGCAATGGCTCCGAGCCAAGACGGGTCAAGGATCGGGAGGGGACCAGCGCGCCTGGGAATCGACGCAGTGCGGCCGGAAGCCGACGCCGTCGTCACACGCGTCCGGGGCCGATACTCCGGGAGACGCATCTTCTCCAGCACGGCCTCTCGGATTGCCTGTGGATCCGCGCCCAAGTCCGTCAGGATCTGAGCCGCGACGCCCTCGGTATCGCCGGCCAGTCCGAGCAGGAGGTGCTCGCTGGCGATGAGGTCATGCCCCAGTGCGATCGCTTCGCGCAGCGCGAGCTCCAGCACTTTCTTTGCGCGGGGTGTGAACGGCATCTGGCCCCGCGCCTCAACACCGGCTTGTCGGACACGGCGGATCACCTCCGCCCGCGCCTTTTCGATGGTCACGCCGAACGCGGCCAGCGTGGACGGGGCGATCCCATCATGTGCGAGGAGGGCGAGGAGTAGATGCTCGGTCCCGATGTAGTCGTGATTCAGGCTTCTGGCCTGCTCCTGGGCCGAGGCGACAACCTGGCGGCCATCCTCTGTGAACCGCTCGAACACCTGACTGATTGTCCTAGCCCCACGCAAGATGCCCCGCTGCGGCGCTCCAAGGCGTCCGGCAGCGCATCTAGAGTCGGAACGCATGTTCGAGGTTCAGGCGCGGCCGATCGACAGTGCGCTGAAGGCCGCGCCGACCGAGGCGCCGTGGCTGACGCCCCTGAACCCTGAGCAGCAGGCCGCCGTGCGGCACCCTGCCGGGCCGCTGCTGATCCTCGCCGGCGCCGGGACAGGCAAGACGACGACACTGTGCGCGCGGGTCGCCTGGCTGGTCAGCACGGGCGTGGCGCCGGAGCGGATCCTGCTGCTGACGTTCACTCGCCGGGCGGCCCGCGAGATGCTGCAGCGCAGCCGGGCGCTTGTGCCGATGCAGACCGGGACTCGCGGGGTCGTGGGCGGCACGTTTCACTCGGTCGCGCACAACGTCGTCCGTCGGCATGCGACCGCGCTCGGGTTGCCTTCGGGATTCGGGTTGTTGGACGCGGGTGACGCCGCCGACGTCCTCGACCTGCTACGGGAGGAGCACGGTCACGCCCAGAGCCGGACCCGCTTCCCGAAGAAGGGCACGCTCCTGGACGTCTACTCCAGGACCGTCAACAGCGAGCGGCGGCTGAGCGAGGTGATCCCTGAGCACTTCCCGTGGTGCGAGGACCACGCGGACGCGATCGGCGCTCTGTTCAAGTCGTACACGGCCCGGAAGAGGTCACTGGGGGTGATCGACCTCGACGACCTGCTTCTGTACTGGCGGGCACTCTCCGCCGACGAGGTGATCGGACGCGAGCTCGAGGAGCGGTTCGACCACGTCCTGATCGACGAGTACCAGGACGTGAACGGCCTGCAAGTGGACATCATCCGGAACCTCCGCAGGAGCTGCCGCGAAGTCACCGCGGTCGGCGACGACTTCCAGGCGATCTACGGCTGGAGAGCCGCGTCGGTCGAGCACATCCTCTCCTTCGAAAGTCACTTTCCCGATGCGGCAGTGGTCAGGCTGGAGCGTAACTACCGCTCGTCGCAGCCGATCCTCGACGTCGCCAATGCGGTGGCGGCGCAGGCCGCCCGCTCGTTTCCCAAGCGCCTGCGCTCCGAGCGCGATGGTGGGACGCGTCCACAGCTGGTGTTCTGCCGGGACGAGTCAGCCCAGGCCGCGGAGGTCTGCGACAGGGTGCTGGGGCGGCGCGAAGAGGGGATGGAGCTTCGCGAGCAGGCGGTCCTGATGCGCACCTCGCACGACAGCGCGCTCCTCGAGCTGGAGCTTGCGCGGCGGCAGATCCCGTTCGTCAAGTACGGAGGGCTCCGCTACCTGGAAGCCGCACACGTCAAGGACCTGATCGCGATGTTCCGGCTGGCGGACAACCTCGACGACGAGATCGCGTGGTTCCGAGTGCTGCAGCTGCTCGAAGGAGTTGGTCCAGCGACCGCGCGCAAGACGCTCGACGTGGTCGTGACCCGCGACGGCGAGAAGCTGGCCGCGTGGCCTCAGGCGCGAGAGCGGCTTCCGGCGTCGGCGCGCCCGGAGGCGGACCGGCTGGTCGAGGCTCTGCGGGCGAGCAGGCGCGAGTCGAGCGCGGGCGCGCGTGCCGAGCTGCTCTGCGAGGCGCTCACCCCGCTGATAAAGCTGCGCTATCCCGACGCGGCGACACGGCTACAGGATCTCGATCAGCTCGTCGCGGCCGCGCGTGAGTCGGCGGTCGACCTCGACCGGTTCGTGTCGGAGCTCGTGATCGACCCTCCGGTCTCGAGCTCCGATCTCGCCGGTCCGCCTCACCTCGACGAGGACTACCTCGTGCTCTCGACGATCCACTCCGCCAAGGGCCTCGAGTGGCAGGACGTGCACGTGCTGGCCATTTACGACGGCAACTTCCCTGCCTGCATGTCGGCGGGCTCCTCCGAGAGCGTCGACGAGGAGCGGCGCCTTCTGTACGTCGCGCTCACCCGGGCTCGGCGCGCGCTTCATCTCTATGTTCCGGTTCGCTACTACCACCGCCCGAGCGGGATCGACGACGCGCACGGCTATGGCAAGCCGTCGCGCTTCCTGACCGAAGACGTCCGGCGGCTGTGCGAGGTCATCCGGCCAGCCGAACGAAGCGTCGATCTCGCCGGGAGCACCGCCGGACTTCGGCGGATCGAGGTCTCGGTCGACACGCTGTTCGAGTAGCTACGGCGGCGCGGTCGAGCTGATCGACTCAGGCGGTGTGCCGTTCGTCGCGGCCGAGGGCGTCGACGCCGTCATCCGCCGCGACGATGAGGTCAAAGAGAAGATCATCCGCCCGATGTTCGGGGATGAGTGGCCGCGCGAGCGAACGTTTCCGAACCAGACCGTGACAGACGGCGAGACGCTGGTGTCCGCGCCGACGGCAAGGTGGCGTTCGCGGGAGACTTCGCGTACGAGCACATGCACTGCTACCTCCGCGGATGGGTTCTGGAAGCCATGGCTGGCGAACATCGCCCGGCTTCGTGCGGAGCTGGCGACTGATGCCGAGGTTCACTTCGGCCACGTGAAGCGGCGAAGGCGGCGGTCGTCGAGCGCATGACCCAGTACCTGCCTGCGTCCGATCTTCGGTTCCTGATGGAGCTGAGCGAGGAGCCGGTCGCAGCGCAGCTCGGTCTGATCAGCGACTGAAGGGAGAGAGATGATTCTCGTCATAGGCGGCCGGAGCAAGATCGGCGGGGCGTTGGTCGACGAGCTGGTCGCGCGCGACCAGCAGGTCAGGGCGCTCTCGCGTGCCACGGAGTCGACCAAGTTCCCGGACGGGGTGGAGGCCGTTCCCGGCGACCTCGCCGACATCGGCTCGCTCACCGCGGCAATGGGCGGAGTGGAGAAGGTCTTCCTTCTGTGCGGCCCAGCCGAGAACGAGTATCGGCTGAACTGCAACGCGGTCGACGCGGCCGAGTCATCCGGCGTCCGGCTGCTGGTGCGGAGCTCGATTCTTGGGTCGAGCCCGGACTCGCTCGCGACCTTTCCAAGGGACCACGGGGAGGCGGACCAACACCTGCGCGACTCGGGGGTCGAGCACGTGATCGTTCGCCCGAACCTGTTCCTACAGAACATCACGGAGACCACGATCCCCTCGATCGACGCAGAGGGACGGTTCTACGCGAATGCCGGCGACGCGAAGATCAGCATGGTCGACACTCGCGACGTCGCCGCGGTCGCCGCGGTCGCGCTCACGGAGCCGGGGCACGAAGGCAGCGAATACAACGTGACCGGACCCGAGGCGCTGTCCTACGGCGATGTCGCCGCGGCGATCTCGGAGCACCTGGGGCGGAACATCACCTACGTTCCCGCGGACGACGATGCCACACGGAACGCCCTGCTCGGGTACGGGCTGGGGGACTGGTTCGCCGGAGCGCTAGTCGGCCTGTACCAGGACTACCGGCGCTCCGGAGTGGACGGGTACGCCGCCGAAGTCACCGACACAGTCGAGCGTCTCACCGGTCGGCCCGCGCGCAGTCTCGAAGGGCTCCTGGCCGAGCAGCCGGACCCGGCCAGGGCCTGAGCCCCGGAATCACTCGCTCATACCGCTCTCGGTCCAGCGCTCGAACACCGCGACCCGTTCGGCCGGCCACTTTCCGTCGCAGGGCATCGTCCCTGCCATTACCCGCTCCAGGATCGCCTGCGCGTTCGCGCAGACGTCGACGTAGGACCAGAGGTCGAAGGCGAACTTCATCGAGGTGCGGTCACGCTCGCGGAACAGCGGCTTGACGTGCCGCCCGAAGCTCACTGTCTCATCGGCGGAGGGGAGCTCGATCTCCGGCGCCTCCGCGGCCTCGCCGGACGCTAGTGCTGAGACGCGGGAGCCAGGCGTGGCGTCGGAAGCCCACCACCATCTGGGCATCGGCATGTTCGGGGGCGGCTTGGCCCCGGGCTGGGAGTTCTCGAGCGCGATCCGCGA
>Ga0187776_10000490_pt1 | contig 18977 bp, 18 predicted proteins | sample 0216_BV02_MP12_2_FD_132426 | JGI IMG/M metagenome (GOLD analysis project Ga0187776, IMG submission 132426) | Tropical peat soil microbial communities from peatlands in Department of Meta, Colombia - 0216_BV02_MP12_20_MG | ecosystem: Environmental > Terrestrial > Soil > Wetlands > Peat | place...
CGTCAAGTACGCGATCGACCACGGGATCGTCCCGCACGACCACGAGGCGCTTCGGCTCTGGCTGATCGTGCTCGGCCTGGTCGGCCTGCTGGAGGTCTGCGCGGGCGCGTTCCGGCACCTGTATGCGATCCGCAACCGCGCGCAGAGCGACGCCAGGGTCCGGGACGCGATCTTCGCGCACGCCCTCCGGCTCGACGCCGCCTACCACGACCAGGTCGGTCCGGGCGAGCTGCTCAGCCGCGCCTCGTCCGACTCGCTCCACGTCGCGCGGATGATGGACGCGATCGGCCACACGATCGGCTACGCGCTCACGGTCGTCGCCGTCGCCGTGGTGATGCTCATCCTCGACTGGCAGCTCGCGCTGATCGTCCTCGTCCCGGTGCCGTTCGTCAGCGTCGGCGCCTGGCTCTACTCGCGCCGCTACGAGCGCGGGACGCGGCAGCTGCAGGAGTCGTGGGCCGAGGCCTCGACGCTCGTCGAGGAGACGGTGAGCGGCGTGCGCGTCGTCAAGGGGCTCGGCGCCGGCGACGCGCTCTCGGCCCAGTTCCGCGAGCGCAGCGCCGGGATCAAGGACCGCGCCCTGCACCTGGCACGGCTCGACGCGATCTTCATCCCGGTGCTGGAGGCGCTGCCGCTGCTCGGGATCGCCACGGTGCTCTGGTTCGGCGGCCGCAGCGTGATCGACGGCGGGCTGACCGTCGGTTCGTTCGTGGCCTTCAACGCCTACGTGGTGATGCTGGTCTGGCCGCTGCGCGTGCTCGGCCAGCGCGTGACGACGGTGCAGAAGGCACTCGCCGCGAGCGGTCGGATCACCGAGGTGCTCGAGGCCGAGCCGCAGCTGCTCGAGCCCCGGCACCCGGTCGAGCTCGAGCAGCCGGTGCGCGGCGACATCCGGCTCGACGGCGTCCGCTTCGGCCATGCGGGCGACAAGCCGGTGCTGGACGGGCTCGACCTGCACGTCGCGCCGGGCGAGTCGCTCGCGCTCGTCGGCGCGACCGGCTCGGGGAAGAGCACCGTCGCCGGGCTGCTCGCCCGCCTGTACGACCCCGAGGACGGCCGCGTCCTGCTCGATGGGCACGACCTGCGCGAGCTGCGGCTCGCGGACGTGCGCCGCGCGGTCGCGCTCGTCTTCGAGGAGACCTTCCTGTTCAGCGAGAGCGTGCGCGAGAACATCCGCGTCGGCCGGCCGGACGCGAGCGACGAGGACGTTCAGCGCGCGGCCGAGCTGGCCGGCGCCTCGGCGTTCATCGGCGGCCTGCCGGACGGGTTCGAGACGGTGCTCGGTGAGCGGGGCTTCTCGCTCTCCGGCGGCCAGCGGCAGCGGATCGCGATCGCGCGCGCGATCCTGGCCGACCCGGCGGTTCTCGTGCTCGACGACGCGACCTCGGCGGTCGACGCGACCAAGGAGCACGAGATCCGCGCGGCGCTGGCCGAGGTGATGCGCGGCCGCACGACGCTGGTGATCGCGCACCGGCCGGCCACGATCGCGCTGGCCGACCGCGTCGCGGTGCTCGAGGGTGGCCGGATCGTCGAGCTGGACACGCACGGGGCGCTGCTGCAGCATTCGGCGCGCTACCGCTCGCTGCTCGCGTTGGAGGAGGCTGCGTGATGGAGCGAGCTTCCACGCGCGAGGTCTGGTGGGAGTCGCAGCCGTTCCTGCGGCCGGTGCGATGGCTGTACCTCGGGGCGGCGGCCGCGGTCATCGTCTCGACGCTGATCACCCTCGCCGGGCCGGCGCTCGTCAAGTACGCGATCGACCACGGAATCAAGAAGAACGACCTGCAGCCGCTGGAGATCGCCGCCTTGACGCTGCTGGGTCTCACCGTCCTGAAGCCCCTCGTCGTCCGCGCGCAGACGCTGCTGGCCGCGACCGCCAGCGAGACCTTCCTCGACCGGTTGCGAGGCGCGGCCTTCGACAAGCTGCAGGCGCTGCCGCTCGGCTTCTTCGAGCAGGAGCGGACCGGGGTGCTCGTCTCGCGGCTGACCTCGGACGTGCAGGCGCTGGACGAGTTCCTGCGCGAGGCGCTCGTCGAAGTCGTCGGCAGCGGCCTGCAGATCGCGCTGACGGTGGTGGTGCTCGTCCTTCTCTCGCCGAAGCTCGCGCTCGTCTCGCTCGTTGCGCTGCCGGTGCTGGTCGCCTCGAGCTGGGCCTTCCACCACAGCGCGGGCCGCGCCTACCACGCGATCCGCGACCGGGTTGCCGAGACGCTGACGGTGCTGCAGGAGGGGCTCTCGGGCGTGCGCGTCGTGCAGGCCTTCCGCCGCGAGCGGCGCACGCTCGACGACTACCGGCCGCGGAGCCGCGCCCAGATCGGTGCCTGGCGCAGCGCGTCCTACGTGAACATCCGCCTGTTCACGATGATCCCGCTCGCGCAGACGACGGCGCTCGTCGCGGTGCTGCTCACGGCCGCGTCGATGTACCGCAACGGGTCGATCAGCGAGGGGACGATCGCCGCCTACGTCCTCTATCTGGTGCAGCTGTTCGACCCGATCGCGAGGTTCAGCGAGTGGCTCGGTGAATTCCGACAGGGGCTGGCGGCGCTCGGCAAGGTCGTCGGGCTGTTGCAGGTCGAAGCGAGGATTGCGGAGCTGCCCGGCGCGGTCGACCTTCCGGACAACGGGCAGGTCGAGCTCCTGGACGTGACCTTCGGCTACGACGACGGGCCGCCCGTTGTGCGCGGGGTCTCACTCGCGTTCGCCTCCGGCGAGCACGCTGCTCTGGTCGGCGTCACCGGCGCCGGCAAGTCGACCCTGGCGAAGCTGCTGACACGGCAGTACGACCCGAGCGGCGGGTCGATCGCGCTCGGCGGCGTCGACCTGCGGGAGGCGACCCTGGAGTCGCTGCGACGGCGGATCGTGCTCCTGCCGCAGGAGGGGCACCTCTTCAGCGGCACGATCGCCGACAACGTCCGCCTGTCGCGTCCCGAGGCCTCGGACGAGGACGTCCTCCGCGCGCTCGAGGAGATCGGCGCCCGCGAGCGGTTCGAGTCGCTTCCGGACGGGATCCGCACCGACGTTCAGACGCGCGGCGTGCGGCTCTCGGCGGGCGAGCGGCAGCTGGTCGGGATCGCGCGGGTGGCGCTCGCCGACCCAGCGGTGATCGTCCTCGACGAGGCGACCTCGAGCCTGGATCCCGCCACCGAGGCGGCCGTCGAGGAGGCGCTGGCCGCCGTCGCCGCCGGGCGGACGGTGATCACGATCGCCCACCGCCTCTCGACCGCCGAGCGAGCCGACCGCGTGGTCGTGATGGACGCAGGCGAAGTGGTCGAGGTCGCCTCGCACGAAGAGCTCGTCGCCCAGGGCGAGCGCTACGCGCGGCTGTGGGCGAGCTGGCAGGCAGGCGTCGCCGCCGGCACCGCCTGAAAGCGCCATGCCAGGGGGACAGTCCCTCGGCCACGTCCCGAGCTGACGCCGGTCGGCCCGAGAACGCCCTTGCCAGCGCAACCGGCGGCACCTTCGGGCTCGTGCGGCTCGGCCACCAAGGGACTGTCCCTGGGACAGGTCGCTAAGTGCGAGGCCGCCGCCGCCATGCGGCTCGCTGCGGCGGAGGCGGACGGTTCGACTAGGTGGTCGAGCCCTCGGGCGGCGGCTGCATCGTCGCGCCCGGGAACGGCCTCGGGATCGGCTTCGGCTGCGGCCGGCGCCTGCGGTCCTCGCCCGGCGCTTCGGCCGGCGGCTCGGCGAGCTCCTCGGGGAAGACCGCCGCCTCGTCCTCGCCGGCGAGCAGCCGCTCGAACTGGTCCTTGTCGATCGTCTCGCGCTCGATCAGGATCCCCGAGAGCTGGTGCAGATCCGCCATGTGCTCCTTGAGCACCTTGACGGCCAGGTCGTGCGCCTCCTCGATCACGCGCCGGATCTCGTCGTCGATCTCCCGCGCGATCTCCTCGGAGTAGTCGGGCTCGGCCCCCATCTCGCGGCCGAGGAACGGCATATCGTGGTTCCGGCCAAGCACGCGCGGGCCGAGCTTCTCGCTCATGCCGAAGCGCATGATCATCTGCTTGGCGGTCGAGGTGACCTTCTCGAGATCGTTGGCGGCGCCGGTCGTGACCTCCTGGAAGACGAGCTCCTCAGCGGCGCGGCCGCCGAGGGTCATCGCCAGCTGCTCCATCAGCGCGGTCTTGGTCGTCAGGTAGCGGTCCTCGCGCGGCAGCGAGATCGTGTAGCCGAGCGCCTGGCCGCGGCTGATGACCGAGATCTTGTGGACGTCGTCCGTGTGCTCGAGGAAGTGGCCGACGATCGCGTGGCCGAGCTCGTGATACGCGGTGATCTTCCGCTCCTCCTCGGAGAGCAGGCGCGTCTTCTTCTCGGGGCCAGCGATCACGCGCATGATCCCCTCCTCGAGCTCCTCCTGCTGGATCACCTTCTTGCCGCGGCGCGCGGCGAGCAGCGCGGCCTCGTTGACGAGGTTCGCGAGATCGGCGCCGGTGAACCCGGGGGTGCCGGCCGCGAGGGTGTCGAGATCGATCTCTGGCGCGATCGGCTTGCCCTTGGCGTGCACCTCGAGGATCTTGCGACGGCCGATCCGGTCGGGCCGGTCGACGACGATCTGGCGGTCGAAGCGGCCCGGGCGCAGCAGTGCCGGGTCGAGGATGTCGGGCCGGTTGGTGGCCGCGATCAGGATGATGTTGTCCTTCAGCTCGAACCCGTCCATCTCGACGAGGAGCTGGTTCAGGGTCTGCTCACGCTCGTCGTGCCCGCCGCCGAGCCCCGCGCCGCGGTGCCGGCCGACCGCGTCGATCTCGTCCATGAAGACGATGCACGGCGACGCCTGCTTGGCCTGCTCGAACAGGTCGCGCACGCGGGAGGCGCCGACGCCGACGAACATCTCGACGAAGTCGGAGCCGGAGATCGAGAAGAACGGCACGCCGGCCTCCCCGGCGACGGCCCGCGCGAGCAGCGTCTTGCCGGTGCCCGGAGGCCCGTAGAGCAGCACGCCCTTCGGGATCCGCGCGCCGAGCGCCTGGAACTTCTTCGGGTTCTCGAGGAACTCCTTGATCTCCTGGAGCTCCTCGACCGCCTCGTCGACGCCGGCGACGTCCTTGAAGCCGATCTTGGGCGAGTCGGGCGCCATCCGCTTGGCGCGCGACTTGCCGAAGCTCATCACCTTCGAGCCGCCGCCCTGCACCTGGTTCATCAGGAAGATCCAGAAGGCGATCAGGATCACGAACGGCAGCATCGAGACGAGGATCCCGAGCCACGAGAAGCCGCCGGTGCCCTTCGAGTCGAAGGTCGGGTGGTTGGGCGCGTTCTCGAGCGCGGTTTGGATCTGTGGCCACGCCTGGTCGGCCGGGTAGTGCACGGTCGACTTCGTCCCGGAGATCGAGAACGCGATCGAGTGCTTGCTCGGGCTGACCTCGACGTTGTTGACCTTGCCGTCGTGGACGGCGGTGATGAAGTCGGAGTAGGTGACCTTCCTCGCGCTCTTCGAATGCGGGATCAGCGTCTGGCTCGCCAGCCAGACGAGCAGCACGATCACGACGAGCGGGAACAGCGCTGAGCGGAAGAAGCGATTCACGGGCCCTCTATCGGTAAAGGGTACCAGCGGGCATGAATCCCACAGCCCCCGGGGAAGACCGGGCTAGATCTCGGCGGGCTGCAGGTCGTTGCTGAGCACGGCGACGTACGGCAGGTTGCGGTAGCGCTCCGCGAGGTCGAGGCCGTATCCGACGACGAAACGGTCCGGGATCTCGAAGCCGATGTAGCGCACCGGCACGTCGATCTGGCGGCGCGACGGCTTTGTCATCAGCGCGCAGATCTCGAGCGAGTCCGGCTCGCGCGACTCGAGGTTTCGCATCAGGTACGAGAGGGTGAGGCCGGAATCGATGATGTCCTCGACCACGAGCACGTCGCGGCCCTCGATGTTGATGTCCAGGTCCTTGAGGATGCGGACGATTCCGGAGGTGTCGGTCGAGTCCCCGTAGCTCGAGATCGCCATGAAGTCGACCTCGCAGGGCACGGTGATGTGCCGCATCAGGTCGGCCATGAAGAAGACGGCACCCTTGAGGACGCCGATCAGGAGCAGGTCGCGGCCCTCGTAGTCGCCCGAGACCTCGGCGCCGAGCTCGGCGACCCGGGAGCTCAGGGTTTCCTGGTCGATCAGCACCTCGCCGACGGCGCGCTCCAGCTCGGTCTGGCTCATCCGCGGGTGGCCTTGATCCCGGGTGCATCGACCAGGCCCGGAACGGCGACGACCTCGCTGCCGCGGACGACGAGGGGCCATGCCTCGCGTTCCGATCGCGGGATCTTGGCGTCGACGAACACGTCCTGCACCTTCTTCCTTCGCCCTGAGAGCCGGTCGCCCGGCCGCCAGCTTCGTACCTTAAGCCCTCGGAGCACGGATTCGATGCGCCACTCGCCCCAGCGGACGCTGCCGTCGAGCGCGACCGGGGTCTGCTCGAGCCAGACGCGGTCGTACTCGCGGACCGCGGTCAGCCCGTGGCCGAGGTCGATCCGCTTCGAGCCCGCTCGCGAGGCGAGCAGCGCGTCGAGCTTCGGCGGCCGCTCCTCCACGAGGCGGAGGAGGTTGCGCTCGGCTCCGGGGTGCAGGCGCTCGAGCAGCGGCAGGATCTCGTTGCGGATCAGGCCGCGGGCCGTATCGGCGTTCGAGCTGTCATGTCTCGGCTCGAGGCCGACGGCGGCGCAGTAGGCCTCGGTCTCTTCGCGCCAGAGGGTCAGCAGCGGACGGACGACGCCGTCCTCGCGGTGGGGCTTGATCCCCTTTGGTGCCCCGCGCGCTACGAGCCGGTAGAGGACGGTCTCGACCTGGTCGGAGGCGGTGTGGCCCGTGGCGCGCAGGCGGTCGCGGGCGAAGGAGTAGCGGAGCTCGCGGAGCGCGTCCTCGCTCGGGCGGGCCGGGGGTGGCGGCGCGACGACCTCGGCGCTGAGAACGTCGCCGCAGAAGCGGGCGTCCTCGTCGGACTCGGCGCCACGGAGCCCGTGGTTGACGTGCAGGGCGGAGACGCGGTAGCCGAGCTCGCGGAGGGCGTGCCAGAGGCAGGTCGAGTCGGCCCCGCCGGAGACGAGGGCGAGCACCTCGCCGCCGGGCGAGATCAGGTCGTGGCGGCGGATCTGCTCTTCGACCTTCGCCCGCAGTCTGGCCGGGTCGACGGGGTTGCTCACAGGCTCTGAATGTGCCATGGGAACAGTCTTGCACCCGCGGGCGAGGTGTCACGCTCTCGGCACGGCCTCGTCACAGACACGTGCGTCTTTCCCAGTTACGATCGCCTCGGGGAGGAGGCCGGGCGAACCGAATTTAGAGACCGAGGTAGGGTCGGTGAGATTTCACGGCCGGAGCCGGGCTTTGCCCGGCGGAGAGCGCCTCGCGGCCCGCTCCCGGCGGATTCAGAGCAGGTCGCTGAGGTCGCAGCCGCGCGGAGCAAGGGCCGGCTGCGCCCGCTCGAGGACGTCGTGGGCGTAGTTCGCCAGGCCGTAAGCGCGGTACATGTGCGGGCCGGCGTTCCCGTGGCGCTGCTGGATCTGCAACGCCTTGGCGTACTCGGCGAGCATTCCCACCAGCAGCCGCCGGGTCTGCTCGAGCGACGGATCGGTCGGCCCCATCCCCGCCAGGATCTTCTCCTCGCGCTTCGACTCGGACACGACGTCGGCCGCCTTGGCGTCGCCGCTCTCGTACTGATCGCCCCAGAGCCCGAGCGCGGTCATGTTCACCTTCGCCTCCTGGATGAACTGGCGGTCGGTCGCCGAGCAGGTGTGCGCGAGCGAGGGCTTCGCGCGCCCGTTCGTGGCGAGCGTGAGCGCAAGCGCGCACAGGGCCGCCAGGCCAGCCGCAGTGAGGCCGAGACGCCGCACGCTCCGATTCTCGGCAGTTGACCGGAGCCGGATGCTCCCCCGTATGGGGTTTTCTCAACTTGCCGCAAACGTCACGAAAAGCGGTCAGAAGATCAGCGAGCGGTACGAGATCGTCCGTCGCATCCCGATCGCCTCGTAGACCCGGATCGCAGGCGCGTTCTCCGCACGCACGAACAGGCACACGCGCGGCAGGCGTTCGAGCAGGAGCCGGCAGAGATCCCGCATCCCTCGCTGGGCGTAGCCGCGGTTGCGAACGGCCGGATCGACCCAGACCTGCTGGAGCTGGACGGCGAACGGCGTCCAGGCCGAAGCCTCGGACTTGAAGAGGATCGTCCCGTCCTCCTGCCAGAGCCAGGAGCGCCCGTCCTCGATCTGCATGCGCGTCCGCCAGCGGAAGCTCTCCGGGTCGTGCTCGAGCGGGTCGATCCCGATCTCCTCGAAGTGGGCGGCCGCGCAGGCGGGCACAAGCAGCTCGAGGTCGTCCCGCGTCGCCGGCCGCAGCCCCGTCCCGCCGGGCTCGGGCGGCTCCTCGATCACGTAGACCGGCTGGCCCGGCCGGTCCTCGCGCGGCTCGGGAAGCTGCGCCCGAGCCGTCTCCCAGAGCTCCGTGACCGCACGCTCCTCGCCGATCAGCATTCGCGCGTTGCCGGCGGCAGCGACCTCTGCGAACGCCGCGCAGCCGGCGCCCGAGGGGACGATGTTCGAGCCGACGTGACAGAGCGCCGCCAGCCCCGAGTCGCCGTCGACGGCGGTGAAGCGGCCGAGCCCGCGCCGGGCAACGTCCTCGAGGAAGACGCGCTCGACCGGATCCTCGGCGCAGAAGGCGAGGATCTCGTCCAGCGTCGGTTCGATCAGCGCGGGCAAGGACTCAACTTTAGGCTCTCGGCCATGCCGATCCATATCCGCGCCGAGCCGGGTGACTACGGCGATGCCTGCCTGCTGCCGGGCGACCCGCTGCGCGCCAAGTACATCGCGGAGACCTACTTCGACGACCCGGTGCAGCGGAACGGCGAGCGCGGGATGCTCGGCTACTCCGGCAAGTGGAAAGGAAAGCCGGTCGCCGTGCAGGCCACGGGGATGGGCTGCCCCTCCGCGGCGATCGTGATGGAGGAGCTCGTCCAGCTCGGCGTGAAGCGGTTCCTCCGCGTCGGCACCTGCGGCGGGCTCCAGACGGACCTGCAGCTCGGCGACCTGATCGTGGCCGTCTCCGCAGTCCCCGCCGACGGCACCGCCCGCCACTACGTCGGCGACGAGCCGCACACGCCGACCGCCGACTGGGAGCTCGTTCACGGCGCCGTGCACGCTGCCAAGGAGCTGGACCAGCCGCTCCGAGTCGGGCCGATCGTCTCGAGCGACACCTTCTACGACCCCGACCCGGACCGACATACACGCTGGTCGGAGCGGGGCATCCTCGGAGTCGAGATGGAAGCGTCGGTCTTGTTCACGATCGGTGCGCTACGCGGCGTGAAGGCCGGCTGCCTGCTCACCGTGAGCGACTACGCCGTGCATGGTGAGGCGGTCGCACGGATCTCGGACGACGACCTGCGAGCGGCTGTCGACCGCATGACCCGGGTCGCACTTCAGACGGTCACCGATTAACGCCACGCTCTTCCTCGTAAACCCCGCCGCCGAGAACGGCTCGACGGGCCGGCGGTGGCCCGAGCTCGCCCACCGGGCGGCCACCCTGGGCCTGAACGGCGACGCGTTGATCTCGACGCGGCCCGGGGAGCTGACGGAACTGGCGCGAGAAGCCGCGGGCCGGGCCGACCTGCTCGTCGCCGTCGGCGGGGACGGGACCGTGAACGAGATCGCAAACGGGATCGCCGGCCTCGACGTCGAGCTGGCAGTGATCCCGCGCGGCACCGGCTGGGACTTCGTTCGCACCTACGGGATCCCGCGCCGCTTCGACGACGCGGTGAAGGTCGCCCTCGGCGGGCAAACGCGTGAGGTCGACCTGGGGCGCGCCCGCTACCGCGCCTGGGACGGGGGCGAGCGCGAGTCCTGGTTCGCCAACATCGCGAGCGCCGGCATGAGCGGCGCGGTGGCCAAGCGGACGAACGAGAGCTCGAAGGCGCTCGGCGGCAAGATCTCGTATCTCTGGGCGACCCTGACCGTGTTCGCGCGCTGGCGCAACGACGAGGTGCGCGTGACCGTGGACGGCGAGCGACGCAGCGGCCGGATGCACGACGTCGTCGTCGCCAACGGGCGCTACTTCGGCGGCGGAATGATGATCTGCCCCGACGCGGAGCCGGACGACGGCCTGCTCGACGTCCTCCTCATCGGCGACCTGAGCAAGCGCGACCTGCTCCTAACGCTGCCCAAGACCTACCGCGGGCGGCATCTCCCCCACCCGAAGGCGGAGCTGCTCCGAGGGAAGGCGGTCGAGGTGGACGCAGCCGAGCCGCTGCCGGTCGAGCTCGACGGCGAACAGCCGGGCACGACGCCCGTGACGTTCGACGTCGTCCCGCGAAGCCTGCGCCTGCGGGTCCCGAGCTAGGTCTTCTTCGCGCGCGAGGTCGTCGTCCGCTTGGCGGTCGAGCGCTTCGCCCCGGCCGGCTTCGCGAGCCGGTCGACCTTCTTCTCGAGCGCCGCCACGCGCTTCTCGAGCTCGTCGAGCCCGCGCAGCCGCCGCTGGATCTCGTCGGCGCGCTCCTTGAGCGCGGCCGCGGCGTCGGCCACCTTCTGCGCTGCAGGTCGCAGCTCGTTGATCCGGCCGACCACGTCCTCGCCGCGGTCGGTGAGCTTGCCGATCAGATCCGGTTTTCGCTGTTGGGCCATCGTGGAAACCGCCTTTCGTCGGGGTGAGCCTACCGCTTGCCCACCCTGCTCACGACGTAATCCAGCGCGTAGCAGCCGAGCCGGTTCACGGGCGGGCAGGTCGAGTCGGTCCGCGAGGGCCGCGCCGCGTAGGAGCCGATCGACGCCGCAGGGGAGCGGAAGCGCTTGAGCACGAACCCGGGCACGTCGTCGCCGTCGAAGGTCCCGAACTCCGTCGAGCGCGGACAGGGCGTCATCGCGTGCTCGGCGCTGTCGGCATCGCCGAGCGAGCCGAAGTCGCACTCTCGCGTGAAAACGAACAGCCTCCAGGGCCTGCCGCGCGCGACGTAGAGGTCGACCACCGGCCCGTGCCGGAAGACCTGGCCGTCCCTCGCCCGGAGAAGCCCGTTGCCCCAGACCGCCCAGTGGCCGCCGACGTCGAGGTAGACGTTCCACTCGCCCGGCCCGCTCGAAACCTGCTCGCCGTGGGTCGTCTCCTTCGAGCCGCACGTGGCCTCGCCGTCCGGGCAACCCGGGTCCATCGCACGCCTGACGAGCAGGCGCGTGAAGCGGACACGGAGGTGCTCGGGCCGCGGGGCGCCGGTCCAGCGGGCGAGCACGCGCGCGGCGACCAGCAGCTTCCCGGTCGTGGCCGGCGCGGTGACCGTGACGTCGGCCCCGGCGCCGCGGGCCTTGGCATGCACCCTCGGCGCGCCAGGCGTGCTGCCGGCATCGAGCACGCGGACGGCGAGCCTCGCTCCCGGACGGGGCCGCGGCGGGACACGCAGGCGGAAGCGGTAGGTGCCGGCCACGTTCTGCCATTCGCTTTCGGACTTCAGGCAGCTCTCGAAGACAGGAACGGCGCCCTTCGCCAGGTGCGCGCAGTCGGCCTCGACGCCCGCGTAGGTCTTGTCGCTCGAGAGGACGAGGTCACCCTCGCTCTCGCCGGAGGCGCTGAGCGGTGAGGGGCCGCCCGGGTTTCGCTCCAGCCAGAGCGCGCGGTAGGAGTGGATCTCGGTGCGCTCGCCGGCCGGCGTCCAGTGGCCGCAGTCCCAGATCCAGGAGCCGACGATGGCCACACGGTCTCCCTTCTCCGGCCACGCGAACCGCGGCAGCGCGGCCTGCTCGCGCTCGACGTGGATCCGGCCGGTCGACGGCGCCCTGCCGGAGAAGTTGCCGGTGTGCAGGGTCGGGTCGCCGCCGAGCAGGCCCCGGTAGGCGGGGTCGGGCAGCACATCGAAGTTGAAGTCGTACGAGCGGTGGATCGGAGGCAGGTCCTCCTCGGTCGGGTGCACGGCGAGGTCGGGCAGGTAGCGCGACGAGATCACGCCCTCGAGCCGCTGCGCCGGCGGCGCGGGCTCCGTTGCCGGCGCGGCGCGGTCGTTCACGTAGACCCAGGTCGGGATCTCGCGCTTCGTCTGGGCGAGGTAGTCGCGGCCGCACCCGTCGAGCATCGCCTCGCCCGGGTTCGGCGCTGGCGAGCGCGGTGTCCCTGCGAGCGCGCCGAGCGCGGCGGCGAGGCCGGCGGCCAGTGCCGCCGCTATAAGGACGGCGCGCGTTCTCGTCATTGCCGGATCAGGACCGGCGTCCCCGCCGGCGCCGCCGCGAAGACGCGCCGCAGCACCGGGTTGCGCACGCGGACGCAGCCGTTCGAGACGGCGTGGCCGATCGACCAGGGCTCGTTCGTCCCGTGGATCGCGACCGGCCCGCCCTGCGTCCAGCCGGTGAGCACGTTCGAGAAGGCAGAGATCCCGAGTGCTGCGGGACCGTAGGGGCCCGACGCGTCGGCCGGGATCAGGCGCTGGTTGACGTAGTAGCTTCCGGTCGGCGTCGGGGTCGCGCTCGAGCCAACGGCGACGGGGGTCGAGAGGACGGGCCGGCCGCTGCGGTAGAGGGTGAGCCGCCGTGTCGAGACGTCGACGACGATGCGCGTGCGCACGGTGCCGACTCGGACGCGGGCGGCGCGAACGAAGCCGGTGACGCCGTTCGGCCTGAGCGGCAGCTGGACGCGGTACCAGGACGTGGTGCAGTCATGCCTGCGGACCGCGGCGAGGACGCGGAAGAACGTCGGGTAGCGATTGACGTTCAGCCGCCCGAAGCGCGCGAACAGCCGGCCGCCGGGCCGCCGGTAAGCGGCGGCGCGGGTGCGGACGACCGCTGCGATCGCGACCCGGCGCGAGCCAACGGCGTGGATCGAGCCGCTGCGGCAGTGCGCGGCGACCGGCGACCGCGAATCCTGGGTCAGCCGCGCGCTCACCCCGCAGGCCGTGAGCAGGACGGCGAGCGGCAACAGGCACAGCGTCCGGAGACGCGGCTGCATCCGCACCAGGGTAGTCGGAATCCCACGCCGACACTGATTCGTCACAACTTCGTCACCCTTTTGAGCGTCGAATCTTCCGCATGCCCCGCTACGCTGAATCCGACGATATGTCACAGCTTTTCACCCCCCTTCGCAGGCGAGCGCACAACCACGACGCCGTCCGGACGTACGTGTTGCTGCAGCGGTTGGGTGTCCCTTTCGAGGTCGAGCGGACCGTGTGCTCCGACTGCCGGCAGGTGCTCGAGGAGCGCCCGCTGAAGCGCGCAGCGGCCTAGCTGCTTCTCCGGCCGAGCTCGCAGCCGCGACAATGGCTGCGTGGCGGGCGACCGCATCGAGCTGGACGAAGGAACGACCTCCGAGCTCGCGCTCGCGCTGCGGGACGCGATCGCCCGCAACCTCGAGCGCGAGGAGGGCCGGCGTGCCCGGGAGAGGCTCGGCGGCCGGGTCCTGATCCGGGCCGAAGACACCGACCGCGCCGTCACGATCGACTTCGACCGCGACCGGATCCGCATCGGCGACGGCGAGCAGCCCGCGGCGCGGATCCGGATCCTCGGCGACGAGGACGCGATCCTGGCGCTGACCCGGGTGCGGTTCCGCGGCGGGGTTCCCGCGGCCTGGTCGGCGGGGGGCCGGCAGGCGCTCAAGCGCCAGCTCGGCGGCGAGCTGACGATCCGCGGGCTCGTGCTGCGCTCACCGAGCGTGCTCAGATTGCTGCGACTCCTGGCCGCGTAGCTCCGCGGCAACAGCGGCCAGTACCTCGCCGGCGCTGCCGTCGATCCGCAGCGTCGCCCGGTCGTCGAGCGCGGTCGGTCCGCGGTTGACGATCGCCAGCTCGCCGCCGGCGCCGATCGTCTCCAGCGGCAGCCCGGCGACCGGGTGCACCTCGAGCGTCGAGCCGACGACGAGCAGGAGGCGGGCCCGGCGCGCGAGCTCGTAGGCGCGGTCGATCGCGGCCGCCGGGAGCAGCTCCCCGAAGAAGACGACGTCTGGCTTGAGGATCTCGCCGCAGGCCGGGCAGGCCGGAGCGTCGGCGTCGCGCAGGAGCTCGAGCACGCGGTCGAGCGGATAGCGCCCGCCGCAGCCCGGGCAGGTCGAGCTGCGGATCGAGCCGTGCACCTCGACCACGTCGCGGCTCCCGGCGCGCTCGTGCAGGAGGTCGATGTTCTGGGTCACGACGGCCTCGACGTAGCCGAGCCGCTCCAGCTCGGCGAGCGCGAGGTGGGCCGCGCTGGGCTCGGCCTCGGTCAGCATCGCGACCCGCGGCTTGTAGAAGCTCCAGACCTTGCGTGGGTCTGCGCGGAAGGCCTCGATCGAGCCGTACGCGAGCGGGTCGAAGCGGGCCCAGATCCCCGTGGGCGAGCGGAAGTCCGGGATTCCGCTCTCGGTGCTCGCGCCCGCGCCGGTCAGCGCGACGCACGGCTGCCGCCGCCGGATCAGCTCCGCCAGCCCTGAAGCGCTCACCGGCCGATCGTAGAGTTCGGCCGTGGACTTTCGCTTCGCGACCGAGGTGCGGGTGCGCTTTGCCGAGACCGACGCGCAGGGCGTCGCGCACCATGCCGTCTACCTCGTCTGGTTCGAGGTGGCGCGGATCGACTACCTCGCTCGCTTCCGCGGCGGCTACCCCGAGCTGCAGGCGGAAGGGATCGAGGCGCTGACGACCGAGGTGCAGGTCGGCTACCTGGCGCCGGCGCGGTTCGACGACCGCCTGACCGTCCGCTGCGCCTGCGGCGAGCTCCGCGGCGCGCGCTTCCGCTTCGACTACCTCGTCGAGCGGGACGGGGAGCGGCTGGCCGAGGGCTGGACCCGCCACGCATGCGTCGACGCAGTGACGCACCGGCCGACGCGCGTCCCCGCCTGGCTGGTCGAGGAGATCGCTAGCGCGGAGGCTTAGGGGTGTCGATCGCTACCGACCGTCGTGTCGACCGGTCATTTCAGACGGATGCGCGGCAAAGCCGCGCATCCTGATGCTAGGCATCGCAAGCGACGCCTAGTGACCTGTCGGGCCGCTCGGCCCGCTGGCGCCGCTGGGGCCACTCGGGCCGCTCGGGCCCTTCTTGGGCCTGGCCTTCGTCCCGACCCGCACGATGCGGGGCTCGGCGCGGTAGGACGAGAACCAGGTGTTGTCGTAGAGCAGCTTCCCGCCGGGCAGGTAGACGAGCCGGCGTACGCTGGTCGAGCGCGAGGGCTCGCCCGTGTCCTCGACGACGGTCTCACCCACGTAGAGCGTCGGGTCCGGGATCTTGTTCACCGGGGGCGGCCCGGTGTCGACGAGCGGACGCGTGTCGCTGACGACGCGCCGGTGCGTCGGCGCACCGTAGAGCCCGACGTCGAGCGAGTAGGAGCCGACGAACGTCCGGAGCAGGATCCAGTGCGGCGTGTCGTTGACGAAGCGAAGGTCGACGTCGGGGTAGTCGACGGTCGCGTCGCGGCCCTGCGGGTAATGGCTGATGTAGAGCGCGTGATTCGTGCGGGCGGTGATCTTGAGTCCGGCCTCGTAGGCGGCGTTGAAGGTCGTGGTGGAGACCTGGCAGACCCCGCCGCCGAGCCCGGTGGTGAGCTCGCCGTTCATGATCACCGGCGCCTCCAGGAAGCCCTTCGCCGCCGTGCGGGCGCCGGTCGCCCGGTTGAAGGAGAAGGTCGCGCCGGGCGCGATCAGCTTGCCGTCGATCAGGCGGGCGACGAGCTGGACGTTGTGGATCCGGTTCGGGTCGCCGCCGTAGATCGTCTCGTAGCCGCCGATGCGCGAGGTGATCCCCATCGCCCTGGCCTGGGCCGTCGAGCGCTTCGCCGCCTGGGTGGTCACGACCACGTGGGCGCTTCGCTCGGTCGGCGAGAGCGCGGCGGCGAGCATGTCGCGGCGGGTCGCGGCAACGGCGATCACGCGTCCCGGGCGCGCGGGGACGACGGCCACGCGGCCGCTCGCCGTGACGCTGAAGCCTGCGTTCCGCGGTGGCCGGCCGATGCCGTGCGCGAGGCGCTTGAAGTACCCGTCTGCCGCCCGGCCGCCGATCGCGAGGGCGGTCGAGCCTCCGTGCGGGAGCGAGAGCAAGGCCGAGAGCTGACCGGCCGGAAGCAGCCAGGACGAGCGCCCGAGGCTCATCCGGATCGGTGCCGAGAGCGCGGTGCGAACCTGGGCGACGGCGGGTGCGAGATCGGCGGCGCGGACCGTGGGACGGTCGAGCACGACCGGCAGCGCAACCGGCTGGGTGCGATCGAAGCCGGCGAGTGCCTGCACGATCGCAGTGCCGGCGGTCGCGCTCTCGAGTGCGCGGCCAATCCTCGCCGGGACGATCGCCGGGCGGCGCGCCTTGAGGACGATCGCCGCGTCGCGATGCGGTGCTCCGACGGCGCGGCTCATCCGCGCGAGCTCTACGGCCAGCGCCTGTTTCCAGACCCGGGTCGGCGGTGTGACGTCGGCGCCGAAGACGCGAACGCCGATCCGGCGCAGGCCGCGGAAGGGCGCGAAGCCCTGGCCGTCGCGCTGGGCCAGCTTGACGGCCGCCGGCCAGTCGGCCTCGACTCCGAGGTTGGTCGCCCGCAGCTTCCAGCTGTGGCCTTCCGCCGTGAAGGTCACGGGGACGCTCGCCACGGCGCGGGCTTTGGCCTCGAGCTTCGCCGTCGCCTCGCCCGGCGTGAGCCCGCCGACGTCGACCCCGGCGATGCGAACCCCGGCGGCGATCCGGTCCGGCGAGCCCGCGAACGCGAGCCCGAGGACGACGCCGGCGATCACGACGACCGCGGTCAGGGCAGCCAGACGCTGGATCAGCAGCCGCCGCGCCCTGGCACGCCGACTTCTCCGTACCCGGATCGCACTCGTCCCCGCTTCCACCCGCAAGGCGGGAAGTCTAGCGGCGAAACCCGCGGTTGCCGGGCAGCCGAAAGCGCGAGATTCGGCGCCGCGCCGGCTCAGAAGGTGAACAGCTCGATGCCGCCGCTGACCTCGAGGGCCACGCCGGTGACGTAGCTCGCCAGGTCGGAGCAGAGGAACGCGACCGCGTTGGCGATCTCCTGCGGCTCGCCCGCGCGGCGCATCGCCGTCCGCCGCACCATCCGCTCGTTCATCTCCGGGTTGCCGAACCCGAACGCCTCGGTGCCGATGATCCCGGCGACGATCGCGTTCGCCGTGATGCCGTGCCGCGCGCCCTCGAGCGCCAGTGTCTTCATCAGGCCGATCACGCCCGCCTTGCTGGTTGCGTACGAAGCCTGGCCGAAGCCGCCGAGCGTCCCGGTGACCGACGCCATGGCGACGATCCGGCCCCAGCCGCGCTCCACCATCCCGGGCCAGACCGCCTGCGCGCAGTTGAACACGCCGGTCAGGTTGACGCGCAGGTCCCGCTCCCAGAGCTCGGGCGACTGCTCCTCGAAGCGCGCCACGTGGTCGAGCGTCCCCGCGTTGGCGACCAGGATGTCGACCGGCCCGAGCCCGGCCTGCGCCCGTTTGACCGCCGCCTCGACCTGGTCCCGCTCGGTCACGTCGCACTTGACCGCCAGCGCGCGGCGCCCGAGCGCCCGGATCTCGTCCACCGTCTGCTCGGTGTAGACGAGGCCCTGCGCCCGCGCCGCCTGGGCGAGCGGGCCGTACCGTTCCGCCTCCTCGCCCGAGTCGGATTCGAGCTGAATGTCGGCGATGACGACGTCGGCGCCGGCCCGCGCGAGCGTCAGCGCGTCGGCCCGCCCGAGCCCGCGCGACCCACCGGTGACGAGCGCGACCCGTCCCGACAGGTCGATCTCAATCACGCGGCATTGAGGCGCCGCTTGCGGTGCCGCCTCAGGATGATCGGCGTGCCGGGCATCCGTCTGAAATGACCGGTCGACCCGCCGGCGCTAGTCACGCGGCAGGAAGATCTCGCGGGCGATCACGAGCCGCTGGATCTGCGAGGTGCCTTCGTAGATCTGGAACAGCTTCGCGTCGCGCATCAGCTTCTCGACGGGGAACTCCTTGATGTAGCCGTAGCCGCCGAAGATCTGCACGGCGTCGGTCGTGACCTTCATCGCCGTGTCGGCGGCAAAACGCTTCGCGTAGGACGACTGCAGCGTCGCCCGCTCGCCCTGGTCGAGCAGCCAGGCTGCCTGCCAGACGAGCAGCCGCGCCGCCTCGATCTCGGCCGCCATGTCGGCGACGAGGAAGTTGACGCCCTGGTTCATCGCGATCGGCTGGCCGAACTGCACCCGCTCGCGCGAGTACTCGACCGCGTGCTCGAACGCCGCGCGCGCGACGCCGACCGCGCCGGCAGCCGTCCCGGGCCGCGTGTTGTCGAGCGTCTGCATCGCGATCTTGAAGCCCTGCCCCTCCTCTCCGAGCCGGTTGCGTTCGGGCACCTTGACGTCCTGGAAGGCGAGCGCCGAGGTGTCGGTTGCGCGCTGGCCCATCTTGTCGAGGTGCTTCTCGACGGTCAGCCCCTCGGAGTCGCTCGGGACGATGAACGCCGAGAGGCCGCGGTGCCCGGCCTCCTTGTCGGTCGAGGCGAAGACGACGACCCACGAGGCCTGGCCGGCGTTGGTGATGAACATCTTCGAGCCGTTGATGACGTACTCGTCGCCGTGCCGGACGGCGGTCGTCTGGATGCCGGAGACGTCGGAGCCGGCGTTCGGCTCGGTCAGCGCGAACGAGCAGAGGATCGGCTCCTCGAGCAGCGGCGGGAGCCACTCGCGCTGCTGCTCCTCGGTGCCGGCGATCAGCATCGGCAGCGCGCCCAGGATGTTGGCGACGATGGCCGTCGCGATCCCGGAGCAGCCCCAGCAGAGCTCCTCGCCGATCAGCGTGCCCTCGAGCCCGCCGAGGCCCGCGCCGCCGAGCTCTTCGGGGACGTGCGGGTTCATCAGGCCGACCTCATGCGCCTTGGCGATCACGTCGGCCGGGTGCGTCTGGTGCTCGTCGTGCTCGGCGGCGACCGGGCGGATCTCCTTCTCCGCGAACTCGTGCGCGAGCTCGCGCAAGGCGCGCTGCTCCTCCGTCAGCGCGAAGGAGATGCCGGTGCCGGTTGCCGCTGCCGTGGCCATGTCTGGATTCGTTGACTGACTAGTCAATCAAAGAGTAGCGCCGGGGTCGGTCCAGCGAAACCCGAGCGGCTCGGGCGCCGGCTCGATCGGGCTC
>Ga0187776_10000491_pt1 | contig 18971 bp, 19 predicted proteins | sample 0216_BV02_MP12_2_FD_132426 | JGI IMG/M metagenome (GOLD analysis project Ga0187776, IMG submission 132426) | Tropical peat soil microbial communities from peatlands in Department of Meta, Colombia - 0216_BV02_MP12_20_MG | ecosystem: Environmental > Terrestrial > Soil > Wetlands > Peat | place...
CTTGGCCCCTTCATCGAACGGGTCTCTGCCGTTAAAAAAATAGAGATCCTGGGGCTGATGTCTCATTTTGCCGATGACGAACTGACCGATTGCCGATCCGCCGAAGATCAGATCGACCGTTTTGAAAAAGTTCAGCGCAGGATTGAGGCTCTGGGTATAAAAATTCCACTGCTCCACATGTCCAATAGCGCAGCGATCGTGGGTTTGAAGCGCGCTTGGTTCAACCTCGTGAGGCCCGGCATCGTGTTATACGGATACGCGCCCCCTTCTCCGGGTTTGGACCCCATTCCGATCAGACCGGTCATGACACTCAAAACACGGATCATTCATTTGAAACGGGTCCCGGCAGGGACGTCGATCAGCTACGGCCGTACCTTTACCACCCGCCGAGAGAGCCTGATCGCGGTCCTGCCGATCGGTTATGCCGACGGCTTCAGCCGTGCATGGTCGAACCGGGGCCAGGTATTGATCAATGGGCGACGCCTCCCGGTCATTGGGAGAGTCTGCATGGACATGACGATGGTCGATGTCACGGATCTGCCGACCGTACAAATCGGAGCGGAAGCCGTCCTAATCGGGGCGCAAGGAACCGAAACCCTCTGGGCCGATGCCTTGGCCCGTCAGCTCGGCACCATCCCGTATGAGATCCTCTGCGCCGTCAGTCACCGGGTGCCCCGTTTTTATCGCGACGGAGTCCAACCGAGATGAAATGGCTTGAGGTCATCGGTTTCAAAACGACAAAATTCATCGAAGAGATCGGAAATGTGTCTGTGCTTTTCTTGAACTCGCTCAAATGGGCTCTTCGTCCCCCGCTCGGGTTTCGGAATATCCTGAAGCAGATGGAGGAGGTCGGCGTTCGTTCGGTTCCGGTCGTTCTGATCACGGCCATTTCGACCGGCATGGTGCTGGCTCTTCAAAGCCACACCGGATTCAAACGATTCAATGCCGAAAGCCTGGTCGGAACCGTCGTGGCCCTATCAATGACCCGCGAGCTCGGGCCGGTCCTCACCGCGCTGATCGTCGCCGGCCGCGCAGGCGCGGCCATGGCGGCTGAACTGGGAACGATGCGGGTCACCGAACAGATCGACGCTCTTAGTACGATGGCCACAAACCCGATCAAATATCTGGTCGTACCGAGGCTGTTATCCGGGATGTTCATGCTGCCGATCCTGACGATCTTCGCAGACGCCATCGGAATCGCGGGGGGATATTTCGTGGCGGTACAGATGCTCGACGTCAACCCGGTCGTCTACATGAGGCGCACGACCGATTATCTGGAATACGATGACATCTTCGGCGGCTTGCTCAAGGCCTTTGTATTTGGGGCGATCATTGCGACGATCAGTTGTTACAAAGGATTCAATACACAGGGAGGAGCGGAAGGCGTGGGCAAAGCCACGACGGGCGCGGTCGTCATCTCCTCCATGCTGATTCTGATCTCGGACTATTTTCTGACCTCGATGCTGTTCTAATCAAAAGGACACAGCGTGGGCGAGCCGGTCATTCAGCTTTTGGATGTTTACAAGTCTTTCGGGGACAATCATGTGCTCCGGGGCGTCACCCTCACGATCGAACGCGGCGAGACGATGGTAATCATCGGAGGGAGCGGAAGCGGAAAGAGCGTGATCCTCAAACACATTATCGGCCTGATGAAACCGGACCGCGGGAGGGTAGTCGTCGCCGGACAGGACCTTTCCGCGTTGAAGGAGCGTGCATTGGACGAGCTGCGGAAGAAATTCGGGATGCTTTTTCAGTATGCGGCGCTGTTCGATTCTCTGGCGGTTTGGGAAAATGTCGGCTTCTCACTCCGGCAGAAAACCCACATGACAGACGACGAAATCCGCCGGATCGCCACCGAGAAGTTAGCCATGGTCGGCCTTCGAGATGTCGAAGACCGGATGCCAGCCGATCTCTCCGGCGGAATGAAGAAACGGGTCGGCCTCGCCCGCGCGCTGGCAATGGAACCCGAGATCCTTCTGTACGATGAACCGACAACCGGCCTGGACCCGATCATGGCGGACGCGATCAACGAACTGATCCTTGAGATGAAGCGCCGCCTTCAGGTCACGGGGGTGGCCATCACCCACGACATGACCAGCGCCTACAAGATCGCGGACCGGATCGCGATGCTGTACCAAGGGAAAATCCAGGCGACGGGAACGCCGGACGAGATCAAGAACAGCAACAATCAGATCGTCCATCAATTTGTCACCGGCAGCTCGGTCGGGCCGATTATGACGGTGTAGCTCGTTTCGAAAATGGTCCTGGGACTGCTAGCAACCGCTGGGGCTTCCACCCTGCGAGCGCGGCACGCGAGAGGGGGAGGCTCCATCAGGCGAGTCCGGTGGGGGGGGCGACGCCAGCCCCAAAAACAGAAAGGATTCTGTCCTTATCATGCGATTGAGCACCGAGGCCCGAGTTGGACTGGTGGTCCTGCTCGGGGTCCTGATCCTGACCTATATGACATTTAAGGTGGGCGGATACCGTTTCGGCACGGCAGCCGGCTATCGCATTATCGCGCTGTTCGATAGCGTATCCGGCCTGGACACCAAGTCAAAGATCAGGGTCGCCGGCGTCGAAGTCGGAACGGTGGAAACGATCGCGCTGCTGGACGGACAGGCCAAAGTCACGCTGCGGATCAATCCCGATGTCAAACTTCGCAAAGGCACCCAGGCCGCTGTGCGCGCCACCGGGCTCCTGGGGGATAAATACCTCGAACTTATTCCGGGAAAAGAAGAGGGATATTTGAAAGACGGTGACAGCATCACCCAGAGCGAACAGGTGGCCGATCTGGACCGGCTGATCAACCAGTTTAGCAGCATCGCATCCGACATAAAGACGGTCAGTGCCTCCCTGCGCGAAGCGCTCGGGACGAAAGAGGGCGAGACCTCGCTGAAGGAAATCGTGGCCAATATTCGCGATCTCAGCCACAACCTTAACGCCACGGTGAAAGACAATCGCGAGAATTTTACCAAGGCCGTCGCCAATATCCAAGATGTCAGTTCATCCCTCAAAACGGATCTGCCCAAACTGATGGAAAGCCTCAATCGCACCTCGGAAAAACTGGAGGCGATCGCTACCAAAGTTGAAAAAGGCGAAGGGACGCTGGGCAAACTCATTCAGGATGAAGGAATATACAAAAAGCTGGATTCGACCCTCGAAGGGTTGAACGATATTACGCAGAAGGTTGAAAAGGGAGAGGGCACAATCGGGAAACTCTTCACCGATGAGAAAGCATACGATCAACTCACCACTACTCTCGAAGGCGTGGGCAACGCCGTGACCCGTATAGAAAGGTTTCGAACAATCGTAGAGGGCAGCAGCGAGTATCAACTAAGGACTCATGATACCAAAGGCTATTTTTCCGTCTATCTCCAGCCACGGGAGGACAAATTTTATCTTCTGCAGTTGGTGAACGATCCAAGGGGCTATTATACCAAGACCACCCAGCAGACCGACAACAATCCCCCGGTGACGACGGTAAAGACCAAGACCCAGTTAAAGTTCAGCGCCGAGTTCGGACGGCGTTATTCGGACCTGGCCGTGCGGATCGGACTGGTCGAAAACTCCCTCGGAGGGGGGGCCGATTTTTACCTTTTTAACGACGCCCTGAAATTCAGCGCCGATGCCTGGGATTTCAACAGCAACGATCCGGAGGAAAAACACCCTCATCTCAAGGCCACCGCCCGGTATACCTTATTTAAATATCTCTTCGCGGAAGGCGGATACGATAATTTCCTCAACAAGAAGATCGACACTTTTTTTGTCGGCGGTGGCCTACGACTCGATGACGACGACCTCAAATACCTCCTCACCAGCGTTCCGTTGCCGGGCAAATAACCCGCGGACAGCCTTTTCTATTGGCGCGTCGGCGTAACTTTCGCCATCCCGATGAAGGAAGAAGCATTGAAGCCACGATCCTGATAGAGCATCGAATGATCCACGTGCGAAAGAAAGTTATTTGGGGACTCGGGGCCACGCTCGCCTTACTTGTGGCGCTGCTGGTCGCCCTCCCATTCCTTGCGCCCTGGTTTATCAATCAAGATACCGTCAAGAAAAACATCGAAGCCGCCGTTTCGAAAGCGCTTGGCGGAAAATTGGTCTATGCCCGTCTGGATTATTATATCTTCCCCCATCCCGGCATCAGGCTCCGGAATCCGATCCTCTCTATCCCCGGCCGTGTTAGGGGAACCCTGAAATCCCTCGATATCGATCTGGAGTGGCTGCCCTTATTCACCGGAAAAATTCGGCTTGCCGACGTTATTCTGGACCATCCCGAATTCAAAATCTCGGTTCCGGGGAAGACCGAAGGAACTCAATCGGCGCCCGCCATTGAAAAGCCTTCCAGAGACAATCCGATGGCCATTCTGGCGACCGCCGCCTTCGGGATGCCGAACCTCTCGATCCAAATAAAGGGGGGTGGGTTGACCATCACCGAAGACGAACGGAAAATCATCTCGCTCCGGGATGTCGACACCGTTATGGCCTTTGAACCCCCCGTGACAAAAGGAGGAAGCGAAGGCGATTCGCTTGAGCCATCCTTCCGGATTGGAGGAAATCTCAGTGGCGTTTTCACGAATGAGTTTCTGCCCGGACCGGTTCATATCTCCGTCGAGCGGTTTGAAGTTCATCCCCAAACGATCTCGATGACCCATGGCCGAACACGATTTCTAGACGCTTCATTCGATCTCTCAGGCAGGGTGGACGATTACCTCACCCTGGATCGGAAAGTGGACCTGACTCTGAACGGGACCCTCGGTCCGGATGCAATGCACTGGATCATCGCCGCCGGCTCACTGCCGCCTGAATTGACCGTTCAGACTCCGCTCGTTCTGTCCCGGACCCATCTCCAATGGGAAAGGGGTGGAATGATGCGGATGGCGGGGACCGCCGTCGTTGGGCAAGGCCCTTCCGTTTCATACGACGTGCTACAGGGATCCGGTCGCCTCGCCGTGAAGGAGTTCCGTATCCAAGATAAAGGATCCAAGGCGACCCTCACAATGACCTACGAAAACAGAATTCTGGACCTGTCGTTCGCCGGGAACCTCGTGCCATCTACGTTCAACGGTATCTTTGAACATGAACATTTTGAGTTCGGATGGCTGCAAGGGAACTTCAAATCCCGTATTGTGTTGGACCGCCCCACAGAATCCACCGCAAAGGGAACCCTGACCGGCGAGCGGCTGGTGCTTCCCCTGCGAAGAAAGACGCCGGTGACCATCGACCAGATATCCCTGAGCGCCGCGGACCGCACGCTCACTCTGAATCCGATCGTACTGGCCATCGGGTCTTATCGTCATACGGTGACGGGGGATCTTAGGGCGATGGAGAACGGATGGCTGCTGGACCTGAATTCCGACGGGTTGGAATGGGAAGGACTTCAAGCTTTGTTCTCTTCCAGTGAAACCGGAGAGGGAGGTGGAGAATCCCCTGGGCCCCCAAAACCGTACGTCCCGGCTCCCGCAACACTTCGGCTTTCCTCCGACTATTTTTCCGCGGGACGATGGACGGCGCGCCCCGCCCGCGCGGAGATCTTGCTCGAGCCCGACCGGATCCGCATCGCGATGAAGGAGGCCGTCGTCTGCGGAGTGAATCTTCAAGGCACAGTGACGATTACACCGGGCAATCTCGATCTGGATCTGAAGCCCTCCGCGACTGGCCAGGACGTAGAATCAAACCTGCCTTGCCTTACCGGTGAGGACCTCCGATCCACCGGGACCTTTGACCTATCAGGAAGCTTCACATCTCATGGGGCCGGGGAGGCTCTACTGAAAGATCTTCAAGGAACAGTGAAGTTTACAGCAAAGAAGGGGCGTATCTATCGCGGGGGGGTGATTGTTCGAGTCCTGCAATTTCTTAATGTGACCGACCTTCTTCGGGGAAGTTTTCCCGATCCGGAACGAAAGGGCGTTCCATACGATTCCTTGACCCTTCTGGGAAATGTAAAGAATGGGCATCTAAAATTCAAAGAAATGATCTTTGTCAGCCCCCTTGTGAATATCGTCGGAAACGGTTTCGTCAATCTGCCCGACCGAAAATTGGATCTCACAATGCTGGTGGCCCCGTTTACGACAACCGATTCCGTAATCAAGAAAATTCCGATCCTCAAAGACATCCTTGGAGGCTCGCTTATAACCATCCCGGTCCGGGTAAAAGGCCCTTTTGAGAAACTGGAGGTGGAAACCGTTCCGCCCGAAGCGGTTGCGGAAGGCCTGGCCGGGATGATGAAAAGAACCCTCCAGCTTCCGTTTAAAATCATCGAACCGGTCATTCCGGGAACCAAGAAAAAATCCTGAACGGTTGACGGGATCTTCAAGTCCCGGGTCACAATGAACGATTCCTTGACGGAACGCTGCATCTTTAATTAATATTTTGTCGCTTCATTCCAGAATAGGACAACGGTCCTCGATAATGTCATTCGCCAAAATGAGACTTCTCATCGCGATGGTGCTGGTGACCGGAGCCGATGCTGGGTCGGCTGCAGCGGCGGACCTTTCGATCCTAACACCGGAAGGATTCTTTCAGACGGTAAACCGGATCGCGGAGCAAAGCGGGCCGAAAATCGGCCTGGTCATTCAGGAGGATTACCCCACTCTTCCCGCCGATGTCACAGACTTGGTCGCGCATCAATACCCGAAATTGTACGCCGATATCTACAACTTTCTCAACACTCAATACCCCCAGCTGTATTCGGAAGCGGCCGATTATACATTCAACCATTCCGCCCTGACGTATCGGGCCTTTCAACAGGACGTGATCGGCCGGAAATCGGAAATCACCTCGGGAAAGATGAGTCCGGCAGATCTTCTTTGGGTTCGGATTGAACAGCAGCCCCCTTTGAGGATCGAGGTGATGAGTTACCTCTCCCAAAAACATCCCGAGCTTCCCTTGCAAATCCTTTCTCGTGTCGATCAAGAATATCCGATGTTGAAGGTCGACCTGTTCAGACTCGTGGTTACCCGCTATCCGGGTCTCATTTGGGAAACCGGAAAGATCTGGACCCTTGAAACCTTGAACGAAATACGGCGGTGAATCCGAGCAGACCCCTTCCTGCCTCCCCATCCGAGCAGAACGGCACCGTCGTTGACAAACCCTCCATGATTGAAGTAATCTTACTCGTTTCATTTCGCCGATGGGAAGAACCCACGCATGTCCGCAATCCAAGGGATACAACTCAGTAAATCGTATCGTCATTACCAGGTTCTGAAGAACGTTTCATTTGAGGTGGCTCGGGGGGAATGCTACGCATTGTTTGGCCCCAACGGCGCCGGCAAGACCACCCTCTTAAAAGTTTTGGCGACCCTTCAAAAACCGTCCTCGGGACGGTTCGAGATGATGGGATATGACGGAATTCGGGATCGAAATCAGGTCCGTGCCATTCTACTGATGATCGCTCACGGATCGTATCTGTACAGTGAGCTGGACGCCGTGGAAAACCTTCGATTCGCGGTGGGGCTTCGCGGCCTGTCCCCGACCGCCCGCGAAATCAAGCTTGCGTTAGACCGGGTTGGGATCGGAGCCTTCGCGAATTTCAAGATCCGTTCCTTTTCCGAGGGAATGAAAAAACGGCTCTCGATCGCCAAGGCAATGCTGATCCGTCCCAAAGTGCTTTTGATGGACGAGCCTTACTCTTCTCTGGATGAGCGGGGTATCACGATGATGAACCACTTCATTCGGGAGAACCTTGAACAGGGTGCGGCGGTCCTCATGACCTCCCACAACCGCCTCCAGTCCGCCGAGGTGGCCGGGAAGGCCGGGGTTTTGCTTCAGGGGGTGCTGCGCGAAATCACCGTAAAGGATCTGGTCGCCGCTCATGAACTTTTTTAACGTGATCCGATGGCTCGCCTGGAAAGATCTTCTCAGCGAGATGCGAAGCCGCGAGAATATCTCCTCCATGTTATTTTTCGCCATCATCGTTATTCTCATCTTCAGTTTCAGCTTCTCCATGGACCAAAAAACGGCCCAGGAATTGATGCCGGGGATCATGTGGGTGGCCTTTATCTTCACGGGGATCATCGGCCTCGGCAAATCTTTCACAGCGGAGCTGCAGAACGACTGTCTTGAAAACCTCCAGATGAACCCGATTCCACGGGGTGCAATCTATCTGGGGAAGCTGGTGAGCAATCTTCTGTTTATGGTGATCGTCGAGGTGATCTTATTTCCGCTCTTCGTGATCTTTTTCAACCTGGATATCTTTGAAAAGATTCCGCTCATTATGTTAATATTGATGGCCGGGACGTTGGGGGTCTCGGCGGTCGGCACGCTTTTTTCGGCGATGACGGTCCAAATTCGAGCCCGGGAAGTGATGCTTCCGATCCTGCTTCTACCGTTGATCGTTCCGGTCATTATCGGGGCCGTGGAAGCCACGGGTGGCGTCCTGCAGGGAGAATCGGTCATGCTTTACCGGCCGTGGATCGAATTGTTGATCATTTTTGACGTCATATTTACGATCGTTTCTTTCTGGATGTTTGAATTTATTTTGGATCATTGAACCCTTTAAATTTAGGGAGGGGGGACGGAAGCCCCCAAAAATATGATTCGATGGATCCGGCGATTTGAGGGCTGGTTTGGAGCTGCAGGAGGGATCTGCGTCGCGATCGGGCTTTATTTTGGCCTGGTGGCCTCGCCTCCCGATTCTTATCAGGGCGAGGTGGTCCGGATCATGTACGTCCACGTTCCTTTCGCCAGCACGTCCATGGCGGCCTACGCCGTGCTGACGGTGGCCAGTTTGTGGTATCTCTGGAAACGAGATCCACTGATCGACAACCTGGCGCATGCCACCGCGGGAGTCGGCGTCTTTTTTACGTCCGGGGCCCTCTTTACCGGATCGGTCTGGGGCAAACCGACTTGGAACACCTGGTGGACATGGGATGCGCGCCTGGTTTCATTCACCATTTTATTGCTGATCCTGATCGGATATCTCATGCTCCGAACATTCGTTGAAGACAAAGAACGGGAGGCGCGCTACGCCGCCATCCTGGCGATTGTTGGCGCCGTCGATCTTCCCATCGTTCATTTTTCGGTGGAGTGGTGGCGCACGCTTCACCAGCCGCTTTCGATCTCACAACGCGGGATCGCGATCGCTGGCGTCATGCTCTATCCGCTTATCTTCATGTCGGTGGGCTTTTACTTATTATTAACGTATATGGTGGGAGTCCGGACCCAGATGCTCTACCTCAAGCAACTCCTGGAGGCCAAAAAGGGGCGCCTGCTGGGGGAGGTTCATTTATGAGCGCCGGACGATGAAGGGATTTTATATCCGCTGGGGAGGATTGATTTTGGTCGGTCTCTGGATTGTCGCTGTTGGGACACAGCGATACAACCGCGACGTCCGGCCACTAACCCCGGAGGAGGTCTTGAAAAATCATTCCCCCGGACCCGTTCGGATGCTGGGAATGGTAGACGCCGGAAGCCTTCGGAAGGACACCGCCACCTCCCAGATCCTTTTTTCCATCACTGAAAACGGACAACGGATCCCCGTCGTCTATCAAGGAAAGGACACGGATAATCTTCGGGAACTCAAGACCCTGGTTCTGGTCGGAGGGTGGGATGATGCCTCACAACGATTTGTGGCTCAGGACATTGCTCTGATTCCGAATTATGGGTTTATTATCGCGGCTTATCTCGTCATGGTCCCGCTGGCCCTGTTTCTTTTTATGATGGAACGACGAGTTCGATTGTTGTATAATGAAATCAAGCAGTCCAAGCTGTACGAACCCGAGGTCCGTGAATTTGAGTAAGGGGAAAAAATACGGTTTGATCTTCAGCGTGATCGCGATTGCAGGCGGGTTGCTTTATCTCGGACTGGGCCAGTTCGGGCAAAATTTAGTCTACTTTTTCACGCCGTCTGAAGTGGTTTCGTTTTCACCGGCCTACTACGGCAAGAAGATCCGGGTGGGAGGGATGGTCGTTAAAGGAAGTCTTCAGGTCGTGCCGAATAGTCTGAAGCTGAATTTCACATTAACGGACGGGGCGGCCACGATCCCCGTGGAGTTTGAGGGGATTCCCCCCGATCTATTCAAAGAAGGCAAGGGGGCCGTCGTCGAAGGGTACTGGGATTCCCAAAAACAGTTTCACTCCAACCTGATCATGGCCAAACACTCCGAGGACTACATGCCCATCGAGATGAAACGAGCTGGAGTGCAGCTTCCCAAAAAGGATCTTCTGAAAACCTTGCAACAATAAAAGATACACGCGAAAGCAATCTGGATGTTTATTGAAATAGGTCATTTCTGCGTCGTGCTTGCGTTGGTTCTTTCGGTCCTGGCCATGGTCAGTCCGATTGTGGGACTGAAGACCGGCCGGCCTGACTTGGTTCGAATCGCCCGCCAGGCCGTGACGCTGAATTTCTTCTTCGTATCGATCGGGATGGCCTCGTTAATCTATTCCTTTCTGACAAACGACTACTCCGTAAAATACGTGATGGCCACCTCCAACAGTAAACTCCCGGTCTTCTACAAAGTGGCCGGCCTGTGGGGAGGCCATGAAGGTTCCTTGATGCTTTGGGTCTGGATCCTGACGGCCTACAGCACTCTCGTGGTTTGGCTGCATTGGAGAACCCAACCCGTCATCATGCCGTACCTTTTGTCGATTCAGTCCTTGATCATGTTCGGATTCCTGGCCATGATCGTTTTTCTTTCCAATCCATTTGAACGTTTGTTTCCGGTCCCGCCGGATGGGCGGGATCTCAATCCACTTCTTCAGGATCCGGCGATGGTGGTTCACCCGCCGATGCTTTACCTGGGATATGTCGGCTTTTCGATCCCCTTCGCCTTTGCCATGGCGGCCCTCTTCTCCGGACGGCTGGGTGAGGAATGGATCAAGGTGACGCAACGCTGGACCCTCTTTGCCTGGATGGCTCTGACAACGGGTATCCTCATGGGCGGGTATTGGGCGTATTATGAGCTGGGCTGGGGTGGCTACTGGGGCTGGGATCCGGTTGAAAATGCCTCCTTCATGCCGTGGCTGGTCGGCACTGCTTTTCTGCACTCCGTGATGGTCCAAGAAAAAAGAAAAATGTTCAAGGTCTGGAACCTTTTTTTGATTATTGTCACCTTCTCACTCTCATTGATCGGCACCTTTTTGGTCCGCAGCGGTGTCCTCTCATCCGTTCATAGCTTTGCAACCGATCCTGGACGAGGGCTATACATCCTCGTCTTTGTGGCGACCATGATGTCGTTGGGCTTCGGAACCCTCATCGTCCGATCGGGCAAGCTCCGTAGCCAGATCGAAATGGACTCGATTCTTTCCAAAGAATCTGTCTTTCTTTTCAACAATCTTTTTTTCCTTGTGGCCGCCGCGACGGTTTTTTTGGGAACGCTCTACCCGCTTCTGGTCGAGACGCTCAAGACGGCAAAGGTCAGCGTCGGTCCCCCCTATTACAACGCCGTCTTCATGCCGGTGGCGTTGGGTTTGTTGGTGATGATGGGGATCGGACCCACTATTGCCTGGCGCAAGGCCTCGTCGGACAACCTCAGAAAGAACTTTCTGCTCCCGATCATCGTGGCCGTCCTAACGACCGCCGCCGCATGGCTGGTTGGAATCCGAACGGTTTTCGGGATGGCCGGCGCCATGGTCGTCTCCTTTGTCGCGACGACCATTTTTGTGGACTTCGCAAAAATCTCGGCCCTCTGGGCCCGGCGGCATGAGATCAATTACCTGCTCGGCTTTTATCAGGCCTTCACGAATAATCAGAGACGTTCCGCCGGCCTCATCACCCATATTGGCGTACTGGTCATGGTGGTCGGCATCATCGCCTCCACGATTTACCAGGTTGAAAAGGTAGTCCCGATGCGCATCGGTGACACCATCCAGTTAAAAAACTACACCATCAAGATGGTCGGATTGCATGAAGTCTCGGGTGCCAACTGGACGGCAGAAGAAGGTCTCTTCGAGGTGTACAAGGGCGACCGCCTACTGACGGTCCTCAAACCCCAGAAGAGGATCTATCCCGTGTCCGAGACCCCAACGACGGAAGCCGCTCTGTACACCATCCATCTGGGACATATTTTTCTGACCATGCCCGAGGTCGGATCGGATCATGTAACGGTTCGGGCGCTCATCAACCCGCTCGTTCTGCTCGTCTGGATCGGCGGCGGCATCATGGGTTTGGGCGTCCTCCTCAACATTTTCAGACCCAGGACAAAGGCCTCCGGATGAAAATCTGGCATATTATTTTGGTCATTTCGATTGCGGGACTCCTCGCCCTTTTTTATAAAGGACTCTGGGGCGATCCCCGGGCCATTCCGACCGTCCTGATCGGCACGCAAGCGGCCACGTTTTCCGGCCCGGAGGTCCGCACCGGAGAAATGCTTTCCACAAATCGTTTTCATGGCAAGGTCATTCTAATCAACTTCTGGGCGTCTTGGTGCCTGGAATGCCGGACGGAACATGAAAATCTGATGGCCCTCAACCGTCGATTTAGTCCGAATCCTAATTTTGTGATGCTTGGAATTAATTATCAGGATCGTCTGGAGGACGCCCAGAAATACCTGCAGGAATACGGCAGCACCTTCGACCATGTCCGGGACCTGAAGGGGACGATCTCAATCGACTACGGCGTCTACGGTGTCCCGGAAACCTTCGTGATAGACCAACAAGGGATCATTCGCTACAAATATGTTGGCCCTCTCGTGGATACGGGCTACACCCATTTGACCGACGATATCCTTCAGCCGCTTCTGGAGGGACGTTCCATCTCTCGTTCATGAAGAAAGCCCTGATCATCCTTATTCTCCCCCTGAGTCTCCTGTTCTCGAGCCTTACCCCCGTCGCCTTGGGGGCGACGGTCGAAGAGCAACCGATCGATCTGCAAGTGCGTGAGGTCGCCAAAACGCTTCGCTGCACCATCTGCCAAAACGAATCCATCTGGGAATCCCAGGCGGAATTGGCGCAGCAGATGCGCGATCTCATCAAGGAAAGACTGCTCAAAGGCGAAACACCCGATCAAGTCCGGGCCTATTTCTTGAGCCGCTACGGGGATTATATTCTCTTGACGCCGCAGAAAAGCGGGATGAACTGGATTCTTTGGGCCGGCCCCTTTGTCCTGTTGGCCGGCGGCGGGGCCCTTCTTTATCGGACCCTGTCCCGGTGGGTTGCACAGACCGCCGCTTCAAAACAGGGTGATCCTCCGCCGATCGATGATCGCCTCCGAAAACGCATCGAAGAGGAGTTGCATTCCCGGGAAGACTGATCCGGGACCCCATTTATGCTCGTATTCACCATCACAGCCGGCATGATCCTTATCGCCGCCGTTGTCGTCCTGGCTTACCCTCTGTGGAATAAGGACGCCGCTCCCATTCCCATGGGCCTCGACGCGTCTATCGACCAGGAGCGGATCGATCTTGAAATTGAAAGACAGACCCTCCTGAACTCGTTGGCCGAGTTGGATCTCGACCACGCACAAGATCGGCTGACCTCATCCGATTATCAACGGCTCAAAGCAATCGATGAAAGCCGGCTCGGTCGAATCTTGGACGAATTGGATTCGCTCTCCAAACAAGACCGAACGTTAAAATCGGTAAAGTTAAAGCCAACCTCCCGCTTCTCCGAACCCATGAAATGGGCCGGGTCGATCATACTCGGTTTCATAGTGGTGGGAAGCGCCGCCGGCATCTATCAATATATCCAAGGAAAGATCGGCTTCGAAGCACAGCGACGGTATGCGGAAAACGAAAGCGTTCCCGGATCTCAAGGTAGGCCGGATCCAGCCGAAATGGTTGCGAGGCTTGAGCAACGTCTGAAAACCAACCCGAACGATCTTGAGGGTCAGATCATGGCCGGGCGCTCCTACATGACCTTACAGCGGATCGAGGACGCCAAGAAGGCCTGGAGCAAGGTCGTTGAACTGGACCCCGGAAATTTCGAAGGCCATTTTTTTCTGGGGCTCATCCAACTCCGAACCGCACCCCTCGACGACCTGAAAAGTTCCCAGGAAGCCCTCGATCACTTCGAAATGGCCTTGGTCAAGGAGCCAAGGGATCCTACCGTGCTTTGGTATAAAGGCGTCGCCCTTTTGCGCCTGAAACAATACGAGTTAACGGATCGAAGCTGGACAGAGGCTTTCCAGAATCTCAATCCAGGCACGGAAGACGCCGAGTTTGTTAAGAAAGCGCTTCAGAATCTTCGAGCAGGAAATCCTCCGGCGCTCTGAGGGTTGATCCACTCATCCTGCTTGTCCTCCATCGTGATCTATTGTATAATAAAAAAGCTCGAATTCGTTACAAAAAGGGTCAAGACCCTCGGGTAATCGGCCTTGTTCTTTCGCCTCGTGACTCGAAAATTCTGTAAACTTTCGGTACAAAATTTATGAGAGTATCCGCTTCCGCAGTCGTAATATCAGCCGTGCTCGCGCTGCTTTTTTCAGGTTGTCAGCAGGACTCTCATACCTCCGGCGCAACTGCTATTCCCAATGAAGAGGCCCCAAGAATCGGGTATTTTGCGCCGAATTTCCGATTGACCAATCTCCACGGGGATGAAGTCAGCATGGCCAGCCTGGAGGGCAAGGTGGTTTTGGTCAACTTCTGGGCTACCTGGTGCGGTCCCTGCCGGGACGAGATGCCGTCCATGGAAACCCTGTATCATGATTTCAAGGATAAGGGTTTCGAAATCCTTGCAATCTCGAGCGATATGGATGGAGCACCCGCCGTTCAACCGTTTGTGCAAAAACTCGGTCTGTCATACCCGATCCTGCTCGACACGGATTTCCGGGTCGATGATAAATACCTGATTCAGTCCGTTCCAACGACCGTTTTGGTGGACAAAAACGGGGTGATTACGCATCGAGTGGTGGGCGGCCGCAACTGGAGCAATCCGGAATCACGGGATCTGATTGTTAAACTTCTAAAGACCAAGTAACCATGTTGGAAACCCCTCAAACCGTTTCCTATATATTCGCCTTCACGGCCGGATTCTTATCCTTCGTCTCGCCGTGCGTTCTGCCGTTGGTTCCGGCCTATATCTCCTACATCACGGGACTCTCCCTCGAGGAGTTGACGAACACCGGCGGGTCCAGACAAGTTCGGTGGGTCACCTTAACGAACTCTCTATTGTTCATAATGGGCTTTTCGATCGTCTTTATCGCCTTCGGGGCGTCGGCCACCGCAATCGGCCAGGTTCTCCTTCTCTACCAAAACGTGATCCGGAAGGTCGGCGGACTGTTGATCATCCTCTTCGGATTATATTTGATCGGTGCCGTCAAGATTCCGTTTCTGATGACCTACAAACAATACCGGTTCCAGAGCCGGCCAGCCGGGGCGATTGGCTCCGTCCTCATTGGGATCACGTTCGCCGCCGCTTGGACCCCCTGTGTCGGGCCCATCTTGGGTTCGGTCTACATGCTCGCGAGCACGTCTCAATCCGTGGCAGATGGAGTGCGTCTTCTCGCGGTCTACTCGATCGGACTGGGGCTTCCTCTCCTGATCACCGCGATGAGCGTGAACTCATTTCTGTCTTCTTACCGGAAAATGAAAGACTATATGTGGATCGTCTCTCTGGCCAGCGGCCTCTTCTTGATCCTGATCGGGGTCCTGGTCTTCACCAATTCCCTAAGAATCCTAAACGCCTGGCTGACCCAATACGGAATCGGTTGGTCCATTGGACAGTGAATCGTCATGAAGACCCGAATCAGCCGCTTCATCGGTATTGCCCTTGCGCTGCTGGCATGGTGTTCACCGGCGATCTCCGGGGACTCCGTAAAGCAGCTCCCGCTCCCGTCAGAACCGAAAATCTTTTCCTTTGCCGACATTGTCCGCAAAGAGAAACCGGCCGTCGTCAACATCAGCACGACGCAGAAGACCTCGGTTGGAGAAGGCTTGTTGCCCGAGGATCACCCGCCGTTAGGGGATTTTTTCGGAAACATCATTCCGAAGGAATTCAAAGGACAGAGCCTCGGTTCGGGATTCATCATCAAGAAAAACGGATTGATTCTCACCAACAACCATGTGATTGAAAAAGCGGACAAGATTATTGTACGTTTATCCGATGAACGCGAATTTGAGGCCAAGGTGATTGGTCGCGATGAAAAGACCGATCTCGCCTTGATCAAAATTTCGAATCAAAAAAATCTTCCGACCGCGCGGCTGGGAGACTCGGACCAACTCGATGTCGGAGAATGGGTTGTGGCCATCGGCAATCCCTTTGGTTTGGAACAGACCGTCACGGTGGGAATTGTCAGTGCAAAAGGGCGTGCGATCGGCAATGGACTATTCGATGATTATATCCAGACAGACGCCTCGATCAATCCCGGAAACAGCGGCGGTCCGCTCTTCAATATTAAGGGCGAGGTGATTGGGATCAACACGGCGATCAATCCCTCCGGTCAGGGAATCGGGTTTGCGATCCCGATCAATCAAGTGAAGAAGGTTCTGGATCAGCTGGAAATATACGGCAAAATCAAACGGGGTTGGTTGGGCGTCATGATCCAGGAATTGAACGAAGACCTCGCCCGCTCGTTCCACCTGAAGGATAAAAACGGGGCGCTGATCTCGGACGTATTTGATAACAGCCCCGCGTTCAAGGCCGGACTTCAACGCGGGGATGTCATTGTCGAATTTGACGGCAAAAAAATTAGCCAGATGCGAATGCTGCCCTTGATCGTCGCGGAAACGCCAATCGGGAAAGAGGTCAATCTCAAGACCATTCGCGACGGCAAGGAACGAACTGTCGCGGTCCGAATCGGCCCGATGGAAGAAAAGGAAGAAGAAAAGTAGATGCATCCGATCCTGCTCCAGTTCGGGAATGTGGAAATCCGCTGGTATGGTGTGATGATTGCCCTGGCCTTTCTGAGCGGGACATTCCTCGGCGCCCGCGAAGCCCGTCGAAAAGGATACGATCCGGAGTTGATTTATGATCTCCTCTTTTATGTCATGATCGCGGGCATTATAGGGGCTCGTCTCTACTACGTCCTGGTTTCCAATCCGGTCTATTTCGTCCACCATCCGCTCGATATCGTGGCAATCTGGCGAGGCGGGATGGCATTGCACGGCGGGCTCATGGGAGGATTGCTGGCCGGAATTTGGTTCTGTAGAAAACGACAACTTGCCTTTTGGAGCTTCGCCGATCTCCTGACCCCCTCGATCATGCTGGGACAGGCCGTCGGTCGCGGGGCCTGCACCCTGAACGGTTGCAGTTACGGAAAACCGACCAACCTCCCTTGGGCCATCACCTTCACCAATCCTGCGGCCCAAGCCCCCCACAACATCCCGCTCCACCCGACCCAGTTCTACGAAATGGCCACGGATATTCTCATCTTTACGATTCTATGGAACTTTCGAAAGAGAACCCGGTTTGACGGTCAACTGTTTTTGACGTATGCCGTCGTCTATGCGGTAGCCCGGTTCGTTCTGGAATTCTTTCGCGGGGATTCCCTTCTGTTCGGCGGTCTTCTTCCCGTTCCTCAGGTCTTCAGCGTCTTTCTGTTGATCACAGCCCTCGCGTTCTATGTCCGGCGACAGTCGATCTCCGGACGCTTGCCGTCCAATCCGATATCCATCCGACAGTGAAACCGGTTTCAACTCAAGAATCGTGGATCGGCCTGGATGAATCCGGAAAAGGGGATTATTTCGGGCCGTTGGTTGTGGCCGGCGTCCAAGTCGATCCGGAACTTTCGGCCCAGCTGGTGGCATGGGGGGTCAAAGACAGCAAACGGTTGACGGACAACCGCATCCTGGAATTGGAACCGAGGATTCGACAGGCCTGCCGTCATGCGGTCGTGGCAATCGGACCAGAACGATATAATGCCCTATACGAGAAGATGCGAAATTTGAACAAGTTGCTGGCATGGGCGCATGCCCGGACGCTTGAAAACCTACTGTCGGAGACCGAATCTCCCCGGGCCATCGCCGATCAGTTCGGTGACGCGCGGTTGATCAAAAGCGCGCTGATGGAAAAAGGCCGCCAGATTGTGCTGGAGCAGCGTCCCCGTGCGGAAGAAGATCCGGCCGTAGCCGCGGCCTCCATCCTGGCACGAGCGGAATTTTTAAAACGCCTCAAACGACTGTCGGAAGAACATCGGATCGATCTTCCAAAGGGGGCATCGGATTCCGTACGGGAAGCGGCGGTAAAATTGGTCAAGGAAAGGTCGGTCGAGGCCTTAAAAAAAGTGGCAAAATGGCATTTCAAGACGACGCAGCAGGTGCTTCAGGAGTGCTCGCCGAGTTAGGTACGGGGGCCGGTTCCATCGAAGCGGTCCAATAGAGAATCCTCTGACACTGAGAACAGGTCAAGATACGTTGCCGGGCTTTCACCTCGGCCACCCTTTGGGGCGGGATGTTCATATGGCACCCGCCGCAGGTTCCATGTCGGATGGGAACAACGGCCAACTCCTTGTGAAGACTTTTAATCTGCTGATACATCTTCAACAGCTTCGGATCAATCGTCGGGATAACCGCCTCCCGTTCTTGCTCAACGACATCCCTCTCCGTCTTCAACGCCTCGGCCTGATTTTCAAGTTGCTTTCGCTCCGACTCGAATTTTTGCTCGGCGGCCTTGACGGTCTGAGCCAGTTCATTCTCTTTTCCTTTGTGACCATCGAGCTGCTCCATCAAGGTCAGTAATTCTTCTTCGATCTGACCTTTTTCTCCCTTGAGGGTTTCAATCTCCTGGAGATGCAACTGATACTCTTTGTTGGTCTTGATCTCGCTTTGGCGATTACGGGTTTTTGAGAGCCGTTCCTCGCAACTTTCAAGGTCCCGTTCCTTTTCGCGTTTTCGATGGTTACAGGCCTCCCAATCGGCGTGGCTTTGAGCCAGGTGTTTCTGAGCATCGGCCAACAACTTTTGGACAGCCTCGACTCGTTGAGGAATACGGGCCGTCTCGCTTTTCAAGATGCCCAGGCGGTTGTCAATCTCTTGAAGATGAATGAGGTGCTCCAGTTGATCTTTCATATGAGATTCCTCGGGCACCCGGATCTCCTCTGGGCCCACCTGGGATCGAACCAGGCACCTGACCCTTATAAGGGGTCTGCTCTGCCA
>Ga0187776_10000492_pt1 | contig 18967 bp, 15 predicted proteins | sample 0216_BV02_MP12_2_FD_132426 | JGI IMG/M metagenome (GOLD analysis project Ga0187776, IMG submission 132426) | Tropical peat soil microbial communities from peatlands in Department of Meta, Colombia - 0216_BV02_MP12_20_MG | ecosystem: Environmental > Terrestrial > Soil > Wetlands > Peat | place...
TCTTCTGACTTCTTAATGGCTGACAAAGCGGGAAATACTCTGGTCAGCGTGCCCATCGATGTCTTGTCGGCATCATGCATCTGGCTTAAGCCGAACTGGCAATTGTGGGAGTATAGGATGCGATAGCCGCCGACTTGGTCCTTCAGCGGCAGGGCCTCTGCTTTAAACTTGATGCGGTAAGCGCCCGCGATGTTGGGACGCACGTCCATCTGTGTGGCTTTTATTTCGTCAGGATGCCTGTACTTGAAAACGATCTCCGGATCGCCCACGGGAAACCCATCCACGTAGGTAATGCGCCTCCGCAGAATAAATGCGTTGTTGTAGAGGCGAAAGTCCGGCGTGTCGCCGAAGATGATCTCACGAATCTCTGGTCGCTGGTCGCTGTTGGGATCGGCAATGAATCCTACGCCTAGCTTCTTCGCCGTTTGCTTGACGATCTTGCCGAAATCCCGGAAGCTTTGCACCGCGGTGAAGCGATCAGGCTTTAGGATCAGCTTAGCTTCCAGGTAGGTCACCTTGTCGAGCGGTTGGCCGTCGGCGTAGATCGCCATCTTGGCTGCACTAACTGAACGCGCAGACCCAGAACTGACTACACGGACGGCATTCTTCTCATCTTTCCTTTTCTTCTTGTCCTTCTTTTTCTTTCCTTTTTTGTCTTTTGCCACAGTTTGTCCTTTCGCTCTCCTCAGGTTTGCATTGGATTATCGCATTCCATTCCGCACCGGGCTCGACCGCCAGCAGGGGAAGCTTTGCCGCTGAATGCCGATAGAGCACCGAGTTTCGCGCCCATGTCGAAGCCCGCATGCTTGGCGTTCGACAGGCGTACCGGACCCGAGATCACGCTTTTGTCGAGTGGTCCAGTGATCGCCAAGTCGGCTGATAGCGTCCCTCCCTTCCGGGAAACGGTTCTCGAGCATTAACCGCAGCAACAGTTGCGCGTCCTGCCGATCGGTTTTCTGCTTGCGCACTCGCTTGGTCCGAATCTCGGCGGGGTTTTCGATCCACAACTCAAACCCTAGCTCGTGCAGCAACCGTTCAAACCAGCGCGAGTGTCCGCTGGACTCCATGCCCACTCGCATCTTCATGCTTTGTTCTTTGAGTTTGCCGTAAAACCCTTCGGCTTCTTCCCGATGCACCAGCCGCTGTTCCCCGAGTTCACCCGTATCTGTGTCTACCAAAGCAATTGGTTGGAAGCCCGGATGATAGTCACAACCTATAATCAGCATGTTCGGCTCCTTTCCTCCGAGCCCTTTGGTTGGTATGCGCCTCCAAAGTCTACCCGGGCCCTGGGAGCCGTCATTTGTTTATGGAATCATTGCACCAACTATGCCGACCGGGCACGCTCTCTTTTGGGCCCAATGAGTGATAACGCCTTCCATGAGAAGGCCGGTCGGAGTCAAGATCGATTCGTTTGTTTTTTTGTTGGGCACGATTTTACTCTCAGCCGAGTTGCCACTGTCGCCACCCTTCCATCCCCACTGGCGAGTTAAACTTCGAAGCAGAGGATGGCATGCCTGCGGAAAGCACATCCATAGTGGTGGGTAAAGGCTTTACTGAGCGCTATCTCGATGTTGTTGAATTGCGGGAGATCGTCGAGCACGGTAGTGCCGAGCTGAAAGGCCAACGAGTACTCGTTCTTATTCCGGACGGAACTCGTACCATGCCGATGCCCCTAATGTTCGACCTGCTCGAACAGGTACTGCGCCCGCAAGTCCCGGAGCTGGATTACCTGGTCGCGCTGGGGACGCACGCGCCCATGTCGGATAAGCAGTTATCCCGTCTGCTCGGCCGGCCCGTGGTCAACGGGAGGATCGGGCAGGCAAAGATCCTCAACCACCGATGGGGTGATCCGGCAACCTTCACTCGCCTGGGCGTGATCCCGGCTTCAGAAATGGCGGCACTCACGCATGGAAAGCTTTCGCAGGATGTCGCCGTCGATCTGAACCGGCTGATCCTCGATTATGACCACATTGTGGTCTGCGGACCGGTGTTTCCGCATGAGGTGGTGGGGTTCTCGGGCGGGAACAAATACTTTTTCCCCGGTATCGGCGGGCCCGACCTCATCAATCTGACGCACTGGCTGGGGGCGCTGATCACAAGTTACGAGCTGATCGGGTCCGGTTATACGCCGGTGCGCGCAGTCATCGACCGCGCGGCATCCCTGATTCCCAGGCCGACGTCGTGTTTCGCGCTGGTCGTGATGCGCGACGGAGTCTCGGGCATGTTCTTCGGCGATCCGCGAGGCGCATGGGAGCAGGCTGCGAAGCTATCAGCGCAAAAGCATATTGTGTACGTCGAAAGACCATTTTGGCGCGTGCTCGCGGTGATGCCCACGTTGTATGACGATATATGGACGGCGGCAAAGGGCATGTACAAGACGGAGCCGATCGTCGCTGACGGTGGAGAGGTCATCGTCTATGGGCCCCACATTTCCGAGATCAGCTACACCCATGGCAAACTGATCGAGGAAGTCGGCTATCACTGCCGCGATTATTTCGTGAAGCAGTGGGAACGTTTCAAGCACTACCCAGGTGGCGTATTGGCGCACTCCACGCACTTGAAAGGGCTGGGGAGCTTCGATGCCGAGACCGGTAAAGAGACTTCGCGGGTTCAGGTGACACTGGCTACTGCCATTCCGGAGGAGCGCTGCCGACGTGTCAACCTTGGCTACATGGATCCGAAGTCCATCCGGTTGGAGCAGTGGCAATTCCGCGAGGCAGAAGGGATACTGTTCGTGCCGCGCGCTGGCGAAGTGTTGTATCGCCTCAAGCGTTGATCACGTGCACTCCCCTACTGGTTCACTCCACTGGCAAGAAATCCACCGTCTACGACGAGTACGTGGCCATTGACGAAACTTGCGCTTTCGGAGGCAAGGAACACCGCAGCTCCCACAAGTTCTTCGACATTACCGAAGCGGCCGGCAGGTGTTCGCATTTTGAACTCCTCTCCCCGGGCCGTGCCATCGAGAAGGTTCGCGTTGAGGTCGGTACGGAAGACGCCGGGAGCGATCGCGTTAACGCAAATGCCGTGCCTGGCCCACTCGACAGCAAGTGATTTCGTAAGACTCGCTACGGCAGCCTTGCTGGCGGCATAGGCAGCAACCTCCATCAGCGCGACGAAACTGGATAACGACGCGATGTTGATGATGCGGCCGTACTTTCGTTCGATCATGTGGGAACCAAACACTTGGCAAGCACGTAATGTCCCTTTCAGATTCACGTCGATGATGTCATCCCATTCGGCGTCGGTGACATTGAGGGTCGGTGTGCGCTTCGTCTTACCGGCACAGTTCACCAGAATATCGACGGCGCCGAATCCGGAGATCGCGGCAGAGAGCAGTGCCTGCAAGCTTTCGCGACTGGTAGCGTCGCACGCAACGGGAATGGAGCACCCGCCTGCCGAGCGAATCTCCTGCGAAGCCGCCTCCACGAGACGCTGGCGACGTCCGGAGGGGATGACATTAGCACCGGCGTTTGCCAAACCCTTGGCGAGCATAAGGCCGATCCCGGAAGTGCCGCCGATGACAACCGCTGTCTTGGATTGCAGATCACGAGCTGCAAAGTCCATGCCTCCTCCGGTGGAATAGTTTCGGGTCGCGACTATCCGGGTCGAGGATCATGGCTGCCCGGCGGTCGTTCTCAAATGCGCCAATTCCAAACGCGGCGCGAGCACGTGAACAGCGGCCAAAGCGACCAGATAGGCCGATCCGGCAATAATGAACGGCAACAGGTAGCTGTTGGTCTTCTGCAAGATATATCCGACGAATTTGGCGATGAACAATCCCCCGACTGCGCCGGCCATTCCGCCGAACCCGGTCACGGTGGCGACGACTGGGTTGGGAAACATGTCGGAGGTGATCGTGTACAGGTTGGCCGAAAATCCCTGATGAGACGCTGCGGCCACACCGAGCAACACCACGGCGAGCCACAGGTTGGCGACATGAGAGATGATGATAATCGGCAGGACACATAGAGCGCAGATCAGCATCGCTGTCTTGCGGGCGCGATTGACGCTCGAGCCGCCCTTGATCATAGCTCCAGAAACCCAACCCGCGCCGACGCTGCCGCCCGTCGCGAGCAGGTACATCATGGCCAGCGGGAGCGATGCCTGGAGCAGATTCAGCTTATACGTGCGCTGGAGGAAGTCCGGGATCCAGAAAAGGTAGAACCACCAGATGGGATCAGTGCAAAACTTGCCGACCGCGAAAGCCCACGCCTGGCGATGCGGCAGGACCTCCGCCCAGGAAACCTTCAGCATATGTTCCGGCGGATCGCTGCGGATGAGATCGAGTTCCGCGGGCGAGCAGCGTGCATGCTCCTCCGGCTTGCGATACATCGCCAGCCAGAGGATGAGCCAGGCGAACCCTAAGGCGCCGACGATGACAAAGGCCCATCGCCATCCCAGATAACGCGTCAAGACTCCCGCCGTTATCGGGGTGAGAATGGCGCCGATGTTGGTCCCGGAATTGAAAATGCCAGTCGCCAGCGCCCGTTCTCTCTTCGGAAACCACTCGGCAACCGCCTTGATGCTCGATGGGAACACCCCCGACTCGCCGATCCCGAGAGATGCCCGCGCGGCGATGAAGCTCACGAGCGACGTACAGGCGCCGGTCACCATCGAGGCGCAAGTCCACACAATCATCACAAGCGAGTATCCACGTCGCGTCCCGAGACGATCAATGACCCTGCCCATCACGAGCAGTCCGACTGCATAGGCGCCCTGAAACCATGCGACCAGATTGCCATAATCGACTTCGCTCCACCCGAACTGACTCTGCAATGTGGTCTTAAAAACCCCGAAAATCTGGCGGTCCATGTAGTTGATCACTGCACCCATCAGCAAGAGACCGCAGATCGCCCACCGGAACCGGCCGATGCGCTTAGCGAGCGCATCCGAGACCGCCCGACTTCGAATAGTGGATTCCGTGGCCATAGCTTCCTAATGTTGTGCCGTCGTGTTTACTTCTGTGCTCTTCCCTTCTCCAATCCTGAACTGCCCTGATCGAATCCGGGCTGTATGTTGACCACCCCATAGTGCCGGTCTTCGGCTTCGCGATGCGCCGCCATCGCCCACAGGAAACAAACACGATGATTGGGTACCGACACGTTGGGGTGGAAGCCGCCGGGAATGAGCACTGCATCCCCATCTCGCACAACGGTCACCAGTTCGGGACACTCGGTGTTGTTGTAAACGAGTTGGACGGCATAGGCGGGCGCGGGCATATCGAAAAAGACGTACATCTCCTCGAGCAGTTTGGTGTGCTCGTGCGGCGGCCAACTGGTCCAATTGCCGGGCTCGGAATAGGTGAAGCCGATTACCAGGCGCCCTGCCTGGACGTTCTTCGCCAGCAGCAGGTGTAGGTGGCGCTGAGAGGCTTGGTTGCCGGTCGTGAACCGCAGGCCGGGGTCCTCCGAGATCTCGGCGAAGCGGACCACCTGCAACGGGTACGTGTTCTCGACGCCGGCGGAAAATTCCGCGACGTCGACCGCCGATGACGTCGAAACTTGAACGTGAGAGTCCCGCGGAATGTACATCGCGTCGTATTGGCCGAGCCTCGTTTCTTCCCCTGCCGTACGGATCGTCGCTTCGCCGGACAGAACAATGAGTCCGGTCTCCTGGTCGCCGTTATCGAAGGACACCGAGGGCGTCGAACGATTGAGGATGACGCGACCGTACGAAAGATGGCGGTTGGCGCTGTTCCCGGGCGAGACCGTGATCTTGCGGCCCAGATGCGCGTTCGTTTTTCGGAAAACCATCCGGTCGGTCGCCGGTTCGGTCGCGATACTCATTGACTTGACTCCTTTCGCGAAGACACAGTCGTAAGTAGAAGCTGCAGAGGACGCAGGAGACGCGGAGACGCTGTTCTTCAATCTGAAGATTGGTGACAAGCCGTTCGCTGTGCCCTTCTGGTTTAAGCGATAGGATCGCTAGCTTAGCATTTTGCAGAGTGCGCGTGCGGCCGCAGCTTGACTGGCCGCAATCCTTATTTAAGCTTTGCGTACTGATTCCAATAGTAGTCGCGTTCCCATCGCCTCCGGTGCTCTTTGAATTTGGGAGTGGATTGGTAAGCATTCTGTTGGCACTTCCTCCCGCAAAAGCTTTGATGCTCGAATCTCTTGAACATCCAGCGGCTGCAGGGCTCGTGCGCGCACGTACGAAGGCGATCGGGATGTCCGGTATCGGATAGCCTCAAGATCGAGAGAATCACCTCTATTTCGGTTACCCGAATGGCTGTGGTCACTGGGAAAATGCCTTTCTCGGGTATACCCATCGTTGTTCGTCCTTCCCATAACACTGTCTTTCCCATTCCTGCCAGCCGCCGCTCTTGTTTTCGGAGTTCATCAGTTTTGGCGTGCACTGCGCAGGAAACTGCGAGCTAGCGAGTGCCCAAGAAACACTGCATATCGACATCCCCACCAAGTTGGACAAAGCGAATGTTGTAATCGACTTCGGCCACCCGGTGTTCAACGGAGATATGCCGTTTGCGCTCGGAGACATGAATCTGTGGTGGTAGAGAGAGTACTAGCCCCAATGCCGGTGGTGATCGCGTGCGTTGGAGAGCCCTCCGGGCCACCAGTTCCAATCGCCGGCAACGCGAAGGAGCGCAGGTCCAATCACAATGCGAACGATCGTTGCATCGATGAACACGGCTACCGCTAGCGTGAATCCGAGCATCTTGATCACCAAAAAATTCCCGAAGGTGAATGCCGCGAATACCACAATCATGATCGCGGCTGCGCTGGTAATCAGTCCTGCAGTTCTGGCGACCCCCTCGGGGATCGCCTCCAGTTCGCTCAGCCCGCTTCTTCTCGCTTCGAGGACCCGCGCCACCAAAAATACTTCGTAATCCATGCTCAGACCGAAAACGATGGCGAAGGCAACGATTGGCACAATGGGAAATATGCTGCCCGTTCCTTCAGGAACTCCAAAAATGCGAATTCCGTGACCTTCCTGAAACACCAGGACCAATGCCCCGAAGGATGCCGCAACCGATAGCAAGTTCAAGGCAATGGCCTTTACCGCGACGAAGAGTGATCGGAACCCGGCAAGAAGCGCCAAAAGAGTCCCTCCCACCACCAGCGCCAATACCGAAGTGAAGCGCTCCTTGACAATCGTCTGATAATCCGCGATGAGCGCGGCAATGCCTCCAATGCGCAGCGTAGCCCCGGGTACGCCCGTGAGAACGACGGCACCCTCTTTCCGCAATTCCCGCACCCAGCTGACCTGATCGTTCAGAGATACCGAGGTCGCGGGTGACACTTCAACCAGCGCCGCCCGCCCGTCGCGACTCAGGAAGGCTCGGCGTGTGTCACGCGGAATGTTGCTGAGTTCAGATCGGTCCCTTCCCGCAATTGTTGTGAGTGAGATTACTTTCTCGGAACGAGGGTCGCTCGCGAGCTGTTTGCTGAAACGATCGACCACATTCCAGCCCGCGTCCGTTTGCGCAATGGAATCTGTTGGAAGTTCGAGAATTGCGCGCAACGAGTACACCATGCCAACCCGATCCATTTTTTCGAGAGCGTGAAGAGCGCGCACCGATTCCGCCTGGGACGGCAGCCAATCCCCTCCAGGGACGTTGGTGCTGAGCCGTGCGGCTTGCGAGGCCAGCAGGACTAAAGGTGTGCCCGCCAGAATGATGGCGAGCCGGGGATGGGCGACGACCACTTTTCCCCATTGCCTCCAGCGGTTTTCGGTGCGTGCAGCCCGATGCGCATCCGCGCTTGCAAGAAACGGCACATGGCCGGCATTGATGCGCGAACCGACTGCTGCCAGCAGCGCCGGAACGAGGGTGACGGACAGCAGCACACTCGTTCCTGCCACCAGAAATCCAGCTACACCGATGGAACGGATTTCGCTGATGGGCACTGTCAAAAGGGCCAGGAATCCGATGGCTACTGTCGAGGCTGAAATCAGGAGCGTACGCCCTGCCTGGCGCGCTGCGATCGACGAGCATTTGAATTTGTCTTGCTCGGTGACACTCGCTTCCCGGAAGCGGCTGACCATCAGGAGCGCGTAGTCGATTCCCAGGCCCAGCCCAAGCATCGTAGACAGATTTTGAACCAGGATGGACAAGTGCCAACGCAAGGCCAGGAAGCCTGCGACGGCCAGTGCGCTGGCGATGGCAAGCTGGCCGATGGCTAACGGAATCAAGGCCGCGACAACGCTTCCGAAAGCCAGCAGCAGAAGCGCGAGCGTGCCAGGGATCACGAGGCTCTCTGCATGTCGTACGTCGTCGGCACTGGCTTTCCGAATGTCGAAATTCAGCGGCGTCTCTCCCGTCAGTTCGAGCTTTACCGCCGGATAGTGGCTCCGCAATTCGTTTTGCAGCGAGTTCTCCAGGTTGTGAAGCTTCGGGACGAGCGACTCCACGGGCCCCTCGGTCGAGGCGAGTCCCACCAGAATAAAAGTTCCTCCGCCCTTGCCCAGGAACATCGGATCGCGAAAATCAAGATGGGAGACGACTCCAGATATGCCGGGTTCCTTTTGCAGTCTCTCCTCAATTGTTCCCAATACCTGCTCGCCTTCGGCGGAATCCGCAGCAGGAAGTCCCTGAATCACCAGAACTACGGTGTTAACGAACGGAGAATGAAATCGAGTGGCCAGTTCCCCGGGAAATTTTCCCGCTTCGCTACCTTCGATGCGTGTTGCCGTTTCAAGATGGCGCTCGGCGTAAAAGGAAAATGGAAGAAGAACAAGGACGGCGGCAAGGACTACCCCGGCCAGCCAGAAACGGCGCACATGCATGAGATTCATGGTGTCAGGCAAAAATCGGGTAGTGAGCGCATCTCTTCTTCGTTTCGCTTGTCTAGTTCAAAATCTTACTCATCTGAAATCGTAGAAGATAGGCGGAAAAATCGGCAATACGGAATTCTCCTACTACTCAACATCGTTACCTGAAGAGATTCAATTCTCGCGCGCAGGCCGGTTGCTTCGTATGATTGTCTGGTAGCGGATAAACCGCTTCACGGAGAATCATGCACAAACTTTCGTGGTTTTCTTTTTTGTTCGGTTTGCTGTTCGCCGCTCAACTTGGCACTGCAGATCCACGCATCGGCTACTGGAAGCTCATCTTCGCGCAATCTTCCTTGGATCCCCCTAACAAGCTCTCCATTGCATCGCAACACGGCGAAGTGCACGTAGTGATTTCAGGCAATACCCACGCCGATTTCACGGCCAAGTTGAATGGCCATGACACGCCCGTACAAAACAATCCCGCATTTGACCAGATTGAACTGCGGAAGATCGATAAGCATCAAGTCGAACTCAAAGAAAAGAAGGATGGAGCCGTGGTGGCCACGATTCATGAAAAACTTTCGAGAGACGGCAACGAGCTGACGAGCAAGACTTCACAGGCAGGCCACGCCGAAAAGATCACCGTGTGGAAGCGGGCTGGGGGAAAGAAGTCGGCGACTGATTTATTTGCCGGTGAGTGGGCCGAGGATCTGAGCAAATCTCGAATGGGTCAGGGGCTGGCGCTCAACATTGAGGCAGATGGAAATGACGGCGTGCGATTCTCGGGTGACTACAGCTACAGTGCCCGCTTTGACGGCAAGGAATACGATCTGAAAAACTCCACAAACGATACCCTGACCCTCCAACTGGTGGATCCTCACACGGTCGATGCGATTTACCGGCGAGCCAATCAGATTACGCAAAAAGATCGCTGGGTGGTTTCCGCCGACGGCGCTGAGATGACGGTGACCACATCAGGCACGTTGGAAACCGGTCAGCAACTCAAAGAGACTCTAATATTCCGGAAACAGTAACGTCATGGTGCCCCGCCCGATGCATCCGCCCGGCTGAGCCGCCGATGGTAGTTGCCCACGGGGTTGAGTTTATGCATCCCAACAGAGATGATTCCCTTTCGCTGCATGAATCGCAGGATGCCATTGACTGTTTCTTCGAGAGACGGATCGGGCTTGCCCCATGCGGCGGCCCCGCGAGCCGACTGATAGCAGGAATTGTCGTAGCGTTTGAACTCCATCGCGGAGATGTTGTCCACAGAGCCCACCAGGAAGTCCAGCAGCGGAAACAGGAGATCTTCCTTCCTGCATCTCCTCACCAGTTCGGGAACGAAGTCGGAAAGACTGAATACTTCAAATTGCCGGCCTGTTGCCTTTGTAATGAGTCGGGTAATATCCAGCATGTTCGCGTAGTCGTCCCTCACAACGTGATAGGTCTTGTTCTCCGTGCCGGGAGTCGTGGAAATCGCAACGATATTATTCGCCGTGATGTCTGCGGGAACGAAACTCACCTGATTCAGCGCATCGACTCCGATACCATGATTTACCATGAATGCCACTAAACGCACGGCGATGTCGAAGTTATTGCCGCCGCCGGTAATCGAGGGACTGACGAGAGCGGGGCGGAAGATCCGCGTCGTAAGCCCGCGGCGGCGCGCATCCATAACCACCTGTTCCGACACCCATTTCGATTGGCTGTAACCAAAATCGAGAAGCTCCATATTCTCGTTGAAGTCGGTCTCGTACAGAACTTTCTTCACCGCCCAGCCAAATATGAAGGTAGTCGAGACGTAATTGAAGCTCTTGGCCCGGCCTTCGAACGCCAGTCTCACGACTTCATTCGTCCCGAGTACGTTTGCATCGCGCATGCGGTCGTAGTTGAGCAGATAGTTCACGGTCGCGCCGTTGTGAAAGACGGTATCGATCTTGTTCGCGAGGCTATCCCAGACCTCAGGCGTCAATCCCAAATCCTTATGGCCAAGATCCCCGCAAACAGGAATTACGCGAGTGTCGAACATCTCCGCCAATTCGGCCGGGCAAGGCCCGATCGATTCCATCGCCGCCCTGAGTCTTTGCCTGCCCTGGTGCTCATCGGAAGCCCGGACGAGGATGTAGATCTTCGCACGGGATTGTTCCAGCAGGCTCTTCACGAGGAACGGGCCGATGAAGCCCGTGCCGCCAGTGAGCAAAACATTCTTGGGCAGGACATTGTTCAGGATTGGTGTTTCTTGCAAATCCGCAAGCGCCGGGGGCTCAAAAATCAATTTGGCGTCGTTCTTCATCATCCGCTGTTCCGCCGCGCGCTGCTCTTCACGGAAAGCCGCCAAGGTCTGCCGCAGAGCGCCTAGCGCTTCGTCGGGCGCGCGCTCCAATTGCTCTGCCAGTCGAAACAACTCCCCTACGCTCACACGCTGGATAAGGCCGATATCCACCTGCCTGGCCAGCATGTCGGCATCTCTGTTCTTTAAGAGTTCCTTGATCTCGTGCATGAACACGACAAGATCCAACGAATCCAGTCCTGCCTCGACGAGGTTGTACGACTCAGTGCCCGTCAAGTTGTAACGGGCTTTCAATTCGTCAAAAGGCGATTGGTTTACAGAACCAGAGGTCGTGAGTCCCGCATCTTTCGTCCGCGAAAACTCCGACACCACCGTGAATTGCCCCCGCAGCCACATGTGCTTGGTTTTGTGGCGCATGATCTTGCCCGAACTGGTTCGCGGGATGGCGCGGGGGACAATTAAAGAGATCACTGCCACTTCGATGTTCAGGAAATTTCGGACGGCGGCTGCAATCTTCAGCGGATCGGGCAGCGCTTTCAGATTTTTCACCTCGGCGACGATCGCCAGTGCCGGGTCTGTATCTTCGTTGATCTGGAACGCGACCACGCAATTCGAACGGACCAGGCCGGAGGCCTTCTCCACCACGGCCTCGATATCCTGTGGGTAATAATTTTGCCCGCGAAGAATAATCATGTCTTTGATCCGGCCGCAGACGAAGAGTTCGCCGTCGTGGAAGAAACCCATGTCACCGGTGCGCAGGTAGCCGTCGTCATAGGGGCTATCATCCACGAGGCGGGCGTGAAACAGCTTGAGGGTCAGTTCCGGATTATTCCAGCAACCCAGGCACTTGCTCCCTCCAGCGATCCAGATCTCTCCGATTCGACCCGGTTCTAGAGCGACGTGCTTCTCCGGATCCACAATCTTCACCGTGAGTCCGGGCAGAGGCGTTCCGCAACTGACAATCTGCGTGGCCGCGCCGATTTCAGAAACTTCCTCGGTCATGCGGGCCTTGCCCAGCGCGATCGCGTTCTTGTTAACGGAAATAATGTTGCGGCCACCGAGCGAAACCGCCAGCGTATTCTCCGCCAGCCCGTAAGCGACAAAAAAGCTCTCCGCCCTCAGTCCGCGAGGCTGAAAGGCCTCCAAAAACCGTGTGTAAGTGTCGGGTTTCACTGGTTCGGCGGCGACTAGCAACTGCCGGAGCGAGCTTAGATCGCAGGTCTCCAGGCTCTCGTTCGAAATCCGCCCGGAGCGCAGGCAATAGTCGTATGCGAAGTTCGGCGCGGCTGAAGCGCTGGCCCCATAAGTCTTGATGGCGTCAAACCACAAAGTCGGGCGCTGAATGAAATCGGTCGGGGCGAAACCGTAGGTTGTGCCGCCTTTGAGCGCGGGGTAAAGGTAGCACCCAATCAGCCCCATATCGTGATACTGCGGAAGCCACGATACGACTACCGGCGCGTCATGGTCGATCACAAGTGGACAGTTGTGCAGGATATTTTCGTGCGTGACCATCACACCTTTGGGATCCCGTGTCGACCCCGACGTGTACTGAAGAAACAGAATGTTTGAAGCGCCGTTGGGAATTTCGCCCGTAATCGCATCGACGAAGTCTTCCGTTACAACCCAACGAAGACTGGAAATGTAGTCGACGTCAACTCCCGATCCACAGACTCCGCTTCTGGCAAGATTTGTCTTCAGGGATCCGAGGTAGTCCTGGCTCGTCAGAACGCCGGCAGCCTGGCAGTCCTGCGCGACGTGGACCATCTTGTACAGAGCACTTCGGAAGTCACGAGAACTGGGGGGATAGACCGGGACCGGGATCAATCCCGCGCGCACGCAGCCAAAAAATGCGCAAATCATTTCCAGGCCCGGCGGGTAGGCGAGCAGAAGGCGGTCCTGCGACTCGAAACCGTGCACCCTCCGCAAATGTCCGGCGATCACCTTCGTCCGGTGGAGGAACTCCTCATAGGAGTAGCCTCCGATCGAATTGCCGTTTACGTCAATATACGAATAGAGAAGTCTGTGCGGATGCTGATCCCCTAGGCTATCCAGCTTGTCCAAAATCGAATCGATCATAGATTCGGATTGGTCTCATGGCGGTGGGCACCGCCATTCGCTAACCTCCTCTGTTGATAAGAAGATTCCGTATAAGAACTCGTGCGCCCCCGTGCAGCGCGGCCAAGGCCGACCTCGAGAGAAGAGGCACAGCCACTCTTAAGACCAGCGTCTCTCTGCCCGTGAAAATTAGACGACGCCTTGCGTCGCTTCACCGGACTCAGCGCACATTTGCACCATTCCCACAAAGCGGTGATGGTAACAGAGATTTGGAAGGCTTGTGAGGAATTTCCCCGCCTTTCTCACTTCCGAGAACATGCATCGTTACGCCGGACTCCGGTGATCCGAAATTTCCTTGATCTTCCTCAAGTTTTCGAGCTAGCATTCATTTCTCACGCTTGCGCCGGAGGCGTTGTCCGGTCGACCAAATCCGCCGCTGGTGGCAAACCGGGGATGCGTCAGCCTGACATCATTGCACCGGTGACGTCCGAGACGAGGCGGCTATCAGTCTGACTCCGGAGATCAATGACCTAGCACCAGCGGAAGCCTCCTTGAGGGACTCCGTTCTCGACTCATCCCCCGAGTCTTCCTTCCCCAAAGTTTTGCGCCGCCGCCTTGAGGATTTCTTTTCCGAAAACAACATCTCTCCCAAGGCCGACCTCGCCATGTGGGTCAAAATCGCGGTGGGGACGGCGGTGCTGGCGAGCAGCTGGATTGCACTTTACGCGTTCAGGCCGGATTCCTGGAAGTTCGTCAGCCTCTATCTCTTAAATGCGATCGCGCAGGTGTTCCTTTTGCTGAACATCGCGCACGACAGCAACCACAACGCCATCTCGTCGGTGCGGTCAGTTAATAAAGCACTGAACTACGTTTTCGATGTTTGCGGAATCAGCTCATACATGTGGCGCATCCTCCACCATCGAGGCCACCACTCCTGCATCAATCTGCACGGCGAAGACGACGCACTTACCGGACGGGGCGTTTTACGGTTTACGCCCCACGAACCCCGCACCCGAGTGCAGCGGTTCCAGCACATTTATGCGTTCTTGATGTACGCCTTGTTTTCTCTTGACTACGTGTTCCTGCGGGACTTTGAATGCTTCTTCTTTCCCTCGCACGATTATCTGAAACAAGCGAAGCATCCGGCGCGAGAATACGCCATTCTCTTTGCGGGGAAAGCGTTTTATCTCACTTACATGGTGATTTTGCCGGTCGTGTTGCTGGGAAAATCGCCTCTGCTAGTCGCTTTGGCTTTCGTGCTTTCCCATTTAATTATCGGTTTGAGCGTTGCGCTTGTTTTCCAGACCACGCACGTGATCGACAGCACGTACTTTCCGTCGGACCGCAATGAGTTCGACAACTGGATCAATCACATTTTCGCGACGACCGCCGACTACGCGACCGAGAACCCGCTGGTCGGATGGCTTGCCGGCGGACTCAATCACCATATCGTCCATCATCTTTGCCCATTTGTGTGCCACACTCACTATGCCCCGCTGACCCGGATTGTGAAGCAGACCGCCGAAGAATATGGCATACCCTATCGGGAACATCCGACCATGACACAGGCGATCAAACATCATCTTCTACTCTTGAAACAGTTGGGAAACGAGGATCATGTTTCTCTTCTGCAGCGGTTGGATAGCGAGGCGTGACCGTGCCGCAAAGCGTACCGACCGTCCCCCGATCGCGTTCCTTCCTGGATTCGCGCGCGATGGCGCACAATCCTGTACAGGTTCTCTCCAAGTACACCGCACTTTATGGAGATACTTTCCGGTTCCATTTTGGCGGCGTCAAGGAGGCCATTGTCACCACCAATCCCGTCGTCATTCAGCATGTGCTGAAGACGAACTCGGAGAACTACCACAAGTCCCATATCCAAAAAAAGCGGATGGGCCATTTCCTGGGCAAGGGCCTCCTGACTACGGAAGGCGAACCCTGGAAAACACAGCGGCGCCTCATCCAATCGGGTTTTGAGCGAAAGCAGCTCGAAGTTTTGTCCTCGATCATGCAGGATTCCCTCGCCGAATCGCTGCGCGAGTTCGACAGAGAAGCCCGCATCGGCTCGGTCGACATCTACCCCCTCATGATGAAGATCACATTCGCCATGGTGGGTAAATCTCTGTTCGGCGCGCGATTGAAAGAAGAGCACATCGAACTCATCAGCGAGGCCATCTCGACGGTTCAGGAATTCATGGTGCGCCAGACCATCCAGCCGTACCTTAATCCATGGTTTGCCGTTTCGGGTGAACTGCGGCGGCACGAAGAGATGCGGGCCCGCGCCTTCGGGATTCTCGGCGACTACATTCAGCGCCGGCGACAGGAGGAACCCGGCCACGATCTTCTGCAGATCCTCATGGACGCTCGTTACAGCGACGGGACAGGCATGAGCGACGAGTTGGTCATCAGTGAGAGCATGCAACTACTGGTCGCCGGCCATGAAACCTCGTCCAATGCTCTGTCGTGGCTTTTCTACCTGCTCAGTTTGCGTCCGGATTGTGTCGACAAGGTGAGGGATGAGTTTGATTCCGTGCTGGGCAAAAGGCATCTGAGTTTTTCCGACGTTTCGAAATTCGAGTTTACAACTCAGGTCATACTGGAGGCGCTGCGTCTTTATCCGCCGTTTTGGATGGTCGACCGGATGGCTCTGGCCGACGACCGCGCCGGAGATCTCGACATACGCCGCGGCTCGACGGTCGTTGTGTTCATTTACGGTACGCATCATTCACCTCGGCACTGGGAGAACCCGGAGAGTTTCGACCCGGAACGCTTCACCAAAGCGAACGATAAACAGCACACACCCTTCGCTCATTTGCCCTTCGGGGCTGGGCCGCGGGGCTGCATCGGCGGCAACTACGCCATGCTGCAGATGCTCATGATTCTGAGCGTTCTGATTAGAAAATACGACTTCCATTTGGTTCCCGGCCAAACTATCGAACCACGCGCCATGGTCATCCTGCGGCCGGTGCACGGAATCCGCATGACCTTCACCGAGGCAGTCGTCCGCGGCGTCGGAAGATTGTCCGATTGTTCAGCGTGAGATATTCAGCCTGATCTTTTTTCCACTTCCGGTAGGGCTTCACGAACTGCGCCGGGATGAGTCGCCGTATCTTGCCATTTCCAGTTTGGGCATAGCGGAGAATCGAAGTATCTCCTCGCGATAGGTGTTCATGAAAACGCGGACCGCCTGTCGGCAGAGCTGATCGGAGTTGCCGCTCTCTCGCCCTGCCAGAACCAGGCTGGCGGCAAGGCGTTTGACATCTCACTCCCAGGGACCGACCACGGTCTCGTCAAAATCGTTGATGTCGAAATAAAGGCGTCCATCCGGTCCCGCGAATGCGCCGAGGTTGCGGACATGAGCATCACCACAGAGCCGAACGTTGATTCCGGTTACCGGTAACGTGGCCAGATCGGCAGCCATTATTGGCACCGATCCGCGGTAGAAGCCGAAGGGAGAGACCGCCATGCGAGCCATCTTGATGGGCAGCAGCTAGGGAATGCGGTCGCGGTTGGCGGCGATCAGCAAGTCCACCGGGTCGATACCTTTGGAGTCTTGCAACGCCAGTTTGGAAGCTTGAACATTGCAGGAAACCCTTCCAGGCCGCATGCTAGGCGCAGGGCTCCATTGTGATTGATGCGATCGAGTCTAGGATTGCGGTTCATTCTTCATCGTCTCTGTCACCGCGGCGTATCTGGCCACGGATCTCGCCGGCCGGAAAATTGTTCGTGTGTACGTTGACGTAGGCAGTATTTGAGCTTAGCGCATCCTGCAATGCGTCGAAGTCACCTGCGGTTACATTTTGCGCCGTGGGACCTACGATGTCTGCTGCAGTGATCGTTCCCGTCACCGTGCCACCACCTGCCGGGCAGGCTTGCGTTCCTGCGGGACCGTTACCCAAATTCGTACAAAAGAACACCATGACTCCACCGGCGACGTGCTCCTTACCGAAATGGATGTGGGACTGTAATACAGGTGCGCTAAGACCGGAGAAGGTCAGCTTGAAGGTTAGAGTTTGGGCAGCCTTGTTAAGATCCAGGAAGAGAGTTCCCTTCCCCTGAGTCAAGATCGCACCTGTTTCGCCGGCCCCCAAACCACCAATCTCTTCGAACCCCGAGAGTGTGGCGGAGAATTTTTGCGCATGGGCTTGACTTGGCGAGGTAGCTAGCATGGCGGCCAACATCGTTCCAACCACTAGACAGCGAGTCATCGAAACTCCTTTTCGAGGAATAAAGAGCCCATTTTGGAAGATCGAATGCCGTTTCCGGCATCGAGGTTTGTTGAAGTGCCAAGAATGGCTCGACGCTGGAATAGGGCCTCGGATTTGCAACGCGTCCAGCCGAGCAGAGGGTCGAACAGAATCTCGACAGAGATTAGCAGCGATGACTGCGTAGGATGTCTCGGAATTGTAAAACCGATGCAATAACAGAAACCGTTCAGAGCATCAGGAGAGAGCTCGGGATGGGCGGACTTGTTGGGCTGGTATCTACCTTGGGGAATCGTCTGACCCAATTTGCCTGGATAAAAGAGAAAAGCCGCCACATTCAGGCGGCTTTTCTTGCCCGAAAAATGGGCGTTCCAGGTGCGCCCATTTCTGGGATCTTAAATAAGACTCTTAGCGGTGGCTGAGCTTCGCAGCCACTGTCATGGTCTGCGGGGACGAACCCTTCTTCGCCGACTCCATGGCTCGTCCGCTCAAGATCGGATTCCGACCCACGTTCTCGCCGGCAACCCAGACCTGGGCCAGGAAGTACTCTTCTCCATAGCGATTGAAGACCAGTCGGCTGTTCCCCGAAGGCGAACTGGCATAATTCGGAAGGGTCTTCAGTATCACCGAATGCTGCCCATCAGCACTGTCGATGCGGATCATCCTCTCCGGTAATACCGTGGAGATGCTGTAGTCACCGGCTGGCAATGAGCTGTTTCCAACCGAGAAGTTGAAGGGGATCTTCGCGGTCAGGAGCTGGCGATTTTGGGTCTGGGCAAAAAGGGTGGTGGCGGCGATTAACAGGCAGATCGTGACCAGGGTGCGAACGCTTTTCATTGGTGTGCCTCCTCTTAAAATTGCCGGTTGGCCCGGCTGACAGGTGGCACTTTTGACCAGCTAGCGTTTTCCCACAATGGACCGGCCGTGGCTTGTGACTGTCTTGCTTCTGTTCAACTAAGTTATTGAAAAAAGAAAGTCAAATTACCTCTCCTGTACCGCCGAGCTTGTCAGGCGAAGGCTATCCTGGTACCGAATTTATGAGAACTATGCTGAGATCAGTTGAGATCATACAAGTCATCCGCTCGCCGGGCAGAACTTAGGGATCATCCGAACCTGAGGGTGTTAGACTCGTTCCACCCAATGATCCGCCAGAGTGAGGATGGCAGAGGTTAGTCAATCCCGCATTATCCGCTTCGGGCAATTCGAGCTGGACGCGCAGGCGGGTGAACTGCGCAAGAACGGTGTCCGTCTCAGGTTGCAGCAGCAGCCTTTTCAGGTACTGGCCGAACTTCTGGGGAATCCCGGCAGAATCGTCACCCGGGAAGAGCTGCAGCGGAAGTTGTGGCCGGCGGATACTTTCGTTGACTTCGACGTCGGGTTAAATACCGCCATCCGCAAGCTTCGCCAGACGCTGGACGACGATGCCGACCGTCCCCGCTACATCGAAACGGTGGCCAAGCGTGGCTATCGCTTTATAGCTCCTGTCAGTCCGAGTAATGGGTCGACGCCCGCGATGGCGGTTGACAACTCGACTCCCTTGCCAACAGAGACGACTACCGCACTTGAGCTACCACCTTTACGGCCTCGTACACATTTCCGCTGGCTTGTGGTGGCTTTGATCGGGGCGGTAGTTGGGGCAGGCGGCGCCCTGGCGATTTGGCGATACACCTCGAGGCCTGCCGAA
>Ga0187776_10000493_pt1 | contig 18923 bp, 18 predicted proteins | sample 0216_BV02_MP12_2_FD_132426 | JGI IMG/M metagenome (GOLD analysis project Ga0187776, IMG submission 132426) | Tropical peat soil microbial communities from peatlands in Department of Meta, Colombia - 0216_BV02_MP12_20_MG | ecosystem: Environmental > Terrestrial > Soil > Wetlands > Peat | place...
GTGGTCGGCTCGAACCTCTTCGGCGACATCCTCTCGGACCTGGGGCCCGCGTGTACCGGCACGATCGGCATCGCGCCTTCGGGAAACATCAACCCGGAGCGGAAATTTCCCTCGGTGTTCGAGCCGGTCCACGGCTCGGCGCCCGACATCTACGGCAAGAACATCGCGAATCCCATCGGCCAGATCTGGTCGGGCGCGATGATGCTCGACCACCTCGGGCACGGGGACGCGGGCGCGGCGATCGTGCGCGCCATCGAGCGGGTCCTCGTCGAGGGACCGCGAACGCGCGACATCGGAGGCAAGGCGTCGACTACGGAAGTCGGCAAGGCGATCGCCTCCGCGATCTAGTGCTGGTTCGGCTTCGGCCTGCCGTAGATATCGCGTCCGTGGTCGACTACGTCGCGGCGCAGCTGGCGGCGCTGCTCGGGCGTCATGCGCGCATCGCGGTTAGCGTCGCGTTGCTGCCATCTCATGTCGCGCGCCGGCGCCTGCTGCGGCGCCGAGGGACGGCCGGGCCCGGCCTGACGGCCGCCGCCCTGGGCGTGCTGGGCCGCTGCCGTAAGCGAAACCGGCGCGAGGACCAACGCGGCAGCCAGTGCGATAAACGCTCTCACGATCCCTCCCGAAGCAGAACCGGAGACGTATATTAGGGCGCGTTTGTAAGGCATGTACGACGGCCCGCAAACCGATTGTAACAACTTGTTTCCACCCTTCCCCTCGCAACGCGCGGTTACCTTCGCGCTGCAGCCCTTCTGATCATCGAGTTACGATACGCCGATGACCGAGCCCAAGACAAGAATCCTGGTCGTGGATGACGATCTGCGCCTGCGCGATCTTCTTCAACGGTATCTCAGCGAGCAGGGGTTCGCCGTGCACACGGTTTCGGACGCCGCGGGCATGGACAAGCTGCTCTCGCGCGAGCGCGTCGATCTGCTGGTCCTCGACCTGATGCTCCCCGGCGAGGACGGCCTGTCGATCTGCCGGCGCTTGCGCGGCGGGAAGAACGCCGTCCCCATCATCATGCTCACGGCGAAGGGCGAGGACGTCGACCGCATCGTCGGCCTGGAGATGGGCGCCGACGACTATCTGCCTAAGCCTTTCAATCCACGCGAGCTCGTCGCGCGCATCAACGCCGTGCTGCGCCGGCGCGCCGCGCCGCTGCCCCCGGGCGCTCCGGCGGTCGAGCCCGAGAAGGTCAGCTTCGGCAACATGACAGTGAATCTCGCCACACGCACGCTGGACCGCGACGGCCAGTCGATCTCGCTCACCACCGGCGAATTCGCGCTGCTCAAGGTGCTGGTCACGAACCCGCGCACGCCGCTGTCGCGCGACAAGCTGATGGAGCTCGCGCGCGGCCGCGAGTACGAGGTATTCGACCGCTCCATCGACGTCCAGGTCTCGCGCCTGCGCAAGCTCGTCGAGAAGGACCCGGGGCACCCTGCGTACATCCAGACGGTGTGGGGCTTCGGCTACGTGTTCGTGCCGGACGGCGCGCCTCAATGAGGTTGTGGCCGAAGTCGCTGCTCTGGCGCACGTTTCTCCTTCTCGCCGCGCTGGTGCTGGCGACCACCGTAGGGTGGTTCGAGATCTTCCGCGCGTACGAGATCGAGCCTCGCGCCCGCCAGATCTCGCAGAACCTGGTCAGCATCGTCAACCTTACGCGCGTGGCGCTCATCAGCTCGCAGCCCGAGCTGCGGCGCGAGTTGCTCTCCGACCTCGCCGAGCGCGAGGGCATCCAGGTGTACACGGCGGAGCCGGGCGAGCGCGTCGTCGAGTCCGAGCGGCCCCTGCTCAAGCTGGTTGGTGAGCTGATTCGCCGTCAGCTCGGCGCGGACACGCGGTTCGCCGTCGAGCGCGACGGCAAGGCGGGCCTGTGGGTGAGCTTCTTCATCGACGACGACGAGTATTGGGTGCGCGTCCCGCGCGAGCGCATCGAGCGCCAGATCGCGCTGCGCTGGCTGGGCTGGGGTGCTCTCGCGCTCGCCCTATCGCTCGTAGCGGCCTACGTGCTCGTGTCGCGTCTCAACCGGCCGCTGCAGGCGCTCGCGCACGCGGCGGACGCCATCGGCAAAGGCAAGACGCCGGAGCCGCTCGCCGAATCGGGCCCGGAAGAGATCCGCACGCTCTCGCACGCCTTCAACGGGATGTCGAGGGATCTCGCCCGCCTGGACGCCGACCGCGCGCTCATCCTCGCCGGCGTGTCCCACGACCTGCGCACGCCGCTTTCGCGCCTGCGCCTCGGCGTGGAGATGAGCGGCGCCGATCCCCTGCTCAGGGACGGAATGACCGCCGACATCGAGGAGATGGACCGCATCGTCAACCAGTTTCTCGATTTCGCCAGGACCGACGGCGGCGAACCCATGCAGCGTGTCGACCTCACGGCGATCGCCGCGGAGGTCGCCGAGCACTACCGTCGGCACGGAAGGTCCGTGGCGACCGAGCTCCTGCCGTCGCCCGAGCTGCCGCTGCAGACCATGGCGATGAGGCGGGTGGTGATGAACCTAGTCGACAACGCGCTGCGATACGGAGAGAAGGAGGTCAGCGTTTCCGTGCGTGCCGAGGACCACGGCGTGCTCCTGCAGGTGGCCGACCGCGGCCCGGGCATTCCCGCCTCGGAGGTCGAGCGCCTCAAGCGGCCTTTCACGCGTCTTGAGGTTGCCCGCAGCGACAAAGGGGGGGCGGGACTCGGCCTCGCCATCGTCGAGCGCGTAGTGCGCACGCACCGCGGCACCCTCGAGCTGCTCCCGCGCCCGGGGGGTGGCCTGCTTGCGGAGATCCGGCTCCCCCTCGGCTAGAGCCCGGTATCGCCGCCTGAGGCGGTCTCGGGTTACACTTCGCTTTAGAAAGGGGAGCCAACATGCGGAAAACGCTTGCGGTTCTGTGCTTCGTCGTCGCGCCTGCGGCGCTCGCACAGATCTGTCCGGAGAAGAACCTGCTCTACTGGCAGGCGTTTCCCGCCGGAGGCGAATCCGATATCTCCGCGAGGCACCAGCAGCTCGTGCTGAAGAAGAAGTGCCCGTCGATCGAGACCATCATTCAGTACAAGCCCGGAGTCGGGGGCGCGGTGATGTGGAACCAGATGAACTCGCTGCCAGGCGATGGACTCAACATCGTCGGCATCAACCTTCCTCACATCGTGCTCGCCCCCTTCGAGGGCCAAGTGCAGTACAAGACCGAGGACATCACGCCGACGTACTGGTTTCACTATACGCCGGACGCGCTGGTCGTGCCCGAATCCAGCGCGATCAAGTCCTTCCAGGATTTCCTAAAGGCCGCCAAGGCCGAGCCCGGGAAGCTGACGCTCGGGGGCTCGGGGCTGAACTCGGCGAATCACGCGGCGCACGAGCGGCTCGATTCCGAGTTCGGCGTCAAGACCCTCTATGTCCCCTACAAAGGCACGGGCGACATGACCGTGGCGATTGCGGGCGGCCACATCACTGGAGCGATGGGCTACTCGGCCCTGGCGATCAACAACAAGGGGAAGATGCGCGCGCTCGCCGTTGCGATGGAAAAGCGCCACCCACTGCTGCCCGACACGCCCACGTTCAAGGAGCTCGGCGTGAACTGGGTCGACGGGGCGTTCCGCGGCATCGGCATGCCAAAATCCACGCCTCCCGCCCAACGCAAGCGCATGTCCGACCTGTGGTCGCTGCTGAACAGCGACCCCGAGATGAAGGAACTCGCCGCAAGGAGCGGCTTCGAACTCGTGAATGTCGGGGTCGACCGGATGGACGCGTTCATGGCCGAGCGCATCAAGGTCTATACGGAGGTCGCCAAGCGCATGGGGCTGGCAAAGTGAGGGGCAAACCAAGGCTTCCTGTGCCAGAATGGGGCCCTCGCCGGTCCAAGTGACCGAAAAAATCAACAAGAACAAGCAGCAAATGAGGGAGAGCCACGCATGAGTCTATCGCGGGCTTCTCTGTGCACAGGGATCCTCGCGCTCGCCGCGACCGGCGGGCTTCTGGAAGCCCTAGACGCGTGCGCCCAGACCCCGAGCCCGCCGCCCGGCAAAGCCCTTGTCATTCTGTATCGCGCGGACAGGCAGCCGGTCGCCGCGCGGGTCCCCGTGATCGCCAACGCCGACCGGCTCGGGGACATCGGCAACGGCGAATTCGTGAATGCCGTGGTCAATCCCGGCCGGACTTTCCTGCGGGTCGGCGACCGCATCCTGACCACGCTCGCGATCCAGACGAGCGCCGGCCGGACCTCCTACGTGCTGATCGAGGCCGTGCCCGGACTCGCTCCCGTGCGCGTCGACATGCGGGAAATGAGCGAAGCCTCAGCGCGCCGCGTCCTGGCGCAAAGCCGTCCTGCGGCAGCGGGGCCCGCGGCCGTTACGCGGGCACCCGCCGCCGCGCCCCCGGCCGCCGCTCCTCGGCCACCCAGGCCGGCCGCGCCTCCCGCGCCTGTACCCGCCGCCACGGCACCACCACCGCCGCGCCAGGCCCAGGCTGCTGCGCCATCGCCTACAGGGGAGAAGGAACAGGAAGAAGCGAGCCAATGGCGGGTCGCCATGGTCGCGAAAACGGGCGCGTTCAAGCTGGCCTCGACGAGCCAGATGATAGGCGGGCTGCAGACTGCCTATGACAAGAGCTCCAAGCCGGTCGTCGGCTTCGAAACCGAGCTGCGCCACGCCGAGGGCTTTGCCATCGGCGTGGAGTTCCTGTACTACAAGAACAACCTCACGGCGCAGGGAGCGACCCTCACCGGAGACCAGGCGGTGCTGGCGACCATGGCCAACGGCAAGTATTATTTCGGTGGAGATTCGGGCGCGTTCCACCCCTACCTCGGCGCGGGGATCGGATTCACCGGCGCGAAGTTCGGCGGGGACCTCACTGGAAAGTCGAGCGGACCCGCGTACCAGGGAATGGTAGGGCTGGACCTGAGGTTCGAAAGCGTCGGACTGTACCTCGAATACAAGTACCTCAACTCGACCACCCAAGACAGCGCCAACCAGAAGATCAAGGTCGGCGGGTCGGGCTTCCTCGGCGGCGTGAGCTTCGCTTTCTGAAAATCTAGGGCGACGCGGCCCAGGTGGCCACGGCCTCGTAGCGACTGCCGCGTGCGCTAGGCTGCGAACGCACGAGGACGAATCCGTCGACTTCCCAGGCGATCGGCTCGAGCGCGGGCATCGACCGCGGTTCGCGCGCCTCGCGCAGCAGCGTGACGTGCGTCGCGAAAGGCTTCGCGTCGAAGCCGATCTCGTGGCGCGCAAGCGCCCCGCGCAGGTCGCGAGCGAATTGCTCGACCCCGGCGGGCGCGAGCGACGTTCCTGCCCAGACGATGCGGCTCTGCCTCCAGAATCCGGCCCGATCGAGGAGCAGCGTGGCCCGGCGCACCGCGACCTCCCTCGCCGCGCGCTCGACCTCGGCCGCGCCGGCGACGGAGCCCAGGAAAGCGACCGTCAGGTGGAGATTCTCGGCGGGCGTCGCGCGGCCGCCGCACAGCGTCCGGAGCTCGCGCGACCACCGCGCGAGCTGGGCGCGTACTTCCTCAGGCGGCCACAGCGCGAAGAACAGCCTCATTCACTCGAGCAGCGCGATCGCCTCGGCGGCAATGCCCTCGCCGCGGCCGATGGCGCCCAGACGCTCGGCGGTCTTCGCCTTCACGCTGACCCGGTCCGCCGGCACGCCGAGATCGGCGGCTAGGTTGGAGATCATCGCGCCGATGTGGGGAGCCATCCTCGGCGCCTCCGCGAGAATGGTCGCGTCGACGTTCGCTATGGCGAAGCCGATGCCGCGCACCTTGGCGGCGACCTGGCGCAGCAGCGCGCGGCTGTCGGCGTTCCGGTAGTTCGGATCGGTGTCCGGGAAATGCGTCCCGATGTCGCCGAGCGCCGCGGCGCCGAGCAGCGCGTCGCACACCGCGTGGATCAGCACGTCGGCGTCGGAGTGGCCGGCGAGGCCCTTCTCGAAGGGAATCGCGACCCCGCCGATCACCAGACGGCGACCCGCGACGAGCGCGTGGATGTCGTAGCCCTGCCCGATCCTCATCCGAGGAGCCGCTCCGCGATGTCCAGGTCCGCGGGGAAGGTTACTTTCAGATTCCTGGTGCTTCCCTCGACGAGCTTCGGCCGGTAGCCGAGCGCCTCGATCGCCGCGGCCTCGTCGGTGACGTGCACCGCGTCCCGCAGCGCCTTGAGCAGCATGCCGTGGCGGAACATCTGCGGGGTCTGCGCCTGCCACAGGTGGTCGCGCGGCTCGGTCTCGACGATGCGCCCCTCGTCGTCGGAGCGCTTCAGCGTGTCGGAGACCGGAATCGCGAGGATCCCTCCGACCTCGTCGCGACCGGCGCCGTCGATCAGGCGCGCGAGCTCCGCGCCGCCCAGGCAGGGCCGCGCCGCGTCGTGCACCAGCATCCAGTCGTTGGGGTCGACCGCGCTCGCGGACGCGACGAGGCCGTTCAGCACGCTTTCCCGGCGGGTCGTGCCTCCGCAGTAAAGCGGCGCGATGCGCCCGCCGAATCCCGTCCAGTCGTGCTTGCGGAACTCCCCGTCGCCGGGCGCGAGCACGACGAACACCACCTCGACCTGCGGCGCAGCGAGCAGGCGCTCGATCGCGTGGTAGAGCACGGTCCTTCCCGCGAGAAGGGAATACTGCTTCGGGCCCGCAACTCCGAAGCGGGAGCCCGAGCCGGCGGCCGGAACGAGGCCGAAAAATCTGGAAGTCACTGAAATCGGAAGGGATTCGACACGCTACAATTATAGCGGCTTGCACGAGACGACCGCCGTCTTCCTCCCCGAATCGCCAAAGAGCGAGGCCGGCGCTCGCCTGCACGACTCGAGCGACGCGCTCGCCCTCGCCCGGCTCGCGGGAAGCTCGCGGCCGGTCGCGGTGATCTGTGCGAGCGCGACCGATGCGCAGCGGCTGAAGGAAGAGATCCCGTGGTTCGCGCCGCAGCTCGCCGTGCTGCTGCTTCCCGACTGGGAGACGCTGCCCTACGACGCCTTCTCGCCTCACCACGATCTGGTTTCCGAACGCCTCGCGACGCTGTACCGCATCATGCGCGGGGACTTCGACATCGTCATCGTTCCCGCCGCGACCGCGCTCGCCCGCCTCTCGCCCCCGTCGTACCTCGCGGCGCACAGCTTTTTCCTGAAGGCCGGCGAGAAGCTCGCGCTCGATCGCCTGCGCGCGCAGCTCGCGCTCGCGGGCTACAGCCACGTCACCCAGGTGGTGGCGCCGGGCGAGTTCTGCGTGCGGGGGGGCCTCGTCGATCTCTTCCCCATGGGCAGCGCTCTGCCCTACCGGCTGGATCTCCTGGACGAAGAGGTCGAATCGATCCGCTCCTTCGACCCGGATTCGCAGCGCACGCTCTACAGAGTCCCGGAAGTGCGCCTGCTACCGGCGCGCGAGTTCCCCATGGACGAGGCCGGGCGGAACCAGTTCCGCCGCAGCTTCCGCGAGCGCTTCGAAGGGGACCCGACCAAGCGATCGCTGTACAAGGACGTGAGCAACGGCGTCGCGCCCGCAGGCATCGAGTACTACCTGCCGCTGTTCTTCGAGAGCACCGCGACCTTCTTCGACTACCTGCCCAAGGCCGCGACGCTGTGCCTGCACGGCGCGGTTCACGATGCCATCACCGAATTCTGGCGCGACGCGCAGGGGCGCCATCAGCTCCTCGCCGGCGACCGGGCGCGGCCGCTGCTCGCGCCGCCGGAGATCTTCCTCTCCGCCGAGGACTTCTTCCTGCGCGCGAAGGACTTCCGGCGCGTGGAGATCGACGGTGCGACGCTTGCCCTCCCCGAGCTCGCCGTCGAGCGGCGCGCCCCCGATCCGCTTCACCGCCTCAAGGCCTATCTCGCCGGCACCCCTCACCGTGTTCTGCTGCTCGCCGAATCTCCGGGGCGCCGCGAGACCCTCGTCCAGTACCTTGCCGAGTACGGCCTCAAGCCCTCGCCCGCGACCGGCTTCGAGGAGTTCCTGCGCTCGGACGCGAGGCTCGCGCTCGGGGTCTCGCCGCTGCTCAACGGCTTCGCGCTCGAGGCCGAGGGGCTCGCGCTCGTCACCGAGTCGGAGCTATACGTGGGCACCGCGCGGTCCCGCGCAGCGCGCGAGCGTGCCCGGGCGAGCTCCGTCGAGGGGATGCTGCGCGACCTCTCGGAGCTGCGCGCGGGCGATCCTGTGGTGCACGTACAGCACGGTATCGGCCGCTACCGCGGCCTCGTCGACCTGGACCTGGGGGAAGGGCCGGCGGAGTTCCTGCAGATCGAGTATGCGGACGAGAACAAGCTCTACGTGCCGGTGGCGCAGCTGCACGCGATCGGCCGCTACTCGGGCGGCCCGCCGGAGCAGGCGCCGCTGCACAAGCTCGGCGGCGACGCGTGGGAGCGCGCCAAGCGCAAAGCGGCGCGCATGGTGCGCGATACCGCCGCGGAGCTTCTCGCTATCTATGCCCGGCGCGCCACCCGGAAGGGGCACGCCTTCGGCCTGAACCAGCACGACTACGACGCCTTCGCGGAAGGTTTCGGCTTCGAGGAAACGCCCGACCAAGCCGCCGCGATCGCGGCGACAATCGAGAGCATGAAGGGTGGCCGCCCCATGGACCGCCTCGTATGCGGCGACGTCGGCTTCGGTAAGACGGAGGTCGCCTTGCGCGCGGCCTTCGTCGCCGTTGCCGACAATATGCAGGTGGCGGTGCTCGCACCCACGACGCTCCTCGCCGAGCAGCATTTCCACACCTTCCGGGACCGTTTCGCCGACTGGCCGGTGAAGATCACTGAGCTGTCGCGCTTCAGGAGCGGAAAGGAGACGAAGGTCGCGCTCGACAGCCTCGCTTCCGGGGAGATCGACATCGCCGTCGGCACGCACAAGCTCCTCCAGAAAGACGTGAAGTTCAAGCGCCTCGGCCTGGTGATCGTCGACGAGGAGCACCGCTTCGGCGTGCGCCAGAAGGAGGCGCTGAAGGCGCTGCGCGCCGAGGTCGACGTGCTCACCCTCACGGCGACCCCCATCCCGAGGACGCTCGCGATGTCGCTCGAGGGCCTGCGCGACCTCTCGGTGATCGCGACCGCGCCCGAGCGACGCCTCTCGATCCGCACCTTCGTCACGCCCTGGTCTCAGGGGATCATCCGCGAAGCCGTGCTGCGGGAGCTCAAGCGCGGCGGCCAGATCTTCTTCCTGCACAACGAAGTCGCCACGATCGAGGTGATGCGCGAGAAGCTCGAGAAGCTCCTGCCCGAGGCGCGCATCGCGGTCGCCCACGGGCAGATGCGGGAGCGCGAGCTCGAGCGCGTGATGCGCGACTTCCTTCAGCAGCGCTCCAACCTGCTCTTGTGCTCGACCATCATCGAGACCGGGATCGACATCCCCACCGCCAACACCATCATCATCGAGCGCGCCGACAAGTTCGGCCTCGCCCAGCTGCACCAGCTGCGCGGCCGCGTCGGGCGCTCGCACCATCAGGCCTACGCCTACCTGCTCACCCCAGGGACGGACGCGCTCTCCTCGGCGGCGAAGAAACGCCTGGAGGCCATCCAGATGATGGAGGAGCTGGGCTCGGGCTTCTACCTGGCAATGCACGACCTCGAGATCCGCGGCGCCGGCGAGGTGCTCGGGGAGTCGCAGTCGGGCGAGATGCAGGAGGTGGGATTCAACCTCTATGCCGACATGCTTGACCACGCGGTGCGCTCGCTCAAGGCCGGGCGGGAGCCGGACCTGTCGCAGCCCTTCGAGATCGCGACCGAGATCAACCTGCACTTCCCCGCGCTCCTGCCGGCGACCTACTGCGCCGACGTGCACGAGCGCCTGGTGCTGTACAAGCGCTTCGCCAACTGCGATACCCAGGAGCGGCTGGAGGCGATGCAGGAGGAGCTGGTCGACCGCTTCGGCGAGCTGCCGGGCGCCGCGCGAGCGCTGATCGAGTCCCACCGCCTGCGGCTCTTCGCGAGGCCGCTCGGCGTCGCGCGCATCGATGCCTCACCCGAGACAATCCAGCTGCACTTCGCGCCGCACCCGCCACTCGAACCGCCTGCGGTGCTCAAGGTCGTGCAGAAGCAGGGATGGAAGCTCGCCGGCCCGAACAAGCTGCGAGTCGAGCGCGTCACGAGCGAGCTCCCGGAGCGCGCGGCGGCGGTGCGGAAAGTCCTCGAATTGCTGTCCCAGGCCTCAACATCGTCATCCTGAGCGAAGCGAAGGATCTCCTTTGGCATACTTGGTCATTCAAGGCGAAGACGTCGAAACTCCTGACCTCAAGGAAATCGCCAAGCTCTCCGGCGCCTCGCGCATCGAAAATCTCGGCCGCAACGCCTTCCGCCTGCACGACTACAAGCGGCAGGACGGCGTTGCCGAACATTGCGCGCAGGCCGGGCTCGACTTTGCTTTCGTCCCCGTCCCGCGCAAGCTTTCCGACTTCCGACTGCTCGTGATGGACATGGATTCCACCCTCATCACCATCGAGACCATCGACGAGCTGGCCGATCTGGTCGGCCGGAAGTCCGAGGTCGCCGCCGTCACCGCCCAGGCCATGCGCGGGGAAATCGAATACGATGAAAGCCTGCGCAGGCGCGTCGCAGTGCTCAAAGGCCTCCCCGAGACCGCGCTGGAGCAGTTGTATACAGAGCGGGTGCGCCTGTCCCCCGGGGCGGAGCGGCTGATCGAGGGCGTCAAGCGGGCGGGACTGAAGATCCTGCTCGTGTCCGGTGGGTTCACACACGTCACCGACAAGCTCGAGGCGCGTCTGGGACTGGACTACGTGCGCGCCAACACCCTGCGAGTCGATAACGGTGCGTTCACCGGCGAGCTCATCGGCCGGATCGTCAACGCGGACGCGAAGCGGGAGGCGCTGCTGTCGGCGCGCGACGAGCTCAGGGCGACGAAAGACCAGATCATCGCGATCGGCGATGGGGCGAACGATCTGAAGTTCATGGGCGAGGCGGGCGTCAGCATCGCGTATCACGCGAAGCCGGTGGTGCGGGGAAAGGCGAACTACTGTTTCGACCATATTGGGCTAGATGGAGCGTTGAGTCTTTACGCCTAGGGCTCCGCCCCTCGAACATGGCGCACCCGGCGGGGCATAATAGGCACACCGCCGTTCACGCAGGCCACCGCGGGAGGAACGCGATGTCGGAGGTTGCCCTCGATAAGGTCTCGAAGCGCTTCGGCCAGGTGCGCGCGGTCGACGCGATGAGTTTTCGCGCCGAGGCCGGGAAGTTCGTGGTGCTGCTCGGGCCTTCGGGCTGCGGCAAGTCGACGGTGCTGCGGCTGATCGCAGGCCTGGAGGACGTGTCCGAAGGCAGGATTCTCATCGGCGGACGCGACGTGACGCGCCTCGACCCGGACAAGCGCCGCGTGTCGATGGTGTTCCAGTCCTACGCGCTCTTCCCGCACCTTTCGGTAGCGGAGAACATCGTGTTCGGCCTCAGAGTGCGCCGCCTGCCCGAGCCCGAGCGGAACCGGCGCCTCGCCCGGGTGGCTGGGCTGGTGGGGCTCACCGAGCAGCTCGAGCGCAAACCCCAGCAGCTCTCGGGCGGGCAGCGGCAGCGCGTGGCGCTCGCGCGCGCGATCATCGCCGAGAATTCGATCTGCCTGATGGACGAGCCGCTCTCGAACCTCGACGCGCAGCTGCGCCACGGCATGCGCGTGGAGATCCGCGCTCTGCAGCAACGCCTCGGCGTGACGGTGGTCTATGTCACCCACGACCAGGTCGAGGCGATGTCCATGGCCGACCGCGTGATCCTGATGCGCGAGGGGCGCATCGAGCAGGAAGGCTCGCCCGAGGAGCTCTACGCCAGGCCCACGACGACCTTCGCGGCGCGCTTCATCGGCACGCCGGCGATGAATCTGGCGGCCCTCGAAGACGGGCCGCAGGGCGCGGTGATCCGCGGCGCGCCGGACACGGCGATCCTCCCCGGGCGCGGCAGAGGGCTGACGCTCGGCGTGCGGCCGGAGCACATCCGCATCGTGGGAGACAGAAGCGGAGTGCCGGCGGTCGTGACGAGCGCCGAATACCACGGCGCCGACACCGTGATCACGGCGCAGGTGGGCAGCGAATCGCTGCTTGTTCGCGCTCCCGGGCAGTTCGCGCTCGGCGCCGGGGCGCGCGTGCGCCTCGCCTGGGCTCCGGAATCGATTCATCTTTTCAACGCGGGCACGGGCGTCCGCGAGGCCGGCGCGCCGCAGCCGGCGCAGCGCGTCGCGATGGTGTAACTTTTCGAAGCTATCACTGGCAGGCACCCAGGAGGAGAAGACATGAAAACCGCCTTGACCGTCGCATTGGCCGCGCTGCTCGCAGCATCTGTCCCTGCGAAAGCCGTGGAGCTCACCTTCTACTACCCGATCGCGGTGGGCGGCCCGCTCACCAAAGTGATCGACGGCTATGCCCGGGACTTCGAGAAAGAGAACCCGGGCGTGAAGATCAACCCGATCTACGCCGGCAACTACGACGACGCACGCATCAAGGCGCTCGCGGCGCTGAAGGCGGGCCAGCCGGCGCAGATCTCGGTGCTGTACTCGATCGACCTCTACGAGCTGCTCGAGCAGGACGTGATCGTGCCCTGGGACGACGTCGCCGCCACCGCCGACGACAAGGCCTGGCTCAAGGCCTTCTACCCGTCGCTGATGATGAACGGCACCTACAAGGGCAAGGTCTACGGCATCCCCTTCCAGCGCTCGACCATCGTGCTGTACTGGAACAAGGACGCGTTCAAGGAGGCCGGGCTCGATCCCGAGAAGGCCCCCGCCAACTGGAACGAGATGGAGAGAATGGCCGCGAAGCTGGTGAAGAAGGACGCCTCCGGCAACGTCACGCGCTGGGGCGTGATGGTGCCTTCCACCGGCTACGCCTACTGGATGTTCCAGGCCTTCGCGCGCCAGAACGGCCACGACCTGATGAACCCGGAGGGCAACCACACCAACTACGCGCACCCCGACGTCATCGCCGCGCTGCAGTACTGGCGCGACCTCGGCGCGAAGTACAAGGTCATGCCCGAAGGCACCGTCGAGTGGGGCACGCTGCGCCAGCAGTTCACCGAGGGCAAGACCGCGATGATGTGGCACACCACCGGCAACCTCACCGCGGTGAAGACCAGCGCGACCTTCCCTTTCGGCGTGGCGATGCTGCCCGCCTCCAAGCAGCGCGGCTCGCCCACCGGCGGCGGCAACTTCTACCTCTTCAAGAAAACCACGCCCGAGGAGCGCAAGGCCTCGCTCGCGTTCGTGAAATGGCTGACCGCGCCCGAGCGCGCCGCCGACTGGAGCATCGCCACCGGCTACGTCGCCGTGCGGCCCGAGGCCTACGAGACGCCGAAGCTGAAGGAGTACGCTCAAGGGTTCCCGCAGGCCGTGGTCGCGCGCGACCAGTTCAAGTTCGCCACCGCCGAGCTCTCGACCTTCCAGACCGGACGCGTGAGAAAGCTGCTGGACGACGCGATCCAGGCCTCGCTCACCGGCCAGAAGACGCCGGCCGCGGCGCTGAAGGCGGCTCAAGGCGAGGCCGAGAAGCTGCTCAAGCCCTATCGCTAGGAGGGCCGCTGACGGCTGCGCGATGAAGCACGTCTACGGCTGGCTGCTGCTCACGCCGGCCGCGATTCTGCTCGTCGGGTTCACGCACTATCCGGCGGCGGCGACGCTCTGGGACAGCCTGTTCTCGACCGGGACGGTGGTGCATCCGTCGCGGTTCGAGGGCTTGGGCAACTACGCCGCGCTCGCCGACGACCCGATCTTCTGGCGGGTGCTGGGCAACAACTTCTGGTTCGCGCTCGGCACCATCCCCACCTCGATCGCGCTCGCCATGCTGATGGCGATCTGGGTGAACGACCGGTTGCCGGCGCGGGCGCTGGTGCGCATGGCGTACTTCACCCCTACCGTGCTGCCGATGATCGCGGTGGCGAACATCTGGCTCTTCTTCTATACGCCGCAGATCGGCCTCTTGGACCAGATCGGCGCGAAATTCGGCGTGGCCAGCCACAACTGGCTCGGCGACCCGAACACCGTGCTCGCCTGCACCATGGCGATGGTCATCTGGAAGGAGTCGGGCTTCTTCATGATCTTCTACCTCGCCGCGCTGCAGTCACTCTCGCCCGAGCTGGAGGAGGCGGCGCGGATCGAGGGCGCCTCGCGCTGGACCTTTTTCCGCCGCGTGACCTTTCCGCTCCTGATGCCCACTACGCTCTTCGTGCTGGTGAACGCCACCATCAACTCCTTCAAGCTCGTGGACCACCTCTTCATCCTCACCAAGGGCGGGCCCGACAACGCCTCGAGCCTCCTGCTCTACTACATCTACCAGGTGGCGTTCAGCTTTTTCGACACTGCCTATGCTTCGACGCTGACGGTGGTGCTGCTCCTGCTCCTCGCGGGCCTCGCGCTGCTGCAGTTCCAGCTGGTCGAGAAGCGGGTGCACTACCGGTGAGCGCCGCTGGCCGACGGGCACCGATGCTGGAGACCGCCGCGGCGTGGCTGCTCGCGCTGCTGTGGCTCGCGCCGCTTCTCTATGCGTTCTGGGCGGCGTTCCACCCCGTGGAGTTCGCCACGCGCTTCGATCCGCTCGCGCCGCTCACGCTCGGTAATTTCGGGAAAGCCTGGGCCTACGCGCCCTTCGCGCGCCACTTCCTCAACACGGTGATGCTGGTGACGATGATCCTCTCGGCGCAGGTGGTGCTGTGCACGCTCGCCGGCTACGCCTTCGCGAGGTTCGAGTTCACAGGGCGCGACATCGCCTTCGGCCTCGTGCTGGTGCAACTCCTGATCATGCCGGAGGTGCTGATCGTCGAGAACTACCGCATCATGAGCCGCCTGGGTCTGGTGGATACCATCCTCGGCATCGGCCTGCCCTACATGGCGAGCGCCTTCGGAATCTTTCTCCTGCGCCAGACCTTCAAGACCGTGCCGCGCGAGCTCGAGGACGCGGCGCGCGTGGAAGGCTGCAACTTCCTCGGCGTGCTCTGGCGTGTCTACGTGCCGCTCGCGCGCCCGACCTACCTCGCCTACGGCCTGGTGTCGGTGAGCTACCACTGGAACAACTTCCTCTGGCCGCTGGTCGTCACCAACACCGTGCACACGCGACCGCTCACCGTGGGCCTCGCCATCTTCGGCGCGCCCGAGTCGGGCGTGGACTGGGGCGTGATCAGCGCCGGCACCCTGATGGCGGTCGCGCCGCTGCTGTTCGCGTTTCTCCTGTTTCAGCGGCAGTTCATGCAATCGTTCATGCAGGCGGGGATAAAATGAGGCTCAAAGGAGGGTTGAGGATTCGATGGACCCGGAGAAGATCAAGGTACGCGTAACGGAAACCGGACAGACGCTGGACGTGGTGGTCTACAGCAAGCGAGCCGACCGGATTGAGATCGTGCTCGGCGAAGGAATCCACAACGTCAGGTGCGAGCTGACCCCGACCCGCATGGGCCTGTCCTACGCCGGGAGCGTGAGAGGGAGGGAGCTTGTCTACGAACGAAGCCGGGAGCAGGTTCAAGCCGATATCGACAAGCTGAACCCGGCGCTGCGCGAACCCAGGCGTCGTTGACGACGACGCACCGGCGGCAAATGACGCCCCGACGCGCGCAACCCGCACACAGGACGACTCCACCCGAGCCCGCAGTCGGACCTACGGTCGCCGCAATCGTGCGCCGGCAGACTGGCGCCGCGTGGTCGCGCGCGCGAGACCTGTGCACGGAAGGACGGGTGACGGTGAACGGCCAGCGGTGCCTCGACTCAGCCTCGCGCGTTCCTTCCGGCGCCGAGGTAGTCGTCGACGAACACGCGCCGAAGCTCCGTACCGGCGTCCTGCCCGAGAGCTCGATCGTTTTCCTGGACCGCGACGTCGTCGTCGTCGACAAACCACCCGGAATGCTGACCGTCGCCTACGAGCCACGCGACAAAGACACGCTCGTCGACTGCACACGAACCTTGCTGCGTCGCATCCACGGACGCGGCTTCGACCTCGGGCTCGGCGTAGTTCACCGGCTCGACAAGGACACGAGCGGCGTGATCGTGTTCGCGCGCACCGCGGAGGCGAAGCGCGTCCTGGCGATGCGGTTCCGCGCGCACGACCTCGAGCGCGTCTATCACGCAATCGCGCACGGCGCAGTCGCTGCGGAGCGCATCGAAACTCATCTCGTCCTGGATCGCGGCGACGGACTCCGCGGCTCCTACGGCCATTTTCGGCGCCCCAAAGGCGGAATTCCGCCCGAGGCGAAACGCTCGGTCACGCACGTCAAGCCGATCGCTCCGCTCGACGGCGCGACCTTGGTCGAGTGCCGCCTCGAAACCGGGAGGCAGCATCAGATCCGCATCCATCTGGCCGAGCTCGGCCATCCCCTGGTCGGCGAGCGTGTGTATGTCCGCGACTACGCAGGTCGAAAGGTCGAATCGATGCGGACGATGCTCCACGCGCGAATTCTCGGATTCGACCATCCTCGAACCGGCCGACGCATGTCGTTCGAGCGCGAAGCGCCCGAGGATTTCCGGGCGATGCTCGAATCGCTTCGTCCGACGCACCCCTGACGCACCCGAATAGGAACCGAATGGGCGTAGACTGGCCTCCGACCGAGCCTGAACCGGCCATGATCAAGACCGAAACCCGGGAGCGCGTCGCGACGATCGAGCTCGCGCGCATCGAGAAGAAGAACGCGCTCACGGCGGCGATGTATGCGGCGATGACCGATGCGCTCGCTGCCGCGGAGTCGGACCCGGGCGTGCGCGCGATCCTGATCCACGGCGCGCGCGACTGCTTCACCGCCGGCAATGACCTGAAGGACTTCCTCGAAGGCCCGGCGGGGGCCTCGCGGGCGCTCCGGTTCATCTCGGCGCTCTCGAAGGTCGGCAAGCCCGTGGTCGCCGCGGTCGGCGGCCCTGCGGTGGGCATCGGCACCACGCTGCTCCTGCACTGCGACCTGGTGTACGCGGCGCCGGGCGCACGCTTCCAGCTCCCCTTCGTGCCGCTCGGCTTGGTGCCCGAGGCTGCCTCGAGCCTGCTGCTGCCGAGGGCCGCGGGCTACCAGCGCGCGGCCGCGTGGCTGCTTCTCGGGCAGGCCTTCACCTCGGACCAGGCCCTGGCCGCCGGCATCGTCACCGAGATTGTCCCGGAGGAAACCCTGCTCGAGCGCGCGCGCGCCGCGACAGTGGCGCTCGCCGCTCTGCCGCGCGAGTCCCTGCGCCTGACCAAGCAGCTGATGAAGCGACCGGTCGCCGCGGGGGTCGCCGAGCAGATGGCCGAGGAAGCTCGCCTGTTCGCCGAGCGGTTGCAGTCGGCGGAAGCAAAGGAAGCGATGGCCGCGTTCATCGAGAAGCGCAAGCCCGACTCCTCGCGGTTCTAACGGACGCATCCACCTTGTAATGCCTTCGTAATATCCGAAGGTGCAGGGGATAAGCCCGCTGTATCTTGCATCGCAGCGATGGACACTTCCGAGGAACGCCAAGCTGACCGAGCCCCCCCGGGCACCTTGAATCCCATCGGCTAAGCGAGTAGCGTGTTCCTGTCAAGAGCCAGCGCCCTGGGAGAGCGCCTTCAATCCAGCAATCGCCGGATTCATTCCATCCATGCCCCGCGTACCGAATACAAAGGGAGAGCATCACTGTGTAGCGAATACAACGAGGAGACCATCATGAGAGGAAGACGCTATCTTTACGCAGGAGCCGTAGGGCTGGCCGTGGCCGCCGCCTTGGGCCTGACCGTTTCCGCCTCGCAAGCCGATTCAAAGAAATTCCACAGGGTCCCGACCTTCGCAGTCGACGGGTCGTGGCCGAAGATGCCGTTGCCCAACGCCGGCGATTTCGGAACCCCGCTCGTGCTCAGCACATCGACCGGCAAGCCCAAGCCGTGGTCGACCGGCGAAGTGGCAGGAACCTGCGTCGATTCGCGGGACCACGTATTCATCGTGACGCGCGGAAACCTGGTCAACTCGCCCGAGACTCTCGATTCGGTGCCCGCGGCACCCGTTATCGAATTCGACACCGAGGGCAACGTGGCGAACGCCTGGGGCGACCGGAATGTGCTGCCCAACGGCATTCACGGCTGCTTCATCGACTACCAGGACAACGTCTGGATCGCCGGCAACGGAGACGGCATCGTGCAGAAGTACTCGCATGACGGCAAGCATCTGCTGCTGCAGATCGGGACGCGCGGGGTGTGCGACAACCCGCCGGCAAACACATGCGGCAATTCGGGAGCCAACCCTGCAGCCAACCAGAGCAAGACGCTCTTGAACGAGCCCGCCAACATGTACATCGATCCGGGCCGTGATCCGGTGACCGGAGAACGCGGCAGCATCTACATTGCTGACGGGTACGGCAACCACCGCGTCGTGGTGTTCAGTGCGAACGGCACCTGGCTGCGGCAGTGGGGCGGCGTGGCGGGGACGATGAACTTCGTGACCGACTCGCCCGGCTTGTTCGCCTCGGGCGACGGCGGCCATCCGCATTGCATCGCGGCGGGCAACGACAACCTGCTCTACGTGTGCGATCGGGCCGACGACCGCATCCAGGTCTTCACCAAGACCGGCGTGCTGCAACGGATCATCCCGGTCGTTCCGGGGACCGGCGTGACGCTGGGAATCGGCGGCGCACCGGGACTCGGCACCGCCGGCTCTGCATGGGACCTCGCGTTCTCCAACGACTATGGGCAGACGTTCATGTTTGAAGCCGACGGAGGGAACGAGATCCTGCACATCATGAGTCGCGTGATGGGCACGATTCTCTCCGAGTTTGGCGCGCCCGGGCTCCAGGCGGGCCAGTTTACATTCCTGCACAGCGTCGCTATCGACTCGAAGGGCAACCTCTACACCGGCGAGACGATCAACGGCCGGCGCGTTCAAAAGTTCACGCCCGTACGGTGCGACGGCCGCGACTGGGGGGGCAAGGGCGACTGCGACTGATGCGGGTGCAGCCGGCGGTGAAGACTTCCGGCCGCGACTCGTGAGCTACGCGACCCGCGTCAGCCGGCGTCGTCGCCGGTTGACGCGGATTCACGTCATCGAACGTCCGACTCGGACAGCA
>Ga0187776_10000494_pt1 | contig 18899 bp, 16 predicted proteins | sample 0216_BV02_MP12_2_FD_132426 | JGI IMG/M metagenome (GOLD analysis project Ga0187776, IMG submission 132426) | Tropical peat soil microbial communities from peatlands in Department of Meta, Colombia - 0216_BV02_MP12_20_MG | ecosystem: Environmental > Terrestrial > Soil > Wetlands > Peat | place...
ATCGTCGCGGAGGCTTCTTCGCGCCCTGGCGACGAAACGGAAGACCGCGTCACCGAATGGATCAACCGCGCCGAAGTCGGCCTCGACGAAGCGCGCCAGCGAGGCGGCAACGCGCTGGTCACGCTCGCAACTCCGTAGCAGCTTTGGCAGCACAGGCTTCCGCCTGTGAAGTTTTTTCTGCTCTGATTTTTTTGCCCTTTCCTGGGTCGGAGGACTCATGTTCATCACCGATGCTGTGATTTTGCACGGCGCGCGCACGCCAATGGCGCGTTATAACGGCGCATTCGACCAGACGAGCGCCATTGATCTGGGAGCCGCAGCGAGTCGGGCCGCCATGGAGCGCTCTGGCGCCGATCCTGCCGAATTCGATCACGTGGTGTTCGGCAACGTGATGCAAACCAGCTCGGACGCGATTTACGGCGCGCGCCACGTCGGCTTGAAGGCCGGCTTGCCGGAGGAGACTCCCGCGGTCACCGTGAACCGCCTCTGCGGCTCGGGCATCGAAGCCGTCAGCCAGGCGGCGCAGCGAATCCTGCTCGGCGAGGCCAAGCTGGTCCTCGCAGGCGGCATGGAAAACATGACCCAGTGCCCGCACGTAGTTCGCGGCGCGCGCTCTGGTTTCCGGCTCGGGGAAGGGAAGCTCGAAGATTCGCTGGTCTCCGGCCTATACGATACCTACTGCGGCTTCAGCATGTCCGAGACGGCGGAAAATCTGGCTGCCGAGCACGGCATCACACGCCGCGCGAGCGACGAATACGCGCTGCGCAGCCAGCAGGCCGCCGAAGCCGCGTTCAAGTCCTGCCACTTGAAGGAAGAAATTGTCCCGGTCGAGGTGAAGAAGGGCAGGAAAACGACGCTTGTGAGCGAAGACGATCACCGCCGGCCTGATACCACGATGGAAACATTGGAATCGCTTCCGCCCGCGTTCCGCAAAGACGGCATCGTTACCGCCGGCAACGCCAGCGGGATCGTGGACGGCGCCGCCGCCTTGGTGGTCACGCACGCCAAAATCGCCAAGGAACGCGGATGGAAGCCACTCGGCCGCATCGTTTCCTGGGCCACGGCCGGTGTGCCGCCGCGCATCATGGGGATCGGGCCGGTGCCTGCAGTTCAAAAAGCGCTTGCACTCGCGGGACTGAAGCTCGACCAGCTCGATTTGATCGAAGTGAACGAGGCCTTCGCCGCGCAATATCTCGCCGTAGAAAAGGTCCTCGGCCTCGACCGCGACAAGGCCAACGTGAACGGCGGCGCCATCGCCCTAGGCCATCCGCTGGCCGCGAGCGGCACCCGGCTGCTGCTCACGCTGCTGCTCGAGCTGCGACGCCGCAACGCCCGCTACGGCGTCGCCAGCGCCTGCATCGGCGGCGGCCAGGGCATCGCCATGATTGTCGAATCCGCCTGATACAAATTGTCCTTCCTGGTGATGTCCGGGAAACGCGCCTTCCAGCCTGGCCGCAAGATGCTTTGTCCGCCTGTTGGCTCTTGCCGCCACCGCTGTGTACCGGACGGTCAAACAGAGGCCAATCAATCGGGTTCCTACCTTCTGTCACGGGGCGAGATAAATCACGCATACGTAGTGACAACTGGATTTGTCAGCGGCAGTTGACCCGCGCATTACTCATGCGCCCTGTAGATCACAAACAGCGATGTTATTACGACAAGCGGTTCAATTACACTTGGTCGAGAGCTTCAAACCTGGCGGCTCCGCAATATCCTGGAGACTCTCAGAAGGATCTTGAACGGTGTTGACCGGATCCGGAATGCGCCGAGCATGAAGAATCTTCGCCAGCGAACCTTGGCGGGACTCGGATGGAATGGCGCCACTCAACTCTTGGGCCAGCTATTGCAGTTTGGCGCAGCCGTTGTTTTGGCGCGCATCCTCAATCCGCGAGATTACGGCCTCCTGGGGATGGTCCTGGTATTCACTGGGTTTGCGAGATCCCTGGCCGATATGGGGCTGGGCGCTTCGATCATTCAGAAACATGAGCTTTCCGAACGCCATCTTTCCTCAGTGTTTTGGCTCAACGTTGCCACCGGGATACTGCTGACAGCGCTGTTCGTGCTGGCAGGTCCTCTCATCGCAAAGTTCTACCAGGAACCGCGTCTTAAGCTGCTGACCGCCGCGGTGGCCATCAACTTTTCCCTGGACTCGCTAAACGGCGTCCAAAATGCGCTGCTCGAAAAGTCCCTCAACTTCCGCACCAAGTTCTGGATTGAAGGAGCCTCGACCTTAATCTCAGGAATTGTAGCGCTCGCATTGGCATTTGCCGGTGCTGGCGTCTGGAGTCTGGTCGGCCAGTTGCTGGCCGGGACCATCGTCGATGTCGTGATGATGTGGAGTCTGTCCCCCTGGCGGCCTGCGCGGGACTTTGATTTAGCTTCGGTGAAGGAGTTGATGCATTTTGGCGCCAATCTGATGGGTTTCGGGGTTGTTATCTATTGGGCGGGGAATATCGACAAGCTAGTGATCGGCCGGTGGATTGGTAGCGCCGCTCTGGGATTTTACAGCCTTGCGGACAGACTCATGCGCCTTCCCTTGACCAACATCACCAATGTAACGAGTGCGGTCATGTTTCCGGCGCTATCCTCCGTGCAGAAAGAGGTTGGGACGGCAAGACACGCCTACCTTCGCGCCACGCGGATGATTGCGTTGCTGACTTTCCCGATGATGATTGGTCTCAGCGTCCTGGCTGAGCCCGCGATTCTCGTCGTTTACGGCAGCAAGTGGCACGATTCAATCGTTCTTCTACGATTGCTCTGCTATGCCGGTATGGCCCAATCCATTTACAACACGGCCGTTTGGGTCTTCCTCTCGCAAGGACGAGCCGACATCCAATTTCGGTTGGGAGTATTCAGCACCGCGGTTCGTGCGGCGGGCGTTCTGATCGGTGTCCATTGGGGTCTTCTCGGCGTGGCCATGGCCTATGTCTTGGGCACGTTTGTCTTCGTCTGGTATCCAACATGGTCAACTGCGGGGCGACTTCTGAATCTTAGGTTCAGCGACTTGCTCAAGAACGTGGCTAGCCCGTTCGCCTGCGCGGCATCGATGGGAGTTGTGTTGTGGCTTTCGGACCGCTGGATGTTTGCCCGTTGGCCTGCCGGCATACGTTTGGCCGTTCAGGTAGTCTCAGGTGCTCTGCTGTACGGAGTGCTCATCAAGATATTTCGATTGGAGGCTTGGTTGGAGGTCGAGAACATCTTGTCGGAGATTGGCGGCAAAGGAAGCCGGCTCGCCCGGTGGCTCGGAGGAAACAAGGCGCGCGTCGATGCTTGATCGGAGCAGTTCGCGGAATTCGCTTCCGTCGGATTTTAGTCTTTAGGCCCCGCTTCTCGTTCCCTTTGCGACCTCACCCGTGCATGGAGTAGAGCATCCGCAGGTCCCAGCTCTTCATCGAAAGCAGCGGCTGGCCGGCGAACAACCAATCATCGGCAAGCGCTTCGTCGCGGATCGGCCGCACCAACAGCGGGCTGCGCTGTCGAGCCGTGCTTTTGGGCTGCCGTTCGAGCTTGAACCCTTTGCTGTCGAGCACTTCTCTTGTTGGCGCGGACAGGCTTGCCGACCAGATAATTAGTCTTCTGTGGGCGGTCAAAATCTTGGCTGCCTGGAGCAACCGGGCCTGGATCGCGGCACTGCTGGCCTCCCAGTCAACGATATTCACCACCTCCTCGTTGGCGTACGCGGAGGTGTATTCCTGCAGCACCAGATAGCCTTCCAGCCGGGTCTCTTCCCAAAAGAGAAACCGGTACCGGCTGAGCGGATTTTGGAACCGCCAGTCGAAGTATTCCCGGTCTCTCACGTGGCGGATCCGCCCGTCGCTGCTGATCCTCTCGACCAATTCTGCCATGCCCGCCGAACGAGGCGCCGCTTCCAACCGGATTCGGGAGGCGTCGGCGAATTTTCGCCCGGCAGACCCCATATCGATGTCCGTCAGGGACCATCGCCTTTTCAAAGACTGCTGAGACGTGATCTCGCCGTTTTCCAGGGAGGGCGCTGACAGCCCTTTGACCAGGCGGTCGCGGCCTCTGCGAAGAGTGACCCGCCATGACTGCTGGCGCATCGGTCGCATTGAGCCGACGTTGCGCCAGCCCCCGCCCAAAGAAGTGATCAAGGTCATCGGCCCGGCGCTCAAGTTGAAAGTATACAGATATCCTCGCCTGCCCAAATCCGCGAGGGCTGGCACCATGATCTTGGGGATCAGTCCGCGGTTGCGATGCTCGGGAGCGATGACGAGGTCATCGGCGTAAGGCACGATCGATTTCTCGGGTGGAATTCCGCCTTCCCATTTCGTCCCAAAGAAGCCGCGCATCCCCACTGCTTTTCCGTTTTGCATCGCAATGTAAATGAGTGGCGTCTGAATATACGGATTGCGCTCGTACTTCCATGCGAAGTAAGCGGCATTCAGCTCCACACCTGGACTCCACAGATGACGCTGCAGCTCTATCACCTGCCCCTTCAGCTCGGGTTTGTAACACACCATTTCGTAGGCGGAGTCCATCGAATTGGAGCCTCTTTCAGGCAAGGGGATGTTCTGGTCCGGTCAGCCGGTGTCTCGTACCTTGGCAATGAACTTGAGAATATCCGGTATCGTGTTCCACTCCTTGGCGATGTCGTAGGCGGCTATATCCACTTCGCGGCCGATTTCGCGCTCAATGAAGAGAGCCAACTTGAACAGGCCCAGCGAGTCCAGCTCCCCGGACTTGACGAGCGGCGTGTCGTCATTCAGCCGGCCGTTCAATTCCACACCGCTGGTCTCGAGAACCGAAATCAATCTATGGCGTAAGCTCTGCATTGCATCTCTCTGGGAACGAGTCAGCAGATAACTAGTCAACTTCCACCTCGAACCAGCTTGTGGTGGTCAACGGGTTGGAGTTCGGCGCAGATGCGCGCCACTTTCGAGCGGTTGATCTTGCCCCGCGGCGTGCGTGGGATTTGATCCAGAAGGTACCAGCGCTGGGGCATTTGGAATCGGGCCACACGTTCCTTCAATCCGTTGTACAGTTCTCGAAGGTTCTCCTCGCTGGCAGACCTCAGGACCACGGCGATCCCGACGTTTTCGCCCAGCAGAGGGTCCTCGTAGCCGAACGTGCAAACGTCGAGAGTTTGATCGTATTGCTCAGCGACGGCATCGATATCGCCGGGGTAGACTTTCGTGCCGCCCCGGTTAATTTCTTCGCGCTCTCTTCCGCGCAGATACAACATGCCGCGGTCGTTCACCAGCCCTATGTCGCCGGTGGAAAACCAACCCTCACTCACTGCCTGGTTGGTGAGATCCTCGCGTCCGAGGTACCCTTTCATCAGTGCCGGCGTCTTCAGCCACACGTAGCCCGGTTCCCCTCCAACGCATTCTGAGGCCAGGCTTGGCGGGGGTGTGGTGCCCGAACTTTTCAGGATCCTGATTTCTGCTCCCCACGGCGGACCGACTAAGCCATCCTCCAATGTCACGCCATTCGCCGCGGTTCCGGCTACCCAACTGCCCGTCTCGGTGATTCCGTAAGCATTGATGACGTCTTTCGTGCCGGTCCATTCCTGGATGCCCTTCCAAAGGAAGGCCGAAAGCGGTGCTGAACCGCAAAATACTTGTTCCAGCCGGCCCAGGGTCGGAGGCTTGCCTAACTTCAGAGCCAGGCGCCAAATCGCGGGTACCGACGACATGGACGTAATTCCGCAATCGTCCAGCAGGGAGCCCAGTTGCATCACAAGTTCTGTCCTGCCAGAGGGGATGATGAACAGATCCTGACCGGAAAGCCAGGGGAACAGGCAGTTGCAGATCAATCCGTGCCCGAAATGCGTCGGCAGAAGACACAGAGTACGGCAAAACTTTTCAATGTCCAGGCGATTTCGCAGGTTCATCCAGAGAGCAAGCAAGGATCGATGCGTATGGACGACTCCCTTGGGTTGGCCGGTGGTCCCCGAAGTAAATAGAACAAGCGCAGGTTGATCGAGGGATAGGAGGTCAGGCGAATACGGCTCAGGGTGAGTACACTCCCCCTCTTTGGTCGCGGCCGCTGTTTGAATGACTTTGACTCCCAATGCTTCGAGCCTCGCGCTTGCTCCGGAATCCACTTCCCCTCGCCACAATGAGAACCGGGGAGCGGCCGCTTGCGCCAGAGTCTCGACCTCAAAATGCGTTAATTGTGGGTCGAGGGGAACCGCACACCCCCCAAGAGTCCAGATTGCCAATAAATCGACGAAAAGTTCCAAGGTATTGCCGTAGTGGATGAACACCAGGTCGGCCGGCGCCAAGCCTTGACGTTGGAAATAAGCCAGGCGGTTGCGGTATTCGCCCTGAATTCGGGCAGGATCCCACCTGCGGCCCGTCAATGGTTCCACAAGACTGCCAACGCGCAGGTTCACAACGAGAATTTTCGCACGGTCTCCGGCACTTGGTGTGCGCTAATGTCGCATCCTGTAGCATATCGATTCACTCGTCTTTTCGAATGACCGGCAGTGCGGTACCCGACTCTGTTTGTCTTGGAAGTGGCGATCCGCCGCTTTCGCGGGGCACGGTGGGTCGTCCAAGATAGTGTGCAGGTGCCGGCGCGCGAGTCGGGAATGCGCAGGGTCCAAATTGACGGCCTCGGCGCACGGTGCTACGTTTTTCCCCGCATGCTTTAGGCTTAGTTTTCGGAGGCTGTGCCATGGCTTTCAAACTGACGGTGAACGGGCAAGCCGCCACGGTGGACGTGCCGGGGGATATGCCGCTGCTATGGGTGCTGCGCGACGTCCTGAACCTGAAGGGCACGAAGTACGGCTGCGGAATGGCGCTGTGCGGCTGCTGCACCGTGCACCTGGATGGCGAGCCGGTGCGCTCCTGCGTCACGCAGGTTTCCGACGCCGCCGGCAAGCGCATCACCACGCTCGAGGGGCTGTCGCCCGACGGGACGCACCCGGTGCAACTCGCGTGGCAGGAAATTGATGTGCCGCAGTGCGGCTACTGCCAGGCCGGGCAGATAATGTCCGCGGCCGCACTGCTGGCAAAAGTTCCAAAGCCGACGGATCAGCAAATTGACGAGGCCATGGCCGGGAATCTGTGCCGCTGCGGGACCTATCTCCGCATCCGGCAGGCGATTCACAAGGCGGCGGCAATGAGCGCGGGCCGGTCGGCGCGTTTGACGGAGGCCGTTGACGTGAAGATCGCATAAGCGGCACAACGGATATCCTGCGACGAGAAAAAAAGCTGCGCGCAGCGATCAGCAAGCGACGGAAGGAGTGCCCATGGAAACTCCGGTGATGGAACGGCGCACGTTTCTGCGCGTCACGGCGCTGGCGGGAGGCGGCATCTTGCTCGCGTACTATGGCGAGCCATTCGCCAAAATGTTAGCGCATGCAGTCCAGGGCCCGCCTCCGGCGACGCTCACGCCCAGTGCATTCATCCGCATCGCGCCCGACGGAATTGTGACGCTGATGGCCAAGAATCCGGAAATCGGGCAGGGCGTCAAGACCATGCTGCCGATGCTGATCGCCGAAGAGCTCGACGCCGATTGGAAGGATGTCCGCGTGGAGCAGGCGGACGTCATCTATGCGAAGTACGGATTGCAGTTCGCCGGCGGCAGCACCGCGACGCCCAACAATTGGGATCCCATGCGCCGCTTGGGCGCGGCGGGACGGCAAATGCTCGTGGCTGCCGCCGCGCAATCGTGGGGGGTGCCGGAATCGGAGTGCACCACCGCTTCGGGGCGCGTGACGCATCCTCCTACGAAACGGTCGGTGGGATACGGAGAGATTTCGTCCAAGGCCGCGCAGTTGCCGCCGCCGGATTTGGAGAAGGTCCGCCTGAAAGATCCGAAGGACTACAACATCATCGGCAAACCCCTTCCGGGCGTGGATAACGGCGCGATCACCAGCGGTAAGCCGCTCTACGGAATCGACGTCACGCTGCCGGGCATGCTCTACGCCGTGTACGTCAAGTGCCCGGTGTTCGGCGGCAAAGTCGCAAGCGCCAATCTGGATGCAATGAAGGCCATGCCGGGCGTCCGGCACGCGTTTGTGGTCGAAGGCGGCAGCGACTTGACGGGCCTGCTCGGCGGCGTGGCCATTGTCGCTGACACCTGGTGGCACGCAGATGCGGCGCGGCAGAAACTCGAAGTGAAATGGGACGAAGGGCCGACAGCGGCGCAGAGCAGCGCAGGCTTTGCGAGGAAAGCCGAGGAACTCTCGAAGCAGAAGCCCGGTTGGACCTTGCGCAGCGATGGCGACGCCGATGCCGCGTTGCAGAACGCCACAAAGGTCGTCGAGGCTGCGTACTATTATCCATTCCTCGCCCACGCGCCACTCGAGCCTCAGAACTGCACGGCGCATTACCGCGACGGCAAGCTCGAAATCTGGGCCCCCACGCAGACCCCCAATCGCGGCCTGCCGCAGCTCGCCAAGACCATGGGCATGGCCGAAAGCGACATCCTGATTCACCTCACCCGTGCCGGCGGCGGTTTCGGCCGGAGGCTCACCAACGACTACATGATCGAAGCCTCCTGGATCGCCCGGGCTGCGGGCGTCCCGGTGAAGCTCGTGTGGACGCGCGAGGACGACATGCGTCATGACTTCTACCGTCCCGCGGGATTTCATTACTTGAAGGCCGGGCTCGACGGCGCGGGGAAAATTGCCGCCTGGCGGGACCACTTCGTGAGCTTCGGCGAAGGCAGGGAATTTGCCCGCGCCGCCGCCATATCACCGGATGAGTTCCCGGGCCGGCTCATTGCCAACTACAGCTTGCACGCTTCTCTGATTCCACTGGGCGTACCGACCGGCGCATTGCGCGCGCCCGGCAGCAACGCAATCGCGTTCGTGGTGCAGTCGTTCCTCGACGAGCTCGCTCACGCGGCCGGCAAGGACCCCTTGCAATTCCGCTTCGCGCTGCTCGAATCCCCTCAACTTGCGCTCAAGGACGCAACCACCGCGCCGGCTTTCCAATTCGACACGCAGCGCATGAAGGGCGTCCTGAAGCTCGCGGCGGAAAAATCCGGCTGGGGTTCGCGCGCCCTGCCGAAGGATACGGCGCTTGGCGTGGGCTTCCATTTCTGCCATCGCGGCTACTTCGCCGAAGTCGCGGAAGTACACGTCACCGCGGCCAACAAAGTGAAAGTGAATAAAGTCTGGGTGGCGGGCGACATCGGCAGCCAGATCATCAATCCCAGCAGCGCCGCGAACGAAGCGCAGGGCGCGGTGATTGACGGCTTAAGCCACCTGATGAATTACGAGATCACCATCGAACGCGGCCGCGCCGTGCAGAGCAATTACGATGAATATCCGCCGGTGCGCCTCAATGAAGCGCCGCCCCAAATCGAAGTGCATTTCCTGAAATCGAATAATTCGCCGACCGGTTTGGGCGAGCCGGCGCTGCCGCCCATCCTGCCGGCCGTGTGCAACGCCATCTTCACGGTCACCGGAAAGCGAATCCGTTCGTTGCCGCTCGCGAAACACGGCTTCGCCTGGGCCTGAGCAGCGGAAAAAGTCAAAGCCGTAATCCACGGTCCGCCCCTTGCTTACACTCGTACTCCGCCATCCAACCGCGCCGGGGCCCTCACGAATCTTTGTGGGGCGCGGCTTCAGCCGCGACATAAAGCATGCCGAGTTAAGTCGGCTTTAGCCGCTGAAGTTCCTCCCGGGCCGCTGGGAAACACATCAGCCCCTGAGTTCAGCAAGCGCAAATCCGTGCAGCCCAAGGCTCTGCCTGTTTACCTCTTCATAGTTGCGCTGCAGTTCCGCCCTCGTCTCTTGCGCCGCTGCTATACTTTCCGCGCCCTCCCGGAGGATGCGGTCATGGGAAAAGCAGCTCGCCGTCTTTCGCTGATTCAAGCCGCACTTTTAGTTGCCATGTTCGCCTGCCGGCTTGCGCCGGCCCGGGCGCAGGAAACCGCCACACGGCCCGAGCCCCAACGAGTCACCTCGCTCGGGGATTCCCTGAAGCGCGTAGAAAAGAGGCAGCTCCATATTTTCTACGTTCACGGAATGGCCGCTGATGGCCCGGGATTCTCCGAATCGAAGGTCCTTCGCAGCAGCATCTGCAAGCAGCTGAAAGATTGCACCTCGCCCGAAGGCGAGTTCGACGGCCGCGAATACGCGGACAAGGACAAATTTGCCCTCAACGCGGATCCTCCCAAGCTTTCCTATTTGGGCCAACCCATCTGGCAGAGCCGCAAGGACGGCCCTCCCTCGGAAGGCTGGAAAGCCTCCGCGCCGTTCGTGGACCACTGGAAACTCGCGCGCACCGGCGCCGCGCCCACCATTTACGTTGACGAAATCAATTGGTGGGCTCTGGTCTTCGCCGTGAAGTGCCGCCAGATTGTGGCCCAGGACGCAGCGCTCGTCGGCCCGGGCGCCGCATTCATAGACAAATGTTCGCACCTCGAACTCGACCCCAACAATCCCGGAAGATTTCGGTCGTACTCTTGGATTGAGCCGGACGATGCGCCGGCGCTCAAGGCCCTGCCCACGCGAGGGGCGCTCATCAATCGCAGCGTGAAAAACAGCGTGCTCGACTGGGGCTTCACCGACGCGGTCCTGTCTGTCGGCCCGCTCCGCTCGCTGCTGCTCGAAGGAATTCGCCAGCTCGTTCTGAAGTCCGTTGACGTGGCCGCCGACGGCACGCGGGGCGGCGGAGTCGGTCCACTGCCCAACCAGGAATTCGTAATCGTTTCGCACAGCCTGGGTAGCTACCTCATCTTCTCGGCGCTCGATCTTCCTCCCCCTCCTCCCGCTCCATCCGACCCTGCCCCGGCTGACGATTGGAAAATCCGGTTCGAAAATGTTCTCCGCCACACTTCCATGGTCTATTTCTTTGCGAACCAGCTCCGGCTCCTCGAGCTGGCCAACCTCGACGTGACGGCCGGCGAGAACATGGTGCAGCATCTGGAAGCCTGGGGACGCCTCCGCCGAGACTTCATCAAGTCCCTGCCGGCCGCCGACGCCACCTCCCCCGGCGCTCCTATCCCGCCGCAAATTGTCGCCTGGAGCGACCCGAGCGATCTGCTCAGTTGGAATGTTCCGGATCTCCGCACCGTCCTGGTGAAGAATCTGACGGTGCGCAACGCCATTCACTGGTTCTGGCTCATCGAAAATCCCGCCGCCGCCCACGCCAACTATGCCACCAACCACCGCGTCATCGGCGCCATGCTCAAGCCCACCAAACCTCCTCGCTAGCCTCCGTGCGGCCTCTCGCCGATTGCATACTCTTGGGAAATGGCCACTCGAAAATGTGCAATCGCTTGCACTTTCAAATTGAACCCGGCACCGCAAGACGAAGCAACCACTGTCGGTTGCGCTCTGGCCCCCCAGTTGCTGGCATCTCGCGCAACTCGGCTTGGCCGTGGGGATGAGTTCGTGTGGGGTGTCCGTCCGCTTGCAAATCCCTCCCGGTCTGCGTCCGAATGAGGCTAGCAGAGGAGGGGGTATGCGACGTGCAGCGGTTCTGCTGACACTTTCAGTCCTAGCCTGCCTATTCCAAAGCCCGGCGGCCAAGGCACAAATCGAGCCATTCGTCGGGCAGGTCCTGATCGTGCCTTACAACTTCGCGCCGCGGGGCTTCCACCTTTGCGACGGCACCATTCTGCAGATCTCATCCAACACCGCATTGTTTTCGCTGCTGGGCACCACCTATGGAGGCGACGGCGTCCACACATTCGCGCTGCCGGACCTGCGCGGGCGTGCACCGGTTGGAATGGGTCAGGGACCCGGACTTCCCCCCCACAATCTAGGCCAGACCGGCGGCGAAGAGACGGTAACGCTGGATATTTCTCAGCTACCGCCCCACCGGCACGTTCCAGTCGCGACTGCTTCGGCTGCCAACACGGGCTCACCCAGCGGCGCCTATTGGGCCATGCCGCGGGCGCTGCTCTACAGCACCGGGGCTCCTTCCGTTGCGATGAATGCTGCCGCGGTGGGACCGGTCGGCGGGGGGCTGCCGCACGACAACTTGAAACCCTATCTGGCGATGAATTACATCATCGCGTTGCAGGGCATTTTCCCTGCTCGGGATTGAAGGCGGGCAGGCGGAGGGCGGTCGCTTTTGCTCAAGTTTAGGTCAGGAAGGGTGGTGGAACAATGCGAATCAAGATCGTCTTGGCGGTTCTGGCGCTCCTCACCGCGGCTCTCCCGTCCCACGCCCAATTCCCGTTCATCGGGCAGATTGATATTGTCGGATTCAATTTTGCCCCAGTGGGTTGGGAGCCCTGCGACGGCCGGCTGCTTCCGATCAGCGAATTCAGCGATTTGTTCAATCTGATCGGAACCACCTACGGCGGCGACGGTGAATCTACGTTTGCACTGCCCGACTTGCGCGGACGGATGGCCATCGGCCAAGGCCAGGGCCCGGGGATGGCGCCGCACGTGATCGGCCAGGCGGGCGGCGAGGAGCAGCTGACTCTGACGGTGAATCAAATTCCGGTGCACAGCCATCCGGTCTTCGGAACGACTTCCGCCGCCGATGCGCTTGGCCCAGGCGGCACGGAATGGGCCACGACATCCGTCTTCTTGTATAGCTCGACCGGCCACACTCTGGTTCCCATGAACATCGCGTCAATGGGTTTGGCCGGGGGCGGTTTGCCACACGATAATTTGCCGCCCTATCTGGTGATGAATTTCATCATTGCCGTGATCGGCGTTTTCCCGGTCCCCAATTGAGCGGCAAGGTCGGGCGGGATTGCCATCTAGGAGGTGAAGGATGCGACGATTCTTACTCATGCTGGGCGTGGCCGCTTTCTTCCTCAGTCCGCCGGCCGCGCGGGCGCAATCCGACGAGCCATACCTCGGCCAGATACTCCTCGTCTCCTTCAACTTCGCTCCCAGAGGCTGGGTAATGTGCAATGGGCAGATTATGTCCATCTCCCAGAATCAGGCGCTTTTTGCGCTGCTGGGCACTACCTTTGGCGGAGACGGGGAGACCACCTTTGCCTTGCCTGACCTTCGCGGCCGCGTTCCCATCGGCTTCGGCCAGGGAGCCGGGCTCCAGAATTATCCTCTGGGCCAGTCCGGCGGCGAAGAGCAAGTGACGCTGACCATTGCACAAATACCCGCGCACACCCACACGATCATGGGCCAATCAGCGCTGGGGACCACCGCCGGCCCTTCCGGCGGCGTCTGGGCGGCTCAATCGCGTCTGCCGGTCTACAGCTCCACAACGGCCAACGCCACTATGAATTCGGGGGCCATCGCGACCACCGGCCAGAGCCAGCCGCATGACAATCGCTCTCCGTACCTGACTCTGAATTACATCATTGCCCTTCAAGGAATTTTTCCGAGTCAGAATTGACGAAAGCTGAGGGCAACCTTGTCGTATCAACTGGAGGCACCATGAGATCAACCGTCAAGCGAGTCCTAACCTTGGCATTCTTCGCGGCCCTTGCCGCGCTGCCTGCTTCAGCCGATTCCTTCACCAGCAGCACTGCCTTCTCCGCCGCCATCGCCGGGATGTCTGGCGTGACAACGGCCAATTTCGACGCCGATGCCGTGGGCAACATCGCCCAGGGCGCCACCGTGGACGGCATCACGTTCACCTCCACCATTAATGGAGGCGCCGGCAGCCTGGCTATCGCTAATCTTTTCAACACCACATCGGGCACCAATTACCTCGGCTCAGACGATCCCACCACCGCGGCGCTTTTCGGCGGCGACAGCATCACCATGACCTTCGCCTCTCCGGTGAATGCTCTTGGCCTGTTCATCATCGGCGGCCCCTATACCGACGGTGATTTCACTCTTGCCAGCATTGCGGCCACCGCTCTCAGCTCCAGCACTCTGGAACAAACCCTTCCCGACGGTGGCGAGGTAATTTTTCTCGGCATCACCAGCGCCACCGGTTTCAGCAGCGCGACTCTCTCCCTCAGCTTGACGGCTGGTGAACTTTGGAACGTGGATGACATCACTACGGCGGGGGGCACTTCTAACACTGGTGGTGGCGGCGGGACACCGGTTCCGGAGCCCGGCACTCTCGCCATGCTTCTGGCGGGCCTTTGCGCCTGCACCTATTTTTCGTGCCGGCGGAGCGCTGAGCCTCGCGCCTGATCATGATTCTGCGCACTTTCGGGCCTTTCGCCCTGCTGTGCCTTCTGGCCTCCGCATGCCCGGCGCAGATCAGCCCGTTCCCCTCCAACGACTGGTTCAGCCTTAACGATGCCGGCGAGAAGGCATACGAGCGTCGCCAATACGCGGCGGCGGAAAGATTTCTGCAAGCGGCTCTCGAACAGGCCAGGCAATTCGGCCCGGACGATCCCCGCCTGGCCACAACCCTCAACGACCTGGGTCTGCTCTACCGCGCCGAAGGAAAATTCAAAGACGCCGAGTCCTGCTACCGCCGCTCTCTGGCCATTCGTGAGAAGAAACTCGGCCCGTCCGACACGCTCGTCGCCGCCAGCCTGAACAATCTCGCCGGCCTCTGCGCTGCCCAGCAGCGCTACGCCGAAGCGGACCGCCATTACCACCGCGCGCTCGCCATCCGCGAAAAAGCCTTGGGCCCGAACCATCCTCAGGTAGCCGTGATTCTGAACAATCTCGCCAGCATGTACAGCGCGCAGGAGAAATTCACCCGCGCCGAACCGCTCCTCAAACGCGCGCTGGACATCCGCGAGCGAACTCTCAGCCCCGATGATCCGCAGATTGCCAATGCACTGAACAATCTCGCCAGCGTGTACACTTCACAGGGCAAGTTCGATCAGGCCGAGCCGCTCTATCGCCGCGCCATCGGCATTGATGAAAAAATCCAGGGGCCCGAGCAAACCGCGCTGACCTTCGATCTCAGCAATCTCGCGGCGATGTACGTTCGCCAGGCGAAATACGCGCTCGCCGAGCCGCTCTACCAGCGCGCTCTGGACATCCGCGACAAGACTCTCGGCCCGGAGCATCCCTTGACGGGCGTCGCCGTCGTCAATCTGGCCGGACTCTATGACGCGCAATCCCGCTACGCCGAAGCCGAGCCGCTCTATCGCCGCGCCGTTTCCATCTTCGACCAGCCGGCCGGCGGTGATCCCGGCCAGCTTGCCTCCGTCTTGCAGTCGCTCGCAGAAATGTATGCCGCGGAAAATAAATTTGCCGATGCCCAGGACTCCTATGCGCGCCTGCTCGCGCTTCAAGAAAAGATTCATGGTTCGCAGAGCATGGCCCTGGTTTTCACTCTCGAACACGACGCCATGGTTCTTCGCAAGCTCGGCCGTGACACCCAGGCCGCCGATTGTGAATCGCGCGCCCGCGCCATCCGCGCCGCTCAACCAAAGCCAAAATCCCCCGCGGCCAAACCCTCCTCCCCCTCCTAGCCGCCGCCCACGCCAACTACGCCACCAACCACCGCGTCATCGGCGCCATGCTCAAGCCCACCAAGCCGCCCCGGTAGCGCTCATGATCTGTTGGGGATGCCGCTCCGCAGCCGGCTGGAAACTCGGGAGAGCATTGTGGGTCACAGTTTCAGCTACGACACTGCGAGGCTTGAAAATGTGGGGCATTAGCCTCTCAAGCTTCTGCCCGGTGGCCTACGGAGGCAGGCCCGCTTGCCGGTAGCCAGGGTCTCTGCGCCTCTGCGGTGAGTCTCCGCTCTCGCGCCTGCAGCCACGGCACGAATATCGCCGTCGCCCGGTTCTGGAATCACGATTTCGACCCCAGCGCGGAGGTCGGCTGCTGACATCCACGCTCTTACCAAGCCCCCGGATCATATCCGGTCGCCGGATCGATATCAGGTTCTCCCTCGGGCAAACCGGAAGCCGCCCCATGCTACAATCCCCCGCCACTGATCACGAGGAGAGTGATGGAAGCTGAAGCCAAAGAGCACGCGAGAGCAAGAATGGCGGAGCGCATCACTCAGGAATCGAAAACTTTGCCGTATCGATGGGGTTATTTTCAGGGCTCTCTTCTGGTTCCGTTGTCATTGTTGATTCTTTCGGGCGTCGCGTCGGTCCTCCGGGAACATCGTTCTGAGGCTTGGTACCTCACCCTGATCGCCCTATTCATGGGCATCCTTGGACTGCCGCTTGCGTTTGGGCTACTTTGGAAAAGAAGATTTGCTCTGGTGCTGGTCTATGTAATGTTCGGGCTTTCGCTGTTGCTTTTGGGAATCAAGGTGCCCACCGCGATCAAGCACTACCGCGACGCTGGCGATAAAGGCAGCGCCTTCTTTGAAGCGGAGTTGATGCTCGTGTGGCTTCTCTCGTTGATCTATTACCGCAGGCGGAAGACGCAATTCCACTAATTCCTCAACTAAGATGGCGTCACTCGCTTCAAGTCGCTGGCCGCCGAACCGCGAGTCCGCCCAATCTTCTATCTCCTCTCCTTCCTTTATCTCCTGAGTTCAAAAAAACTGCTTGCATTCTCCCCATAACTATGCTATACAGATTATGCTTTAGTACTTGCTGCAAGCACTGTACCCTGCGCGAAAAGCGCCTCCCCTGAAAGTCTCCACCTCCGCACCGGTCCGCCTCGGCGGATCCCCGGGACCGCTGTCCTCGCGCCTCAAGGAGAAGGTCCATGATGGACAACCGTGATTCGAACCACCCGCAATCCGCAGAGCCTCTTCCCGGCCCCGGCTCCCCATCCAGCACGCCAGATTCCCCACCGCGCCCAGTTCGCCCGAACCGCAATTTCCCCATCTACATCGTGGAAACGCCCGACGGGCCAACCATGATGGATTCAGTGCGCCTGGCTGAATACGAAGCCTCCCTGCAAGCCGCCAAAAACGCGCGCATCGAAGCCGAAAACGCTGTCCGGGCTGCCCGGGAAGCGGAACTTGCCGCTGGGCGGCCGCCCTCCTCCTCCCCCGCTCCTTTCTCTGCTGAGCCAGCTGCGGAATTGGTCCCGGCAACGCTCGCATCCCGCCACTCCTCCGTCGCCCGAGCCTCCACCCCCTCCTCGTATCGCCCTCCTGACTTCGCTCGGCACTCGCGCCGCTGCTCCATCTGCTCCCATCCCGACCGCGACGCCATCGAAGGCGACTTCATCCGCTGGCGCAGCCCCCAGTTGATCGCTGAGGATTACAACCTCTCCGACCGCTCCTCCATCTATCGCCATGCCCACGCGACCGGACTCCTTGCCTGGCGAAAACAGGAACTTGGCCGCGTCCTCGAAGGCATTCTTGAATCCGCCGAGGGCATCCCTCTCGATTCCGCCGACGTCATCATCCGCGCCGCCCGCCTCTATTCCCGTCTCGATGAACGGGGTAATTATTCCGAGCCCTCGCGTACCAACTACGTTTTCAGCGGGCCCATAGGCGCCCTCCATCCGCTGGAAAGCGCCTTGCCCGCGAACTCGGGTCACGCAGGCAGGCCAGGCGCCCAAGGAGATCCGACAAGCGAAGGAAATGCCTGCCCGCCGGATTTGGCGGAGGCTAATCGCAACATTGCCCAATTCAAAAATTCAGTCAACTCCATGAATCCAGAGGAGAAAGCAAATTCCTAACCGCAACAAAATCGCCATTTCTGAAATTGCGCCCGGTCCGCGGCCCCGCATCCCTGCCGCTTTGCCTCCTTGCCTCCCTGCTTTTGTTCCCTTACCCTACTACGGCCTGTCCGGGGTGGCGGGCGCTCAGTGCACTCTTGGAGGAAGCTCGAATGGCGATTGAGAAGGTAGGAGTGGTGGGATGCGGCCTGATGGGCTCGGGCATCGCCCAGGTGGCGGCGCAAGCCGGCTGCCAGGTGACGGTCCGCGAAGTTTCGACCGAGCTCGTGCAAAAAGGCCTGCAATCCATCGAGAAAAATCTCGCCCGGCTGGTCGAGAAGGGAACTCTGGCCGCCGCGGATCGCGACCAGGTTCGCGCGCGCCTGCGCGGCACCACGAATCTTGAAGACTTGAAGGACTGCGACTTCGTCATCGAAGCCATCATCGAGCAATTGCCGGCGAAAAAAGAATTGTGGAGCGCGCTCGACAAAATCTGCCCGAAGCAGACCGTTTTCGCCAGCAACACCTCGTCGCTTTCGATCACCGAGATGTCCATGTTCACCCAGCGCCCCGACCGGTTTCTCGGGATGCACTTTTTCAATCCCGTTCCGGTGATGAAGCTGGTGGAAGTGATTCGCACGATTGCTACGGACCCGAAAATTTTCGATGAGATTGTCGTGTTCGGCGGCCGCCTTGGAAAAACGGTGGTGCGCACCTCCGACCGGACGGGGTTCATCGTCAACCGGCTGCTCGTGCCGTACCTGCTCGACGCGGTGCGCGCGCTCGAAGAAGGCGTCGCATCGGTCGAAGACATCGACAACTCCATGAAGCTCGGCTGCGGGCATCCCATGGGGCCGCTCACGCTGCTCGATTTCGTCGGGCTTGATACGACCTACTACATTTCCAACATCATGTTCGACGAATTCAAAGAGAAGCGCTTTGCTTCGCCGCCGCTGCTGAAGCGCATGGTGATGGCGGGCTGGAACGGCCGCAAAGCCGGCCGCGGATTCTACGATTACTCGGATCCGGCTAAGCCGAAGGCAATGCAGTTGACGTAGAAGCACAAATCGTCAGGGCACGGCTTTAGCCGTGCCGAAGGGACTCCGAGATTTGAGGGGCTTCAGCCCCTGAGGGAGGGGAAGAGAGCAAACTGAATATGGCCTACGAAAACATCCTCTACGAAGTGAAAGACCAGATCGCGCGCATCACCGTGAATCGCCCGAACGTGCTGAACGCGCTCAATCGCAAGACAGTCGAAGAACTCGGCGAAGCCCTCGATGCCGCGCGCGAGGATAATTCCGTCCGCGTGTTGATTCTCACCGGCGCGGGGGAAAAATCCTTCGTCGCCGGCGCGGACATCAACGAGCTCGCCAAGCGCACGCCGCTCGACGCGCCGGACTTTGCCCGTTTCGGCCAGGGCGTGCTGCATCGCCTGGAAACGATGGGGAAGCCTTCGATTGCCGCCATCAACGGATTCGCGCTCGGTGGCGGCTGCGAGCTGGCGCTCGCCTGCACCATGCGCATTGCCAGCAAGAATGCGAAACTCGGCCAG
>Ga0187776_10000496_pt1 | contig 18860 bp, 14 predicted proteins | sample 0216_BV02_MP12_2_FD_132426 | JGI IMG/M metagenome (GOLD analysis project Ga0187776, IMG submission 132426) | Tropical peat soil microbial communities from peatlands in Department of Meta, Colombia - 0216_BV02_MP12_20_MG | ecosystem: Environmental > Terrestrial > Soil > Wetlands > Peat | place...
CATCACCATGGTCACGGCATACGATTACCCGACGGCCCGCCTTGTTGACGAGGCAGGCATCGACACCGTGCTCGTAGGCGACAGCGCGGCCAACGTGGTTTTGGGCTATGCCGACACCATTCCAGTGACGGTGGAGGAACTTCTGCACCACACGAGGGCAGTCCGCCGCGGAGTGCGCCGAGCCCTTCTCATTGGGGATATGCCCTTCATGTCTTACAATGTCTCGCTCGAACAGGCCATCGGCAACGCCGGCCGCTTCCTGAAAGAGGCGAGCGCCGAGGCGGTAAAGGTTGAGGGCGGGGGCTGGGTGGCGAAGACTGTCGCCGCCATGGTGAATGCCGGCATCCCGATAGTGGGTCACTTGGGGCTTACGCCGCAAACAGCGAGCATGCTGGGAGGCTACCGCGTGCAGGGCCGCACCGCGGAGTCGGCCCGGAAGATCGTCCAGGATGCCTTGCGTCTCCAGGATGCAGGGGCCTTCTTGCTCGTGCTTGAATGCGTGCCGGACCGGCTGGGGGAACTGATTTCGAAGAAGCTAGAGATCCCGGTCATAGGGATCGGGGCCGGAGTCAACACCGACGGGCAGGTGCTCGTCTTTCACGACCTCGTCGGCATCCAGAGTGGGTTCGCGCCGAAGTTCGTGAAACGCTACGCGGGCGTCGGAGATGAAATTCGCTCCGCCGTAGCCAGATACTGCCAGGAAGTGAAGGAGCGTGCCTTCCCCGCGGACGAGCACTGCTTCAGGATTCCGGACGAGGAGTTCGCCGCGCTGAAGAAGGTTCTGGAGACGTAGGAGCAATGCGAGCGTGCATTAATCCGCCCGAGGCGGGTTAATGCACGCTCGCAGGGAACTGCTCGCCCGGCCTACCAGGCGTTGAAGAGAACGTGGATTCCCACGAGGGAGAGACCGTAGGTGAAGATCTCCTTGAGCGTCTGGTCTGAGATCTTGCCTGCCAAGCGGGGGCCGATCTGTCCACCCGCGAGCGCGCCAGCCATGGCCCATAAGAACAACCCGAGAGGAAATCGCGTCCGTTGCAGAAGATGAAGTGCTGCCGCTACGGCGGCATTGCAGGCCATGAGGAGCAGGCAGGCGCCGATGGCCAAATCCATTCGCATGCGCAAGCGGTTGCGCAAAATTGGGACGAGGAAGTCGCCCACGCCTATGGAGAGCAGGCCGGTCAGAACGGAAAAGAGTGGTGGCAGCCAGAGGTAGGGCACGAGTGAACGCAGAGGAAGATGGTCATTCGGCACAAAGTCGAAGGTTTCTCTTGCCAGCACAAAGATCAGAGCGGTAGTCACACACGCGGCGCCAAGAACAAAGACGAGCGCTCGCTGGTCAATCACGGTTTGCAGCAGAGCCCCAAGAGCTACTCCCGGGAGCGCCGAGACGGCCAACGGGAGGACAAGCCCCGCGCTGATCTTCATCCGCCGCATGGCCGCCACTCCGCCCGATCCCATACCACAGGTTTGGATCAAGAGGGAAGTAAGGACGGCCTCCGAGGGTTTGAGCCCGACGACAAAGATGAGGTAGGGCGTCCAGAGGATGCCGCCCCCCAGCCCGACCATAGTGGCGAGTGAGGCGATGATGACCCCTACCGGAAACGCGGTCCAGTTCATGGGCCGAGATCCCCTTTCCCGTCCGATGCAGCGGGAGGTGCGGGAAACAACGTGAATGTCTGCATCATGTCTCTGAAGTCAGTAAGCCTCATGTGGATGTCGTTCAAGTGGCGGTCAGCCTCAGGGGCGAGGTGCAGTCGACGCAGAGTATCGATTGGGGCCCTCAGGGACAACTCTGTAGAGAGTCCAAGGGCGACTAGCTCTTGGATGTTGCTGGTGAGACCGTTTATCATCTCCCCGACGCGGCCGATTTCGTCGCGAGTACGGACCTGAATGGCACGGCTGAGGTCTCCCTCTGAAATGGCGCTGGCCGTTTCCACCATATGCTGGAGAGGCCCGGTAATCCTCCTCATGAACATGATGAGCACGGTCAGTGTGACCACGGCCTGGACCACAAACATGAGCAGGGCCTTGTTCTTGAGGCAGTGCAGCGCCGTGACCACCGAGCTGCCGCCCGCGTCGGCGTGAGGCAGAAGCTCTGCCCCCGCGACCAGGCCTGGCGTTGCCTTGTGGATGGCCCAGACAAACTCGAGCGTGATTAGGAGTGACGCTGCCGCGATCAATCCAAAATAGGACAGCATCCTCCGTTCAAGGGACAACGGCTTTCCGTTCACTGAATCTCCTCTCCTTCTGAGCCTGAGCAGGATTGGGCCCGCTAAGCCGCCCCTGTCGGGTCTGACGACGCGCCCCCCGCCGCCGATCCCCATCCTGGGACCAGGAAGGACAGTTTTCAAGGAGGCAATACCACACTCATTGGCGCCGCATCTGCTCCAGTTGCTTCTGCATGGCCTTTGAAGCCTTTGCAAAGGGCGCAGGCGCGAATGATATCAAGCCGTGCTAGTAAGTGGCCATATCGGTCTGGGCAAGGTGCCATGTTACGCCTTGCCCACAGCCGGAAGTTCATATCCGAGCAAAAGGAAAACCCCAGGAGTCACTCCCGGGGTTCGGTCAAGCACCCTGGCGGAAGTGCATGGGAATCGAACCCACCCGAGACGGCCTTCCCCGCCTCGCACCGGATTTGAAGTCCGGGAGCCCCACCAGTGAGCTTGGCACTTCCGGGTGATATATAACAAATGACCGACGAAGGTGTCGAGGAGTTTCTGGCCCTGGTGTTGCGCCGGGGCGTCCGTTGTCCGCTGTTGGATTGCATCCACAACGACAGGGCAGCCGCGGAGAGCAGCCCTACGGCTGTCGCCGAAGGAAAAGGTAAGCCCGGCTGGCGGTACCGGTCTCAACCGCCTCGCGTGTGGTGATCCGACGGACCTCTGACCCCTGGCCCCTGAGCCCTGACCTCCGGAAGGTTGAGCTTTGGCTGGCCCTCATTTATGATACATCGGTGTTGATAGAAGACAGCCTGGAGGATGGGCAGGAGAGGATGGAGGCGGCGAGACCGGCACGGGCCTTGAAGATCGGTAATCTCCATCTCGGAGAGGGGCTGGTCATGGCTCCCATGGCCGGAATCACGGACCTCAGCTTCCGGCTTATTGCCAGGAGGTTCGGGGCCGATCTGGTGACTTCGGAGATGGTGAGCGCCGAGGGGGTGGTCAGGGGAAACGCGAGCACCCGCTCCTTGCTCCAGACTCACCCGGAGGAGAAGCCTTTCGCGGTCCAACTCTTCGGGGAGGGTCCCCGGATTGTGGCGGAAGCCGCCAGGATCGTCGCCGATGAGGGGGTCGATCTCATCGACCTCAACCTGGGCTGTTCTGTATCCAAGGTCATCCGCCAGGGGGCTGGCGCCGCTCTCCTTCTCGAGCCGCAGCGGGTGAGTCGAATCGTGGCTGCGTTGCGTCATGCGGTGACGGTTCCGGTCACGGTGAAGATCCGGTCCGGCTGGAGTCGGGAGCAGATCAATGCGGTCGAGGTGGCGCGACGTGCAGAAGATGCCGGGGCGGACGCCGTGACCATCCACCCCCGCACCGTCAGGCAGGGCTTCTCTGGGGCCGCGGACTGGGACCTGATCAGGAAGATCAAAGCCGAGGTTTCCATCCCGATCATCGGGAACGGAGATGTGCGGCAGCCGGAACAGGTGGGGCAGATGCGAGATCTCACGGGATGCGACGGAGTCATGATCGGCCGGGCCGCCATGGGAAATCCCTGGATCTTCAGGCAGGCGAGGCAGCTCGCCAGAGGGGAGGTACCCCAGCGGCCTGACGTCTTCGAGAGGCTCGAAGTGATGCTCGAGCAACTGCGCCTGCATCAGGAGCACCGGCAGGGTCGCTCCCTTACGGCAGGGGTGCGCTCTCTCCTCGTGTGGTACAGTCGCGGCCTTCCCGGGAGCAGCCGGTTGCGGGGGGCATTGTCGGGATGCGGCGGCTTCGGGGAGATGATCGAGGTCTGCGGGAGCTTCTTTGCTGCTCTGGCTGAATCCGGGCTTGGCGAAGGATGTGAGGCGAGCCGTGAAGGTTAAGGTGGCGAAAACCGCCGGGTTCTGCATGGGGGTCAGGCGAGCCATGGATCTCGCTCTGGCTGCCGCCCGTGAGCGCCAGCCGGATGAGATCATCCACACCTACGGCCCGTTGATCCACAACACCCAGGTTCTCCGTATGCTCGAGGAAAGGGGCGTCCTCTGTCTTAAGCGTGTGGAAGAGGCCGAAGGCGGCCGCCTGATCATCCGCGCCCACGGCATCTCGCCCCAGGAGCTGAGGGAGATTAAGTCGCGAGGCTTCGAGGTAACGAACGCCACCTGCCCTAACGTGGCGAGGGTTCAGGGCATCATCAAGAAACACGCCCTGGAGGGCTACCATGTGGTCATCGTGGGAGACGAGAGCCATGCCGAGGTCATCGGTCTTCAGGGCTTTGCCAACGGACGCGCCCGCGTGCTGAGCACCGTCGAGGAAGTGGATCGCCTGCCCGAGATGGACAAGGTCCTGGTCGTGGCGCAAACCACCCAGGATGAGCAGTCCTTCCTCGACATCGTCGAACGGCTGAAGCAGCGCTACCCTGAGACCCAGGTCTACAACACTGTCTGCGATTCGACCCACCGGCGGCAGGAAGAGGTCCGCGCCCTCTGTCGGGAGGTTGAAGCCATGGTGGTCGTGGGCGGGAAGGAGAGCGCGAATACGAGGCGCCTGGCGGGGATCGCCGCGGCCACCGGCATTCCCACCTTCCACATCGAAACCGAACGCGAGCTGGACCCGGAGAAGCTCAGGGGGTTCAGCCACGTGGGGGTTACCGCCGGGGCTTCCACCCCAAACTGGCTCATCCGGCGAGTGGTGCGGGAGTTGGACAGCATCCAGCCCCACGGGGCGCCAGCTCTTCCTCGGGTCATCAAGCGGTTCGTGCGGTTCCTTTTGCAGAGCAGCCTCTACGTGGCCGGGGGCGCCGGCTGCCTCTCCTTTGCGGCGGCGGTGCTCCGTGGCGGCCGCGCCCAGGCCCTGGATGTGGCTGTAACTCTCCTCTATGTGTTCTCCATGCACGTCCTGAATCGGTATGCGGACAAGGCGGCCTACTACAACGACCCCTCCCGAGCCGCGTTCTACGAGAAGTATCGAGTGCCGTTCTTCGTAACGGGTGTTGCCGCGACTGGCTCCGCTCTTCTCCTCGCAGCCTTCCAGGGGGTGGGAGTCCTCCTTGCTCTCCTGGCGATGACGGCCCTCGGGCTCCTCTACAGTGTGCGCATCTTGCCGGGGCAATGGCTTGCCGTGGTGGGCGTGGGGAAGCTCAAGGATATCCCGGCCTCCAAGACCATCTTTGTGGCGGGGGCCTGGAGCGTGGTAGCGGCGCTCTTGCCTGGATTCCGTTCCGGGCCGCTCCTGGACGGAGCAACGATCTACGCCTTCGCAGTGGCCTTCATCCTGGTCTTCGTCCGCTCTGCCATCTTCGACCTCGTTGACGTCCAGGGAGATCGCTTCGTCGGCAAGGAGACAATTCCGATCGTCATCGGCGAGAAACGGACAAGGAGACTCCTCAGCGGCTTGGTGCTCCTCCTGGGAGCCTTCCTAACGGCGGCGCCATCGCTTCGACTCGCCACAGGATTCAGCTATCTCATGCTCCCGTGCTGCCTCTACGCGGGACTCTGCCTCATTGTCTACCAGGGCCAGCGGATGCGCCACGACAGCCTGCGCTTTGAGGCCTTGGTGGAGTCCAACCTTTACCTTGCCGGAGCCCTCGCTGTCCTCTATAAGATAGCGTTCGTCTGAGGAAAGCATACAAGTCTTGCGCTTGCAGCACGATGCGCTCTCGCTTCCTGCCCCTTTGAAACGGGTTGACCTTCGCGCCTTGTTGCGGCTGAAGTTACCGTTCCCTGTGCCAACCAACCTTAGACCATAGCGCCAGCCAGCTGGGTCCGCACCGCTTCCATTTCTCCTGTGGCGTAACGACGCACCTTCGGCCATGCCATGACGCCATCCCCCGCCGTTCTCGGAACGAGGTGGAAATGAGCGTGGTCGATGAGCTGGCCCGCGGCTCGGCCGTTGTTAAGGAGGACGTTGAACCCATCGCTCCCGAGCTGACGCCTCGCGGCCTGCCCGATCCTCTGAAGAACCCTCCCCATCTCGGTCAAGAGCTCGGGTGGAACCTCTGAAAACCCGGCGTAGTGCGCCTTGGGGATGACAAGGGTGTGGCCCTTGCTGACCGGGTTGATATCGAGGAAGGCTAAGACCTTCTCGTTCTCGAAGACCTTTGACGACGGGATCTCGCCGCGAACGATCTCACAGAAGATGCAATCCTTCATAGCAGCCTCCTCTTGAGCGCCCTCATCTGAGCCGGCGGCTTCAGTCGATCGGAGATGCGATTCTACCCGGGCCGAAAGAACCGTGTCAATTCCGGCGCAACCCCTAGGCGGGCTCTCGAGCCCCGTCTTCGCATCATCCGTCGGCTCTTCGGCTAGGAACGACGGCGCCGAACGGGGCCTGTAAACGCCCGTCTTATGGACCTCGGGATGGCCCTCTTCGTCGGGCAGACCGGCCGGATTTGAAAAAGGAAAGGTTTTCGTGTATCATGAAATCACTTGGCCCTCACTACCGCGCAGAGGGACAAGGACCTGCCCGGCTTCATAGATTGATATTTATAGTGACGACAGGCAGTTAGTGCTGACTACAACCCTCGCCCCAGACGCAAGGGCCGGTTGTACTGACGAGGAGGAGGGAGGTTTCCAGACCCCCGGGTGAGACGGATGACAATTTTTGACCCCAGGTGACCCTTTGCGCCTGGGCGGAAAGTTGAATCTTCGAGGAAAAGGTCTCGTTCAAAGGGGGCTGGACGCTGCGGCGTACCGCGAAATTGCGTGATTTTACCGGTCTCCGCCGGCCACGAATGGGGAGGATCGTTTGATCGACGCCCAGGCCGCTGCACGCAACTTGCAGGACGCTGGTCGCTGCTGAGAGGTAACCCTCCTCCGATTCGGGAGGCATATGCGCGGTAGAAAGGTAAATATCTGCAGTGCGGTCATTTTCTCTCTTGGGATACTCGGAGCCTTCGGCTGCCAGCAGGTAACGATGCGGAGCGCCCTCGAGGCCATCAAGGAGAGAGGCGAGCTCCGGGTGCTCACCCGCTACGACGGCACCTGCTACTACAATGCCCCTCACGGTCCGGCCGGCTTTGAGTACGAGCTGGCCAAGGCCTTCGCTGATTACTTGGGGGTCAAACTTACCCTCGTGGTCACTGAGAACTTCCGCGACATGGTGCCCACCTTGCTGCGGGGCGAGGCGGACATCATTGCGGCCGGCTTCGCAGTGACCAAGCGGTTTGGAGGCCTGCTGGCTTTTGGTCCAACCTACATGGAGGTGACGCCGCAGTTGATCGGTCGCCGGAGCGGGCCCGCGCCTCGAGGGATGCCCGATCTCATCGATCAATCGGTGTGGGTGAACGCCGGCACCTCTTACGAAGAACTCCTGCGGGAGCGGAAAGCCGCATATCCTGGCCTCTCGTGGTTTTCCGTGCCGGGGTACGAGACCGAAGAACTCCTGGAGATGGTGGCGAGAGGCATTATTCCGTTCACCGTCGCCGACTCCACGGTTGTGGCTTCCAGTCAACGGTACTACCCGGAACTTGTCGCCCTCTTCCCGCTCGCTGAAAGCGCGGAGCTCGCCTGGGCTATGGACCCGCGCTGCCGGCAGCTCCAGGCGGCCGTGTACCATTGGTTCAAACGGCCAGAGACGTCTGCCTTCATCGAGAGGCTCAAACAGCATTACTACGGGCACCTTGAGCTCTTTGATTACGTGGATCTGGTGACCTACCACCGCAACGTGCGGGACCGCCTCCCCGACTACCGGAAGTACTTTGAGGCTGCCGCGAGGAGATACGGCCTTGATTGGCGGCTGGTGGCGGCCCTGGCCTATCAGGAGTCCCAGTGGGACCCTAGGGCGGTCAGCTTTACCGGGGTAAGGGGACTCATGATGCTCACGCAGAAGACCGCCGAAGACCTGGGTGTCAGTAGCAGGCTTGACCCGGTTGAGGCGATTTTCGCCGGGGCCCGCTACTTTGCCCACCTCCTTAGGAGGGTGGGGCCGGAGGTGCCCGAGCCGGGTCGGACCTACATGGCGATGGCGGCCTATAACATTGGCTTGGGTCACTTGGAAGACGCGAGAGTCCTGACCAGGCGTCTGGGAAAGAACCCCAACCTGTGGCAGGACGTGCGTTCGGCCTTGCCGCTTCTCCGGAAGGAGAGGTACTATCGGACCTTGCCCCACGGGTATGCCCGGGGCACGGAGCCGGTACGCTATGTGGACCGGATCCGGACCTACTACCGCATTCTCATCCAGGCTACGGACGATTCTCAGGGGAGGTCCCAGCTTGTGGCCGGCGAGAAACCGATGGACAACAGGCGATCCCTTATGGCCCTGTGACCCAGACGTGCCGAGCCGCCACCAATACTGATCGCAGCAAAAATTCGCCCTTCCGCTGCGGATCTTCGGGTCCGGGAGCGGAACGCGTCTACCGAGAGCCCCTCTTCGGTTGCATCCTGATCGAAGAGGGGCTCCTGCTTTTGCCGCCTGACTTCCCGACGTTTTGAATCTGGGAACCGTGGCGATGGAGAAGCCCTCCCTTATTTATGGAGCTGGAGAGGTGGGCTGGAAGAGGATTGCGCGCCTTGGCGCTAGCCTCCCACGAGCAGGGAAAAGATGAAATCGGAAAGGGGAAGGATTACCCTGTTCATGAGGCCCAGGTAGAAGAGGCCGATGACAATGAGAAAGCCGTACGGGGTGATGCTCTCGTAGGCCTTTCTCAGGTCGGGGGGCAGGAGGCCGGCAACGACCCTCGAGCCGTCCAGCGGCGGCACCGGCACGAGGTTGAAGACGGAGAGAAGGATATTCACATAACAGGCAATGCTCAGGAGATCGAAGAGGAAGGGCGTCCTCGAGACAGGAACGGTACGAAGGATCATGGCGGCTACGAGGGCGAGAGAGACGTTGCTGAGTGGACCGGCGGCACCGACTAGCATCATCCCGCGTCGAGGATCCCTGAGGAGCAAGGGGTTTACAGGAACCGGCTTGGCCCATCCCACCGGGTAGGGGAACCGGGCAAGGATCAAGAGGAGGGGAAGAATCACGGTTCCGAAGGGATCGATGTGCTTCAACGGATTTAAGGTGAGGCGGCCCGCGTACCGCGCCGTGGGATCGCCCAGGCGGAAGGCGGTGTAGCCGTGGGCCACCTCGTGGAAGATCACCGAGATCATGAGAACCCCGACGGCAATCACCGTCATTAGGATATTAGTCATGGACGGCACAATCCTCTCTCATGTGGGAGACCGTTGTGGTTGTAAGGATACGGGCGGGTCATCCGAAGGTCAAGTGGCTTGGCCGCCGTCGATACGAGCTCTCTGCCGGGTCCGGGCCCTCGGCTTGCTTGCCTGACTCGCGTTTCTCTTATATGATGCGTTGCAAGAATGGCCAACCTTTCGGCTCAGCAAGCGAATCTGTATTTTTCACCCAGAGCGCCCAGATACGTGACACCGGCGGGTGGTTGGGGGTAAGGTCTCACCTGGTCACCGTTTCACTCTCGGGAGGAGATCGCCATGAAGGTGTTCGTTACCGGCGGCACAGGCTTTGTGGGGAACCATGTGATCCAGGCCCTCCTCGACAGAGGAAACCAGGTGCGAGCCCTCGTTCGCCAGCGTTCGGAATACAAGCTCAAGAGACCTCAGGACGTTGAGATTTCCTACGGTACCGTTAGCAGCACCGTAGATCTCGTTCAGGGGATGAAGGGGTGCGATGCCGCGATCCACCTAGTCGGGATCATTCGGCCCTTCCCGAGCCAGGGAATCACCTTCGAGCGGCTCCATACCGAGGCTGCGGCCAATGTGATCGCTGCCGCTAAGGAGATGGGTGTCTCCCGGCTGGTGCACATGAGCGCCCTCGGGGCGAGGGAGGACGGTCCGACGAGCTACTTCCGGACCAAGTTTGCCGCCGAGGAGTTGGTACGCACGAGCGGTCTCCGCTACACTATCTTCCGGCCGTCGCTCATTTTCGGCAGGGGCGGGGAAGCGGTGAAGATGTTTGCGGGGATGGTGAAGATGGTCGTGGTGCCCATCATCGGGGACGGCAACTACCGCTTTCAGCCGGTACATGTGGCCACGGTGGCCCAGGGTTTTGCGAGGGCTTTGGAGGTTGACGCGGCTCAAGGACAGGCCCTGGATGTGGGCGGCCCTGACAAGGTGACCTTCAACGAGATGATGGACGCCCTGGCGCTGGTCATGGGAAAGACGATCGTAAAGCTCCACATGCCCGTGTTTCCCATCCGGATGGCCACGAGCGCGCTGCAGCATTTTCCCGGGTACCCGTTCACCACCGATCAGATCACCATGCTTCTCGAGGGAAGCACCTGCGATGAGAAGCCCTTCTACGAGCTTCTCGGCCTGACTCCCATTGTCCTGGAGCAGACCCTGAGGGAGGCCATTTGGTAGAAGAATGAGGCGTCACCACGTGGTCTTGAGTATTCCATCAGAACGATGAATCCTGCATAGCCGTCGCCTGGAACTCTCCCCACCCGAGCCGGTCGATGAGCGTGCCCAGGCGCTCGCCGCTCAAGGCGTTGGCCTTGTAGGTTGCGACAATCCGCGAAACAAGCGCGACCACTTGATCCGCATTCAGGCCCCTTGCGAGCTCTCGGGCAAGCTGGGGGTGGCGGCCGAGTTTTCCTCCGACCAGAACCCGGTATCTACCGAAATCGTGCGTGAGTGCCTGCGGGGGGCAAACCCGGGCGCAAGCGCCGCATCGCACGCAACGTTCGGGGTCGATGCGCACGAGATGGCCCTCATTCACGATGATGGCCGATTCCTCGCAGACGGCGGCACACTCGCCGCAGCCGGTACATTCCGCCGGCTCCCAGCTTACCTCGGTCTCGCCGATGATGCCGATGTCCTTGATCTGCGGCTGCGAGCAGGAGTTCGGGCAGTCAGAAAGGGTCACCCTGAACTGGTGGTGGAGCTTGAGCCTTTCTCCCAGACGGCTGCGGAGAAAGGAGAGAAGATCGGCCTGATCGAGAAGTTGTTCCAGGCGGGGGACCAGCTCGGTAGAGGCGACGACCGCATTTTGACAGCCGCTTCCGCCAAAGCAGGTCTCAAGGGTGTACCCCTTCACGCCCTCGCTCAGGCGCTGGAGATGTCGCCCCTTGCTCTCCTCGAGATCAGCCACGGTCACCCGGGTGCGACCGGCGGTCGTCACCTCCTCTTCCACCTTCTTCCGTACCCGTTGCCGGACGAAGAAGGGAACCCGCCCCAGCAGCTTTTCGGCATCTGGTGCCCAGCTCGCGTTCATCTGCGTAAACCCTCCCATGGCCAGCATAACCGGATGGCCGGGGTTCGCCAAGGCCCGATATCACCTCACCTTCTCGTAGCAACCTGGAATTGCGACGAAGTCGCCTTCATTCCCCTTCCGATCGTGAGAGGGAACTTCTCAAGGTACTCGGATCGGCTGGAACAGCCTTTTCCGGAGGTGTGAGCGGCGCCGGGTACGGCGTCATCGGCTTTTCACTCCCTTGTAACAGAACCGTAACATTCCCCACTGTATATTTTTCAATCCATGTGCGGACAGGGCCCTGCGCGCGTCTGAAGCGAAGAAAAACATGAATTCCACACGGAGGAAGAGACCATGAAACCAAGTCGTGTTCTACTCTTACTCATCATCATCTCAACCTGTGTGCTCGCGGCACCGCTCTTGGCCGTCGATCTCGACCCCAAGATCGGTCCCTACAAGAAGGTCAGCGGTGTTTCGGGGAACCTCAAGTCAATCGGCTCGGACACCTTGAACAACCTCATGACCCTCTGGTCGGAGGGATTTCGCGCTGACTACCCGAGCGTGAAGATCGAGATCGAGGGGAAAGGCTCCTCGACCGCTCCGCCCGCTCTCATTGAGGGGACCGCTCAGTTCGGCCCCATGTCCAGGGAGATGAAGTCGGGCGAGGTGGACTCCTTCGAGAAGAAGTTCGGCTACAAGCCCGCCCGGGTCCGTGTGGCCGTTGACGCTCTCGCCGTCTTCGTCCACAAGGACAATCCAATCAAGGGGCTCACCTTGCAGCAGGTGGACGCGATCTTTTCGAAAAACCGAAAGGGCGGCTATCCCAAGGAGATCGTAACCTGGGGCGATCTCGGGCTGACCGGCGAATGGGCCAAGAAGCCCGTCTCTCTCTACGGCCGCAACTCGGCCTCCGGCACCTACGGCTACTTCAAGGAGGTGGCCCTGTTCGACGGCGACTATAAGGACACGGTGAAGGAACAGCCCGGGTCCTCCGCTGTGGTCCAGGGGGTTGCCTCCGACAAGTACGCCATTGGCTATTCCGGCGTGGGCTACAAGACCGCGGACGTGAGGACTGTGCCCCTCGCGAAGGCGGAAGGAAAGTATTATGACGCCGTCGCGCAGTATGCCTATAGCGGTGAGTACCCCTTGGCCCGTTTTCTTTACATTTACGTGAACAAGAACCCTAACCAGGCTCTTGATCCCGTGCGCAAAGAATTTCTCAAGTACGTCGTCTCCAAGGAAGGCCAGATGATCGTTATCAAGGACGGCTTCTTCCCCGTCTCGAGCATAGTCGGCAGCCAGGACCTTGCTGCCCTCGGGATCAAGTAGGGATCCGAGAGGAGAGACGGGCGGGCCCCGCCCGTTTCGCCCTTCGAGGTCGGCCATGAAAGATCTCTTCACCACGAAGCGAAGCGCGAGCACAGGTGAAGCGCTCCTAGAAGGCGTGCGGGCCACAGCTCGGGTGGCCCCGATGCGGCGAGAGAGGCGAGCGCGGCGCTCGGTCCTCATTGCGGATCGCATCGCCGACCGGGTCATCACGATCGGCGGCATCCTGGTCATTGTTGCCGTCCTCGGCATCCTGGTGTTTCTCGTGGAGGAGGTCCTCCCCCTGTTCCGGGGCGGCAAGGTCTCCTCTAGCCACGAGTACACCGTCGCCGGCCTCCCTGGCGGGATCATCGGGATGAGCATGGATGAGTACAAGACTGCGGTCCTTGCCTTCGCCGAGGACGGCCGAACAAGCCTATTCCATGCCAGGACCGGGATGCCTCTGGAGGCGCCCTCTTTTGATCTCCACGGGAGGAAGATCACCGCCGCTGGTGCCACTATCGACCGCAACGACGTGGCGTTTGGCTTCGAGGACGGGACGGTGCGTTTCGGCGGGATCAGATTCCGGACGGAGATCCTCGCGGCTCAGGAAGCGCCGGCCGACCTGAGAAAATTAGACGAAAGGGACCGGACTGACGGTCGCGCGGTCTACTCAACCATCCCGGGAAACCAGGTTCGCAAGGTGACGGTGGAGCTGAGCCTCGAGGAGCCCATCGCGGTTTCCCCCTCCGGCCGGCCCATCGCGGCCATGGACTACCGGAAAGGCGGCGAGGCGGAGCGGCAGAGCCGGGCGCTCGTGGCTGTTGACGACCAGGGGCTTGCGACCCTCAACCTCGCGGAGACCAAGGTGAACCTCTTCACCGGGGAGAAGCGGGCAGAGGTGAAGAGCATTCGACTCCCGGCCCTTCCTGAAGGCACGAGGGTTCAGTCGGTGCTTCTCAGCGACAAGGCAGATGAAGTCTACGTTGCGGACCGGTCCGGGACCATCTACCGATACAATACCAGCAATCCCGATTCCCCCATGCTGGCGGAAACCGCTCACCTCCTGCCGTCGGGAGTCGAGCTGACCTCCGTGGGTCTCCTCCTCGGGACCCGGTCACTCGTGGTGGGGGGCTTCGACGGGTCTCTGGACACTTTCTTCCTCCTTGATCGGCAGGGGGCGACCAGCCAGGACGGGCAGGCGCTCGTGCGGATACGGGAGTTCCCATCGAGCGGCGCGCCGGTGGTCCGGGTTGAGCCGAGCCTCCGGGGCAAGGGTTTCGCCGTCGTTGATGCCGCGGGGGCGGTCCGGCTTCTCCACGGTACCAGCCAGAAGACCATTCTCCATCTCTCAAAGGATGGGCGTTCGGGCGGGAGCCGCGAGATCCTCCTCGCCCCCCGGTTCGACGGCCTCTTTGCCCTTGATGGGAGTGGCCACGCAAGTCTCTTGGAGTTTTCCGTACCCCATCCGGAGACGACCTGGCGGACCCTCTTCGGCAAGGTCTGGTACGAAGGGCACCCGGAGCCCTCCTACACCTGGCAGTCCTCGGCGGCCGGCGATGTCTTCGAGCCGAAGCTCTCCCTCGTTCCGCTCATCTTCGGAACCGTCAAAGGGGCGTTCTACTCACTCCTCTTCGCCGTGCCCGTGGCTATCCTCGGCGCGATCTATACCTCCGAGTTCGTGCACGCCAGGGTCCGGGCCTTCGTGAAACCCATGATGGAGATGATGGCCTCGCTCCCTTCCGTGGTCCTGGGATTCGTCGCCGCGCTCGTGCTCGCACCGGTGGTGGAAACGTGGATCGCTGCCGTGGTGCTCGCCTTCATGGCGGTACCGTTAGGGATGCTTGTCGCGGCTTACCTTTGGCAGCTCCTCCCGCTCCGAATGAGCCTCCGGCTCCAGGGGGTTCCCAAGTTTCTGCTCATGTTCGCAGTCATCGGGATCGTGGTCTTTCTCTGCGCCAGGGCGGGTCAGGTGTTCGAGGGTTTCTTTTTCGCCGGCGATTTCAAGGCGTGGGTGGGGGGAGGCGTTGGCGGGCCTGAGCCGCTCCTCTTCCTCCTCGCTGCGCCGCTCTCCTTCATCATGGTGGCCGCCGTGAGTTCACGCCTCTTCGGCCGGCGGCTGAACCTCTTTCTCAGAAGGCTGAATCGCTTTCAGGCCGCCGTTGCCGACCTGCTCCGCTGGCTTGTCTTGGTGGCCGCGAGCGTCCTCTCTTCGTACCTCGTCGCGCATGGCCTTGGCGGGATTGGTGTGGACCCCCGGGGGCACATGTTGGGCACGTACGTCCAGCGGAACACGCTCGTTGTGGGCTTCGCCATGGGGTTTGCGGTGATCCCCCTCATCTACACCCTGGCGGAGGACGCCCTGAACTCCGTGCCCGAGCACCTTCGCGCCGCAAGCCTCGCCTGCGGTGCGACCCCCTGGCAGAGCGCGCTCTGGGTCGTGCTCCCCACGGCGATCAGCGGTGTCTTCTCGGCGATCATGATCGGCATGGGCCGGGCCGTGGGTGAGACGATGATCGTGGTCATGGCAGCCGGCAACACCCCGATCATCGACTGGAACATCTTCAACGGATTGCGGGCGCTCTCCGCAACCATCGCCGTCGAGCTTCCCGAGGCGGTGAAGGACGGGACCCTCTACCGCATTCTCTTCCTTGCGGGACTGGTCCTTTTTGCCATGACCTTCATCATCAACACCCTGGCGGAAGTGGTGCGGCTCCGTTTTCGTAAACGAGCGAGACAGTTGTAGGAAAGCGATGCAAGCGCCTGAAGCCATCCTGAAACCACCACAAGCGGGAACCCCAAGGCCGCGGAGCTCCGAAGGTGGCTCGGATCTCTCGGCGCGAGGGGAGCCCTTCCTCTGGGGCTTTGGTGGGGCCCTCTCCGTCGGCATCCTCATGGTCTTCGGGTTCCTGCTCCTGGTCTTCTGGAACGGGATCGCCACCTTCTACCCGAAGCCGGTAGAGGTGGTGACCCTGCGGGACGGGACCGTCTTGGCCGGTGAGCCGATCAGGAATGAGGTGTACAGGCCCGGCAAGGAGGTCTTGAGTTCCCTGGATGAGGGCACCAACAAGGCAGTCCTTGCCAAAGGCGCGTTAGTGGGACGGACCCTGTACCACACCGGGAACTTCGATCTCTACAACGAGGACTATCGGTGGATACCCGAGTTCCAGGTCCAGGCGGTCTCCAGACCGAAAGACATGTTCTTCATCGAGCGGGTGGAGTGGGGACCTTTCATCGGCAGGATCCATCAGGTCACGTTCAACAAGGAGACCCTCGAGGGGTCCGCGCTCCCGGTCGAGCGCCTCTACGATGAGCAGGAGAAGGCGGCCGAGCGCAGAAGGCGTATTCGGGCCATCGAACGTGGGGACATTGGCGAGGTGAATCACTATCTGGAAAAGGAACGCCTCGCCCTGAGAAGTATCGCCATGATGGATGGCGAGGCAAGCACCGCTTACCAGGAGGCGAAGGGGAGGTACGACGCGCGGATGGCACAGCTCAACCGAACGTACCAGCGCCTGGCCGGAGAGGCGGAGACGCTCAAGCACGAAGATGAGCTGTACAATGTGGTCTTGAAGGACGTCACCGGTCGGGAAAAGACGCTTCGCCTCTCCGAGATCGTGCGGCTCTATCCGGCCAACGACCTTTCTCTGCTCCAGAAGCTCGGAGTGTACGTCTCCCGGTGGTCCGAGTTCCTAACCGAGGAACCGCGAGAGGCGAATACCGAGGGCGGGGTCATGCCCGCCATCTTCGGCACCTTCGCCATGACCATCCTCCTCGCCGTCGCCGTTGCGCCCTTCGGCGTAATCGCCGCCCTCTATCTCCGCGAGTACGCCAAGCAGGGGACCCTCGTCTCCATCGTGAGAATATCGGTGAACAACCTCGCGGGGGTTCCCTCGATCGTTTACGGTGTCTTCGGCCTCGGGTTCTTCGCCTACATCCTCGGGGGGAGCATCGACCGGCTTTTCTTTGCGGAGCGGCTTCCCAACCCCACCTTCGGCACGGGAGGGCTTCTGTGGTCGTCACTGACTCTCGCCCTCCTCACGGTGCCGGTGGTGATCGTCGCTACCGAAGAGGCTCTGGCGGCCGTTCCTCAATCCATGCGGGAGGGGTCCCTTGCCTGCGGGGCCTCCAAGTGGCAGACGATCAAAAATATCGTGCTCCCCCGGGCAACCCCTGGGATCATGACTGGGCTCATCCTGGCCATGGCGCGAGGAGCCGGGGAAGTAGCACCGCTTATGCTCGTCGGGGTGGTGAAGCTCGCCCCCGAGCTTCCCATTGACCATTTTTTCCCCTTCGTGCATCTTGAACGGAGCTTCATGCACCTGGGCTTCCACATCTACGACGTTGGGTTTCAAGCACGAAATTCCGAGGCCGGAAAGCCCATGGTGTTTGTGACCACCTTGCTTCTCATTGCCTTGGTGGGGCTCATGAACGCGACGGCGATCTATCTTCGGAACCGTTTGCGACGGAAATACCATGTTGGCCATTTCTAATCGACAGGGCGCTGTCTTGCCTGCGGCGCAGAATGCCGGAAGCGCGGGGCAATCCCGCGGAGGCTCCAACGGGGGGACCGTTTACCACGTAAAGCCGGGGCCGGGCGGGAAACTCATTGACATCGAGAACTTCGCGCTCTGGTACGGGGACACACAGGCCCTCTTCGACATCACGATGAGCATGGAGCGAGGCCTGGTCACCGCCCTCATAGGGCCGTCGGGATGCGGCAAGTCAACGTTGCTCCGCTCGCTTAATCGCATGAACGACCTCATCGACGGCCTGAGAATCAGTGGCGTGATTCGCTTCGATGATACCAACATCTACACGGCGGATCTCGACGTGATCGGACTTCGCAAGCAGATGGGGATGGTGTTTCAGAAGCCGAACCCGTTTCCCATGTCTATCGCCGACAACGTCGCCTACCCTTTGAAGGTTGACGGCATCCGTGACCGGCATGTCGTCCAGGAGACGGTGGAGCGAGCCCTGAAACAGGCGGCCCTCTGGGACGAGGTCAAGGACCGCCTCAAGGCAAGCGCCCTGGGGCTTTCGGGGGGGCAGCAGCAGCGCCTCTGCATCGCCCGCGCCATCGCGGCGGACCCGGAGGTGCTCCTCATGGATGAGCCCTGTTCGGCGCTGGATCCTATCGCTACGGCCCGGATCGAAGAGCTCATCGATCACCTCCGGGGACACTACACCATCGTCATCGTGACCCATAACATGCAACAGGCGGCCCGGGTCTCCGACAACACCGCCTTCATGTACCTGGGGAAGCTCATCGAATACGGCGACACGGAGCGGGTGTTCACCAACCCCATCAACCCGCACACGAGCGACTACGTCACCGGCAGGTTCGGGTAAGGAATTTCCTCCGGGACGGAGAAGTCGCCGGTTCAAGTCCGGGTGTCCCGGCCGCGAACAGGAAGGGGCTAGCTGACAACAGCTAGCCCCTCCGCATTTTTGGGGGGACATTGTGGGTAGAGCCGTTGCGGCCCGGCGATGGCGACCAAATCCTGCCAGCAAAAATTCACCTCCTTTTCACACAAATGACGCCAAGTCTTAACCTACCTTGGGCTTACTGGTCCCACGCAGCGATTAGGGACCGCTCTTTCCGACGCTCGAAGAGAACCCGGTCGCTGCAATCGACGAATAACAGGTCCTACCCGCAACCCCGGCGACGCCGCTTTCAACAAAGGAGAGAGCAATGACCATCAGAGACCTTCAGCAAATGGCAAGACGATTCGGCATCAACACAGGCGGCATGACCAAGTTCGGCCTGATCAAGGCAATTCAACGTGCCGAAGGAAACTTCGCATGCTTCGGCACCGCGACTGGATTTTGCGATCAGAGAAACTGCCTGTTCCGCGAGGACTGCCTGGACTTATAGGATCTCGGTGAAAAAGGGGGTGTCACCATGGCTAGGATTCTTGTCATTGATGACGAGGAGCATATCCGTCAGTACTACCAGGAGGATCTCGCCGAGGACGGGCACGAGATATCGACCCTCCCCTCCGGGGATGGCCTCCTGAAGAACCTGGACTCGCTTCAGCCCGAGGCGGTGGTTCTGGACATCCGTCTCGTGGACTACGACGGGCTGGAACTCCTACAAGAGATCCGGAGCCGGCACCATGACCTGCCGGTCATCCTCTGCTCTGCCTACGACACCCACAAGGAGGACCCCAAGGCCATGGCCGCCGACTATTACGTGATCAAATCCTTCGACCTGACACCCCTCAAGGCGGCAATTCAGAAAGCCCTCGAGACCGACGAGTC
>Ga0187776_10000497_pt1 | contig 18858 bp, 17 predicted proteins | sample 0216_BV02_MP12_2_FD_132426 | JGI IMG/M metagenome (GOLD analysis project Ga0187776, IMG submission 132426) | Tropical peat soil microbial communities from peatlands in Department of Meta, Colombia - 0216_BV02_MP12_20_MG | ecosystem: Environmental > Terrestrial > Soil > Wetlands > Peat | place...
AGCGTAAACTACGGCAACCGATGTAGTGGAGAGCGCTATCCCGGCGAGCTGCGCCTGCGGAAGGCCCCAGCCCGCAACATAGTATGCATAAGTCATAACCCCGAAGAACGGAGCAAAGAAAGCGATTGCCCCTATGGACATGCTTTCCTTCAACTTCTTTTTCATAACTACAGGGTCCACTTCAGCGCCTGCGAGAAAAGTTAGAAGGATGCTGCCGAATCCCGCGAGGAAATTCACCCATTCGTTCGCCCGCAAAGGGAGAAAATTACCACCGAAAACACCGACAATTATTTCGAGGAGTGCAATCGATATAGCTATTCTTACCGACAGCAAGGTTGCTGTAAGCGCAAGACCTATCCATAATGCTGCCTGAAACCACTGATTGTACAGCACGAAGTTCCTCCTTATTCTTTTCGTAGGGAGTAAAAACCGAAAAACCCCTACCGAAACTTGTATATTTCAGTAGGGGTCATTATTCCACCAAGGGCAGACAGTTTAAAGGCGAACCCCATCGCCATTTTGTATTTAAGTAAAACAAAATATTATGAAAAAGTCAATGTTTGTATATAGGCATACGCTTTTGGAATTATTGACAAGTTCTGCTAAAATGAGACAATTTTCAACATATTGAAATCGAATATGATAGCAAGATACTTCAGACTGAAGGAACTTCAGACCACTGCCAAACAGGAAATAATCGGCGGCACGACAACCTTTATCACCATGGCCTATATTATAATCGTCAATCCCAAGATTCTTGAGGCTGCCGGCATCCCTTTCGGGCCTTCCATGGTAGCAACAATCTTAACTGCATTCTTAGGGACGCTTTTAATGGGGGTTTACGCCAGGAGGCCTTTTGCTATTGCGCCCTATATGGGTGAGAACGCCTTTGTTGCCTTCACCGTTGTGAAGGTTCTTGGCTTCAGCTGGCAAGCGGCACTGGGCGCGATATTTATCAGCGGTCTGATATTCGCAGTCCTTACCATGCTCAATATACGCACATGGTTGGTTAACTCCATACCGGAAAAGCTTAAGATAGGATTTAGTGTGGGAATAGGTCTTTTTCTGACCTTTATCGGTCTGAACGAGACAGGGGTAGTGAAATTAGGAGTACAGGGGGCGCCGGTGCACGTTGGAAATTTCAGCGAACATTCGGTGCTGTTGGCAATATTCGGATTTATACTGATCAGTTTCCTCATGATACGAAAGGTCAATGGAGCAATCTTTCTGGGCATCTTTTCGGTTACTCTATCAGCTGTTCTTTTGGGTATCGTGAGAATGCCGGAAGCTTTTGTGAGCACGCCCCCGTCCATCCTTCCCGTATTTGCAAAGCTCGATATAACCGGTGCGCTCAGAATTGAAGCTCTTCCGGTTGTCCTCACATTAGTCGTGATGATATTCGTGGATACCATGGGAACATTAATAGGTGTCTCTTATAAAGCAGGTTTTCTCGATAAGAACGGCAACCTACCTGAAATCGAAAAACCAATGCTCTGTGATTCCCTTTCGACAATGGCCGGGGCGATCCTGGGCACAACAACTTCAGGGGCATATATAGAATCCGCAGCCGGCATAGAGGCGGGAGGGAAATCTGGGTTTGCTTCGGTAATAACTGCTCTTTTGTTTCTGAGCGCCTTGTTCTTCGCTCCGGTTTTTGCCGTGGTGCCCCCCTTTGCCTATGGCCCCGCACTAATCATAGTTGGAATGCTGATGCTTCTGCCGATTCAGAAAATAGGACTTGATGACTTGACGGATGTTATACCTGTATTCATCATGATTATTCTGATGAGTTTTACATACAATATCGGGATAGGGATGACCGCCGGCTTCGTGGTGTATCCCCTCATAAAAACACTGTCAGGCAGGGTAAGAGAAATCCCGCCGGGACTTTGGTTCTTATGTGCACTGTCGTTGCTTTTTTTCTTTTTTTATCCGTATTGAGCAGAAAATAGAATTGCTATTCTCCTTCAAACTCTGTCAGGCAATACACCTTATATCCCTTTTCAGTAAGTTTTTTATGGCCGCCCACATCCGGCAGACTCACGATAAAAGCCATCTCTGAGACGATGCCGCCCAATTTCTCTATCAGCGCTGCAGATGCAAGGGCTGTCCCGCCTGTAGCAAGGAGGTCGTCGATAATAAGGACCTTCGTTCCCTTCTTAATGGCATCTATGTGCATTTCGATTTTGTCGGTCCCGTACTCAAGTTTATATTCATGGCTTATCTTTTCCGCCGGGAGCTTTCCTGCCTTCCTTATGGGTACGAATCCCTTGCCGAGGGCATAAGAAAGCGCTCCTCCGATAATAAACCCTCTTGACTCTATTCCCACTATCAGATCAAATTCTACATCCCCCTGAATATATCTCTGTGCAAAACTATCAATGACGAGTCTGAAACCCACAGGATCCTTGATAAGAGTAGTTATGTCCCTGAACATGATCCCTTTCTTTGGATAGTCGGGGATTGTCCTTATCTTTGATTTGATCGTCATTGTTCCCTCCTTTTATTTTCTGCATTTGCAGTCAGTATTCCTAATCTTTGATATGGTCTTTAGAAGCAATTTCTTGACATTATCCGTATTTTTCTTCATTACAGAGAGTATCATCTCCCATGTGACAGCCTCTTCTCCCTCTTTCCAGCAGTCATAATCGGTTGACATTGCTATCGTCTGATAACAGATTCCCAATTCCCTTGCCAGAATAACTTCAGGAACGGTCGACATATTTATGACATCGGCACCCCATGCCCTGAACAGATGAGATTCCGCTTTAGTTGAAAACCTCGGACCCTCGATAGTAATTACGGTTCCGGTCTTATGATGTTTTAGTTTTAGTTCCTTTGCTGAATCTATCAAGAGACGGCGCAGATTTTTGCAGAAGGGCTCACTCATTGCCGTATGCATCACCTTTTTGTCATGGAATGTAAGTGTACGGTGTTTTGTGAAATCTATGAATTGGTCGACGAATACAAAATCACCAGGTCTTATTTTTTCTCTCAGGGAGCCGACGGCCGTGGTGGCAAGAATATGGGTGCAGCCTTCCTTTTTCAGGGCATATATGTTTGCTCTGAAATTTACGCCTGTAGGATATATGGAGTGTTCTTTGCCATGGCGGGCAAGGATAACCGTATCAATCCCTTCTATCTTACCTATCGTAAGTACAGAAGAAGGGCTCCCGTAGGGTGTTCTAGTTCTTCTTTCTTTTAAGCCCCTCATAAGTCGCGGATCGTCCATACCTGATCCGCCTATAATGCCCACCTTTATACCGTCCATAATTTCTCCTTTTTGAATGAAGTTTGACTGAGAAATATTAAAGAATAAAGTACTCAGTCAAATCAAGCTTCAAAGGCTCCGTTATTCAAAATTCCAACAGGGCGGGCGATGACCTTGACAGTTCCCTTGAGCGTGATACATTTAAAGTACGTAGAGGCTAACATGAACACAAAGATATCAATTCTTGGCTTTGCAGGCAGTCTGCGGAAGGATTCTTACAACAAGGCAATTTTACGGGCAGCAGCAGGTCTGGTCCCGGAGAATGCCGAACTGAACATATTTGATCTTGAAGGTATTCCTCCATTCAATCAGGATCTGGAGAAAGATCCGCCCGAAAAGGTCAAGGATTTCAAAACTAAGATAAAGGCTTCCGATGCCATTCTGATTGCCACACCAGAATACAATTACTCTATCCCGGGTGTCCTGAAGAATGCCATCGACTCCGCTTCCCGGCCATACGGGGACAATGCATTCACGCACAAACCGGTAGCAATAATGGGCGCCGCTCCGGGTATGATAGGCACAGCCAGGGCCCAGTATCATTTACGGCAGTGCTTTGTTTTCCTGAGCTGTTTTGCATTGAATCAGCCGGAGGTCATGGTATCCTTTGCCCATGAGAAGATCGACAAGGACGGTAGGGTCACCGATTCAAAGACAATGGAATTAATACAGGAACTCGTGGAAAGCCTTGTCGACTGGACTTTATTTCTGAAGACTCGTGATGAAAAAAATGAAAAGATATGAGATTCTAGGGCTGATAGCCATGATCCTGAGTGCCACGTCCAGTGCTTATGCACATGGGACAGGACCCGGCCACATCGACGAGGGGCCCGGTCCGGGTACTCTGATAACAATAATAATGGTAGTTGCCTGGATTCTGATAGCCCTAGGACTCGTCTTTTTTGTGACGGTACTAATCCGCCGGCGCACTCCAAACAACAGAAGAGAAACAAATAGGAAGTAATCCGACCAATTCACGAATTACCTGTCGGCAGATATGGTATTTGAGCGGATTCAAAGTCTTTCGAAGAAAGAATTTGCCCTCGGAGTCCGCCTGAGGCGGACGAGAATCAGCGAAGATACCATATCTGACGACTTTCCTCGTTTGTAAATGGTGAAGTATGAGCCCCCGTTCTTTTGAACTACCTCAATCTCCGCATGCCCTGCCCTTCAGACTAAAGAAAAATTTCAGCGCCTTTCTAACTTTTTCGGAAAAGATTTTGCTGGAAAAGAAATTTCCGGTCACTCTCTTGTTAATCTCTGCAAGCGTAGGATAAGGATGGACAGCCGATGCAACCGTTGAAAGCCTGACTTGACCGTTCATAACCGCAACCCATTCGCTGACCAGATCTCCTGCATGCGGCCCGAGAATCTGGATACCAATAGGCTTTTCCCTTTCATTCAGGAGGAGCTTTATTTTTCCTGCCTCATCGTCTTCCGTAAGACTTCTGTCATTCATTCTGAATTCTTCAGTCCATACAGAATATCCCATGCCTGCTGCAGCAGCGCGTTTTTCGTTCATTCCTATGCTCGCAAGCTCGGGGGCCGTATATGTGCACCAGGGGAGGTTTGTGTAATCCACTCTCCTCGGCAGGTGAACAATGGCGTTGCTGAGAACGATACCCGCTTCATAACCTGCAGCATGCGTAAACTGATAGGAGCCGGTTGTATCGCCAGCTGCGAAGATATGTTTCTGGCTTGTTCTGAGCCTGCTGTCTGTCTTCAGGCCTTTTTTGTCAAAATCAACAGAAATGCTTTCGAGCCCGATATCCTGCAGGTTCGCCTGTCTACCGACAGCGACCAGTATCTTTTCGGCCCTGAGGTTTAAGATTTCGCCTGCGCCATTCCTTACCACAACCTCCTTTTCGCTCCCAAGGTCTCTTGCGGCGAGTATCGTGGAGTTCAGGTGGAATGTCATGCCCTCTGAAACCAGTATGTCCATGAGATAATCAGCCATGTCTTTGTCTTCAACCCCCAGTATCTGGCCGCCAAGTTCGACTATCGTAACTTTTGTGCCGAGGCGGCTGAAAGCCTGTGCTAACTCTGCTGACACAGGACCGGCGCCTATGGTGATCATCGATCTCGGAAGACTCTCAAGAGAGAAGACCTCTTTGTTAGTTATATAGGGAGTCTGATCCAGACCCGGCAGCGGAGGGACTGCAGGCGAAGAGCCCGTGGCTATGACCCAATTCTTTGCAGAATATATCTCTCCTTCCAGCCGTATCGCGTGCTCGTCTATAAACCTTGCGTTTCCGAATCTAACCTTGGCACCGAGTTTGCAAAACCTTTCCTCTGAATCATACCTCTCAATGACCCTGATGACTGATTCGATTCTCCCGGCTACTTCGCGATAATCCACAGGGCCCGGATTAACAGACGGAAGTCCATATTTTTCAGCGTTCTTTATAAGGTGATAGACCTTTGCGGTCCTGATAAGTGTTTTGCTGGGAATGCAGCCGAAATGAAGGCAGTCACCACCGAGCGATTTTTCCTTCTCTATGAGAAGAGTCTTTGCGCCGAACTGTGCGGCACCCGCTGCTACAGTGAGTCCTGCGGCACCGCCTCCGAGAATCCCGATGTCATAATCATAAGCTGCCACGTATACCTCCGCGATTTGGAGTTGCCCAAATCTCCGCGTCCGATATCAAAGAATCAAGAACAGCAATCAGAACCACAACAGCGACTGTGATTACGATCTTTCCAAATTTCCTGGCATTCACGGCTTGTTCGGCGCCGGATTATGCAAATAGGAATTGAACGACAAATCAGCCTTGCCTTCTCACCCGCACACCAACTGAATGAAAACCCTTGGAGCCGTTTGGGAAAGAGCCCAATAGTCTCCCGAATAGTGAAGGAGATTCCTGGACCTTTCCGGAATGGTCGACGCCTCGAACGATTATAGTATATTCTCCGTCATCCGTAGGTCTCCAGTCGTATCTCCAGAGGACCCATGACCACTGCGAAAGAGGTTTCTTCAACTCGGCTTCGTGCCATGTTCTCTTGTCATCCAATGAAATCTGCACCTTGCTTATCCCGTACCTGCCCCCGAATGCAATTCCCCCGATGACGTAGTTGCCGAGGGGAATGCTCTTCCCTTTCATCGGCATGAGTATTTCGGACATGACAGGTATCACCGCTTCGTCCGACCATCCCTTCTTCTCCCAGTATCCCTTGAAATCGTAGTTCACGAGTTCTATTTTGGACAGCCACTTCACATTCTTCATCCCGAAAATACCGGGCACAACGACCCGCACCGGATAGCCATGCTCCCTGGGCAGGGGTGCCCCGTTCATCCTGAACGCAAGAAACACGTCATCGGAACGAGCCAACGAATAAGGTATGCTGTCCGTATATCCGTCTTCAGCATAAAAAGCAGCTTTTACCAGGCCCCCCTTCGGCACTGCTCTGTCCACAACCTTCCGAAGAGTGACCCCGTCCCAGAGTGCGTTACTGATCGCATCTCCTCCTACCGGATTACCGATACATTCAAGAGTGACAAATTCGGTCCTGTCCTGCATCGCCTCCAGGTCCTTCATTGAAAGCAGATACGGCTTTTCTACGAAGCCTTCTACTCGTAGCCTGAACTTCTTATAATCTATATCCGGCACCTTTTCCGAATATGTCGTTATGTAGAATTCATTGTTCGGGGTTATCTCCTTTGCCATAAAACCTTTGAAATTGACAGTCCCTTTCATGAGGAGAGTATGCTTATCCTCTGCCTCTCCGGCTTGAGCATACTGATGCAGACTGTCAAAAATTGAAACCCCGAAGCCGAAACTTAGCGTGCCTAATCCGAGTGTCCTGAAAAAAGCTCTCCTCGAATAACACTCCTTCATAACCGCCTCTCCTTCTTCTTCCACTATATGTTGATTACGTGGTGCCACATGAGCTCGAGCCATACGCTCATTTCGATTTTTTCATGGAGCGGACATGCTCACATGCCTGCAGAATTTCTTTCTTGAACGCTTCATAATCAACCTGCAGTCCGTTAATATAAGTGCTCCATCCGGAACTGGATTTGGCGAAATGCACTGCGTCTTCTATCTCGGCGTCTGTTGCTCCGTTCAGTTTCGCCACTTCCGTATGATAGAATGAACAGTATCGGCACTTCGTGATAGCGGAGATGGCAACGCCGATAAGCTCGCGATACTTGTTGGGAATTGCCCCCTCATCAAACTGCACACGCCTAAACAACTGCCATTCCAGTTCCAGCGATGAGTCGGGAAGGGCCTTGAACATAGCCGGGACCAGACCGAACATCCCTTCTATTTCCTTATATACTTCCGCTCTTTTCATTAGAATCCTCCTTTTCTGCGGTTATAGATTTTAGAAAGGGTAAGCAAGAGGAGTACCACAGTGTAATATATTGATTCTATTGTCTTTTATTAGGGGGAAGCGTCGAGTATTAAGACAATTTGCCCCTCGACAGGGCATAATGCACACAGAATGAAAAATCGTATCTGAATTAGGGGAAACTGCACTTTACATAAGCCTGCGGATATATTTATACTGTATCCTACTCCAATGAAAAAAGTGATTATCTCTAAAGACATCTGGACGATGATAGAGAAAGAACAGAGTTTTCTCAGCAGGTCTGACGTTAGAATGTTCGCGGCCTCCTCGAACAGTATAGCCCTTGCCATCCACAGGGCTGAAAAGGCAGACCTGCTTATTGCAAAACTCGATTCGCCTGAGATGAGTGGTGAAACTCTCTCTTCCCTTATTCGGAGCGAAGAAGAATTATCCAAAGTGTCCCTGATCATGGTGTGCGCAGACACCGAATCTGATGTTAAGAGGTGTCTGGCATGCAACGCAAATGCATTTATCACCGGTCCGGTAAGCGCTGCTGCCCTGCTCCAGGAGGCTTATCAGCTACTTAACATTGCCCCGCGAAGATCATGCAGAATCACGGTGGGAATGAAAGTTCAGGGGACATCGAAAAAAATACCTTTCACCGCTTACGCACAAAATATCAGCGTATCGGGAATGATGTTCCGGACTGCCGCTCTTTTTTTCGAGGGTGACACAATAACATGCTCGTTCTCTCTTCCGGATTCAGCACGGGTTACCGCAAACGGTGAGGTCGTGAGGGTCGTCGAAACAAAAACCGAACCCGACAGCCGCCGTTACGGGGTAAAATTCATTGATCTAAGCCCCGAGTCCTATTCAACCATCGAGGAATTTGTGAGCAGGGAGTGCGTTGAAGCATGATCTGCGTGCAATATTTTTCCACTAAACCCGTTTGATCCTCTTCCATCTTCTGTGCATCCAGAGCCATTCCGCCGGATGCTCTCTTATATAGTTTTCCACAAAACCTGAGAACCTTCTTGTATCTTCTTTTACCGCCTCTTCAATGTCACTGTTTTGAGAGAGCTCCACCTCCGGATATATCTTTATGGTATGGCCTTTAGTGGTTCTGTGTATAAAAGCAGGAAGGGGCGTCGCCCCCGTCTTTCTCGCTATAATAGCCGGCATTTTTGTGGTCCATGCACCCTTGCCAAGGAAGTCTATGACATAACCTTCTTCAGGGACTACAGCCTGGTCCATGAGTATGCCCACACAGCCATTGCCCTTGAACGTCCGGACGATGGATTTCAGAGCCCCTCTTTTATATATTACGCTGTTCCCGTATCTCCGTCTCAGCTTCTCAATGAGACTGTTCAGATAAGGATTATTCATCGGTCTTGCGACGACACTCATCGGCGCCAGCCTCACACTGGCGGCAAGCGCGATCAGTTCCCAGTTGCCGCAATGACCTGTCAGATACAGAACTCCCTTGCCCTGTGATTTAGCTTTACAGAAATGCTCAGAACCTTCAATGTCCACTGATTCCAGAACCTTCTTACCTAGGCCGTAATAGATTTTTATGACCTCGGCAAACGATTTCCCGAGGTTTCTGAAATCATCTCTTATTACTGCCTCAATCGGGGCATGAAGCGAGATTGAGCCGCTTGCCGCGACATTCATGAGGTTCTCCACGGCAATCCTTCTCCTTCTGCCCCAGAGATAAAAAAGCAAAAGGCCGAGTATTTCCCCGGCCTTCAGTGACCATCTCAGCGGCAACACTGCGAGCGGCGCAGACAGGATAATAAATACCCATGCCTCAAAAAGCTTTACCGCTTTTTTCATTATCTTTATCTTTTTCTCTCTTTTCTTCGTCTTTGTCTTCTTCCTTCTCCTTTTTCTTCTCCATTGACTTTGATATCTCTGTCAGGCGCTTCACCACAAGATAATTGATTGTGCCCTCCGGATATGTCCCGTCTTCCCGGAGCTCACCAACCTGTAGCCCGGTCATAATCTCCAGTCCCTCATCCGCCTTCCGTATTGGATAGATAAAAAACTTTCCGTCCTTTACAGCCTCAACAACGTCCTTCTTCAGCATGAGGTTCTTCAGATTCCTTTCCGGGATGACGACTCCGTGACTTCCGTCGAGGCCAATCATCTTGCAAAGATCAAAAAACCCTTCTGTTTTTTCGTTTACGCCTCCTATTGGCTGGACATCACCGTTCTGGTCCATAGACCCTGTAATTGCGATACTCTGTTTCAGGGGAACATTCGCTATACTGCTCAGAAGCGCATAAAGTTCGGCGCATGACGCACTGTCTCCCTCCACCATATCATAAAGCTGCTCGAATGTTATCGAGGCAGAAAGACTTATAGGCCCTTTGGTTGCGTACTTGCTACCAAGATAGTTTGAAATTATCAGGATCGCCTTCTCGTGTATCCTGCCGCTCATCTTGGTTTCTCTCTCTATGTTCACGACACCTGCCTTCCCCGCGTAGGTCCTTGCCGTTATTCTGGAAGGCCTGCCGAAACTGTAATCGCCCAGGTCAAGGACAGCCAGCCCGTTAATCTGCCCGACCTTCTCTCCGGACGTATCCACGATGATTGTCCCCTCAAGGATCATCTCCCTCAGGCGCTCTTCAATCCTGCTTGTCCTAAATACCTTCTCATCAATTGCCTTGAGGACATGCGTTTCATTCACAATTGTGTCGCCTGACTTTGACGCCCAGTAACTTGCTTCTCTTATAACATCAGCTATATCACTGAAGCGTCCGGACAGTTTTTCCTGGTGCTCCGCAAGACGCGAGCTGACTTCGACTATCTTGGCAACACCAGTTGGGTCAAAAGGCAGCAGTTTCTCTTCTTTGCACAAGGTGGCGACAAAGGAAGCATACTTCTGAACATTCTCATTAGTCCTGTTCATGCGACTGTCAAAATCGGCCTTCACCTTGAAGAGCTCCCGGTACTCCGGATCAAGGTTATAAAGGAGATAGTAGAGAAAGGGGTCTCCGAGAAGTATGACCTTGATCTCCAGCGGCACAGCCTCGGGCTTCAGACCTGTTGTGGACATCAGCCTGTACTGCTCCCAGACGTCCTCTATCTTCAGTTCCTTATTCATAATGGCCCGCTTTAATGCATCGTACGAAAATATGTTTCTCAGCAGATCGAGCGCGTTAATTACAATATATCCTCCGTTTGCCTTGTGCAGAGAGCCTGCCTTGATCATCGAGAAGTCCGTCGTTGCCAGTCCGTACTGTATCTTGTGCTCAATCCTTCCAAAAAGATTATAGTATGTTGGATTGCTTTCGAAGATACAAGGTGCGCCCTTACAGTCCTTATTATTCACAAGAACGTTTACCGTATATCTCGTGAAAGTCGGCTCCGCTCGCGGAAGTTTCAGGAAAGACACCTGGGCGGGCTGTTCCTCCTGAACTTTGAAGTCATCAAGGTGATCGAGGATGTCCTCCCTTGTTTCTTCCAGATAAGCCGTTATCTTTACATGCTCTTCATATTTGTGCTTGAGTTCGTCAATAAGATGGCCTACGGCGGAAAGGGCTGCCTCTTTTTCAAGCTTTCTCAGAGCCTCCTTTACCGCCTTTTCGCTCTCCCTGCCTACGCGTACGACATCGTTCAGCCGTTCCTGCAGCGTCCTTCCTATCTCTTCAATTCTCTTCCTCGTTTTCTCGTCCAGCGCTTCGTACTCTTCCTCAGTGAGAGGTTCCCCTGTCTTCTTTACAGGCACGATTATCAAGCCGCTGATGGTCTTGCGAACCGAGAAACCTTTATCCTGAGCTTCCTGCTCAAGACTCGAAAATACCTCCCGTCGTTTCGTCTGGGCCTGTTCCACTAATTCGTTCTTCTGTTTTTCGTATTCCTTTGATTCAAAGACCTTCGGAATCTCGACCCTGAGTATCTTTATGATTTCATCCATATCTTTTTGGAATACTAACGCCTTGCCGGGATCCAGGGAGATTGCAAGGGGGACGTCCGGGTCTCTGAAGTTATAGACATAGCACCAGTCATGCGGAACGGGCTCGCCCGCCGCCTTCTCCGACAGGAACGACTTCACTGTAGTAAGTTTGCCCGTACCATGCTCTCCGAGGATGAATATATTGAAGCCGGTGCTGCAAAGGCCTAAACCAAAATCAAGGGCATGAAGCGCCCTTTCCTGGCCTATGGTCTCCCTGCGGTCCGGAAGGTCGCTCGTCGTATGGAACATAAACATGGCAGGATCGCAGAATCTATAAAGCCGATCAGAATTCAATTTTTCAGGCATCCGTTACCTCCGCATAACCAAAACATCACAATGAATGGTTAAAAGTATAAAATAAAACCATTTCACTTGTCACTGTTTGCTCTTTACTTTTGTTCCGTTCACCCTTTACGCTTCACTCGGCCGCAGGCGGATTGCGCTTTACGGTCTCTACGCTCTCGGATGATGTTTAGAATAGACCTGCTTCAGGTGATCCGTCGTTACCTTCGTATAGATCTGGGTTGTAGATATGTCGGAGTGTCCGAGCATCTTCTGCAGCGACCTCAGGTCGGCGCCACCCTCCAGCAGATGAGTCGCGAAGGAGTGTCTCATCGTATGCGGTGATATCTCAATACCGAGCTTCCTGCCTGTCCTTTTAATCGCCTGCCAGAAGCGCTGTCTGGTCATAGGCCGCGCCCTGTTGGTGACAAACAGATAAGGCGACCTCCTGTGTTTAAGAATTTCCGCCCTCTGCAGGGAAATATAACTCTTCATTCTCTCGATTGCCCTCATGTTAACCGGAACTATTCTCTCCTTTGATCCTTTTCCAAGAACACGCAGGAAACCCGCCTCAAAATTGATATCCTCCAGTTTCAGTGACACCAGCTCGCTTACTCGGAGACCGGAGGAGTACAGCAGTTCAAACATAACGAAATCCCTCACGATGATAGGTTCGGAGGGCCTAAGTGACTGACTTGATTCAAGGAAGGCTCTCACCTCTGATTTGCTGAGCGATTTCGGAAGCCTCTCCCACTTCCTGGGCCCCTGAAGGGTTTCCGAAGGATCTTCCTTGATGATATTTTCTATAAGAAGATACTTGCATAAGCCCCTGACAGAAGACACAAACCGACAGATACTGGATGCCGAATAGCCTTCGCCCCTCAACTGTTCGATAAAATCAATGATATCCGCTCTTGAGAACGAACCTAATTCTCCGTCTTTTGGCTGCAGGAAATCACGGAATTTTCTGAGGTCGAAATTATAAGATTCAACAGTATTCCGCGAAAGTCCTTTCTCCGCCGAGAGGTATATCAGAAAATTCTTAAGGTGATCCATGATATTCCCTCAAAAAGAAAGCCGCAGCCTGCCCTCCCGCGCTCCTACCAGCCATATGTCTTCTCCATTTCTTCCGAATAGTCGCCGTTATCACCGTAAATATAGAGAGGCAATTCGACTTTCAGTCCACGCCTTCCCCCCTTTACGGCCTCGACCAATACCATCTTTGCTTCAGATGATCGGTTTGAGTGAACGAATCTCAGCCTCTTCGGTTCACAGTCCTTTTCACTCAGGACGCGGATAAGCTCCGAAAGCCTGCCCGGATGATAGATCATGCATAGTCTTCCCTTTGCCCTGAGAAGAAAAGAGGCGGCTTCAATAAGTTCACTGAGGCTCAACTTCATTTCATGTCTTGCTATTGCCTTTTCTTCGGAGATGTTCAGGCGACCACTCTTTATGACTCTGAATGGGGGATTTGAAACGACAAGATCATGCTTGCCGCCGGAAAGGCCCGATGCCGGAAGTGATCTCAGATCACATCCGACTACCTCAACCCTGTCCTCAAGGCAGTTAATTGCCAAGTTGTTCTGAGCAAGTCTGATAAGGCTCTCCTGGATTTCAAATAGGGCGACGCGGGCATCAGCATACTTCTTTGCAAGCAGAATACCGACAATGCCGGACCCTGTTCCGAGGTCAGCGATATTGTTCACCCTCACGAGGTTGACGAAATTATAAAGCAGAAGAGAGTCTACCGAGAAACGGTACCCTTCTTTTGACTGGCATATCTTGATATCGCAGATGCTATCAAGCGTAACGTCGCTATCGCAAGAATATGGCATAGAAGGCTTTTTCAATCATTCCCCATAATCCCCTTGGTTCTGAGGACAGAGATGAATATCTCCACAATCTGCGGGTCAAACTGTATTCCTGAAAATTCTCTTAACTCCTTCACCGCTTCGTTCACGGAAAGCGCGCTTCTATATGGTCTGTCGGTTATCATCGCACCGAATGCATCGGCAACAGCGATTATCCTCGCACCGAGCGGGATTTTTTCACCTCTGAGACCATCGGGATAACCCGAACCATCAAAAAACTCATGATGATGTCTGATTATATTCTTGGCATCCCTGATCGGCTCAACAGCTTCAAGTATTCTGGCTCCATCCAAGGGATGTTTCCTGACAATGTCCATCTCTTCGTCGGAAAGCTTGTCGGGCTTCATAAGGATGTGGTCAGGAACGCAAATCTTGCCAAGGTCATGCAAAAGCGCAGCTCTTCTAATATTTTCTATCTCTTCGTTCTTAAGGTTCAACCTCTGAGAAATTGCGACAGAATATTCTGCGATATCTTTCATGTGTTTATCAGTATTTGAATCTCTAGCCTCGACCACCCCTGAGAGGGCGACGATCATCGAAAGATAAGACTGTTCGAGTTTTTCATAGAGGCGGGCATTCTCTATTGCAGCTGCGGCCTGTCCGCTCAGGACAGAGATAAATTCAACCTCTGACGGAGAGAAAGGGTGCTCGCCGCTTGACCGGCCTACAAAGAGGATGCCGGCGATATTGTCCCGGACTGTAAGAGGCACATAAACGCGCTGGCTCTTGTCGCCGATGGGTGCCATTCCTTCATACCCGTCCGGCAGGTTTACTCCGGGGTCCGAGATCAATGCCTTTTTCCCACCGGAAATAAGCTTTGCTGCCTCCCGCACTCCGTTATCCATAAAATCCCTGATCATTTCACCCGACATCCCGCGCTCTTCACAAAGCTCGAACTTTCCTGTTTCTTCATTAATGAGACAGATGGAGACTGAGTCGGCGCGGATCTCTTTCAGCGCAGTTTCCACTATCAGCTTAAGAAGCCGCCGGGGGTCGGTCTGACTAATTAAATCCCTGCTGAACTCAAAGAGCGGCATCAAAGTCCGCAGTTTTATATTCTCCTTCAGTAACCTTGTCTTTTCAAGGGCATCCGCGACGGCGGCTCTCAATTCTACGGGAGTAAATGGCTTTAGGATGAAGCCTTGCGCCCCCAACCGGAGCGCATTCACAGCGATTTCAAGAGTGCCATGCCCGGTGATAATAATAATAGGAATCTCTTTGTTGGCGGTTCTCACATGTTTGATGACATCAAGGCCGCTGATATCGGGCATTCTTATATCTGTCAGCAGCAGGTCAAACTTCCCGTTTTCCAGAAGTCTTATCCCTTCATTGCCGTCAGAAATCGTCTTGACCTCATAGTTGGTCTTGGTCAATATATCTTTGGCAAGCTGAAGTATGAAATCCTCGTCATCAATTACGAGTATTTTTTCTTTCTGCATTAACGCTGCATCTCCTCACTGAGTCTGCGCTTTCTGACTATTTAATTTGACATATTCGATGGATAAATTCAATCGCCGGGAGGAAGCGGAGCAAATAAAAAGGCCATGCTTGTCGGCATGGCCTTTTTCCACTCTATATAAGGGATATCTTAGACTTTCTTCTCTGCTACCTGCACCCTCACCACCGCTCTTTCGAGAGACGATGATGCCCTTGCAAAATCAAACTCCTCCGCCTTCTTCAGCCTTTCTTCCGCCCTCTTCATTGCGGCCTTTGCCCTTTCGATATCTATGTCTTCGGATTTCTCGGCGCTGTCTGCCAGTATCATAACCCTTTCCGGCCCCACCTCGGCGTATCCCCAGTTCACAAAGACATACTGAGTCGAATTCCCTTTCTTATATGAGAGCATCCCTATTTTCAGCGTGGTGAAAAAGGGGACATGGCCCGGCAGCACACCGAAGTCACCCTCACTGCCAGTGCACGACACTTCGTCAACATCCTCGCTTAAGATAAGGCCGTAAGGTGTAACGATCTCAAGTTTCAATTTGGTTTCCATGAAATTATTCTCCTGCCTTAGCCTTTATTTCTATATACCTATTTGCTCCAGCCGAGTTTCTTCGCCTTTTCTTCAACCTCTTCAATAGGGCCGACCATATAAAATGCCTGTTCAGGCACATCATCATATTGTCCTTCGACAATGGCTTTAAAACCTTTAATGGTATCCGCCGTCTTGACGTATTTCCCGGCCTGTCCGGTAAATGTCTCGGCAACATGGAACGGCTGGCTGAGGAACCTCTGAAGTTTTCTTGCCCTGGCGACGATCATCTTGTCATCCTCCGAGAGCTCTTCAATTCCAAGAATCGCGATGATGTCCTGGAGTTCTTTATATCTCTGGAGTGTCTTCTGGACATTCCTTGCCACGCTGTAATGTTCGTCTCCGATAACCTTCGGATCGAGAATCCTCGATGTAGAATCCAGCGGGTCAACGGCAGGGTAAATACCAAGTTCTGCGATCTGCCTCGAAAGAACGACTGTTCCGTCAAGATGGGTAAAGGCTGTTGCAACGGCAGGATCTGTCAAGTCGTCGGCAGGGACGTAGATCGCCTGCATGGATGTGATAGCGCCTTTCTTTGTAGTTGTAATCCTCTCCTGCAGCGCACCCATATCCGTGCCGAGCGTGGGCTGATAACCGACCGCGGATGGCATTCTTCCGAGCAGTGCGGAAACTTCCGCCCAGGCGAGCGTATATCTGAAGATGTTATCTATGAACAACAGAACGTCCTGTCCCTGATCCCTGAAGTGTTCTGCACAGGTCAGAGCGCTCAGTCCAACGTTCGCTCTTGCACCGGGTGGCTCGTTCATCTGACCGTAAATGAGGGCTGCTTTGGGTAGGACGCCTGAATGTTTCATTTCGAGATAAAGGTCGTTCCCCTCTCTTGTCCTTTCGCCGACGCCTGCAAAGACGGAGACACCACCGTGGACCATGGCGATGTTATGGATCATCTCCATGATGATAACAGTCTTGCCGACTCCGGCGCCGCCAAACATCCCCATCTTACCGCCCCGGACAAACGGAATAAGAAGGTCAAAGACTTTAACGCCCGTCTCAAATGCCTGCGTAGTGGCTTCCTGCTCAATAAACTCAGGGGCCGGTCTGTGAATAGGCATCCTCTCTGTTGTTTCTATTGGTCCCAATTCGTCAACAGGGTCGCCTACGACATTTATGATCCTCCCGAGGGATGATTTGCCTACCGGCACAGTTATGGGCTGGCCTGTATCAACGACTTCCATTCCCCTCACCATGCCGTCCGTAGGTCCCATAGCAATTGTTCTTACCTTATTCTCGCCAAGATGGATAGCCGTCTCCAGGGTAACATGAATCTCCGGTATGCCTTTTGACGGGTCTCCAGCATAATCTACCTTGACGGCATCACGTACTTTCGGCAACTGTTTTTCAAATTCGACGTCTACTACGGCACCTATTACCTGCGCTATTTTTCCTACATTCATTTCAATACCCCCTAAACTTTATTATAAATTCTCAAACCTCTTATTCCCTATTCCTTCAACGCTTCGACACCACCGACAATATCCATCAGCTCTTTAGTAATCGAAGCCTGTCTCACTTTATTCGCCAGTAGCGTCACCTTCGCGATCAATTCGGTACAGTTCTTCGTTGCGTTCTCCATTGCCGCCATTCTCGCCGCTTCCTCGGCAGCAGACGATTCGAGCAATGAACGGTAAACCTGGATTTCTATATGCTTTGGCAGCAGTATTTCAAATATGGCAGCCCGTGAAGGTTCGTAAAGATAATCGGCCGTCATAGCAGTCTCTTTCTGGCCCTCCTCTTGTTTCAGTGCGCCTATGGGCAGCAGTCTGGCCATGGTGACCTTCTGGGAGATGAGGGATTTAAACTCATTGTAAATTACGGTCACCTCGTCAAATGTTTCAGCGGTGTAAGCTTCTATAAGATTCGCCGCAATTTCCTGGGCGTTTGTGTATGATACTCTGCCGGAGAGGCCGATCCACGTATTTCTCATCGGAACAGCCCTTCTCCTGAAAAAGTCCCGCGCCTTTCTCCCCACAACGCTCAGGCTAAACCCAATATTCTCCTTTTTCAACTCGTTAATATATTTGTTCGCAGCCTTCAGGATGTTTGTGTTAAAAGCTCCGCAAAGACCTTTATCAGATGTTATCACAAGGACCTCCACGGTCTTTCTCGGCCTCAAAGCAAGGAGAGGATGTATCTCGCGCTCGGCGACCTTCGCCAGACCGTCCAGAACCGTTTCCATTCTGGCGGCATAAGGTCTGAAGTTCAGCATCCTGTCCTGGACCTTGCGCATCTTTGCTGCGGCCACCATCTTCATGGCAGCAGTAATCTTTTTCGTGTTCTGGATTGCTTTTAATCTTTTTCTTATATCCCTTAAAGTTGGCATTTATCCTCTCCTATAAAAAGCGCATTATGCTGAGAAGGTTTTCTTGAATGCTGTAATCGCCTCAGTAAGCTTTGCTTTAAGGTCATCATCCAGTGCCTTCTTTTCCATGATCTCTTTCTTCAGGGCCTGCTTCTCCGCTCTGATATATCTCATAAACGCTTCTTCAAAGGCCCTTACTGACTCGACGGGAACGTCATCGAGGAATCCCTGAGTCCCCGCAAAGATAACAATAATCTGATCGTCAACCGACATGGGAACAAACTGATCCTGCTTGAGGAGTTCGACCATCCTTCTGCCTCTCTCGATCTGGGCAAGTGTTGCCTTATCAAGGTCAGACGCAAACTGCGCAAATGCGGCGAGTTCTCTATACTGGGCAAGGTCGAGTCTGAGCATACCCGCGACCTGCTTCATCGCCTTTATCTGGGCGGCGCCTCCGACACGGCTGACTGAAAGACCCGCGTTAACCGCCGGCCTGATCCCGCCGTAAAAGAGTTCGGGCTCAAGATAGATCTGCCCGTCAGTAATGGAAATGACGTTTGTCGGTATATATCCGGAAACGTCACCGGCCTGTGTTTCAATGACAGGAATTGCTGTCAACGAACCGGCTCCCATCTCGTCGCTCATCTTGGCCGCCCTTTCCAGAAGTCTTGAATGCAGGTAGAAAACGTCACCGGGATAAGCTTCACGCGAAGGTGGGCGTCTCAAAATCAGGGAAAGCTGTCTGTACGCCTGAGCCTGTTTGGTGAGGTCATCATATGCGATAAACGCATGTTTGCCGTTATCCCTGAAATATTCACCCATCGTACA
>Ga0187776_10000498_pt1 | contig 18849 bp, 17 predicted proteins | sample 0216_BV02_MP12_2_FD_132426 | JGI IMG/M metagenome (GOLD analysis project Ga0187776, IMG submission 132426) | Tropical peat soil microbial communities from peatlands in Department of Meta, Colombia - 0216_BV02_MP12_20_MG | ecosystem: Environmental > Terrestrial > Soil > Wetlands > Peat | place...
CCACGGCGACGGACGTGGTCGAAAGGGCCACGCCAGCGAGCCAGCTTGACCTCACTGTCCAATGAAGAAGATAGTAAGCGGCAGCGGTACAACCAAGAAAGGGCGCAAGAAAGGAGATAAAACCGATGGCCGACGCTTCTTTCAATTTAGCCTTAAAGACAATCGGATCAAGCTCCGCGCCTGCGAGGAAAGTGAGCACTATAGCGCCGGTCCCGGACAAGAATTTGATCCATGGTATGTCAGATCCCATGGTTGTTCCGACGATAGCGCCTATGACCAACTGTGCAACGGTTCCAACGACGATTTCTGAAAGCGCTGTCGCGATGCGGAACCAGATGGAAAGAAGGGTGGCAATCAGCGCAAGGCCAAGCCAGAGCGCCGCCATTCCCCAGACTTCATGCATAACCTGTCTCCTTTCCGGGCATTAAAAAACTCCCACCCTTTATAGTTAAGAGTAGGAGTTATCAGTCCGTAGCGGACGGTTTATCCCGTTAGAGAATACTGTCTCCTGGGTTTCATCGGCGAACTCCATCGCCGTCAGTTTTTAATAAACTACCAAAAAGGTTTATTGAAGTCAACATCAATCCCTTTTCCTCACCTCAAAACCCCTTCCACTCACATCAGCAAGAATTTCTTCCAGGTGTTTTTTCCCGCGAGTCTCGACCGTAAAAATGACCCTGGTCTTGCCCACAGGCAAATCAAGGACAAGCCTGTCATGAATGACATCCAGAATATTCCCTCTGTGGCTTGCGATGATTCCGGTCAACACATTCAGTCTCCCGGGGATATCATCGACAGTGACATCAAAGACCCCTATCCTCCCGCTCGTGATAAGGCCCTTGTGAATTATCCTGTCAATAAGAGTAAAATCTATGTTGCCTCCGCTTACCACAAGCACGATTCGTCTGCCCTTGAATTCCTCCCTGTTTCCGATCAGCGCCGCCAGCGGCACTGCACCAGCTCCCTCCACGACGAGTTTTTTTCTTTCGAGAAAAAGAAGGATAGACATTGCAACAGAGTCCTCATCAACAAGCAGCATATCGTCCACATATCTTTCGATAAGCTGGAACGTCCTCTCACCAACCCTGCCGACCGCTATCCCGTCCGCTACGGTTGTAGAAGGGGTTTTTTCGGTTATCCTCTTTTCTTTGAAGGAGATGTAGGCGGACGATGCCGCACCCGTCTGGACGCCGATAATCTTGGTCTTCGGAGACAGTGTCTTTACCGCCGTCGCGACGCCCGCTATAAGACCTCCTCCGCCCACGGGCACGAATATATAGTCTACTTCCTTCATGTCTTCCGTGATCTCGATGCCGACTGTGCCTTGACCGGCAATGATCGCGTCATCATCAAAGGCATGGATGAAAATACAGTCCTTCTGAGAAAGGGCATATTCGAGCGCGTCATTGAAACTCTCGCCGAAGAGTATGACCTCGGCGCCATACCCCTTTGCAGCCTCCTGTTTCACGATAGATGCGGTCAAGGGCATAACGATCTTTGCATGTTTTCCGAGCCTGGAAGCTGCAAATGCAACACCCTGGGCATGGTTGCCCATGGATGCGGCTATCACCATGCCCTCTTGGATGCCGCTCATCTTGTGAAAAGCTCCCCTCACCTTAAAGGAACCTGTCTTCTGGAGGTTTTCCGCCTTAAGGAAAACCTCGGCGCCTGTAATCCGGCTGAAGGAGTTCGAATAGATCAACGGAGTCTTATGGATGAAGGGTCCGATTATTGTTTGTGCGTTCTCTATATCCTCGTAAACAACCATTAGTCTCTACCGGTCACCGTCTCAACAAACAGGTTTAATAAGCCGGGTATCAGTCTGTCCCGCTCCTGTGTATTATAACCCGGATCGGCAGGAAGCAATGCCGACTTAATCGGCCCTTATGTTTCAGCATGTTTGGAGTCATTCGTCCGGTGAAAAATTCTATCTTGGTTTTTTCAGGGCAAGAATCTTTTCCGAGGTACTAAATCTGACAGGAACCCTTTCTTCGATCTATTATATAGGACATTATTGTCATTATAACAATTTTGTAGTATATGGGAAACTTTCAGTTTTTAAAGGAATAAAAGCAAAAAAAATGTCAATATCAGACAATCTTGTAGGATTCTATTCACAGAGGGTTTTCAAAATCAGATAAAAAATCGGGACTTTCTTTCTGGCACGTTTTTCGCAACTGGAGAACGTTTAATTATAGTGAACGTTTAGGAGGCCCCACTCATGAGAAAAAAGATTTCATTGCTCCTTATTTTGCCGGTACTAATCTTAATCCCCCTCAATGCATATGCTCAGGGTGAGGGAAAGATAGATCCCGGCGATACTGCCTTTGTCCTGCTGTCAGCCGCCCTTGTCATGCTCATGACACCCGGACTGGCGATGTTTTACGGAGGCATGGTCCGAAGAAAAAACGTACTCGGCACGATCATGCACAGTTTTGTCGCGATAGCAATCGTGAGTTTGCAATGGATTCTGATCGGTTACAGCCTTTCATTCGGTCCTGACATAAAGGGAATAATAGGTGGGCTCGATTGGATCGGACTGAAGGGAGTGGGCACATCACCGAACGCCGATTACGCTTCCACAGTCCCCCATATGGCATTTATGATCTACCAGGCTATGTTCGCCGTCATAACCCCTGCCCTTATCAGCGGGGCGATCGCAGAAAGAATGAAATTCTCTGCCTATATCCTTTTTACATTATTATGGACGACGATTGTCTATGATCCGGTTGCGCATTGGGTGTGGGGAGCAGGCGGCTGGATGAAAAGCCTCGGCGTTCTCGATTTCGCAGGTGGGATCGTAGTGCATATTACATCCGGCATATCGGCGCTTGCTGCCGCCCTCTTTGTGGGAAGGAGAAAAAACTATCTCAAGGAGCCGATGCCACCCCACAGCCTCCCTTTGACCGTCCTCGGGGCCGGACTCCTCTGGTTCGGATGGTTCGGCTTCAACGCTGGGAGCGCCCTATCCTCCGGAGGACTGAGCACGATGGCCTTTGTTGCCACCCATACCGCGGCCGTTTCCGCCACGCTCACCTGGGTAGTCATCGAATGGCTTCACCGGGGCAAACCGACAATGTTCGGGGCAGCAACAGGCTCGATAGCTGGGCTTGCCACTATCACTCCGGCTTCTGGTTTTGTCAGCCCTATGTCAGCGCTTCTTATCGGATTGTTTGCGGGTGCTCTCTGCTATACGGCATTAAACGTGAAGGGGAAATTAGGCTATGATGATTCCCTCGATGCCTTCGGAGTCCACGGCATAGGCGGCATCATCGGGACTCTCGGCGCGGGCTTCCTAGCACAAAAGATCATAAACCCTTCAGGAGCCGACGGCCTTATCTTCGGGAACGCACATCAGCTCTTCGTGCAGGTCGTCTCGATCGCCACGGCTGTCCTTTACTCGTTTGTAATCACATTCATCCTGTTAAAGCTGATAGACCTGGCCATAGGTCTGAGGGTTTCTGAAGAAGAAGAGACGCTCGGGCTTGATCTCAGCCAGCATGAAGAAAGTGGGTATACATTCTAAACCCGTTTGGCGGACAGTTCCGATAAAGTGTCAGAAATGATTCGGGTTATCTACGTTAGTGAAGCGGTAGATTTTTATCCGCGCTCCGGCTAAAATACACACGCCTTAGAATCCTTTGCTTTTCAGAACGTGTATTTTGAATAACAACCCTATTCGAGAAACGTACGGCCGTTATGCCCTGGCCCTTCTTCTTGCGGTCAACCTCCTGAACTATATAGACCGGCAGGTGCTTTACGCCGTCTTCCCTCTGATTAAGGCCGATCTCCATCTTTCCGACACCGCTCTCGGCTTCCTTGGTAGCGCTTTCATGCTCTGTTATATGCTCTCGGCACCTCTTCTTGGATGGCTGGGAGATTTGATGAGCCGTATAAAGGTCGCCTCCGGCGGGCTGGTAATCTGGAGCTTTGCTACTGCCCTTTCAGGCTTTGCGGGGGTTTATAAGACGCTCTTTGCGTCCCGTGCGGTCGTCGGAATCGGCGAGGCCAGTTTCAGCACCGTATCGCCAGGTCTCATATCCGATTACTTCCCAAAAGAGCGGCGTGGGCGGGTTCTGTCCTATTTCTATCTCGCCATCCCGGTTGGGAGCGCCCTCGGGTACCTCCTCGGCGGGATTCTCGGCCAGTCCTTCGGCTGGCACTCAGCGTTTCTCATCGTCAGCCTGCCGGGACTCATTCTGTCCGTTCCCTTGTACTTTTTGCGTGAACCCCTGCGCGGAGGTGAGGAGGCGCCGGTTCTCAAATACACAGGACAGACTTGGAGGAGCTACCGCCTCCTGTTCGTAAACCGTTCCTTCGTCACCAATACCTTATCCATGGCTGCTATGACATTTTCTCTCGGGGGACTGGCACAGTGGGTACCTACATTCCTTCACCGTATTCACGGCCTGGATGTGGCCAGGGGAAATACGCTCTTTGGTATTATCACGGTGGTCACAGGTGTCACCGGCACTCTGACAGGCGGCTGGCTCGGAGACCTCCTCCAGAAAAAGAGCTCGAAAGGATATCTGCTCGTCTCCAGTTGGGGTTTTCTCCTCGGGTCGGCTGTCTCGGCTTACGCTATCGCCACGCCTTCGACTACCGGATGTCTGGCAGCGATATTTCTCGCCGAATTTTTTCTGTTTCTGAATACCGGTCCTCTCAACACTGTCATTGTCAATGTCACCAACCCCGCAGTCCGCACGATGGCCTTCGCTGTAAACATCTTCTTCATCCATGCACTGGGAGATGCCATTTCGCCGACCATACTGGGACGGCTCTCAGACCTGTGGGGTTTAAGAAAGGCACTCTTGGTGACGCCTTTTGCGATACTCCTTGCTGCCTTTTTTTCTTTCCTCTGCACGAGGTTCATTGAAGCCGACAGTTCCGAGAAAAGAGCATTTCAATCATAAATGAGAAATAATAGGTTATAATGACAACTACGAATGGGAGACCGGGAACGGTCGATATGAAGTCATAAAGAGATGGAAGAAAAACCGAAAATTCTTGTTGTCGATGACGAAGAAAGTATCAGATTTACTTTCGACGCTTTCCTGTCTGATGAAGGATACGAGGTCTCGACCGCGAAGAATTACGATGAAGCTGTCGCACGGATCGGAGAAGGGGATTTCGATCTGATATTTGCTGACATCATCCTTGGCGGAAAGACCGGACTCGACTTTCTACGGGAAATAAGGAAGAGAAATCTGCTCTGCCCGGTGATTATGATAACAGGAGATCCCACCGCAGAGAACGCATCAGAGGCGTTTCGTCTCGGGGCCTTCGGCCACATCTCCAAGCCGCTGAACCAGGAGAAGCTCCTGCATTTGACCAAGATAGCCCTGAAAGTATAGAGCATGTCGATAGGGCTTCTCTATCTTATGGCTTATGGCCTCCTTATGGCCTCCGTTCGACTAATATCAGCTATTTGTCTATAATAATCCGTGACCATAATAATTCCAGGGTTCATCTCATGAAAAAATTACGCTGGTATCTCTTACTGGGGTTGTCGCTCACCGCGTTATCGCTCGTCTTCTATCTCATTCAAATCGCTCTCTTTCACCGAACCGAGGACACCTTCTTTTATATGCTCCAGGATGTAGCCTTTGTGCCGATACAGGTGCTCCTGGTCACGTTCATCATTGCACGGCTGCTCAGCGAGAGGGAAAAGCGGGCGCTCATGAAAAAACTCAATATGCCGATAGGAGCCTTCTACAGTGAGGTCGGGACGAGTCTGATAAAATACTGTTCAAATTTCAGTTCTGACCTCTCTGAATTAACACCGCATCTTCTCATTACAGCCAAATGGACACAGAAAGATTTTTCAACCGCTGCGAGACTCGTGCCGGCCTCAGATCCAAAGCTTGACTCGAGAAAAGACGATCTGAAGAAATTAAAGGATTTTCTTGAAGGCAAAAGGGATTTTCTTCTGGGTCTTCTCGCAAATCCTAATCTTCTTGAACATGACGCCTTTACGGACCTTCTCTGGGCGGTGTTTCACTTGTCAGAGGAACTGTCGGCAAGGAATACCCTTGAAGGATTGCCGAGGACAGATTACGACCACCTGTCAGGCGACATTAAAAGGGCTTATGCGCTGCTTCTCTCTGAATGGTTGATATATATGAAACACCTGAGAGAGGATTATCCGTATCTTTTTTCATTGGCAGTGCGGATGAATCCTTTGGATGTGAACGCGAGTTCGGTCGTTAAAGAATAATGAAAATAGGGACACATCCGAATTTTTAATGCTCCCTTGACAAGTAGGCGCTCTCAAATATGGGCTCATTCCCCGCTAGTAAAAAATTGGGATATGTCCCTATTGTTCAAGCGCCTCTATAGTCATCTTTTCGGCAGCTTCGAACACCGCCTTCTTCTCCTCTTGAGTCCTTGCCTCTATGTAAAATCTGACTTTCGGCTCTGTGCCGGAAGGCCTTATCATGAGCCATGATCCGTCATCAAAGACAAGTTTTGTGCCGTCGACAGTGATCACATCTCTGACTTCCCTAACGGCCCCTCCTATAGTCAGCACCGTTCCCTTCCTGTACCCTTCCCGGATCGCCGAAAGTTTTTTAATAAGTGGCTCGCCGACGAGCGATCTCCCGACGGATATCCCTGAACGATCAGGATAGTAGTACCCGAATTTATCCATGATCTCTTCGAGGTATTCCGACAGGTTCTTTCCCGTTATCGCCATCATCTCCAGTGCAAGGAGCAAGCCGAAGATAGCGTCTTTTTCAAGAGTGTGGTCATACCCGGAAATGCCGTCAGATTCTTCGAATGCTATTATCGCCCTCTCAGGGGCGCTCTTACCCATGTAAGGCCTGAAGTTCTTAAATCCCACCTTCGTCTCCCTGACAGGCACCCCGAGACTCTCTGCTATCGCATTCACGAAATTACTGGTTCCGGCAGATTTCGCTACAACCCCATTAATACCTTTGTAGACATGGAGAAAGTGAAAAGCCATCGCACCGAAATAGTTCATCGGGATCTGCATCGTTCCGTCCGAAAACCTGATTCGGTCTCCGTCAGGATCCATGATGACGCCAAGTCTGAATCTCGAACGACTTTCCTTCAAAACCTTTTCGACGCCGGCCATGTTCTTTTCAGAAGGCTCTGGAGCTATGCCATCGAAGAGGAAATTGTCTTCCGTCCTGAGATATGTGATCTTCCGACTTTCTCCCAAGATCCTCTGCACGCGGCCCCTTGTAGAGCCGTGAACGTTGTCGACGCAGACAGTACAATCCTCTCCGCCCATAAAATCATGGATCCTGTCAATGTCGAGGGTTTTTCTTTCTCGTACGAAAGAAATATAGAGAGATGTGAGGTCTATCATCTCAATTCTGTCAGGTTTAGTCTGCTGAAGCAGAGGGGCCTCGCCCATCATTCTGTTAGATATCTCTTCTATCTTTGTCGTAATGTCAGAACCCGCCGGCCCCCCGTCGGAAGGATTGAATTTGAAACCGGCATAATTTGCAGGGTTATGAGAAGGGGTAAGGTTTATCGCACATGCCGCACCAAGCATTTCAATCCCCGCCGAGAATTCGGGTGTCGGCGCCTCTCCCGCATACCATGTCCTGATGCCCTCTTTTTGAATCAGACCTAAGACATCCATCGCGAAATCATGTCCGAGAAAACGGTTGTCATGTCCGATGATGACCCCCCGTTTCTTTATCTCCTCAAATCCTGATACACCCATAGCTTCCATGACAGAGCTATCACCGCCTTTGAACATCTCAATGATAGCGGAAGTCACGATACGCACGTTGCTGAACGTGAATTCGCCGCCTATCTCCCCTCTCCATCCGGAAGTGCCAAAGACGATATGCGCAGGGGCCCTGTTTTCTCTCGCAAATTCTTCTATAACAGACAATAATCCTTTGTTCCTGGAGACATCAGACAGAATCTCCTTCCAGCAGGCAGCAGCGTTTTCAAAATGGTGAGCCATTAGTCATTCCGGAATCATTGATTATGTTCCGGTATTTTACCTCAAGCTGTCGGCACCCGCAACGAGCGTGATCTACCAACTCTGTATGACCCCTTCTAAGAACCGGGCAAAGTGTGATAATATAACTGAATTTTTTCTATCGGAGGAAGAAATGTCCAGGACTTATCATATAGCTGTCATCCCTGGCGACGGCACAGGACCTGAAGTTGTCGCAGAAGGTATCAAAGTTTTACAGGCGACATCCGGCAGGTTCGGTTTTAACCTCGACTTTCATTATTTAGATTTCGGCGGAGACCGATATCTCAGGACAGGGGAGGTCTTGCCTTCAAGCGCAGTCGAGGATCTCAGAAAATATGATGCGATATACCTTGGAGCCATAGGCCATGCCGATGTGAAACCCGGTATCCTTGAAAAAGGCATACTCCTCAGGCTGAGGTTTGAACTCGATCAGTATATCAACCTCAGGCCCGTGAAACTCTATCCCGGCGTAGAATGCCCGCTGAAAGACAAGAAACCTGAGGATATCGATTTTGTGGTGGTACGAGAAAATACCGAAGGACTTTATGCCGGAGCCGGTGGTACCCTCAAAAAGGGCACCCCCGACGAAGTGGCGATACAGGAATCGATCAACACAAGAAAAGGCATTGAGCGCTGCGTGCGGTATGCCTTCGAATACTGCACGAAAAGAAACAAGGCGAACAAACTCACGCTCTGCGGAAAGACGAATGTCCTCACCTTCGCCTTCGACCTTTGGGAAAGGACCTTTTATGAAGTCGCAAAGGAATATCCGGAAATCAAAGCAGATTATGCCCATGTCGATGCGATAACGATGTGGTTCGTGAAAAACCCCGAATGGTTCGACGTAATCGTAACTGACAACATGTTCGGCGACATCATCACAGACCTCGGCGCGATGATACAGGGCGGCATGGGGATCGCCGCAGGCGGGAATATAAACCCAAAGGGCGTTTCGATGTTCGAACCGATCGGCGGTTCGGCTCCGAAATATAAAGGCAAGAATATCATCAACCCCCTCGCCGCGATCTGCGCAGGTGGCATGATGCTCGAACATCTCGGTGAAGATACGGCCGGAAAGACTATCGAAAAGGCAGTGATGGAAGTGACGGGAAAGCACATCAGGAGCCTCGCAGCCGGCCAGATGGGAATGAGTACCACAGAGGTCGGAGACCTGGTGGCAAAACTTGCAGTGACGATCTAGCGTCCTGTCCGCAACAGATTTTACGTTAATATTGAAGCCGTCATCCCTGCGAAAGCGCGCACATATGGGACACATCCAATTTTCGTTATCTTTCTCGGTCTACTGCCAAGTATACGCGCCATTTGAACGGGAAAGGCTGCCTTAAAACGATCGCTCCATCTCTTATTACGGAATTCAAAGAAACTCACGCCGGGCGATCAAAGTCGTACATTGCATCGAACAGAAGTTCGTTCATGCCATTCGAAGAGACGACTTCTATAACAAGGAATTGGCCGTTAACAATGATGTTGTCCTGTAAATCAGTCCTCCTCCTCGTGTAAACTTCTCAGGTTTTTGAGTATAATAAAAATCTGAAATTCACCTTAAATGGAGTGAGAAAATGATGCGAGTTGGTTTTGTAGGATGGCGCGGCATGGTGGGCTCAGTTCTCATGGGCCGCATGCGCGAAGAAAATGATTTTGATCTCGTCGAGCCGGTCTTCTTCACGACCTCGAACGCAGGAGGCAAGGCGCCCGAAATAGGCAAGAGCGTTCCTCCGCTCAAAGATGCAAAAAACATCGATGAACTCAAGGTGATGGATGCCATCGTCTCCTGCCAGGGAGGCGAATATACAAAGGAGATCTTCCCGAGGCTCCGCGCCACCGGCTGGAACGGCTATTGGATCGATGCCGCTTCCACGCTCCGCATGGAGAAGGACGCCATCATCATCCTCGATCCTGTCAACATGAAAGTAATCACGGACGGTCTGGCTAAGGGTATCAAGAACTATATCGGTGGCAACTGCACCGTGTCCCTAATGCTGCTCGCTTTAGGAGGACTCTACGCGCGCGGGCTCGTGGAATGGATGTCCGCCATGACTTATCAAGCTGCCTCCGGCGCAGGCGCACAGAACATGCGTGAGCTGCTCAGACAGATGGGCTCCGCCCACGACTCGGTAAAGAACCTTCTGGAGGACCCGTTGGGCGCAATCCTCGATATCGACCGTACTCTGGCCGAGCACGTCCGCTCCGACGCCTATCCGCGAGAATTCTTCGGTGCGCCTCTGGCCTGCTCGCTTATTCCATGGATCGACAGGCAGCTTGAAAACGGCCAGAGCCGCGAGGAGTGGAAGGGCCAGGCCGAAACGAACAAGATCCTTGCCCGGCAAGAAAACCCCATACCCATTGACGGAATCTGTGTGCGCGTCGGCGCGATGCGCTGCCACAGCCAGGCTCTCACCATCAAGCTTACAAAGGACGCACCTCTCGACGAAATCTACGGAATGGTCGCAAGCCACAACCAGTGGGTTAAAGTGGTACCAAATGAGAGGGAGATCACCATGCGCGAACTCACTCCCGCTGCGGTGACCGGAACCCTCACCGTGCCGGTCGGCCGTCTGCGCAAAATGAACATGGGACCGGAGTATCTTGCCGCCTTCACCTGCGGTGACCAGCTCCTGTGGGGGGCAGCCGAGCCGCTGAGGCGGATGCTCCGCATCCTTGTTGAGAAATAAGTAGGAAATCGCAAGAAACATGACACCCCTCCACAAGGGGAGAGGAGCCCATATATCCCATCCCTCGATGGGAGGAGTCAAGGGAGGGTGAATCCTAAAACGAAATGCTGAAGAAGAAAGATAAGTACGCAGTCGCCGTAGTCGGCGCGACAGGCGCAGTCGGCAATGAAATGATCCTCACCCTGGAGCAGAGGGACTTCCCTGTCGAGCTGCTCAGACTCTTCGCATCCGAAAGGTCAGAGGGGAATACGCTGCCCTTCAGGGATTCCGAAGTTTCGGTCAGAACACTGAACGAAAAGAGCTTCAGGGGCATTGATATCGCTCTCTTTTCAGCGGGCGCGGAGTGCTCCAGGACATGGGCTCCGGTGGCCGCAAAGTCCGGTTGCATTGTGATAGACAACTCCAGCCAGTGGAGGATGGATTCTGAAGTTCCTCTGGTAGTCCCGGAGGTAAACCCTGAGGATCTTACATGGCATAAGGGCATCATCGCAAACCCGAACTGCTCCACTATACAGATGGCTATTGTCCTGAAACCGATCCACGACGCCGCAAAGATCAAGCGGGTCGTCGTGACGACGTTCCAGTCGGTCTCGGGTACCGGGAAAGACGCTATGGATGAGCTCCTGCACCAGACGACCGATATTCTTAATTTCAGGCCGATACGGAAAAATGTATACCCCCACCAGATCGCTTTCAATTGTCTTCCGCATATAGACAAATTTCTCGAAAACGGTTATACGAAGGAAGAGATGAAACTGGCAACCGAGACGAAGAAGATCATGGGCGACAATTCGATCAGGGTCACCGCTACGGCGGTGCGCGTCCCTGTCTTCAGATGTCATTCCGAGAGCCTGAACATAGAGACCGAAAAAAAGATCACCCCCAACGAAGTAAGGGCGCTGCTTTCGACCGCACCGGGAGTAGTCGTCTATGATGCCCCGGAACAGAATATCTATCCACTCGCCATTGATGTAGCCGATAAGGATGAGACTTATGTCGGAAGGATACGTGAGGACGAATCGATTGAAAAGGGCATCAACATGTGGATAGTTGCGGACAACCTGAGAAAGGGCGCGGCCCTGAATGCGGTACAGATCGCGGAAAAGCTTATTGAGATGGCGTGAGAGACGGATGTGTTATGCTCGAGAATGGACAAATCCCGCTCAGTCCCCCTTTACTCAAGGGGGGATTAGAATTACTCAGGAGATCACAAGTAATTGGACATGATTGATTCTTTTGTCGTCCAGGCTCGTCCGGGAATCGTTCTTTCAGCCCCGGCTGATTCGCAGAGGCGAAAAAGAAGGATTCTCGGCCGGTCCGCACTCAGGCGGATTCGCCAAGGAGAACGAGTCGCAGAGGATTCCCGACAGGCGGGAATCACTGGAATGACGCTTTGCTTGTCAACCTATAGTGATGCAGGAAAAAGTCGACATCATCGTTAAGGCAGACTATGTCCTGAAAATGGATGCTGATCTTACCGTGATAAGTGATGGCGCTGTTGCGATAAGGAACGGCAAGATAATCTCTACCGGCTCCGATGGAGAAGTTTCAAGTAGGTACTCCGCCGATAAGATCCTTGGTGGTAAAGGTTACGTTGCTTTCCCAGGTCTTGTGAATACACACACGCATGCTGCGATGGTTTATTTCCGGGGTCTCGGAGACGACCTTCCGCTCAAAATATGGCTTGAAGAACATATATGGCCCGCAGAAAACAGGTGGCTCAGCTATGAATTCGTTGCCGAGGCTGCGGAACTTGCCTGTCTCGAAATGCTGAAGGCGGGCATAACGACTTATAACGACATGTATTTTTACGGGGATGCGGTAGCCCAGTCCACCCGAAAGCTCGGCATGAGAGCGGTCATAGGGGCGGGCATCCTCGACTTCCCGAGTAAGACCGCGAAAACGAGCGAAGAGTATTTCGCAAACGCCGAAAATTTTATCAGCGACTGGAGGGGTGACGATCTGATCGTTCCGGGAATAGCGCCGCATTCGCCTTATGCCTGTTCGGCTGAAAATATCGCAAAGGCCAGGAAAATAGCGGATCGCTACGGTGCGCCTCTCCATATCCATCTTTCAGAGACCGAATGGGAAGTATCGGAGACGAAAAAAAGGTATGGAAAAACTCCTGTCGAACTCCTTTACGGTATCGGCTTCCTCGATGAGAGGGTGACCGCAGCACACTGTGTCTGGCTCACAGAAAGAGAAATAGCTATACTCTCAGAAAAACGGGTGGGAGTTGCCCACTGCATCGAGAGCAACATGAAGCTTGCATCAGGGATAGCCCCTGTTGTCAAAATGCTTGACGCCGGAATCAAGGTTACCTTCGGTACCGACGGGGCCGCAAGCAACAACAACCTCGATATCCTGTCCGAGATGTCAACAGCGGCAAAGGTCCATAAGGCGGTTTCCGGGGATCCGACTGCCATCAATTCAAGGCAGGCGATGCTCATGGCGACGAGGTGGGGGGCTGAAGCCCTCGGGCTTGGAACCATTACAGGCAGCATCGAAGAAGGAAAGGCTGCTGACATAGTCACTGCAAACCTGAAAAAACCTCATCTGACTCCGCTGTATGATATTTTTTCCCATATCGTCTACTCCCTGAACTCCTCGGATATCGAGACGGTCATCGTGAACGGCGACGTCCTCTTAAACGGAGGAAGGGCCACCGCTTTCGACGAATCGGAGATCCTCGCCAATGCGGTCAAATGGGGAATAAAGATAAAGCACGGAGATTCTTAAAAGATCAGCATTCTCGACTTTGTGATTCGTGATGAGCGTCAATAAAGACGAGGTGGGAAAGTGATGTACTGAACTCTGTGAAAAAATGACTTTGCTAAATGTCTCTTCGTCCTTCGAGGGCCTTGCCGAGCGTCACCTCATCGGCAAACTCTATATCACTCCCCATGGGGAGGCCATAGGCGATACGGGTTACTCTCACCCCCAGCGGACTCAGCGCTTCCCTGATATACTGGGCCGTTATCTCTCCCTTTGTGTTCGGGTTTGTGGCGATGATCACTTCCCTGAAAGATTCCTTTCCGACTCTCTCGATAAGTTCCCTTATCCTCAGCCTGTCAGGCGTTATCCCGTCAATGGGCGAAAGCGCCCCGAGCAACACGTGATAAAGGCAGTGAAAACTTTTCACCCGCTCGATAACGAGTATGTTGCTCGGTTCTTCAACTACGCACACCCGGCTTCTGTCGCGCGAATAGTCGGTGCATATTTCGCATACTTCACTGTCCGTAATGTTGAAGCACCGGCTGCAGAACCTTGCCTTTTCCTTTACGTTCTCTATAGCGGTGGCTATCGACAGGGCTTCCGCCTGGGGCATCGAAAGAATAAAAAAAGCGAGCCTCTGTGCGGTCTTTCTCCCGATACCCGGGAGCCGCGTCAGTTCGTTTATCAGGTTTTCGATAATTCCATGCATTCCGCTGAAGCCCTCTTTATTATCGTCCGAACATATCACCCAGCCCGCCGAGTCCCGGGAGTTGCAGCCCGCCGGTCAGTTTTGCCATATCTTCGTTGACCAACTCTTGAGCCCTTCTGAGGGCCTCATTTCCAGCCGCAAGGATGAGATCCTGGAGCATCTCCACATCATCGGGATTCACGACATCTTTTTCTATCTTTATGGATATCAGTTCACCCGCGCCGCTGGCGACTACCGTTACCATACCGCCGCCGGCCGTTGCCTCGGCAGTCTTCTTCTTGGCCTCCTCCTGGGTCTTCTGCATCTCTTCCTGCAGTTTCTGGGCCTGCCGCATCAAATCTCCGAGCATCTTCTTAGACATGATCTCCTCCATTTTTCTTGTTTTCCGGATTGTCCATAGGGGTTACCTCCACGATTCTTCCGTCAAAAAGTTCCAGCGCCTCTTTGATTATAGGCTTATCCATGATCTTTTCTTTGAGGTTTTTTTTGCGCGTGATCTTTTTAGCCGAGGTAACAAGCGTTATCCTGACGGCTCTCCCCGCCTCTTCCGTTACTATCTTCTCTATCGTTTTCAGGTTACTTTTTATAGAATCCTCAAACAATACCGCATGCCCACCGTTCAATGTCAGGAAAAGCTCATCCCCTTTCAATTCCACCTGAGTGTGTAAAAGCTGTGATGAAAGCGGCGGCTTTATTCTGGCAACGGTCTTCTCCCATACATGCGATACATCTCCAGCCGGGGCCTGCTCCTGTATAAGATTATCAAGGGACAAACCCGCAGTCCGGGTACTTTTACTTTCTCCGTCCATTTCTTCGGAGACATCTTCAGGCTGCTTCTCTGCCTTTTCCGTGATGTTGACAGGTAACGGAGCGCGATCTTCTCTCTCCTTTGCAGGGACAGGTGCATCTATCGGCTGTTCCGGATGGGACTGTTGTCTGCCCTGCCTCGTAATATTTTCGATTACCTTTTTAAGGGGTTTCATGGTGCTCAAAAAACTCGCCCTGATAAGAGCCATCTCGAGCGCCAGTCTGGGAGAAGCGGAGTTTCGGACATCCGCTTCGGCCTTCATGATCTCCGAAAGCATCAATGTGAGCTGGTCTTCGGATGACGTCGCAATAATATCCTTTGAAGCAGCTGTCTCTTCGGGACTCAAATCAAGAATATCTTCCGGCCTCCGCACGACACTCGCGACGAGAAGGTCCCTGAAGAACTGTACAGGCTCTTTCGTGAAAGACCTGATATCGGTGCCCTGTTCCACGAGAAGGTTAATGGTCTCAATGATCTCTATCCTGTTGCCGGCAATTAACGCCTTCGAGACTTTCGACAGCAGACCGAAGTCCGCAATGCCGAGAAGGCTTTTCACATCCTCATCGGATATCTCCATTGAGAACGAGGAGAGCTGATCGAGTATTGTAAGCGAATCGCGCATGCTCCCCTCAGCAGCCCTCGCGACAAGACTGAGCGCGGGGGAAGAGATATGTATGCCTTCTGATTCAGAAATATGTTTGAGCCTGGTCCTTATCACTCTGCTCGATATCCTCCTGAACGGCATATGCTGGCAGCGTGAGAGCACGGTGGCGGGTATCTTCTTCATCTCGGTCGTGGCAAGGACGAAGATGACGTGGGGGGGTGGCTCTTCGAGGGTTTTGAGGAGCGCGTTAAAAGCCGACGCTGAGAGCATATGAACCTCGTCTATGATATAAACCTTGTACCGTCCGCCTGAAGGAGCGTACTTGACCCTTTCCCTGAGATCCCTTATATCATCAACGCTGTTATTAGACGCCCCGTCGATCTCTATGACGTCAACGGATGAACCGTCGGCGATCGCGGTGCATGACACGCACACGCCGCAGGGAACCGGAGTGGGACCTTCCTTGCAGTTTAAAGCCTTTGCGAGTATGCGGGCGGTGGACGTCTTTCCCACACCCCTCGGGCCGGAAAAAAGATAGGCGTGCGCAATCTTTCCCTGCGACACGGCATTCTTGAGGATGCGCATGATAGGCTCTTGGCCTACCAGGTCGTCAAACCGGCTTGGCCTCCATTTTCTTGCCAATACGAGATAGCTCATAAATAACGTTTCACGTTTTGAGTGTTCGGAACCGAAGAATTTCTCAGGACCCGGACTACATATAACCTGCATCCCCGGGTCTCCGATCTTTGAGTCTTTCTGCAGACCGGGATCGACTGGCTGCGGCACACAGGAATAATGCTTATCGCTGCTTCCTTCCGGATCTGACGAGGTTCACATCTACCCGCTGCGCAGGGCCGATCCCGGCCTGCAGAAAGACAGTGAATAATGTCCGGTGCATCGCATATCGTTTATAAGAAGCACTACTCACATATCGAACCAATGCGGTATTTTAGCATATCTATCGGTCATTTTGGGACTATCGCAGCGAGTGTCCCAGGGTAACGTCACCAATCTGTCATCCCCGCAAGCGAAGCGCGTCGGGAATCCTTCTGAAGACAGAAAAAAAATTCTAGCCCCATCCGCACTCAGGCGGATTCGCCGAGGAGAACGAGTCGCCGAGGAGACCGGACAAGTTTACCCGCCTCTGGCGGCGCCACAGGCGACCAGGGCCGGAATGACAAACAAAGAGTGTAAACACGAAGAAACGACTTCTCTATCAATGAACCGGGTTTAACAATGACGTTGCTCTGGCGAATGTTTGATACCGAACATGTTGACAACAAAACAGGATAGTGATAGTTTTAGAAAAAGGAGTCAACACAAAAAGGGGGTAGAAATGAAAGTCGACCGTTTTACAAAAATCGTTTTATCTCTCATCGCCGTTCTTCTTTTTCTCAATCTGATAAGCGGCGTGTTTGTTTCAAAGCCGGTGCTCGCACAGCAAGAAAAAGCAGCCATCGGAAGGTACCAGATATCTTCGTGGGCGGCTTCAGTCGGGACATACGGACACCACAGCGGATATTTCATTGTTGATACGACCACGGGGAAGGTGGTGGACAGCCATGAGGAAGCTCACGACATAACGAGAGGTTTACAAAAAGGAGGAACGCCGCTGCCCTAATGCACGGCTGAGGTTTATTGCATATATTTCATCAGTCTCTGCAGCACCTCGATGTGGAGCCTCTCTGTCGGCACTATTCTGAATTCGACCCAATAAGGCTCTCTCCCGGCTGAGTTTACCGACACGGTAGTAGCAGCAAAATACATCCCGAAGTTCTTTTCGAGTTGAGGCTCTGCTGAGTAAAGAGAGTTCAATATCAGTAAGGATCTTTCCTGCATCGGGGTACGCATTTCTTTATTCAAGGCGGTGTCTGGACTAAGCGGCTGTCTTGTAGAAACCAGGATAAGACTGATGTTGTTCCTAATATCGGGGTCGCTGAGGGCCGCGAGAAAAACATGGCTTAACTTCTTCAGAATTTCGGTCCCGGCATCCTTCTCGCTTCGGGCCCCGTCAGGGAGCAGAGACTGTTCCACATAAATGGAGCCTGTCTTAAATCTGATGCCGTCGATTTTCATTGTCCCGAATTCCTGCGAAAGGAGATTATTCATACTCTGAGTAAATCTCAGCCGCGGCTCTGAAATAGCAAGGGCCGGCTCCAGAAACCTCTGGATCTTGACCGCCCGGTAATAGAGAACCGCCGACAGGAGCAGTAGGCCGATCAGCGTCAGACTCAATATCGGACCTGGAGGTAAGATAAATTTTTTGATCGTCTCCGTCTTCATGAATGCAAAGCCTCATCCAGCAATTTCAGGTTCTTGATGGCTGCATCGAAGTCTTTTTCCGAAACGGCGGTAGGTTGATGGATCGCTTTATTCCTGAGCCTCAGCATCTGCTGGAACAGTCCCTTCCTGTACAGACTGAAACGGCGGGTCTGCTCCAGGGATTTCAGGCAGTCGGAAAGGGATGGGCATGAGTATCCGATCAGTGAGTTCGTGAACTCCTTCAACTGGTTTTCGATAAAATGCCCGAGAAGGAGGGAGGCGACAACCTTCTCCCCTTGTCTGTAATACTCAAGCGCGTGTTCGGCAGACAGGTCGCCTTTAAACATCTGGATGTTTTCATCGGATTCAGGCTCACCAGGAACTATGTGCTGTATCTTTTGGTATACCTCGAGACATTTGTCTATCATGTTTTTTTCGAGATAGGACTCGGCAATGAGAAACAACTCGCGCACCTTGTCGGCGCCCTCTTTCTGATTGATCGCAAAAGAATACGCGCGTCGGAGGGCCTCTGTCTTGTCGTCCTTTTTATCGAGCACATCGAAATGTCTCGCCCACCTCTTCCCTTTCAGGACGTTGTCTTTTGTAAAACGGAATAACTGCTCTGAAACCTCGCCCTTGTTGAGCTTGCCACTTATGACGATGATGCTGAGGGTCGGATAATTTTCAAAAATTTCGGGCAGTGCATCGATGCCCTCGTTCATGCGATCAAACTCTATGTCGAGTGTCATCAGGTCGAAGATCCGGGTCGTCAGGAGCTGCTTCGCCTGTCTCACGCTGACGGCATCATGAAATCTCAAGTCGGGTTCCTCGCCGAGCGCCCGCTGGATTTCGAGCTTCAGAAGCTCCCTGTCCTCGTAGTCGTCGTCTGCGATCAAGACCCTAAACATCGAGCGACTCTTCAACAAAGGGCATGTTAATGATTATCTCTGTGCCCACTCCCAAAGCGGTGAACTCTTTACCGACCCTTATCTTCCCTGCATGGAGGCCTATCACGTACTTCACAAAATATAAACCTTGTCCCCATCCTTCCTGCGTACCCTTGCCCTTGTAAAAACACCTGTCAGCTTCCTGTTC
>Ga0187776_10000499_pt1 | contig 18805 bp, 9 predicted proteins | sample 0216_BV02_MP12_2_FD_132426 | JGI IMG/M metagenome (GOLD analysis project Ga0187776, IMG submission 132426) | Tropical peat soil microbial communities from peatlands in Department of Meta, Colombia - 0216_BV02_MP12_20_MG | ecosystem: Environmental > Terrestrial > Soil > Wetlands > Peat | place...
ATGCAGGCAGCGAGCCGAATGCTTGGTGCAGATAGACATATTCACCGCCCGCCCGCGGCCGCAGCGCTGCTAACTCCGAGTACGCGCTGGCGCCCACCAAGGCGAGCCCACCGCCCAGCAGCCATAGCCCCAACATCAGCAGGGGATGGGGCACAAGCTGGGCAACAAGCCCCGGCGTGGTGAAGATCCCTATGCCGATAACATTGGAAATGACCAGAGCTGCCGCGTCGAACGGCCCGAGCATTCGCGGCAATTGATTGCCATTTCTCAAGCTTGACGATAGGGTACTTCCGCCGTCACCCTTCCCACGGTGCCGGACTCGGAACATCCGGAGATTTCTCCCGCCGTGGTTCCCTTGCCGGGGTTGTCTTCAATGAGCTTATGAGGTCGGGCGCGTTCGTATATCATACACTTCGACGCATGGCTTTTTTCTTTCGTCGAAGCCTTCAGATTTTTTCTCTCGCAGTAATTGGACTCTTCTCTTACGGGCAGACCTCAGCTCCCCGAGTGGAGTATCTACCTTTCTCAGAAGCTCAGCCGGTTCTTCAAGCCTTGGACGAGATTGTTCCCCCCGACCTTAAGGGTCAGAGTGCAACCCAGCTGGAAGCCATGTGGCCGGAATGGGTGAGGGAGCGGGACGCGGAGACGCGCGCCCGGCTTTCCCAGGGAGAAGAAGATTCGCTGGTGAACCTGCTTCTCTTTGGAACCTCCTTTACCCGCCAGCCGCGACTGACGGCGGAGGCGTTGGGTACGTCGAGCGATGGGCCTGCGGAGAAAAGAACGCTTGTGCAACGTCGCGTGGAGGATCTGGTCCGGGGCCTTGCCTCGCCCCAGGCAAACGAGCGGCTCCAGTTCATGCGGCATTTTCTGGAAGGCAAGGGATACCGCTTCGAAAGCGACGCCGATCGCAGTCGCGTGGCCGGCTATCTTGTCGCGAATCTCAGGCGCATGCTGCAGGACGCTGACGCCTACAGGCGGAGCTTGGAAACGGCACGCAGCCTTCACGATCCGAGCGAGGAGTTTGCTCGCCGTTCGACCCTCTTCGAGAAACGCGGCATCTCGCTGGACACCTCATTGATGCCCAACTTCGCTCTGGAGGAGGCGCTCAAGCAGCTGCAAGCGCGCGGGCTTCTGGCGCGTGGCAGTATCCGCCGTGTCGGCATAATCGGCCCAGGGCTGGACTTTATCGACAAGTCGTCCGGGTATGACTTCTACCCTCAACAGACGATCCAGCCCTTTGCCCTGATCGACACGCTGTTGAGGCTGGGCCTGGCTCGCAGTGAAACTCTCGAAGTGATCACATTCGATATCAGCATTCCAGTAAACCAGCACCTGACCGCGGCCATCGCGCGCGCGCGCCGCGGTCAGCCTTACGTCGTGCAGCTTCCGCGTGACGCGCAAAGGCAGTGGAGGGCAGAGGCCACTCGTTACTGGCAGCATTTCGGAACCATGATCGGTACTCCCGCTCGGCCACTGCAGCCACCCGCAGCAGCTGGCAAAGTGCAAGTCCGCGCCGTCAGTATCCGCCCTGCAGTCGTGCGCAAGATTGTCCCCGTAGATCTGAACGTGGTCTGGCAGCAGCTGGCGTTGCCACCGGCCAAGCGTTTCGACTTGCTTGTGGGAACCAACATTTTTGTGTATTACGGAGTGTTCGAGCAGAGCCTAGCAGGGGTGAACATGGCAAGCATGTTGCGACCCGGCGGGTTCCTGCTCTCCAACAATGAACTACTGGAGTTGCCGGGCGGTCCCGTCCGGTCAGTCGACTACACGACCACGGTGTACTCCGACCTCCAGGACGACGGCGATCATATTGTCTGGTACCAGCGCGCCCCTCAGTAGCCATCAGTCACCTGAGCGGGCTTGGATGCCTCAGAAATACCAAATTTAGTAGGCCCTCCTGTGCCATGCTTCCATGTTCTGTAGACGGCTCTCCGGAGAACGACCGACGTTTGCAGGTAACGCTTTTAGAATCTTTAGATTTGGCGCGGCTGTTGTTTGGTTTGCGAGTTGCTTCACTCATGTAGATGTACTGTTCCCATGATTCTCACATTTAAGGTCGTTTTAGTCCGCGACCAGGGAAGCAAACACCTTTGAAACAAGAGACTTACACTGGAGTACAGAAGTGAGGAGACGCAATATGCGAAAGTTGACTCTGTTCGTCTTCGCAGTGCTGCTCGCTGGCTTAGTGGGCAGCCTATTCGCGCAGACACAATTCGGGACGGTCAGCGGCGACGTCGTGGATGAGAAGGGCGCCCGCATCCCCGACGTGAAGGTCACCCTGGCCAATGTTGCTACTGGAATCAAGGCGGAAACGGTCTCCAATAAGGAGGGCCTGTTTACCATCGGCAACGTCGCCGCAGGGAACTACAACATTACTCTCTCGAAAGAAGGCTTCAAGACCTTGACGCAGCCGGTGCACGTGGCGGTGGCTCAGACTTGGTCTGCGGACTTCACCATGAGGGTGGGGGCGATTTCCGAAACCATAACAGTCACGGCTGAGGCGGCGGCGGTCAACACCACAAGCGCCGAACTCACCCGTGAAGTCAGTAACAAAGAGATCATGAGCCTACCGCTGCTCAATATGGATCCTTATTCACTGATGGCGCTGGCGCCAGGCAGCTCCGACGCCGCTCGCGCGACGGGCGACACTCGTGGAGAGGGTCTGGCCGTAGGCGGCCTACGCACCTCCGACGTGAACTTCATGCTGGATGGCGGCGAAAATAACGATACCTTCGTCGCCGGCGTGGGGCAAGTCGTTCCGCTGGACTCCGTGCAGGAATTCCGCGTTCAGAGTCATCAAAACACGGCGGAGTTCGGGCGCAACCCGGTCGTGACCAACGTGATCACGAAGTCGGGCAGCAACAGATTCCACGGCAGCGCCTACGAGTATTACCGCGGCGCTTCCCTGGTGACTAACACCTACCAGGACAACGCGACTGACACCCCCAAGAGCAATTTCGTTCGCAACCAGTTCGGCGGCAGCATTGGCGGACCGATCATCAAGGACAAGACCTTCTTCTTCGGTTCCATCGAAGCAACGCGGGTGAGGAGCTCAACCAACAATTTTTACTATCTTCCCACCACGAATTGGATGAATAACGCTTCTGCCAGCGCTCAGGGCTTCGTCAACGCCTTCGGCGGTCCCCCGGCTTCCAATTGTGCCAGGGGCGCAATCACCGCCCAGCAGATCGTAGAGGACTTCGAAGGTGGAGGTGCAGGCAGTTACGCCGGCTCTCCATTGAGGAACGCCAATACTGCGGCGGTGATTCCCGCCGGTACGCAGTTGTTCTGTCTGGGTACTTACCGTGCGCCTGCGGATGCGGGCGGCGGCGCACCACAGAACACCTGGCTTTGGACGGGGCGAGTTGACCACCACTTCAGCGACCGCACCGCCCTGCTGGCGCGCTATGCCTTTGACAAAACGGATTTTTTTCCTGGCACCATCAGTTTTAGCCCTTACCCCGGGTTCAACACAGGGCAGGCGACCCTCAATCAAAACATAAATGCTACCCTGACCCACACCTTCTCACCACGGTTGGTCAGCGAAACCCGCGCAATATACAACCGCATCCACAACGACCAGCCACTGGGCGCAGCGCCGGGCACCACTCCCTGCTGGCAGTACGCCAATTTCAATGCTGGTGCCTTCCCCATCACCTTTCCGGGTTATGTCGCTTCGGACTGTTCGTTCGCAGGCATCCCGTTCGGCGGACCGCAGAACATTTACCAGTTTGCTTCGGGATGGACGCTGTCTAAGGGCAAGCATACCTGGAAGTGGGGTGGCTCGTACCTGCACTTGCGTGACAACCGCACCTTCGGCGCCTATGAGAACGGCTGGCTCCAGTCTGCGACCATGCAGGACATGCTCGCCGGTAACGTCAACTTTGCCGACATCGCCATTAACCCCAAAGGTCATGTGCCGGGCGACACTTACAACACTGCCGTGGATGGGGCCATTACGGCGCCGCTCTTCGGCCGTCACTTTCATTACAACGAGTTCGCTTTCTACGGTGAAGACACCTTCAGGGTGACCTCCCGGCTCACTCTGACGCTGGGTCTGCGCTGGGAGTATTTCGGCGTGCTGCACAGCCCGCAACCCGAACAGTTCCTGGACGCCAACCTGTTCCTGGGCGCGGTCGGCGACTTCGCCGCCAACAGCACCTTCTTTAAACAGATCGAGAACGCTCGCTTTGAACGCACCAACCACTTTTACAAATCCGATTACGGCGATTACGCACCGCGGATTGGCTTTGCCTGGGACGTGTTTGGTAACGGCCGCACGGCGTTGCGTGGCGGTTATGGGCTTTACTACTCCCGTAACTTCGGCAACGCGGTGTTCAATGCCATTCAGAACCCTCCCAACTATATGACCGTGGCTCTGCAAACCAATCCGGGAGACTCCACGTATCAGATCAACCCCAACCAGTTTGTGACCCTGGCGCCCGGAGGGGTGATTTCGCCCATGACTAGCTCCGCGCGCGCCCTTTCCCAGAACATGAAGACCGCTTACACCGAGCAATGGAACCTCAGCGCGGAGCACGATATTGGGGGCAAGGGGATGGTCGCTTCTTTAACCTATCTCGGCACCAACGGAATTCACCTGTACTCGCTGTCAGACCTGAGCTTCCGCGGGAGCTGCTTACTGGATCCAACCTTGGCGACGTGCAGCACAGGCAATACCGGGAGCCGGTTGAACCAGACCGGTTTGCGGGGAATGAACATCCGCGGCAACCTCGGCGCTTCGCGATATAACGGGCTGGAGGCTGGTTTCCGTACCCGCACGATCGGGACCACGGGTTTGTCCTTTAACGCCAATTACACCTGGGCCCACAGCTTCGACAATGAGAGTTCATTCTTTGCGGACTCCTCTTTTGAAGCCGTCGCGGGCTTCGGTTTCCGCAACCCGTTCCAAGCGGGGCTGGACATGGCCCCTTCCGCCAACGACATCCGCAACCGCTTTACCACCGCGGTGGTTTGGGACCTACCGTGGGGTAGGCATGCGACGGGTGCCGCTGGGAAGGTGTTCGGCGGCTGGAGTTTCAGCGGCACGATCATTGCCCAGTCGGGCGGCGCCTTCAGCGAGTATGAGCCGTTTGGGGCCGGGATCGACGGATGCACCCTCGCGGCTACCAACTTCTGCTATCCCGTTCAGGTTGGACCCACTCCGGGCATGGCGGCGACTCCCACCGGCGACCCAAACAGCTTCGCGCTGTATACCCTGGGTGCCAACACCTCGTACATGACCATGGACGATTACTGCACCGCCCATGGGAACACGGTGGGGGGTGTGACCTATGGCTCGTCGACAATGTGCACGCAGGCCATCCAGGCTTTGAACCCACAGCTGGAAACTAGGCCACACACGTTGCGCACGCCTGGGTTTTATGACACCACCTTCGCGATCCTCAAGGATTTCGCGTTGCCGCGCGAAGGCACGAAGCTCCAGTTCCGTGCGGAGTTCTTCAACCTTCTCAATCACTCGAATCTGTACGCTCAGCCGGGCACCGGCAATTATTCCGGCCCCGGCTCAACACCTGTGATTGCTAAGAAGGGGCTTCCTCCGGCGCTGGCACTCTCCAACTTCTTCATTGAACCGGAGCGCAGGAACATCCAGCTTGCGCTGCGATTCATGTTCTAGTCGTGTGAACCTTGGGGACGGACGCAAGTCCGTCCCCATTTTTTATTTTCCGTCACCTGTGGTAGGCTCTCGCTTGCTGTAGGCGCTGTGATGAAGGGCCCTCTCCGTTACAAACGCTGTCCGCTTCTGCCTTTCCTGTTGGTTGTGGTTTCCTGCCTCTTGTTGTTGCCGGCATTCGCTCAAAGTCAGGTAGGCGGATTGCGAGTGCGGGTCACGAATGCCGCCGACGAGCAGCCCATTTTTCAGGCGGAGGTTCGCCTTTTTTCTCAAGGACATGGCAACGACACATTTCGTGGCCTCACCGACGGTACTGGTACCGTCATTATCGGTGGCGTGGTCCGGGGAAATTATGACCTGGTGGTGAGCGCCCCGGGGTACTATGAGGCCCGGGAAGCTGTGGACGTCCCACCGGTTACGCTGACTTCGGTGGACATCCGCTTGAAGCCAAAAGCGGAGAAGAAGGCTGAAGCCGGCGGCCCCGAAAACGCGGTTTCCGCGATTATGCTGGGGGTTCCGAATAACGCCCGAAAGGACTATGACAAGGGCGTCAAGGAGCTGAAACAAGATCCCGCGTCAGCCGCCGCATCGTTCCAGCGGGCGATTCAAAAGTACCCGAAGTACGCGCAGGCGTACGCGATGCTAGGATTGAGTTACGAGCGCCAAAAGCATGATGACGACGCGATCAAAGCATATCAACACGCCATCGAGCTGGATCCTTCTTATGGCGCTCCCCATGTTCTGATGGGCGAGCTTTATGTCAGGGAAAAGAGGTACTCGGATGCGGAAGCTGAGCTGTTGAAGGCAATCAGTCTTGATCCGGCGGCCTGGGACGCGCCCTTCGAACTCGCGCGTTGCTATTACCACTTGGGAAAAATCGATAAGGCACTGGAATACGCCAAGAGGGCCCGGGATGTGCCAAACGCGCCCTCCTCCACTCGCCTGCTGCTGGTGGACCTGTACATGAAGAATAATGACCGCCAAGCCGCCCTGAAGGAGCTGCAAGAGTTTGCCAAGGCCGATCCTCAGAGTCCCTACATGCCGCGAGTGCGGCAACTGATCAGCGACCTCCACAAATGACAAGTGCTTTCCGGCTAGAGGACTTTCAGCAGCTCCGTTCAGGTGTTTGGGCACCTCTCAAACCTTGCTTTGCTGCATCTCGGGACATAAAATCAAGCACTGTCCCAGTCTCCCCCCGAGGAGCCATGTACTCATGCTGGTTCGAAGAGTTCTAGGCATTGCGCTGACTGCCATTCTGACCGTGGGGGTGCTGGCCGCCCAGGATGCCAAATCACAGGCTTCCGACCCCAAGCCCCAAGCCAAAGACACGCCCGCCGAACCCCAGCAGCCGGACCCGCTCAAGCGCCCGCTGCCGGAAAAACAAAGAAAAGAACAGGCCAAGGCGCTGAAGCAGGAACTCAGCAAGACTTACAAGAAGTGGCTGGACGAGGACGTTCGCTGGATCATCACCGACGAAGAGCGCACTGCCTTCAAGCAGTTGTCGAACGACGAAGAGCGTGATCAGTTCATCGAGCAGTTCTGGCTGCGCCGCGATCCCACACCCGACACAGTGGAGAACGAATACAAAGAAGAGCACTATCGACGCATCGCCTATGCCAATGAGCACTTTGCCGCCGGGGTCGCCGGCTGGCGCACCGACCGGGGCCGCATGTACATCATGTACGGGCCGGCGGACAGTGTCGAGTCTCATCCCAGCGGCGGCTCTTACCAGCGTCCGGTCGAGGAGGGGGGCGGCTCCACCTCCACCTATCCCTTTGAGATTTGGAATTACCGTTACCTCGAGGGGATTGGCCAGAACATCAATATCGAATTCGTTGACCCTTGCATGTGCGGCGAGTACCACATGACTATGGACCGCTCGGAGAAGGATGCGTTGCTTCACGTTCCGGGTGCCGGGTTGACTACGTTTGAGGAGATGGGCCAGTCTTATAAGGCAGATCGCTTCCGCAATCTCGAACCATTGGGCATGGGCCCCTTCACGCAGAACGACCAGAACAAGCAATTCGACCGTCTGCAACAATTTGCCGCTCTCAACAAGCCGCCTGCCATCAAGTTCAAAGACCTGGAAGAGGTGGTTTCGCACAAGCTAAGCTACAACCTGTTGCCCTTTGACGTGATCACGGATTTTGTGAAGGTCACGTCGGATACGGCTTTGGTTCCGATCACGATCCAGGTCAAGAACAAAGACATCACCTTCGTCGCCAAAGACGGCGTGCAGACGGGTGTGGTCAACATCTTCGGGCGGCTCACTACGCTGACCGGCCGCATCGCCCAGACTTTCGAAGACACGGTGACGGTGCAGACGCCCACGGATCTACTTCCTAAGGAACTGGAGAAGCCGTCGGTGTACTGGAAGGCGCTGCCGCTGCGTGCCGGGCGCTACCGGCTGGATGTGGTTCTCAAGGACGTCAACGGTGACCGCGTCGGCAGCTGGAGCCGCGGCATCATGGTGCCGGAGTTCGGTGACGAGCGGCTCGCGGTCTCCTCCCTGATCCTCGCCGACGACATGGAGAAGGTGGCCACGAGAAACGTTGGTACTGGAAACTTTGTCATCGGCGACACCCGGGTGCGCCCGCGCGTACCTGATGCCGGCAAGCCGGCCAGCTTCAAACGCAATCAGCGCGTCAACTTGTGGATGCAGGTATACAACCTGGCTTTCGACGAGCAGACGCACAAGCCCTCGGCGACGGTCGAGTACGAGATCACCAATCTTGCCAGCCACAAATCCATTGTGCATGCGGTGGAGTCAACACAGCAGATGGGGAATGTGGGTGACCAGTTTACCTTGCTCAAGAGCTTGCCGCTGGCCGCGGTCGAACCCGGCCTGTATCAGGTGACCATCAAGGTGGACGACAAGGTCTCCAAGCAGAGCATCGCGCCTACAGCCACGTTCATGGTTCAGTAGCTGCGGCTCCGCTTTCTCAGCAGCGCGGTGTTACGACGTTCTTGCACTGCCAGCTTTGGTGCATACTGGCGGGCAGTGATCCCATTCAAATTTCCCGCGTCGTTTCCCGTCCCTGGGGGCTGCTCTGTGCGCATGGTTCGTGTTGCCTAAGAGAGCTCGTCCGAGCCGTTATCTGCCGATCCTGCGCCTCGAATGCGAGGGCCAGTGTGGCCGCGTGCCTGCTGACAGCCAGAAACGAGAACCTGAAAGCACGCCTGGATGTATCCTATAGCCATCAGCCCATGCAGGGTTGGAGGTCCGAGATGAGAACCGTTCGTTGCGTCCTCTTATTAATTCTATTAGTGACGGCCCTTGTCCTGCCCGGTTCGGCGCAACTGGCGCCATTGTTCGGCAGAATTACGGGTGAGGATGGCAAACCTCTGGCGGATGCCATCGTGACGTTGGTCAACAAAGACACCGGCCGCCAGTTCTCGGCGAAGACCGATAAGAAGGGAGAGTTCGTCCTGGTCGATTTTCCCGGGGGCATGTACCACCTCACCATATCGCAGGGCGGAAAGGTGGTCTATGACTCGCTGGGAAGGAGTCTCAAGGCGGCAGAAGATTTGAGGATCGACCTGGCCAAGGAGCGCGCTGCTGCCAAAGAGCGCGAGGTGCAAGGACTTACTCCGGAGCAGCGCAAGAGGATTGCGGAAGAGAAGCAGGCTGCGGAAAAGGAGCGCGCCAACATAAGCAGCATGAACGAGTTGCTCGCTCAGGCCAAGGCGGCTAGCGATGCCGGAGATTTCACCAGCGCGGTGAGCAGCATCAAGCAGGCGATTCAGATTGATGCCAGCAAGGACCTGCTGTGGTCGCGCTTGGGCGAAACTTATCTCAGCGCCGCCGGCAAGGCGTCGGCGGGCGGCAACCGCGAGGCCGCGTCTGAGGATTACAATCAGGCGGCTGAAGCTTACCGAAAGGCCATCAGTATCAAACCCTCCGAAGCCGGTTACCACAATAACCTCGGCCAAGCGCTGGGTAAGCTGGGCGCGGCAGATGAAGCGGCAACCGAATACAACACCGCCGCGCAGCTAGATCCGACCAATGCGGGGACCTACTACTTCAATCTGGGCGCCATCCTGACCAATATCGGTAAGCTCGACGAAGCCAACGCCGCCTTTGACCGAGCCATTGCCGCTGACCCAGCACGGAGCGAGGCCTATTACTGGAAGGGGGTCAACCTGCTGGGCAAGGCCAGTCTGGATAAGAGCGGCAAGATGGTTGCCGTGCCGGGCACCGTGGAGGCTTTCAAGAAGTACCTGGAGCTGGCTCCGGATGGGCGTTACGCTGCTAACGCCAAGGAGATGCTGGCAATGGTCGGAGAAAAGGTCGAGACAACTTTCACCAGGGGCAAGCGCAAGTAGCCGCGGCTCTCGAGGTGCGCCTTTAGCCAATGACACCCTGTGTCCAGGCGGCTGGTGTTTCGGTGGGTGGAACTCCCGTGACAATTCCATTTCTCATAAGTACTCCCAATTGTCTCCCGAATACCGTAGGCACTCTCCCTTAAATTCTGTGACTTAGATGGATTCTGCCCTGGTAGGAGGATTGCTGTTGCTAGCACCGCGCAAATGTGCTCGGCTGCGCTGAGGGTTGGAGTGCGCTTACCGGTACGCGCACTTATTCTTTTGACTGGGCGTAGCTTTGGTTCATCAGGCCGGCTGGCAATGCCGGCGATGTACCAAGTATGTTACTGCCGAGCAGATGATTTCTTGAGCCGGTGTAGCGTAATCTTCGAGACTAAGGACCAGATCAGGCAGGGCCAGAGCTGTTCTAATCTTGCTTGAAGGAGAGAATTAGATGCGCAAGCTCGTCTCTGTTGGAGTCCTCGTCCTCGGGCTGTGCTTGGCGGCCGCGGCGGCGGACGATGTTCCAAAGCTGGAGGTCTTCGGGGGTGTTTCCTGGCTACATATCGACAGCATGGGGCTGGCGGGCGTAAAGACGAATTATATGGGCTGGGATGCAGAAGGCCAGTTCAACCTCAACAGGTGGCTTGGGGTTACGGCCGATATAGGTGGCAACTACGGTCGGCTTGTGCCCGATACGCCGACCACGCACAGCTACACCTATGTCTTCGGACCCACGATCAGCTACCGCGCGCACAGTAGCACGCTTTTCGCGCATACGCTTTTTGGCGCGAACAGCACGAACATAATCTCCGGTGGCGGCTCGAGCGATTCTGCATTCGCTATGGCTTGGGGGGGCGGTATCGACGTGAGGATCAACAGTACCTTCTTCCTCCGCCTCGGCCAGCTAGACTGGCTCTACACCCGCCACGATCTGAGGTCAGTGGGGCTGAAAGATCACCAGAACAACATTCGGTACGCGGGCGGTATAGTGATCAACCTCGGCCATTGATGTGACAGTTGGCCGCAAGGCGTTGCCACGGTGCCGAGCAGCCACTGAGAGAGCAGGCCAGTTGCAGGGCTAGCCTGCCCTGTGGCCAAGACAAATGAACCTCGGTGGTCCTGAGTGGCGTACATTGCCATTCTGGCTCACCGACCTTGCAACAGCGTGGTGCAGGTCTGGATCCCGGTTACGATTTCCCATATCTGGGCCACAGAAACATTCCAAATTTCGTAGGTAGTGCTACCGTAATGTGTTCAATTTGCATGATTTATCCGGTGATAGGCTTGGCTTTAGTAGTGCACATCCCTCAACGTCGGTTTTCCGCTCGCTCGAATGTCGCATGGCGCAAGCAGGGGCGCTTGTCTTATGAGGTACGCGGCATTACGGTCCATGCGGCACCACCCGAGGGGAGGAGGCAAGATGCATTTGAGGATTAGAAGGGCGATAGTACCGACCTTTGCGCTGCTTTTGGCGTCGACCTATGCGTTGGGGCAAGGCATTGTGACGGGGTCGATTTCTGGTACAACAGAAGACCAACAGGGCGCGGTTGTCAGTGGTGCTCAGGTGGCAGCCAAGCATATTGCCACCAACCAGGGGTTCAAAACCACTACAAACCAGGCGGGTCTTTTCACGATCCGCAGCATTCCCATCGGCACTTACGTCATAACCGTTACGGCTCAGAGCTTTCGAACTCTGGAGCTCCACAATGTGGTGGTGAGCCCAGCCGCGGACAGCGCCCTTGGAGTTCTGACGCTGATGGTCGGCGCTGCTTCAGAAACGGTTACGGTCGAGGGCACCGTTCCGCTGATTGAGACCACTGCGGTGCAGGGCGGCTCGACCTTTGGAGGCAGGTCGCTGGAGACCGCGCCGATCAACGGTGCACTCGATCTGCTTGCGTTCTACACCCCGGGTGCGCACACTGTAGGCAGCCAGAGCTTCAGCAACGCCAACGGGGAGAACTTCTCCGTTAATGGCCAGCGCTCCCGCAACAATAACTTCCAGATCGACGGTCAGAACAACAACGACAATTCGGTGGCCGGACCGGCCATCTTCCTAGGCAACCAGGACGCCCTTGCTGAGTATAGCGTCGTCACCAACACGCCCAGCGTTGAATTCGGCCGCAACTCCGGATCGATCGTCAACATCGTGACCAAGAGCGGCACCAATGCTTTTCACGGGTCTGGCTTCGAATACTGGACGGGCAGTAAGTGGCGATCGCATGATCACCTGGAAACAGCGACAGAGCCAATCCCCCGCTACACGGAGAACCGGTGGGGCGGCACCATCGGTGGGCCGATCGTGCCCAGTAAGAGCTGGTTCTTCGCTTCTTTCATGCAGGATACGGTCAAAACGGCGGGGAGCCCTTCCACCAGTAATGGCGGACTGGTGCCCACTCCTACAGGTATGACCCTGCTCAACGGCACGTGGGCAGGCAACCCCGCGTTGAACTATCTCAACAACTACGGGCCGTACGCGGTTACGGATGGGAACCCGCAGCCATTCGGTACGGTTCAGAACGTGAGCGTTACCGGATGTCAGACCCCTCCTTGTAACGGTTCAAGTCCGGCTAAGACCCTATCCACGTTACAGGTTCCGATGTCGGATGTTACCCGTACCCCAGCCGCGCCCGCGAATGACTATGAAATCACAGCGCGGGCCGATTTCCAGCTGAGCAGTAAAGACCGCTTCTTTGCCCGCTACTTGTTCCAGCAGACGATCACCGCCGTCGGCGCCGGCAACGTCGCCCAGGGCGGCTGGGTCGACGTCCCAGCGCGCAGCCAGCAGATCGCCTTGGACTATACCCGTACGTTCAGCTCCCGGCTTGTGAACCAGGTGCGTTTCAGCTACGAGCGCATCGGGGTGGCATTCGAGGCCGGCGCGTTCCCGTTCTGTTTGCAAAGCAACTTGTCGGCCTGCCCCACCTTCGTGCAATTCCAGGACGCCTCAATGACTTTAGGCATACCCAACAACCTGCCCCAAGGTCGCCTTGTGAACAACTCGCAATGGCAGGACAACGCCTCCTTCCTTAAGGGCCGCCACACCTTTAAGTTCGGTGGCGAGTATGACCGGCAGCGCTCTCCCAACGGCTTTATGCCCAATGCCAACGGAACCTACACGTTCAACAACTATAGTGACTGGTTCCAGAATGTCATGTTGACCAACGCGGAGTCGTTGTCGCTGACCAACGGCCCTTTGAAGACCCCGTTCAAGGAGCAGGATGCGGCGCTGTATTTCGGGGACGAGTGGCGCATGAGGGATAACTTTACGGTTCACCTGGGTGTGCGCTGGGAGTACTGGCAGCAGGCGGTCAACCTGCTATCCGAGATCAGCGTGCAGAACCAGACGGGAGCAAACCCGTTCTGGGGCACCACGCTGCCTCTTAACGTAACCACGCTGCCAACCATTCCTAACGATACCAACAACTTCGCTCCGTACGTCGGCTTCGCGTGGACGCCGCGTATATACAAGCGCATTTTCGGTGAAGACAAGACCGTCGTTCGCGGCAGCTACCGAATCAGTTACGATCCCTCCTTCTACAACATTTACCTGAACATTCTCAGCTCTGCCCCGGTGGTGAATGCCGGCACCGTCGGCCCAGGCCAGACCGGTGCGTGCTCGGCGCCATGTTTCCCGACAACCGGAGGAACTGGCGCGGATGTTCGGGGGGTTCACTTGGCCGACATCCCGCCCGGTGTGAATCCCGGAACCCGGAATCAAACTCGTGTGAGCCCCAACTTCCACAGCCCCTACGTGCAGACTTGGTCTCTTGGCATCCAGCGCGAGGTCACTCGACAGATTGCAGCTGAAGCACGGTATGTTGGCGCCCACACTACAGGGGAATTTCAGACCATCAACGGTAATCCCCAGCTGTGCAACTCCCAAACTGTAGCAGGTGGTTGCGTGGGAGGCCTAGTCGGCAATGGGTTTGGCAGCCTCGTTCCTGCGGGCGTTGCCCCGTGCGCTACTTCGGGAACCCCCGGATTCGCGAGCGGACGGGTGGATTGCAACTTCACCAATTTCCGGGAGCGTATCAACGGTGCCTGGTCGAAGTACAACGGGCTGCAGACTGAGATCCGCGTCCGGGGTTTCCACGGCTGGACTGGGGCGTTCTCCTGGACTTGGAGCAAGACCATGGACAATGCCAGCGAGATCTTTACCTCCAGGTCAAATGCGGAGTTCGCATTCCCTCAGAACCCGTTCGCTACTAATTCGGGAGAACGCTCTCTGAGTGGACTGGACTACCCACACGTGATTAGCGTTTGGGCGAACTACGAGTTTCCCTGGTACAAGAGCCAGCAGGGGGTAATCGGACACATCCTGGGCGGGTGGGCGACGAACATAAGCTACCGGTACAGCCCAGGCGAGTTGTTTACCCCGCTGGAGTCGCGTGCGACGAGCCGATCGATTTCTGGTGGTCCGACGCTCGCCTTGACGAACAGCTCCTGCCAGGGGTTGTTCGATGCGGCGTTCGCAGGGAACAGCACCTGTCGCCCGTTCATGGGCAACCCGGCGGCGCCCATCAGCGCGGTGGGGGTCTGCACCAATCCGGCGGCGGCCGACTGCGGCATCGTGAACTTCCTTACCGGTGCGCCAACATCGCTGTCGTCCGTGTTCTTGATCTACAACAACAATGCTGCGGATACGTTCTTCGGGACGCCCTTCGGGAACATGCCCCGTCACTTGGAATCTCTCCGCGGTGATCCCGTCAGCGCGGTAAACTTTGACATGTCCAAGGATGTGAACCTGGGTGAGCGCGTGAAATTCCGTCTTGAGGCCTCGGTACTGAACCTGTTCAATACCTCGTACCTCGGCACACCGGGCAATGTGATCAACACGACTGCGTCGTACATGAACACCAATGCGCGTTCGAGCGGTGGTTCGGATTTCGGCGGTGTGACCGCCGCTGGCCTTGGCCGCCGTACCATCGTTCTGGGAGGGCACATATCGTTCTAGGAATGTGACTTCCAGAAATCCTCGGGCCGGCCGCAAGGCCGGCCTCTTTTGTTGGTCGGGGTAAGCGTCGTGCCTTCCGCGGTTGTTGGCAGTCGGATTCCGCGCCCATCCACCTTGACGAAACCAAGAGACTTCCTCCCGTACCCCTCCTGGTGCATACTGGCGGAGAGTGATTCCCTTTAAGTCCCTCACATGGCCTCTTGTCCCGGTCTTTGCGCTCTGCGCCTCGCTGGCGTTTGCCCAGGAGAGCTCCTCCGAGCTTTTTTCTGCCGCCGATGCTGCCATCCAGCAAGCGATAACTGATCACGAGATCCCCGGCGCGGTGCTGGTGGTGGGCCATCTGGGTAAAGTGGTCCATCGCAAGTCCTTCGGCTGGCGTGCGCTCGAACCGCACGCTGATGCCATGACTCCGGACACCATCTTTGATCTTGCGTCGCTCACGAAGCCTTTCACCGCGACCTGCGTGATGCGCTTGGTAGAACGCGGGCAGGTGCGGCTGAACGATCCCGTCGCACGCTACATCCCTGAGTTTGCTCGCAACGGGAAACAGGAGATCACGGTGCGCCAGTTGCTGACACATTTTTCAGGACTGCCCGCCGACCTTGACCTGAAGGCGTCCTGGAGCGGCTATGGGCACGCCCTCCAGCTCGCTTACGACGTGCAACCGGTGATCCCGCCGGGCTCGGGGTTCCTCTACAGCGATATCAATTACATCGTGCTCGGTGAGCTGGTGGCGCGCGTCTCCGGCGTGCCGCTCGACCGGTACGCGAGCGAGCACATCTTCCAACCGCTGAGGATGGACAGCACGCGATTCAACCCTCCGGCTGAGTGGCACTCGCGAGTCGCCCCTACCGCACGCGACGAACACGGCGCCATGCTGCGCGGTGTGGTGGACGATCCCAGCGCGCGCCGCATGGGCGGGGTCGCTGGGCACGCTGGCCTGTTCTCTACCGCCGACGACCTGGCGCTCTTTGCCCAGGCTCTGCTCGACCGCGACGGCAGCTTGCTTTCTCCGGCATCCATCGAAAAGATGACCACGCCGCAGCAGCCGGCCACCTCCACCGTGCTTCGCGGCCTGGGGTGGGACATCGATTCGCCTTTGTCCACCAACCGCGGCGAGTTGCTACCGGTCGGATCATATGGCCATAGCGGCTTCACCGGGACCTCGATGTGGATTGATCCTGTCACGCAAACGTACATCATTCTCCTGTCGAACGCGGTTCATCCGAACGGCACGAACAATGAAATCGTTTCGCTGCGCGCGCGCGTGGCCAATGCTGTCGCGGCCGGTTTAAACCTTCGCTTGGGCGGACAAGACGAGCAACCATGGGCCGCGATCACCGGCTATAACGAGACCCTGGCGGGTGCCCGCCGATTGCAGGACCGCAACGGCACGGTGCTCGCCGGCATCGACGTGCTCGAGTCGCGAGGCTTCGATCTGCTGCGGCGTGGCCGTAATTCAGCCCGCGTCGGCTTGCTTACGAATCAGACCGGTGTGGACTCGCACGGACGGCGGACAATCGACGTTCTGGCGGGTGCGCCCGGAGTGTCGCTGGTGGCGATCTTCAGCCCCGAGCACGGGGCTGCGGGCACCCTCGACACCACCGAGATCGGCAACACGCGCGATGCCACGACCGGCATCCCCATCTACAGTGTCTATGGCGCGACCAACGCGCAACGGCGTCCGCCCGTGGACGTGCTGACGCAACTCGACGCCGTTGTGATCGACCTTCAGGACGCGGGTGCGCCGTTCTTCAGCTACGAAGTCACGATGGGCTACTTCCTGGAAGCCGCGGCGCAGGCCGGGATCGACGTGTTCGTGCTCGACCGCCCCAATCCCGTCACCGGCTCATTCGTGCAGGGCCCGGTGGTCACCCATGAGCCGGGCAGCTTCAAGGGATACTTCCCGGTCCCGGTGCGTCATGGCATGACGCTGGGCGAGCTGGCCGATTTGTTCAACAGCGAGCGGGCAATCCATGCGCGCCTGACCGTGGTCGCGATGCAGGGTTGGCAGCGTGGCGATTGGTACGATGCCACCAGTCTGGCCTGGATCAATCCTTCGCCCAACTTGCGCAGTCTGAATGAGGCGATGCTCTATCCGGGAGTGGCGCTGATCGAGGGCACGAACGTTTCCGTGGGCCGGGGCACCGACACGCCGTTTGAGGTCGTGGGCGCTCCGTGGGTCGACGCACGGCAGCTCGCAGATCACCTGAACCGGCGGCAGATCGCGGGGGTGCGCTTTGTGCCGGTGCGTTTCACGCCCGCGTCCGGCCCTCATGGCGGCCAGCTTTGCGGAGGCGTCAACATCCTGGTTACGCGACGCAACGGGCTGGATTCCCCGGAACTCGGGGTAGAGCTGGCTTCGGCCCTGCACAAGCTTTATGCGAAGGACTTCAAGATAGATCGCCTGAACGACATCCTGGGTAATCAGGCCGTGTTCGACGCGATCGTTCGAGGGGAAGATCCGCGCCGCATCGCTGAGGACTGGCGCGAGGCGCTCGCGGCTTTCCAGCAGCTGCGCGCAAAGTATCTTCTCTATTAGGAGCTCTTACTCTTGGGGTTCGGGGAGGATGGGCCACCGCGCGGTGCTGCAACGCATCAGAGATTGATGTACCGTATTCACACAGGAAGGGCGAAATGCGCATCCTACCCCTCGTCTTACTTTGTTCAGCGCTTGCAGTTGCCCAAGGCGCTCCACCGGCTGCCGAGCCTGCAGAGAATCCGTCCGACGCTCCCGCCCGCGTGACCGTTCCGGCCGGGACCAGGATTCCGCTGGTTCTCAAGCACGCCATCAGCACCAAGAGCGTGCGCCCGGGCGATCCCGTGTATCTGCAGACCAGCTTTCCGGTCACACAGAACAACCGCATCCTGATTCCTGCCGGGACCTACGTGCAAGGTGTGGTCGACAGCGTCAAGCGCCCAGGGCGGGTTTCAGGCCGTGCCGAGCTGCTCATGCACTTCACGACTCTCATCTTCCCCAACGGCTACACCGTGACTTTGCCAGGTTCGGTCGAGGGAACTCCAGGGGCGGACAACTCCAAGGTGAAAGACAAGGAAGGGACTATCGAGGCCAATAGCCAAAAGGGCAAGGATGCCACCACCATCGCACAGACCACCGGAGCGGGAGCGGCAATCGGCGCCCTGTCGGCTGGTGGGAAAGGGGCGGGCATCGGCGCCGGCGCAGGCGGCGCCGTGGGTCTGGCCACGGTTCTGCTCTCCCGCGGCCAGGATGTCCGCATGGAAGCCGGCAGCACGGTAGAGATGGAACTCCAGCGCCCGCTCACTTTGGAAGAAGCGCGGGTTACGACCACCAATCGCGATCTAGTGCCTGTCAGCCGCGGACAGCGACTCGAACGCCCCGTGAACCCGCCTCCCGGCACGCGTTGAGACAAAGCCGCCGCTTGACCCGTGGCTATAGTGCTGCCAGCATTCACCATTGCCTAGCTCCGATCCCCTCCATCTCTGCCAAGAAAAATGTTAATAAATGTTAAGGTTTGACCGGTCATATATATCGTATAACGATATAGTCCACAGGCAGGTCATTTCGCCAGTTCTCTCCGGCGGGGCGCAAGTCGCGTTTGAAGTGCAGTAGCCAGCCCAAGGCAGGTCCTTTCGCGCGCCGCGCTCGGCCATTTGCATAGGCCTGTTACTCGCGCGTGACAGGCTGGCGGCAAAAAGTACTTGACTCGAGTTTTGTTTGGCCGCAGCATGGCGACAATGTGGTTGGCGAGCGCGATGATGTCCGCTCCCGCCACGGCGTCGTAGGGCCAAGAAGTTCTGCGGCCTCGCTGTAAGGGAGTTGCTTCTGCCCGGCCTGGGCGATTTTTCTGCAGCTCCTGCAGTACTTCGGTTGTTGCTGTGTGGCGGGCTAGTGGCGCTGTTGCACACGACGTGTTGCGCGAACCCGC
>Ga0187776_10000500_pt1 | contig 18799 bp, 13 predicted proteins | sample 0216_BV02_MP12_2_FD_132426 | JGI IMG/M metagenome (GOLD analysis project Ga0187776, IMG submission 132426) | Tropical peat soil microbial communities from peatlands in Department of Meta, Colombia - 0216_BV02_MP12_20_MG | ecosystem: Environmental > Terrestrial > Soil > Wetlands > Peat | place...
ACGGCGGTCAGCCAGTCCTCGTCGCCCGCCGGCTGGAAGGAGACCGAGCCCTGGGAAAAGTTGAGCCGCGCCACACGGCTGGGCGGATCTTCGTCGTCCGCCGCGGCCAGCGTCGGCCATTGCAACACCAAAACGAAAAGCGAGATCGCCAGGGCCCCTGTCAGGAATCCGAAGATTCGCGCTTTCATAAATGTCTCCCTTGTGCCAGAGGTGCTGTCTGCCTTATTAAACACGAATGCGGGGCGCCAGTTCCGTGACAGAGGACGTTACCCGAAGCATGGCCCAGGGATCTTTTTCTTCTTGACCGGCAGGCAACCCTTTTTCTTGAGCTCTCGACCCGGCTCTTAACATCTATTAGCGAAACCGTGCACCGCACGCCAATCACCGTCCTGTTCCTGCTGACTGCCCTCAGCGTGGCACCCGCCGCGCTGTCCCAGGAGACGGTCGGCCATGTTGATGCGGCCTACCAGCGCCAAGTCGAGAAATTCCGCGCCGAAGAGATCAAAGACCTGAAATCGAACTGGCTGGTCCTGGCCGGGTTGTTTTGGCTGAAGCCTGGCGCCAATGCGTTCGGGACGGCGTCGTCGAACGCGATCGTGCTGCCGGCGGGCACCGCGCCCGCCAAAGCCGGCATCTTCGAGCTCAGCGGCGAGGAGGTCACGCTGAAGATGGAGCCGGGCGCGGCGGCCACCATCGACAACCAGCCGGTCCTGACCGCCAAGCTCCAACCTGACACCTCGGGTAAGGCCACCGTGGTCGCGCTGGGCCGGCTGCGCATGCACGTTATCAAGCGCGGTGAGCGCGTCGGCATCCGCCTCAAGGATCTGCAGAATCCCGCACTGCGCAACTTCACCTCGCTGCACTTTTATCCCATTGACCCGGCCTATCGCCTTACCGCAACCTGGGTACCGTCGGATGGCAAGCGGAGCGTGGAGGTGCCCAACGTGCTGGGCGACATCAGCCCCGAAACTGTGCCCGGGGAAGTGCACTTCACCCTCAACGGACAGAAGTTGACGCTCACTGCGCTCGGCGGCGACGCCGCTAAGGGTCTGTTCTTCGTCTTCAGCGACACGACCAGCAAGACCGAAACGTATCCGGCCGGACGATTCCTCGAGACCGATGCGGTGAAGGAGGGCACGGTCGTGCTCGACTTCAACCTGGCCTACAACCCTCCGTGTGCCGTGACGCCGTTTGCGACCTGCCCCCTCGCACCCAAGGAAAACCGGCTCGCCGTGGCCATCCCCGCGGGCGAGAAGTTCGACCACAGCAAGCCGCATTGAGCGCGCGTGGTGAGTGACGACTGTCATCGCGAGCGCAGCGAGGGTCTTCGTTCATCGGAACGGCCACTCGCGCCGTCCCCAGGCACGCAGCAGGAAGATGAGCAATCCCGTTGCCAGGATGGCCACCGCGTAGCGAACCTCCTTTAAGAAGTTCTGTCGCGAAATCAGCACAAAGACAAATCCCGCGATGGCCACCAGTGCTGGCGCAGGATAGAGCCACATGCGGAAGGGACGCGGCGCTTCCGGCCGCCGGGCGCGCAAGATCAGGAGGCCGATCGCCTGCACCAGAAACTGGATGACGATGCGGATCGCCACCAGCGCCGCGATTATGTCCGCCAGGCGCAGCAGGCAGAAGCACGCCGCCACTACGCCCAGCGCCACCAGCGACACATGCGGAAAGCGACCGGTGGCATGTACGCGGCCAAATGCCCGGCAATAATTGCCGTCGAGCGCTGCTGCGTAGGGCACGCGGGAATATCCCAAGAGCAGCGAAAAAACAGAGGCGAATGCCGTCCAGATCACCAGCAGCGTCACGGCGTAGCCCGCCCCGCTTCCGTACACGCGCTGCATCATCAAGGACACGACGTAGTAGCGCGTCTCGCTTTGTCCCGCGGCCGCCAGCTCGCGCCAGGGCACGACGCCCAGGATACTGGCGTTCATAACCGCGTAGATCGCTGCGACGGCCAGGATCGAGTACACCAGCGCGCGCGGGATGGTGCGCGCCGGCTCTTTGACCTCGTCTCCGAGAAAACAGACGTTGTAGTAGCCCCAGTAGTCGTACGTGGCGATGAGCAGTGCCGATCCCATGCCGGCGAAGAAGGCGTGGTCGAGGCTGAAAGCGCCGGCAGGAAAGTCGAAGGCGCGGGCGCGGTCGAAGTGCGCGAGGCCGGCGACGATCACCCACGCCACAGTCGCCAGCACGCCCAGCCAGAGTAGCTTGGAGAGCCGTCCTACGACGCCGATACCGCGGTAAAGCATCAAGACGGCAACCGCGCACGCGGCGATGGCCACGAACGTCGCGCGATTTACCAGCACGCGCGCTTCGAGCGGACCTAGGCCGGGCAGCGACCAGGCGATCGTCGTCGTCAGATATGTCCTCTCAAGCGACGGCAGCAGGTAACTTGCGTACTGCGCCAGTCCGAGGCATCCCGAGGCGATGGAGAGCGGCGCGCTGAAGGAGAGCTGCCAGACGAACAGAAACGACATCAGCCGTCCAAGGCGCGCGGGGCTGTAGATCTCCTTTAGGTAACGATACGAGCCGCCTGAGCCCGGCATGGCCGCGCCCAACTCGGCCCACACCATTCCGTCGCACAGCGCCAGGGCCGCGCCCAGGACCCAGCCCAGCATGGCCTGCGGGCCCCCGGCGGCGCTGATGATGAGGGGAATCGTGATGAACGGCCCCACGCCGATCATGTCGATCATGTTCAGCGCGGTGGCCGAGCCCAGTCCCACGCCGCGGACCAGCGTGGTGCGGTTGGGCGGGCTAGGGCTTGCCATGGCCGGCACTCAGCAGATTCACATAAAGGCGGATGGCCCCGGGGACTCCACTGGGAAGCTGGCGGAAGAATGCGTAGCCGGTATAGATGTAGGTCCCGCGGCCGTAGCGGGCGCGGAGCAAGCCGCCTTCGCGCTCCGGCTCGCCCGGGTCGGCCGAGGAGAGCAGCGCCCGGAAGTGGTTGTCCCACTTGTCCATGAAATAGAGCCCGCGCTCCTGCACCCAGCCGTCGAAGTCTTTTTCGGTGATGGTATTGGGGAAGCGGAAGAGACGGTCGTAGGGCTCCAGCAGCTTGACCAGCGCTTCTTCCACGCTCACGCGGTCGTGGCTGAGCTCGGTCGGATACGGCGTGTAGTGACCAGCGTTGAACTGCTCGGGATTGGTGTTGTACTGCACCAAAAGCGTGCCGCCGCGGTCCACGTAGTCAATTAGGCGGCGGTCGTTCTGACGGACGTCGGCGCGGGTGTCGTAGGCGCGGATGCCGAGAATGATGGTGTCGAAGCGCTGCAAGTTGCCGTGCACCACGTGGTCGGGCGAGATCATCTCCACGCTCAGCCCCAGCCCGCGCAGGATGGTGGGGATGTCATCGCCCGCGCCCATGATGTAGCCGATCTTCAGCCCCACCGGCACTTTTACCTCTACCGCGGCCACCTGCTGGATCGCCGGCTGGTAGTAATAAAAGGCGCCGATGTCATCGCTGGTCACCACGGTGAAGCCTTCGGAATATTGCCGCCCTGCGGCCTCGAGCACCGCGCGCACCCGCAGCTTTCCTGGTCGATAGATCCCGCTGGGAGGCGTCAGCTTGAAGCGGACCTTTCGCTCCTGGCCGCTGCGCTCGAAGCGGACCGGCACAGCGCCGGGATTGACCGTCCATCCTTGCGGCGCGCGCAGGTACGCGCTGGCCTCGCCAGCTACGTAGCCGCGGACACTGACCTCGACCGTGGTGGGCGAGGTCGAATCGGCGGGCACCACCTGGGTCCGCGGTGCGATCAGCAACGAGAACGGCGGCACTACCGCTAGCGGCGGACTGTTCTCAGCGATGGACGCGCGAGCGACGGCGCGCACCGTGCCGCGGTATCCGCCGAAACCGAACACCGCATGCGCCGCGACCGGGGGCGGCGGGAAGGGAAGCGTCAGGTAGCGGGGATCGTCGATCTCGTAGACAGCGTCGGTTTCCGGATCATTGCGATGCCAGTAAGGACGCGTCAGCTCCGCGTTCGCAGCGACTGTCAGGTTGAAAGCCACGGTGGTGCTGTCGCGGGGTTTGAGCCGCGCCGGTCGTATCCACACCGGAGGCGCGCTCCAGCCTTGCGGCAGGTCGAGCGCAATCTCCTCCACTTGCACCGCCTCGTCGCCGGAGTTGCGCAGCTCGGCCAGCAAACGCACCGTCTGTCCCGGGACCACCATGGGATTGCCGGAAGGAGTGATAGCGACCCGCAGCTCCAGGTTCAAGGCCAGCTCGGCGGCGCGCTGGAACTGCTGTCGCTTGGCACGCAGGTTCACCAGCAGTTCAGACTTCTCAGCCGCCGAGAGTTGCGATTGCTCGACCTGGTCGATCAATTCCGCCACCTGCTGCTCGCCGGCCAGAAGCGGCGCAGCCAGCCGGGACGACGGTCCGGGGATAAGGTGCGTGGCCTCGTCCACACGGTCCTTGATCGCCGCCAGCGCGGGGCGTAGGAAGGGAGCCTTGGACTCCTCATCGCCGATGCGGTCCGCGAGGCTGGGCAGAGTGGTGTTAATGCCGTCGAAGAAATCTCGTTCGTGCGCTCCCTCGGCGGGCATGGGCAGCACCGAATCCACCAGCTTGTAGTAGCTCACGTGCGGCCGCGCCGAAAGCTGCCATTCGCCCGCGCCCTGCGAGAGCTGGTGCCGCAGTCCCTGCATGGCGAACTGCGCAAAGCTCATCCCCAGCACCGGCGACATGGCGCCGATGTCGAGCGCCAGCGTGTAATCGTCGTTGCTGCCGCGGATATAGAGCTTCTTCGCCTGCCAGGGTTCGAGGCCTTCATTGAGTTGCTCGGAGAAGCGCGAGGGATCGGCAGCGGCGCGGAAAGCTTCGCGGGTGAGGATGCCGGCGGCCTGGTGATGGCCGTGGCCGTCGCGCGCTGTGCCCTGGAAGCGGGTGACGATTACGTCCGGACGGAAGGTGCGGATCACGCGCACCATGTCGGCGAGTGCGACGTCGTGGCTGTGCCACTTGTCGAAGGTCTCGTCCGGGCTTTTGGAGTAGCCAAAGTCTGCAACGCGGGTGAAGCGCTGCTCGACGCCGTAATACTGGTCAGCGGCCAGCAGCTCGAGCGTGCGCAAGACGCCCAGCTCGTCGAACAGGTTGCTGCCAGTGCGGTTCTGTCCGCCTTCGCCGCGGGTCAGCGTCAACTGCACGGCGGTGACGCCCTCGCCGCGCGCCTCCATCACCAGCATGCCTCCGTCTTCGTCGTCGGGGTGGGCAACGGTGTGCATCAGCCGCGCCGTGGTGTGCAACTGGATGAGCAGTTGCTCGAGTTCGCTGGGGCCGCGGGCGGGCGGAGGGGCCGCGGGCAAAGCGCCCGACCAGGTAACAAGCAGGACGAGCAGCAGCGTCCATGCGGCATACCACCGCGGCTTTCTGGAATGCTTGGGCATCAGCGGCTCTGCGGCACCCTCTTCCCAGCGGCTGCCACTGTTTTAGTGGATGGGCGCGGCAGTTGGCAAGTTGAGGCGCTTGCGGGCGTGAGCGAGGCGGAGCCGAGCGGAGCGCGCAGCCGAAATCCCGAGCGCAGCGAGGGATCCCCAGGGTTAAGCGATTCAGCTGTCACCCGAGGTCCCGATGCCCTTCACTCCCCCGACCATTTATACTGAGCGGCTATGGACTTCTTCAGCGGACTGGCGGCGGTGGCAAAGGGAATGGCCATCACTTTCAAGGAGATGCTCTCGCCCACGATCGTCGAGAACTATCCCGACGGGCCCGGCCCGCTGCGGGGCGCCAGGTTCCAGGAGCGCTATCGCGGGGTGCACGTGCTGCAGCGCGACGAGAACGGCCTGGAGAAGTGCGTGGCCTGCTTCTTGTGCGCGGCGGCCTGTCCCTCGAACTGCATCTATATCGAGGCCGCCGACAACACCACCGAGCACCGCATCTCCGGCGCCGAGCGCTACGCCAAGGTCTATAACATCGACTACAACCGCTGCATCTTCTGCGGCTACTGCGTGGAGGCCTGCCCCACCGACGCCATCACCCACGGGCACGGGTTCGAGATAGCATCGCTGAACGCCAGCGACCTGGTCTATCGCAAGGAGCAGATGCTGGCCCCCCGTCCGGCGCTACAGGGACAGAACGCGGTGTTCAGCGTCAGCGTGGAAGAACACCTGAAGGCGGAGCGGGAGCACGGGGGGGTGGGGCGATAAGATTGGGTAATTGGGTAATTTGGTGAATGGGTAATTGAGAAGCCTGGCCGTCGTACGTCAATTAGCCCGCGTTTTTCGACTCACCAAATTACCCAATTACCCACTTACCCAATTACCCAATGTCATCGTTTATCCAAGCCGTGCGGGAGCGCGTCGTCATCTACGACGGCGCCATGGGTACCAACATACAGGTGCGGCAGCCTTCCCCTGACGATTTCTGGGGCAAGGAGGGCTGTAACGAACTGCTGGTGCTAAGCCGTCCGGACATCATCCGCGATATCCACGCCAGCTTCTTCGCCGTTGGCTGTGACGTGGTCGAGACCGACACCTTCGGCGCTACTCGCATCGTGCTGGGCGAGTATGACCTGCAAGATAAGGTCGCGGAGATCAACCGCGCGGCGGTCAAGGTCGCGCGTGAAGCAGCCGCCGATTTCTCGCGGGACGGCAGGCAGCGCTTCGTCGCCGGGTCCATCGGGCCGACCACCAAGCTACCGTCGCTCGGGCACATAGGCTTCGACGACATGGCCGGCGCCTACGAAGAGCAGGCGCGCGCTCTGATCGAAGCCGGCGCGGACGTGCTGCTGATCGAGACCTGCCAGGACCTGCTGCAGGCCAAAGCCGCGCTGGCCGGCGTCTTCGACGCCATGAAGGCCGCAGGGAAGCGGCTGCCGGTGACCGTGCAGGTCACAATCGAATCCACTGGTACTATGCTGCTCGGCACCGAGATTGGCGCGTCGCTCACCTCGCTGGAACCCTACGACATTGACGTCATCGGGATGAACTGCGCCACCGGGCCGCGCGAAATGAACGATGCCGTCCGCCATTTGGCAGCGAGTTCTCCCAAGTACGTCTCCGTGCTGCCCAATGCCGGGCTGCCGCAGAACGTCGGCGGGCGCGCCGTGTACCTGCTTAAGCCCGAGGAGCTGGCCGAGTATCACAAGCGCTTCATCATCGAGTACGGAGTGCGCATCGTCGGCGGTTGCTGCGGCACCACGCCCGAGCATCTGAAAACCGTAGTCGATACCTGCGCGACCCTCGAACCTGCACGGCGCGACGTGAAGCTTGTCGCCGCGGCGTCGAGCGCCTACACCTCAGTCCCGCTGGACCTCGATCCCAAGCCGCTGATCGTCGCCGAGGAGATGAACACCACCACGCGCATGGAGCACTTTCGCAATCTGGTGCGGGCAGGGAAGTACGACGACATCCTCACCCTGGCCAAGCGGCTGGTGAGCGAGGGCTCGCACATGCTCGACCTCTGCTGCGCCATCGTGGGTGAGGACGAGAAGGGATACATCACCGCGGTGTTGGAGAAGATCGCCACGCGCGTGCCGGCGCCAATCCTGGTGGATTCGACCGAAGCCGACGTGATCGAGGCGGCGCTCAAGCGCATCCCCGGCAAGGCCATCATTAACTCCATCAACTTGGAAGATGGTGAGAAGCGCACTTCGATGGTTCTTCCCATGGCCAAGCGCTACGGCGCGGCCGTGATTGCGCTGACCATCGACGAAGAGGGCATGGCGCTCACCGCGGATAAGAAGGTCGCGATTGCCAAGCGGATTTTCAAGCTTGCCACCGAGAAGTACGGCATCCGTCCGGTCGACCTGATATTCGATGCGCTCACGCTGCCCATCTCGACCGGCCAGCAGGAGTACCGCACCGCTGGACTCGAGACGCTTGCGGCTGTCCGGCGCATCAAGCAGGAGCTGCCCGAGGTGAAGACCATCCTTGGCGTGAGCAACATTTCATTTGGCCTCGCGGCGTATCCGCGGCGCGTGCTGAACTCCGTCTTCATGCACGAAGCTGTGGATAACGGCCTCGATATTGCCATTGTCAATTACAGCAAAATCTATCCGTTGTATAAAATACATGAAGTACAGGTTGAACTGGCGCGGCGGCTGATCCAGTGCGACACGTCCAAGGGCGATCCGCTGCAGAACTTCATGAACCACTTCGCCGGTATGGAGAAAAAGGCCGAAGCACCGGCGGTCGCGGTGGAGAAGCTTTCGGTCGAAGACCAGCTCAAGTACTGCATCATCAACGGCGAAAAATCGGTCGGTCGGGATGCGCACAAGCAGTCGCTGGAGCAGGTGCTGGAATCTGCGCTTGCCACCTACACGCCGCTCGACCTCATCAACAACGTGTTGCTCGACGGCATGCGCACGGTGGGTGAACTGTTCGGTGCGCGCAAGATGCAGTTGCCGTCGGTGCTCGATTCAGCATCGGTGATGAAGCAGGCGGTCGCCTATCTCGAGCCCAGGATGGAGAAGATTGAAGGCACGCAGAAGGGCACGATGGTGCTGGCCACCGTCAAGGGCGACGTCCACGACATCGGCAAGAACCTCGTGGACATCATCCTCTCGAACAACGGCTACCGCGTGGTGAACCTGGGGATCAAGCAGCCGGCGGACACCATTATCCAGGCCGCCAGCGAGCACCGCGCTGATGCCATCGGCCTGAGTGGGCTGTTGGTGAAGTCCACAGTGGAGATGAAGTACGTCATCCAGGACCTGGAGCGCCAGGGGCTGAAGTTTCCCGTCATTTGCGGCGGGGCGGCGCTTACGCGGAAGTATGTGGAAGACGATCTGCGGCGCGAGTATTCCTCCGCCGTATTCTATGCCGATGACGCATTCGCCGGCCTGAACCTGATGAGCGACTTGTGCTCGGACGACGGCCCGCGCGAAAAGCGCCTGGCCGAAGGGCGCACGGTGAAGGAGTTCGTTACGAAAGCCGCCGTTAGCGCAGGCGAGGGGGAAGTCGCGGCGACACGCTCCACCGTCGTGGTCGAGATGGTCGAGATTCCCGAGGCACCGTTCTACGGCGTGCGCGTGAAGAAGGATTTTGACCTGGGCGAGGTCTTCGAGTACATCAACCAGACGGCGTTGTTCAAAAACCAGTGGCAGCTCAAGACCGCTTTGCAGGCGGACTACGCGCGGCTGGTCGAGGAGAAGTACCGGCCAATCCTGTGCGACCTGGAAGAAGAGGTAATCCGCCATGGCTGGTTCCAGCCGCAGGCCGTGTATGGCTGGTTCCCGTGCCAGAGCGAGGGAAATGACGTGATTCTCTATGATCCCAAGGCTCTGGGGACTGAGATCCAGCGGTTCACCTTTCCACGTCAGAAAGAAGGCCGCAGACTCTGCATCGCCGATTTTTTCGCGCCCCGCGACTCGAGCCGCCTGGACGTGATCGGACTTTCGGTGGTCACCATCGGCGAGCGTGCTTCGCATGAGACTGCGCGCCTGTTCGAGTCCGGCGAGTACACGAAATATCTCTACCTGCACGGGCTGAGCGTGGAATCAGCAGAGGCGCTGGCCGAGTTGCTGCACAAGCAAATGCGCGCCGAGCTGAGCATCGCCGGCGACGATGCCCCGCGCATCGGCGATCTCTTCCACCAGAAGTACCGCGGCTCGCGGTATTCGTTCGGCTATCCCGCCTGCCCGAACCTGGAAGACCAGACGAAGATCTTCGCGCTCCTTCATCCTGAGGAAACGATCAGCGTGCGCCTGACCACGGGCTTTCTGCTCGAACCGGAGCAGAGCACCTCGGCCATCGTAGTGCACCATCCGGATGCGAAGTACTTCGTGGCGTAGGCTCGCAAGTTCTTTCGCCACGCTCCGTCGGGGATCACGCTAATCGTCAAGCTAGAATCTGGCGAGACGGTTTGCACAAGCGGTTCAGGCGGCGCAGGCGTTCTTGTCAGATCATCCGCTCGCCTTTGGCTTGTCAAGGAGCGGAAGCCTCTGCGACGCTTGCTCGAAAAGCTGGGTCGGAATGACACGTATCCTTGCGGTTCTGGGCGTAGGATTCAAGAACTGTTGTGTGCGTTCCAGCCGTTACGACAGTTCCGCGCGGAACCACTACAGCAGGTGACTTCACGGGCACGACTTCGGTCGTGCCCTATTTCTTGAACAACCGTTCAAACGCCTTGCGCGCATCCTCCGGACGGCTGACGCCGGCCGAGGTGGTCTCGCGCTCTACCCGCACTCGCAGGGAGAAGAAGGTGCACTGGTTGGCGGCGTCCTTGCGCGCAATGCGCTCCGGGATAGGCTGCTGGCACTCGTAGCGCGCCGAGGTATCGAAGTGTGTGCACTGCTTGCAAGAATGCAACGACCCGCCACACTGCGAGCACTGGCCCGAGGATTCGTCGAGCGGCTGGATCAGCACCCCGCACAGGGCGCATCGCATCGTGGTGCGCGTTCCCGGCATCTGGATGTGGCGGGGCTCGTCTTTGGGGCGCTTGGGCATGGCCTCAATGATTGGCTCACGAGAGCCGTCTTACTGGCGGAGAGGGAGGGATTCGAACCCCCGATACCCTTACGGGTATGCCGCATTTCGAGTGCGGTGGTATCAACCACTCACCCACCTCTCCGCGCCATGCGGCATGTGAGTGGCTTTTTCGATTCTAACCGAAACTGCTAACAACTAATAAAACCGTGCCCGTAGCTACTTCCTCGCAACCTCTTGCAGGTACGACTTCGCGGTGCTCAGTTCCGGCCGCAGCGAGAGCGGATCGCTCATTGCGACGAGCGCCTGGAAGTAGTGGCGAGCTTTTTCGCGCAGGCCTGCTGTCTGCGCAGCCGTGGCAGCGCCGTACAGAGCATTGAACCGGTTTGGAGACCGTTGAAGCGTGCTTTCGAAAGCCGCCAGCGCCTCTGTCGGCTTGCCGACAGTGAGCAGGAATTCGCCCAGCAGCTCACGTGCGGGCTTCACAGGGCCGGGCGTGACGGGATGCTTGTCTGAGGCGTCTTCCATGTCTGCGGCCGAGCGCAGCAGCTCCAGCGCCTCATCCTTCTTGTCTTGGGCGAAAGCCAGAATTCCGGCGGCCCCGCGGCGCTGGACCTCCACCTGCCCTGCCCAATAAGTTTCCTGCAGCTCGGTCAGTGCGTTGCGGACGGCCTCAAGTTTCTGTACTGCCTGGCGCACTGCCTCCAGATCGCCGGTGTGCGCGTTGCCCAGCGCACGCGCGTAATAAACCGTCGCCTCTGCCCACGAGAGCTTCCCGCCAGGAGAACCGGATGGAACCTGTGTCTTCGCTGCTTCGCTCCACCGGCGTGTCTCGATCACGTAGCGCGCCGGCATGGTTGCTGTCGCGTACACGCCAGCGAAGTAACTTGGCAGACCTGCCTTATTGACCGCCATCTGGTCGAGCACTCTTTTTGCCTGCTGGTCCTGGCCGGTCTGCAGATACGCGTATTCCAGGTAGTCACTGGCGTGCAGTTCCTCTCCCGCCATTCCAACCTTGTGTGCCACGAGGGCAGAGGCAGTGTTGGATTCGATGGACTCCTGCCACAACCCCAGCCGGGTGAAGATGTGCGACGGCATGTGCAGGGCGTGCGGCGCATCGGGCGCGATCTTGGCGTAGGAACGCGCCGCCGGCAGGGCCTTTTGTGCCAGCTCCGGATAGTCGTATGCGTGGATCACGTAGTGCGCCGCGCCCGGATGGTTGGGCTCGGCGGCGAAAACTTTCTCCGCTATTTCCCCGGCCTTCTTCTGCCGCGCCAGGGTCTTGTCCACTGGTGATGCCGCCACCGTCCCCAACAAGGCGAGCGAATAGAACGCCGCGGCCTCCCGGTCTTCGGGATAGCGTGTATACACGCGCTCCATGGCGCTCTCGTAGGCCAGAACGCGCGTGCGGTGATCCAGCTTGTCGGAGTCTTTGTAGAACGCCTCGATTGCTGCGATGTAGTCGCGCTCGCGCTCCGTCTTGGCGCCCACTGCCTTGGCCTTCTGGACTGTCTGGCATCCTTTCTTCAGGATGGTGGTATCGGGCCCACGCCCGTCCCAGATAGGATGGAAGTAGCTCATGGCTATACCCCAGTACGCCATGGCGCAGCCGGGATCGGCCTTGGCGACCTCGTTGAACGTCTGCTCCGCTTCCTCGTACCAAAACGAGTGCATCATGGCCACGCCGCGCTCAAACTGTTTCTGCGTGGCCGACGCACAATAGATGGGGAAAGAGACGGTTCCCAAATTTTTTGGATCGCCGGCTGGATGCTGATGTTCCTCATCGGCAACGACGGAGATCGACAACTGGCAGCTTAGAAACAGAAGCGAAAAAACGTGGAAAAGTAGACGCATACGGCACCCCGGCAGGTGAGTGGGGAAACGCTACTACTAGCGGGTGCGCGCGTCAAATCGCTTGTCCATCCTCACGCCTTCCGTTTTTCGGCGAAGAATGCCTGCAGCAGCTCGGCGCAGCGCGCAGCCAGCACGCCGGAGGTGACCTCCATCTGGTGGTTGAGCCGGGGATGGTTCAGCAACTGGAGCACGGAGCGCACGGCGCCGGCCTTGGGATCGTCGGCGCCGTAGACCAGCCGGCGCAGCCGCGCGTACACCAGCGCTCCGGCGCACATGGCGCAGGGCTCGATGGTCGAGAACATCTCGCAGTCCGGCAGCCGATGATTGCCAACCTCGCGGGCGGCCTGGCGCACGGCGACGATCTCGGCGTGCGCAGTGGGATCGTTATCGGCTAGGTTGCGGTTGCCACCGCGGCCCACGATCCTCTCTCCGCACACCACCACGGCGCCCACCGGCACTTCGCCTGAGGCGGCAGCGCGCTGCGCCTCGCGCAAGGCTTCTTCCATCCACAGCTCGTCGGAAATCATGTCTTACAGCTGCCATTCTAGTCGTGCCCACAGCGGTCGGGGTACAATAACCCGTCATGATTAACCCCCGGTTGAAGCACGTTCTGCGTAAGATCCTGCTGCTGGACCTGATCAAGGGTCTGGCGCTCACCTTCCGTTATCAGGACCCGCGGGAGATCTACACCGAGCAGTATCCGATGCAGCGGCCGCAGGTGGCGGAGCGCTATCGTGGCGCGCCGCGGCTGAACGTGAACCCGGACACCAACGAGACGATGTGCATTGCCTGTGACCTGTGCGCGCTGGCCTGCCCCGAGCACCTGATCGTCGTGACCAGCGAGCGCAATCCCAACACCCGCCGCAAGGAACTTACCACTTTTACCTACGACCTCAGCCGCTGCATGTTCTGCGGGCTGTGCGAGGACGCCTGTCCCACCGACTGCCTGGAGCTGACCCAGGACTTCGAGCTGGCCAACTACACCCGCGAGGGCATGATCTGGGACCGCCAGACCCTGGAGCTGGGCCCCAAGCCGACGGTATACAAGAAGTAAGTTTCACGTTTCACGCTGCGGGATTGGTGTCAGTGGATCGCCACGGAGACACGAGACGCACGGAGGAGATCGTGTTGATCTCCGTGTCTCCGTGCCTCTGGTGGTTGGTATTGGTCCTGCGACGCGACTTATCGTCCACAAAAAGCTGGTTCGGACGAGTAAATGGGCTATCACAGCCTGCCGGGAGGCGACCCAAGCCGAGGGCCTGCCCTGAGCGGAGTCGAAGGGGGTTGGGCCTACGTGATTACCGGCTGCTGCTGGGTCATACAGTGCAGCGTCCCCAGGCCCCAGACGAGATCGCCGCAATGAATGCCCACCACTCCGCGGTCTGGAAAAAGTCCGGCGAGAATGTCCAGTGCGCGACGGTCGTTGGGATCGTTGAAGGTTGGCGCCAGCACCAGTCGGTTGGCGATATAGAAATTGGCGTAGCTGGCGGGGAGGCGCTGTCTGCGGAAGATGACGGGCGCGGGCATGGGCAGTTCGACCACGCGCAGCGGCGCTCCGTCTTGGTCACGGGCCGCGCGGAGGCGGGCGAGGTTCTCGGCGAGCGGCTCGTGGTTGGGATCGCTGGGATCGGGTTCGACGCAGGCGACGACGGTGTCCGGGGCGACGAAGCGGGCGATGTCGTCCACGTGGCCGTGGGTGTCGTCGCCCGAGATGCCGCGATTGAGCCAGATGACATGGCGCACGCCGAGATAGTCGGCGAACACGCGCTCCAGTTCCGCCCGCTCCAGACCGGGGTTGCGCTGCTGCGTGGAGCTGAGCAGGCATTCTTCCGTCGTCAGCATCGTGTCGCGACCGTTCACGTCGATGCTGCCACCTTCGAGCACCACGCGCTGCGGGCGGCCGTTGACGGCGACAGTGGGCTGCCATTCGCGCAGGCGCAGGCGGCGCGCCACTTTGCCGGCGATCGTCGAGTCCTTTCGCCAGTCGGGATACTTGGCCCAGGCGTTGAACCGCCAACTCGTAATGGCCACGGGCTCCGTCGCATGTGATTCCGAGACCACAAAGATGGGGCCGCAGTCGCGGGTCCAGCCGCGATTGGTGGGCCAGGGGTAGAAATCCACGGCCGCGGTGTTCGCGCCGGAGTCGGTCAGGATCTTCAGCACGCTGCGGCGTGTCGTGGCGTTCTCCACGATGATGGCCACGCGCTCCACCCGCGCCAGGTGCCGGACAATTTCGGCATAGACCCATGGAATGGCGTGGAATTTTCCCGGCCAGTCGCTGCGGTTGTGCGGCCAGGCGATCCAGGTGGCAGCGTGCGGCTCCCATTCAGCGGGCATGCGGTAGCCGAGCGCGGCGGGAGTTGGAGAGGCTGTTTTCACGAAGTGCGCACAGGATAAACGAGGAGGCGCGGGGCGGGAAGATGTCGGAGGCAGCCTGGCATGGGTGCGAGGCGCTGAACCATCGGCTGTGCTTGTTGCATGATGGCGGTCACACGCCCCCGTGATCGTTGTCACAGAGCCTGAGCGGAGGCAGCCAGGATAATTAATCCCCGCCCCGCAAGGCAGCCAAATTTGGGGTCAGGGCAGGCCCGTTGATGGCTTATCCACAGGTCGCCGCCAGTACCCGTAGGGTAAAGCAGGATGCCGCCTTGCTCGCTCCTGCCGGCAGTCTTCCGGCGGCGGAACAGGCATTCGCGGCGGGCGCGGATGCGGTCTATACGGGATTGAAGGGCTGGAGCCGCGGCGGCGCCCGCGGTGAGCTCGACCGCGACGAGTTGCGCCAGTGCATCGAGCTGGCCCGTAGGCAGGGAAGGGAAGTCCAGCTTGCGCTGAACATCATCCCAAGCGCGCCGGAGCGTGAGCGGCTGCTTGAGGAGTTGGCCGAGGCGGCAGAGTGGGGACTCGATGCCGTCATCGTGAACGATGCCGGCCTGCTGCGAGACATCCAGCGAGAGCTGCCGCAGCTGGCGATCACCATCAGCATTGGCTGCGGCGCGCTGAACGCGCAAGACGTTCTGTTCTACCAGGACCTGGGTGCGAGCGCAGTGGTGCTGCCGGGATACCTGGAACCGCAGGAGGTCGCCGCGATCAAGGCCAGGGGTTCGATCGCCATCGAGCTGATGCTGCACATGGTGGAGGAGTTCATCCAGTTGGGCAAGTGCTGGATGCCAAGCTATCACCATTTCGCGGCGGCCGAGCGGATACAGCCGCCGCCCCGCTTGGCCGGCAGCATGAAACGCGGAGGCGTGGGCACCTGTTTCCGCATTTGCCAGCAGCCCTGGACGTTGCTTCTCGACGGCGCGGAGGTTGACCATCGGGTCCTGCCCAGCCGGCAGATAAGCCGGGTGGCGGAACTCGGGGAGTTTCTCGACGCTGGCGTGGACGTAATCAAGATCCAGGGCCGCAGCCTTTCCGCGGAGATGGTGGGCACTATCACGGGCATGTACCGCGCCGCGCTGGACGCCTGGAGAAGCGGCGGCCGGGTGGAAGCTAACGAAGCGGTGCTGCCCCCAATGTGGACTGTACAAGGACGCTGAATGCAAACCTTCGAACTGAACACGACGATCTCCAACCTGCGCGGTCTGCGCGAGACCGACCTGAGCGCGTATGACGCGGTTTATATGGGCAACATCTACTGCCGTACCTTCGAGAACAATTTCCTCGAGCGCCTGGACGACCTCCGGCAGGGCATCGCTGAGGTGAAAGACCGCGGCCTGCGTACCTATGTGACCTCTTACGCCGCGCCGCGAAACGAAGTGTTGCCGAAAGTGGAGAGGGTGCTGGAGGTGGCAGCCAGCGCCGGCGCTGACGCCATTGAAGTGCACAACTTGGGCGTGCTGCGCATGGTCCACGAGCAGTTTCCCAGCATGCCAGTGCACGTCGGAGGCTTCGCCAACGTGTACACGGACGCGGGCGCCTCTGTGCTGAAGGAGTATGGTGCGGTTCGCTTCACGCCCAATTACGAGATTAGCCTGGACGAAGTGAAAGCTATCGCGGACAGCGTCTCGCTGCCGGCCGAGCTCCTGGTTCACGGCAAGATGCCGCTGGGGATCTCCGATTACTGTTTTCTGCTGGAGTATGAACACAAGTGGGCCGACAAGTGTCCGACGGTGTGCCAGAAGAACCTGTTCCTCCGGCAGGGAGACTGGGCCATGAAGTCGGTGGGCAAAGGCGTGCTGAGCGGCAAGGATGTATGCATGCTCGAGCACCTGTCCGCACTGGTTGCGGCAGGGCATAGAATGTTCCGGATCGAGGCGGCTTACGAAACGGCCGCCTACCGCGGCAGCATCGCGAAGATTTACCGCGCGGCGCTGGAGAGCGCGGCCGTAGGCGACGGTACGGTCGACGAGCTGTCATGGCACACGGTCCGCCAGCACACTGCGGTCGGGTTATGCAATGGTTTCTATTTCGGACGCACGGGCGGCGAGTATGTCGGCAGCCAGGGCGAAATGGCCGAGGTTAGCTGGGTGGGCACGAGGTGAGTGATGGTGGAACTACTGGCACCCGCGGGAAATCTGGAGATGGCAAAGGCCGTGGTCGAGAGCGGCGCCAACGCCGTCTATGTCGGCGCAAGAGGCTGGAGCCGGCGTCGCGACGCCTACGAACTCTCCGACGGGCAATTGCATGACGCCATTGGCATCGCGCATGCAGGTGGCGCCAAGCTGCGCGTGGCCATCAACACCAACATGCAATCATCCGAACTTCCTGCCTTGCTCGAGAAGATGGAAAAGTTCGTCGCCTGGGGTGTCGATGGCGCCATCATGACGGACGTGGGCGCTATCGCTGAAGTCCACCGGCACTTCCCCCATCTGGTCATTCACGCCAGCATCGGAGCCAACATCCTGAACAATGAAGACGTGAAGTTCTACCGCGACATCGGCGTTTCCCAAGTGGTCGCGGACACCAAGCTCACGCTGCGCGAACTGGCGGCGCGCAGGATCTCAGGCGAGGTCGGCATCGAGGTCCTCATCCACGCCAACAAGTGTTACACCTACCTGGGGAAGTGCTGGATGTCGCCCTATCACCGCCTGGAGCGCAGGACGGACGACTTCGGGAAAGATTTGTTCCGTGGCAGCCCCAACCGTGGCGGACTCGATTACCGTGTCTGCCTGGAACAATGGGAACTGTACACCGGCCAGGAGCTGCTGGAATCGCGCATCGCTCTCAAGAACGACGCCTTCTTCTACCTGGATGACATCCCACCGCTCATCGACCTTGGCGTGCACTGCCTGAAGATCCAGGGGCGGGAATATCCGGTGCCGCTGGTGGCGCTGATCGTGCGTTTCTATCGCGAGCTGATTGATGCTTACGTCAGCAAGCCGCCGGAGAGGGCCTTCGACTTGGCGCCGTGGCGGGAGCGGCTGGAGGTGATCCAGGCGGAACGCGACGCACGCCGCCGCGACACCACCTTGGTGCTGCTGAACGAAGCGCGCCGGCCGGTGCCTCGCCGCTCAGCTTAGGGGACGCTTTTCAGCGATGTGATGCGCGGCGGGGAGGGACGGCAAGATCTACTCGCCGTCCCGTCGCTGCCAATCAGGCTCAGACTCCCACTGCGTGCAGCCGGCGGCCCAGCGCGCTCAGCGCGTAGTCGACCATCTCCTCCCGCAATGCCTCGGGAGTAAACCCTGGCCAGGCATGCTCCAGGTTCTTGCCGCCGTAAAAGTTCAGGTCGCCCGCGGGAGGACGCATCACCGTGGGTATCAGGGGACGGAATTCGCGGATGGTGTCTCGAATCAGCGGTGCGAAACGGCCGGGATTCTCGATGACGCGGTCACGCAGGTATTTCACCCCGAAGAGGACGTGCCGTGATTCGTCGCGCGTCGCCGCCGTGAAGCCCTGGTAGAAGCCCCAGGTGCGGCCCCAGCGCCGCGCGCCCTCGAGCTGGTAACGCATCCCGGTCAGGAACAAAGCGCCTTCCACGATCAGGTGATAGACGGCCACGAACTGCACGGTGGCGTCAATGTCATCGGGATGCGAAGCCAGCCGCTGCGATTGCGCGGGGAGCCAGTCATAGAACAGGTAGCGATAAGCGGGATTCTCTTCCGCGGTAATGCTGATCTGACGCACCAGCTCGTGCAGTCCTTCGACATCGGTGCCGACCACCTCCCGCCAGAACCGGTCGAAGAAAATGGTGTGGCGGACCTCGTCGGCGAGCTGGGTGGCGACGAACGCCTCCACCTCTTTATTGGGAGACGCCCACACCAGCGGTGCCAGCAGGCTGGCTACGCGTTCTTCTCCAGCGAAGAACATGCGCAGGCTCCAGACCCGGCGCTTCTTGGTCTCGTGCGACAACTGCTGCCATTCCTCATGGTCCGGCGAAAAATCCAGTTCATACGGCGACCAGGCCTGCTCCACCGCCTTGCGGTAGAGATCAAGGTAGGAGGGAAGCTTTTTGGCGCCGCGCTCGACTACCGCCAGCACGTCGTCTATGTACAGATTGCTCATGGCACCGAGCGGCGCTGCGCTGACTTGGGTTTCCACCTGCTCGTCGCTTATCTGTCGAACTTCGAACATGTCCACACCCCCTGTGGTTGAGTTGGCGCAATTTATCACCGCAAGAGTGGGCAGT
>Ga0187776_10000501_pt1 | contig 18793 bp, 22 predicted proteins | sample 0216_BV02_MP12_2_FD_132426 | JGI IMG/M metagenome (GOLD analysis project Ga0187776, IMG submission 132426) | Tropical peat soil microbial communities from peatlands in Department of Meta, Colombia - 0216_BV02_MP12_20_MG | ecosystem: Environmental > Terrestrial > Soil > Wetlands > Peat | place...
TGCAATATCCGACGACCGATGGGTACGTCGGAGACTATAGCGCTCTTGTCGCACAAGCCCATGCCGCCGGCGTCTTGGTCGTGGTGTCGACGGATCTTCTTGCCCTGACGCTCCTGCGCTCACCGGGAGAGTTTGGCGCCGATATCGCCGTGGGCTCCAGTCAACGATTTGGAGTTCCGCTGGGATTCGGAGGACCTCACGCCGCGTTCTTGGCGACCAAAGAGGAGTATCGCCGGCAGATGCCGGGGCGTATTGTCGGCGTGTCGAAAGATGCGACTGGCAAGGTTGCCTATCGGTTGGCCCTCCAGACACGCGAACAACATATTCGGCGGGAGAAAGCGACGAGCAACATCTGTACGGCGCAAGTCCTCCTGGCCATCATGGCAAGCATGTACGCGGTCTATCATGGGCCGGAGGGGTTGCGACGGATTGCCGAACGGGTTCACGGCTTGGCTAGTACCCTTGCTTCTGCACTTCGTCAGTTGGGATTTGACACAGGGGCAGAACAGATTTTCGATACGCTGCACGTTCGGCTGACCAAGGATCGATCTGAGCAGATCTTAGTCAGAGCCGACGAGCAAGGGTTCAATCTGCGACGGTTCGACGACAACTCAATTGGGATCTCGCTGGATGAATGGAGTAACGAAGAAGAGATCCGACAACTTCTGGAACTGTTCGTCGGTCACGATCGGCTGCCCATTCGCATTGAAGAGGTCAGTCGGACGGCCACTGTGCATTTCTCGGCGAACCTGGCGCGCAGGAGTCTGTATCTCACCCACGAAGTGTTTCATCGCTATCATGCCGAACACGAAATGCTCAGGTATCTCCATCGTCTCCAAGCCAAGGATCTCTCGTTGGTTCATTCGATGATTCCGCTGGGCTCCTGCACGATGAAGCTGAACGCGACGGTTGAGATGTTGCCGGTGACATGGCCGGAATTCTCGCGGCTCCACCCCTTTGCACCGCTGGAACAGAGCAAAGGGTATCAGGAATTGTTCCACCAGCTGGAAGCCTGGCTGGCGGAGATTACGGGGTTCGCTGCGGTCTCGTTGCAACCGAACGCTGGCTCTCAGGGCGAATATGCCGGACTGATGGTGATCCGAGCCTATCATCGCAGTCAGGGCGAGTTTCATCGCGACGTCTGTCTCATTCCTGTTTCTGCACACGGTACCAATCCAGCCAGTGCGGCGATGGTGGGATTGACCGTCGTGCCGGTTGCTTGCGATCGGCAAGGCAACGTGGATCTCGCGGACCTCGAAGCAAAGGCCATTCAGTATCGTGATCGTCTCGCGGCTCTGATGCTGACTTACCCGTCTACCCACGGTGTATTTGAAGCGAATGTTCGGCGTATCTGTCAAATCGTCCATACACATGGCGGACAAGTCTACATGGACGGAGCCAACATGAACGCCCAGGTGGGACTCTGCCGGCCTGGCGATATCGGTGCGGATGTGTGCCACCTGAATCTGCACAAAACATTTTGTATTCCCCACGGCGGTGGCGGACCGGGTATGGGTCCCATCGGTGTGGCCCGACACCTGTCCCCGTTTCTCCCGGGTCATCCGGTCACCGGCCTCGGTGGGGAACAGTCGATTGGGCCGGTGTCGGCGGCTCCCTATGGCAGCCCCAGTATCATGACGATCTCGTGGGTCTATATGGCGCTGATGGGTCGGGACGGAATGACCATGGCGACTCAGATTGCCATTCTCAACGCCAACTATATGGCCAAGCGACTCGAGAAATACTATCCGATCCTGTACACGGGTGCGTCGGGATTCGTCGCGCACGAGTTTATCCTCGACTTGCGGCAATTCAAGGAGAGCGCCGGCGTTGAAGCGATGGATGTCGCCAAGCGCCTGATGGACTATGGCTTCCATGCGCCAACCGTGTCATTCCCGGTCGCCGGGACATTGATGATCGAGCCGACGGAGAGCGAATCAAAGGTTGAACTGGATCGATTTTGCGAGGCGATGATCCTGATTCGCGCCGAGATCCAAGGCATCGTCGACGGTCGCCAGCCTCGAACGAACAATCTCCTTAAGAACGCCCCTCACACTGCTTTGACAGTGACGGCGAATGAATGGGATCGACCGTACAGTCGTGAAGAAGCAGCCTTTCCTGCGCCCTGGGTTCGAGATCACAAGTTTTGGCCCAGTGTGGGTCGTATCGACGAAGCCTACGGGGATCGCCACCTTGTCTGCGCGTGCCCGCCGATGGATACCTATTCCACGTAAGAAGCAGCCAACCGCCTCTTTCCGCTGTGGTTTTTAGCTGCCCAAGACCCCCCCGCTTGCCGCTTCTGGACAAGCGCCGGAGAGTAAGCGAAGCTTGCTGGAATCGTCGTTCTCTGCAAGGAGGTTTCTCATGAGCGCGATCGATCGCAGGGACTTTTTGACTAGTAGTGGGTTGGCATTGGGCGCGGCACTGCTCACCGCCGAACTGCCATTTCTGAAGACCGGCGCTGCGGCGGCGTCAGTGGAGAAACTTGACAGCTGGGAAGCCGTACGCGGTCAGTTTTCCCTTTCGCCCGGTCTCGTGCACATGGCCGGGTTTTTCCTCGCCTCGCATCCCGCATCGGTGCGTGAAGCCATCGACCGGCATCGCCGCGGTCTCGATGCCGATCCCATCGGGTACTGGTTTGAACAGGACGAGAAACAGGAAACGACGGTCTTGCGCACCGCCGCCGAGTATCTCGCGGTTGATCCTGCCGAAATCGCGTTGACTGATAGTACGACGATGGGCTTGGGGCTTCTATACGGTGGTCTTCAGCTTCGGAGTACTCAGGAAATTCTGACCACGACTCACGATCACTATTCGACAGAAACGTCCTTGCGCCTCGGTGCCGAACGAACTGGGGCGACAGTCCGTCAGATTCCGCTGTACAAATCTTTGAAGACTGTGTCCCGAAGCGAACTGATCGATACCTTGGCGCAGCAGGTGCGTCCTCACACGCGGGTCATCGCAGTCACCTGGGTCCATTCGAGCACAGGACTCAAGCTACCGATCCACGAAATGGCATCGGCGATTGCGATGATCAACAGAACTCGCTTGGAGCAGGATCGGGTGATCTTCTGTGTCGATGGCGTCCACGCTCTGGGCGTCGAGGATTTTCGCTTAAGTGAAGTCGGGTGCGATTTCATGGTCGCAGGAACACACAAATGGATGTTCGGTCCACGTGGCACCGGTCTAGTCTGGGGGCACAAGCGTGCCTGGCCGGTTGCCCATGCAACGATTCCGACTTTCAATACTCAGGCGTACGATATCTGGATGCAACTCACTCCTCCAAAGGAGTTGCCTCCGTCCGTGTACATGACTCCCGGAGGATTCCATTCCTTCGAGCATCGGTGGGCGCTCGATGAAGCGTTCAAGTTTCATCAAGCCATCGGCAAGAGCCGTGTCACACAACGGATTTACGAACTGAACCAACAACTGAAACAAGGGCTGGCCAAGATGCCGCATGTGACGCTGCATACTCCTCTCTCGCAAGATCTTTCGGCCGGGATCGTCTGTTTCGACGTGGTCGGACTCCCCGCACGTCACGTGGTCGAGCGACTGAGGGAACGAGGCATTATTGGGAGCGTGACTCCCTATGCCACCCAGTACGCGAGGCTAGCACCGGGCCTTCTCAATTCGACCCAAGAGGTCGAAACTGTTCTCGAAGCGGTTCAGAACCTTCGACGCTAATCGAACTCAACAGGGGTTCCAATCTATGGTTCGCAAACTCATGTCTCTATGAAAAACGTCGAAGTCGATGAATAATCAATGAAATATGCACTCCCATCCTGGGAGACCCCCTCCCTTTGGGGCATTGTAGAACTGGCTGCTATTCGGCGATAAAGAGGCCTAACCTATTTTGACGGTGAGGCCTGTTCGATGTCGAAAATTCTCAATCTGAGCGAGCATACCAGTGACGAAGATTTGAAACACCTCACCACCCTGCTGCTGTACCACTTGGTCGAACGTTGCGGGGGCCAAGTCCAATTCAAGGTCGAAGACGCCCAGCGGGTCCGAGCCAGCTTGTCCACCAAAATGGTCCAGATGCAAGTGGGTAACGAAGTGAACTTGCGCATTATTGATCGTCTTCCAGAGCTGTCGTAGTTTCCAGTCCACCTGCGCCCTGCCGCCATTCGGTTGAGTCTTCCTCGTGAAACGTGGTCCAATATCCGGCATGAGATGCATGCTCGCACTGACACTTGGCTTTTTTTTCGCCATCTCCGGAGGGACAGTTGCAGGGCAATCCGACGTCGCACCGGCTTTTCGAGATCAACCGCATGAGGTTCGGGATTTACGGGTCGGCGAACGGTATAGCGGAGGCATGCGCGTTCGCTCACCGTTCATCGGCATATCATTTGTCGTACCGAAGGACTGGCGTGCATCTCTTCCGGCTGGCTCCGTCGTATTTCTTGATTCGGCGGTGACTGCAGGCCTTGGGACCATTCATCTGGTTACTGATGTCACCCGCGACCATCTGCGCGTCCAACTGAGTGAGCCACAATCAATCGAAGCTGGCTTTCTCTTACACCCAGTCGGATCACTTCAAGAAGAAGGACGGAAGCTCGTCGGACATTATGCGGGGGGCGATGATGTCGGTGTCATCATTGCCGTGTCGGGACCATCCCATAACGCGGCCATCTATCAATTTGTAGGTCGCAAGACAGAAGTACAACATTATCGAAAACTGGCCGAGGAGTTGGCATCATCGACCCAGTTCATAAACGAGCAGGACGGTCCTGTCCTCAGGGCGTGGTATGACCGGCTTACGGGGATGGTGCTGACTCCGCAACTGGACAGCAGCATTGCGCAAAGTGTAGGGTCGACGGCCATTCACCTCTGTAGCGATGGCCGGTTTATTCAGACCATTCGCTTGCAATTGGTATCAGGCCAGCCAGTAGATGGAGAGAGCGACGGCGCCTATCATGAAACCGGAACCTGGCGGATCGAAGTCCAAGGCGCCAAAGCCGAGCTCGTTCTGACGAAATCAACGGGAGGCGCGGACCAGCACGAAGTACTCCGCCATGGCGATCAATACTTACTCGATGGAAGAGTAGCTATGGCTCGGGCCAGCAATAGTTGCCTGTAGCAGAGATCAACTCATTACGAGACTATCTATGCTGTACGTGTCGCAACATGTCACCATCCCCGATTCAGAGATCGATATCCATGCGGTGCGATCGCAAGGGGCCGGTGGCCAACATGTCAACAAGGTCTCGAGCGCCGTCCATTTGAGGTTCGATATTGGTGCCTCCTCATTGCCGCTGTTTTATAGAGAAGCGCTGCTGAAGCTGAGGGATCACCGTATTTCAGAAGACGGTGTGATTACGATCAAGGCCCAGTCGTACCGGAGCCAGGAGCAAAATCGAACCGATGCCCTCAATCGACTTCAAGCGTTGATTCAAAGCGTGGCTATCCCACGAAAGAAGCGAAAAGCCACCAAGCCGACGAAGAGCTCACAAAATAGGCGGATTGAAAGTAAGAAAAAGCAAGGGCGTCTAAAAGCATTGCGCGGGTTGATCGAATAATTTCGGACTTCAGGCTGTTCAAAAAGGCTGTCCAGCAAGGCCGCAGCGAGTGAAGGGCCGAGGCGTACCCTCTGGGGTACGTTGAGGGTCTGAGCGATGCGAGAACGACGCAGGCGGCCTTTTTCAACAGCCATCACTCGACGGAGGCGAGTGAGCCTAAGATGTGATATCCCCCATCCACGTATATCACTTCACCAGTAATCCCACGCCCGAGCGGGCTGATCAGGAACAGCGCGGTGTCGCCGACTTCCCCTTGCTCCGTCGCGTGGCGAAGCGGGGCGAACTCCTTGTGGTGATCCACCATCTTGCTGATGCCGGAGACTCCGCGGGCCGCGAGAGTTTTGATGGGTCCGGCCGAAATGGCGTTCACGCGGATGTTCTTCGGTCCGAGATCGTGTGCCAGGTAGCGCACGGTCGCTTCGAGTGCGGCTTTCGCGACACCCATCACGTTGTAATGGGGCACGACCCGTTCGGCTCCCAGGTAAGTCAACGTGATGACCGATCCTCCCTCGGTCATCAGCGGCATGGCCGCGCGAGTGACTGCCACGAGCGAATAGGCGCTCACGTCGAGCGCCGTGGCGAACCCCTTGCGTGTTGTGTTCACGAATTGGCCGGTGAGTTCCTCCCGAGGAGCGAACGCGACGGAGTGGACCAAAAAGTCGAGCTGGCCGACCTCCTTATGAACATGCTGCATCAGAGCCTCGATCTGTGCATCGTCCCCCACATCGCACGCAAAAGCCTTTGAACCTGGCATCGTGGCCACAAGCTCCTCCACGTTTTCCTTCAATCGCTCGTTCTGGTAGGTAAAGAGTAGCCTGGCACCCTGGCTGGCGGCCGATTGGGCGATGGCCCAGGCGATACTGTGCTTGTTGGCGACCCCGATGATTAATCCCTTCTTGCCGTCTAGTAACATCGCGTTCTCCTGAAAGGATGGTGAGATAGTTTTCAGCTGGGCGCTGAAGATAGCACGATTTGCGGGCTTGTTCCAGGAGCGAGAACTGGACGCAGTTCAGAGAGTTGCCGAAGCCGTACGACGTTATCGAGTGACAACGACGAGAGTGCTGTTTTCGACCCAGACCGAGGCAATTTGGGGCGGCAGTTTGAAATTGTCACGATTCTCTGGTGAGTCGAAGAGCTGCCGAACAACATGATCCAGCGTGGAGTGCGGGATGGGCAGCGACCCAAGTTTGCCCGAGAGGGGTTTCAATCGAAGGACACCGTCTGTGGTTTCAAGCGTGCCATCAAGTTGGAGCGAGATGTCCCTCCCATAGATGGTAAACAAGACATAAGCCCGGAGCTGATGGTCTATCATATTGATCCGAACATCTTTCAGCGCCGAGTGCACGGGCTGGATGGCGGCTTCGTGACCGTTCGGCAGGTTCTGATTGGCTTCTCCAGCTTGGCGGGTTGAGGCGATAGCCAGATTGTTCTGCATCCAGTGATTGAGCTCCGCTTCGGTCAGCGAGAGAGAATAAGGACGACCGGATTCCATGGCCATCCGCAGCTGGGCTATCTTCTCACTGACGCGGTCGGCTGCCTGAGGATCGGTTTGGATTGCGAGCGGTGGCGCCTGTTTAAGAATCAGAAACACTATGGTGGCGGTGATTGCTAATGAGATCCAAGGGAGAAGACGAAAGAGGCGCCAACCAAGCCCTGGGGCACCCCGCGTGGGCCTGGACGAACTGGCGGGCAGAGCAGATTCATGACTAAGGTCGTCTTGTGGTTTGTATTTCGCGAAGACGATCCCGCACCGCAGGCATTCATCCGCCGGTGCTTGTTCCCGGCCGCATTTCGGGCAAGTAATAAGGGACTCGGTTGCCGGTTCCGATTGTGCAATTTTCATGAGTTCCTACTATAGGCAATGGAGGTCGGAGACGCAAAATATTCCGAAAAATCATCAGGGACCTCTGTCATCTTTAATGAAGAGGAAGATGAGGTCGACGAACTCATTCTTGCAAAGCCGCGCGGCGCAGCGCTTGAAAGGTGGTCAGCATGCGAGAATACGAATAGTGAGCATTCCGGCCGCTTGGATTCGGGAGCAGGAATATCGGTACATCGGTCATGCGGGCGGTCTGAAAACCTAGTGGCAGTCGGGAGGAAGGCGGTGTGTGAGTGGGGAAGATCATGCGAAAGATGGTCACGCCGAGCAACGCAATGACTTTGGGCCGGAAGCGGACCACCTTGTTTCGTAATCGGACGACGCCGGCTCGATATTCATGCGGTCTGAGGACATCGATGCCCGCACTGCTTCGGCTAATAATATTCGTGAGACCCAACCCCCATTCAGGTAGGCGCCAATCGTCCTGATAGGTGAGCTGGTCGGTGACCAGCCCTGATTCATAGAGGAGCTTCCAGAATCGATTGGAATGGCCCGCGAAGTGATGACCCACCTGGGCGGATCGCAACCCAGGATTGATCCCGACAAACAGGACTCTCAAATCTGGGCGAATATAATCAGGGAGTTTTCGGTATGCGCTCATGCCCAAGGGCTCCAGCGGCGTCTGAGGCAGATTAGTATGCCGTCAACCATTCCGCCACAGAAAACTACAGGGGAAAGCCTTCGATGCCTCATACCGATAGAGACATAACATCTTGATAAACAGCGTTATTGTCACGATGCCTCGATTCGGCATTAAGCTTGCTGACCACTAACTCCAGTGCCGACCTACGGCATGAATTTCCCAAACCTTAAAGGAGGTGACAAATTATGAAGCGCATGTTGATGGCAATTATGGCGGTCGCAGTGGCGGTCGCATTCAGCGCGCCTTCCTTCGCCGGTGAGGAGAAGAAGGACAAGAAGGACGAGAAGAAGGGTGGCCACGTCGTGGTCTACGGCGAGAAGAAGGACGAAAAGAAGAAGGACGAGAAGGGCAAGTAATTCCGTCTTTGGCGAGGCTAGCTGGCTTAAGGAGCCTCCCGTCAGGAACGGGAGGCTCCTTGGGCGGTTCTCCCTACCGGTGCTCACTCTCCATATAGACCGCTTGTAATCCTACAATCGTCTTTGCGTCACGTATCGTTCCCGTCTTGATCATCGTCATCGCCTTGGACAGCGGCATCTCGACGACCTCAAGGACTTCATCACGATCCAACTGTTGCCGCCCCCTCATCAAGCCGGTGGCTTTGTAGACGTGAATGACTTCGTCGGTAAACCCTGGAGCAGTGAAGATGCTGGAGAGCAGCTCCAATGATCCGGCCCGGTAACCGATTTCCTCTTCAAGTTCTCGGGCTGCGCAGGCCATAGGCTCTTCGCCTGGCGAGAGTTTCCCAGCCGGAATCTCGTAAATGAATCCCCGTGCCGCGTAGCGAAATTGACGAATCAGCACGACGGTTCCGTCCTCTTTGAGCGGGACAACCGCCGAGGCTCCGGGATGCCGCACGATCTCCAAGTCGACCGTGACGCCATTCGGAAGCGTAACCGTGTCAACATTCATTGTGATGACTTTGCCTATGTAAATGGGCTTGGTCACGAGGCGCGTGCGGCTAATGGTCTAGATTCCGGCAAAAGCTGAATAGAATTCCATCGTGTCGTGTCCATGCCATCAGCTCTTGGGTTTTTTGTAGAATGGAGCCTTGACGACGACCGCCGGCATAGCCTTTCCACGAATGTCGATCGCGAGTGCAGTCCCCGGAACTGCGTATGATGGAGCAACGTAGCCGAGTCCGATACCCTTCTGAAGCAACGGTGAGAAATTACCGCTGGTGACTTCACCAATGATCCGCGACGATACTGAATCAAGAATCTTAAACCCGTGCCGAGGCACAGCCTTTTCGACAAGTTCGAAGGCCGTAAATTGCCGAGGCACACCGGCCCGTTTCTGTTTGAGCAAGGCCTGGCTGCCGATGAACTCTCCCTTCTGTAAACTGACGGTCCATTCGGCATTGGCTTCAAGCGGTGTCGTGTCTTCGTTGATATCGTTCCCATAGAGGAGATAGCCCATTTCCAGCCTGAGTAAGTCTCTGGCACCCAGTCCAGCCGGTTTGAGCCCCCATGCCGATCCCTTCTGCATGAATAGGTCCCATACGCGACCGACCTTGTCCGCGTCGACGTATATTTCGTAGCCCAGTTCGCCGGTGTAGCCGGTCCGCGCGATGAGGCACGGAAATCCGCCGAGGTTGGCTTGGCAGGCCTGGTGAAGTTTGAGCGTGGTGAGGGCTGTTCCCCCTAAGCCGACGAGCAGCTCTCGAGACCGAGGGCCTTGAATTGCCACTTGAGACATGATCGTCGAACGATCTTCGAGTACGACTGCTTCCCCAGAAAATTGGTGGGATCTCAGCCAGGAGAAAATCTTTTCACGGTTTGAGGCATTCACACACAGTAGATAATCTTCCAACGCAATCCGATAGACAAAAATGTCATCTTTGATCCCGCCACGGTCGTTGCAGACCATGGAGTATTGAGCTTGGGACACCGCGAGTTTCCCCACATCGTTGGTCGTGACTCGCTGGAGGAATGCCACTGCGCCGGCACCGGAGAGCCAGAGCCGCCCCATGTGGCTAACGTCGAAGAGACCAATCTTCGTCCGGACGGTCTGGTACTCATCCACAACACCATTGTATTGGATGGGCATTTCCCAGCCGGCGAAGTCGACAAGCTTTGCGCCAGCGGATTGATGTTGTGTAATGAGCGGCGTGCGCTGCATGGCATCGTCACACGCCAAGGAGTTCGACATCGAAGATCAAGGTCGCGTGGGGAGGAATGATGCCGCCGGCCCCGCGGGCACCGTACCCGAGATTGGCAGGAATCGTCAGCTTCCGCTTGCCACCCACTTTCATGCCTTGCACTCCTTCGTCCCATCCTTTGATGACCTGCCCGACTCCAAGGCGAAATGAAAATGGCTGGCCTCGGTCAACGGAACTGTCGAATTGTGTGCCATTTTCCAGCCATCCCGTGTAATGGACCGTTGCTGTCTTTCCGGCAACGGCGACCTCGCCGTTACCGATGACTTCATCCACGTACGTGAGACCAGATGATGTGGTGATTTCATGCCTGTCGGTATTCTTGTCGCTGCCTTTCATGTCTCCTCCCGTTTCGATGGTCGGCAGAAGGCCTGCATCCTGGTTTCCCTCCTGGACGATCTGCTGAATGATTGCGGCAGGCGGCCGATCTGTTCACGAGTCCGGATCTGCGAACAGCGCCACACTGGCCGTGTAGCCGTGGAGGAAGTTTCGTCCTCCGACCGGACCAATTTCTCCTTGGGCAAAGAATCCTGCCACGGGGATGTCTCCAAATCGCTCGTGGATCGCGCCGCTGTCGTGATGAGGGTAGCCGAATAGCCCTTGCCCACGTCCACAGCAGCTGAAGAGCAATGCGCTCAACGGGGGAGTGCGGTGCATCGTGCGATCCTTGGCGAGCAGGACCTGCAAGTCCTCGCTCGCGGATATGCCGTCGCGAAGTTGAAACTGAACGGTCTGGCCTTCTTCAACGACATCGCCGATCGCGATTGCGCCGGCCTGCTGATCCGCGCCAATCAAGTTCCGAACGAGAAAGTCTCCTCGTTCAAAGTGATTTCGGTGCTCATCAATGACGATACCGAGGTGGAGAGCCAGGTGTGCATCTCGTCGGTGAGCGCTTCCTAGTGATTCAAAGATGTCCTGGAGCCGTTGGAGCGCCGGCTTTCCGCCTAGCTCGTACACCAAGTTCCGCTCCGCCTTGGTAACGACGAATCGATCGCCGATCGGACGGCAACCTTGTGAGATCACCGTTCGGACCGAGACTGGTCCGTCCAGTCGTACGCCGACGAGACCTCCGTCGAAAACTTCGTGGTTGAGCAGCAACCGGTTTGCACCAACATCATGGCCTCCCCCGGCCAGACCTCCAATAGCCTTGGCCTGTGGATACCGATCCGCCATCACCGACAGTACATCCCGCATCGGTGTAGTAAAAGGATCGGCGACCAGGATAAACGTGGATTCGGCTGCAGTGGATTCGGGCCAGCCGGTTATTTGGATCTGATCCCGCACGTCGGAGAAAGACAACCGGAGTGGTGTCACGTGGACTTGAGGCAGGTGTGCAACCCATAGCGTGATCGCCGGTGCTGTTTCCAGTTCCTCAGATCCACCGATCACCCCTTCGCCAGAGCAACCTACACAGACCTCTGGCTGTAACGTTTCTTGGAGCATAGCTGAGATGACGGTGGCGTGTGGGACATGGTGGGCAGAGAAGAACGCGAACGCAAGATCCACAGAGTTCTCGCCGATCTGCCGGCGGACGGTGTCCGCGACATCACGAGCCGCCGCTTCCGTATCGGCACTTCGAGAGAGCGCCGACGCAAATTGGAGCGTGCTGTTGTGTGTGGCGCGGGAAGAATGGGTAATCATTGTATAGGCGTCGCCGAACGGTCAGACGCCGGGGTCCATGCGTTCCGCTCGGTCCTTGGCGAGCTTCTTATAGTATCGCCACATGTAGGAATAGTAGTCGTCGAGTTGTGCCAGAAGATAGTGCAATTCGGTCGGGTCTTGGGATTCGAGCGCACGGACCATCCTCGTCTTCAAGAATTCACCGAAGGCATCAGTTTTTTCGACAGCGGTCAGGAGCCGGAGCCCGCCGCCGATTTGGTATTCGTTCATGACATTCCTCGACCGACCTCGCGAGCAGGATAGCGAGACGATGGAGTGAAATGCAAGAGAGCGATATGAGGCAGGACAGAGAGACGCATGGTCACATGACTATCGCGTCTGGTGGCCGGTAATCAAAGACCGAAGCCGATCCAACGAAATCGCCTCGGCACGGTTCCCGTCGCGTCCGGTCACCGAGGTGGCCATGGTCAACGCATTAAGGATCGCTTCCTCCGTTGCTTCGACAGTGGCAGTGATCAGAGGATTCAGATAAGTATCTGCGAGATGAGTGACCGAGTACGTCTGCTCCTTGGGATAGTGCGGGATGACGTTACCGGTCGAGAAGGCCAGTATGAAGTCGCCGCTGCCGTGTCGTGCCGTGGAGCCGGTTCGTGCCAGTCCGAGCGCCGCCCGTTTGGCGAGACGCGTCAACTGCCGCCCGTCGAGTGGTGCATCGGTGGCGATCACCACGATGATCGAGCCTTCGCTAGCCCCTGCGGTTCGTTCATCAGACACTTCGCTGGTGCGTACCGATGTTCCATCGTAAAGTTGGCCTACGGGAATTCCACCCATGATGAGTTCTGGTCTCCGTCCATGGTTCGCGTTGACCAAAACCCCAAGGATATATCCTCCGTCTTTTTCAGAAAGACGCCGGGAAGCTGTGCCAATCCCGCCCTTAAATCCATAGGACACCATCCCGGTCCCGGCGCCGACTGTGCCTTCCGGAACGGGTCCAGACACGGCTCCATCGAGTGCCTTTGCCACATCCGCTTCCGAGACGTGACGACCCTGGATGTCATTGAGTCGTCCGTCGTCGCATTCAGCCACGACGGGCGTCAACGTATCGTCGGTAATACCGATCTCCGGATACTGCCGAATCATCCAGCTCATGATGCCATTGGCGACGCGCGGCACGTTCAAGGTGTTCGTCAATGCGACAGGGTATTCGAGAAATCCGGACTCGGCCACCCACGAGAGACCGGTCATTTCCCCAGTCCCATTCAAAACGAACGACCCTGCCGGCACTTTCTTGTGCCAGACGTCGTCGCGAGGGATGACCACTGTCACGCCGGTTCGTACCGGGCCGTCCCCGGGCTTTAGTGGCCCATCGCCTTTGATCAATGTCGCATGGCCGACCTTCACGCCGGCGACGTCGGTAATGGCATTAAACGGACCAGGCTGATATTGGCCCAGAATGAGACCGAGATCGCGGGCACGCACCCGCTGCTCTGAGGGACGTTCCGACGCGACTTCCGCACTCACCGGCGCGACGCAACCGGCGAAGAGGGAGGCGAGGAGCATAAGCTCTAAGCCACGAAGGTGTAACGGTTGTTTAATGCAGACGTTAGAGTTCATGGACAGAGTCTTGTAGCGGCACCACAACTTCCATCCCAGCATGTTCGCTCTGAATGGCGCTGGCCAACGACAGGGCCTGTTTTTCTTCGCCATGAACGACAAACACTTTTTCAGGAGATGGAGTCACCGACCGGACATAGTCCAGCAGTTCATTCCGGTCAGCGTGGGCAGAAAACCCATTGAAGCGCACCACCTGTGCGCGCCGAGGTGTCTGTTTCCCAAAAATCGGGACGACGTCCCATCCTTCGACCAATCGGCGTCCGAGTGTATGTTCAGCTTGAAAGCCGACGATCGCAATGACATTGGCTTCGTCTTGGATCGCATGCTTGAGGTGGTGCAGAACCCGACCGCCTTCGCACATCCCCGAGGCGGCAATGATGACGCAGGGACCTTTCGCGGTGTTCAGGCGCTTGCTGTCGTCGATGGAGGATATATAGTGGATATAGCGTGCGGCAAAGGGATCGCCGTCTGCGGAGAAGGTCTTCGTTGTCTCCTCATCGTAGCATTCAGGATGGCGACGGAAGATCTCGGTGGCTTTCGAAGCTAACGGCGAATCGATGTAAATCGGTAAGGGATCGATTCGGCGTTCGGAGACCAAATCCTTGATCCGCATGACCACTTCCTGAGTCCGCCCCACGGCAAAGGCCGGCACAATGATCTTCCCGCCTGTTTTTTTGATGTAGGTGACGATCTCCTCCGCCTTTGCCGTCATGCTCTCGCGACTCTGTTCATGCAATCGATCGCCATAGGTTGATTCGGTAATCAGGATATCGCAGGGAGGAGGTGGTGCTGGATCGCGCAGAATCGGCATCGACTTCCGGCCCAGGTCACCGGTGAAAAGGATCGTTGTTGTATTTCCGCGATGCGAATATTTGAGCCGTACCGCCGCCGAACCCAGGATATGGCCGGCATCGTGAAAAGAGGCCGTAATGCGCGGAGCGATCTTGATCGTATCCTCGTAACGAGCGCTGTGAAACTGTCGCGCGATTTTGTGCACATCGTGCGTATCGTAGAATGGCTGAATGCGCTCTTTGCCTCGTCGCCGCTCTTTCTTGTTCACATACATACAGTCATGCCTCTGAATGTGAGCCGAGTCTTCTAGCATGACGGTGGTGAGATCGCCCGTTGCGGGGGTCATGTGGACCTTACCAGAGAACCCATGTTTGGCCAAGATCGGCAGAGCGCCAGAATGGTCGATATGGGCATGAGACAACAGCACAGCTCCAATGGATTTGGGATCGAAGCCAAGGCGACGATTCTGGTGCTCTGCCTCCTGGCGGCGCCCTTGAAACATCCCGCAGTCCATCAGCACGTTACATCCTGGCATTGCGACAAGATGGCGGCTCCCAGTGACCGACCGTGCAGCGCCGTGAAATGAAAGTTTCATACTGTTGGCTTCACGCTGTTATGAGCGGCGATGATTTGCCATGTTTCTGCGGCGGTTTCTGCATAATGGAACAGATTGAGATCCTGGGGACTAATCAAGCCGTCATCGACCAGCATTGGCCAATTGATAATCCGTTCCCAGAAATCCCGGCCGACGAGGACCACGCACACGCCGGTCACCTTCCCGGTTTGAAGGAGCGCCAGGGTGTCGAACAGTTCGTCGAACGTGCCAAATCCGCCTGGGAACGCAACAAGGGCTTTGGCTCGAAGCAGAAAATGCATTTTCCTGAGCGCGAAGTAGCGAAATTGAAAACATAGCTCCGGTGTGATGTAAGGATTCGGCTGTTGCTCGTGCGGCAGGACGATGTTCAGACCGATGGATTTGGCTCCCGCGTCGGCCGCGCCACGATTCGCCGCTTCCATGATTCCGGGACCGCCGCCCGTCACAATGACAAAGTCGCACCGGCCATCGACTTGGCAAGTGCTCGATACCAGCCGGCCAAACTCACGAGCCTCGTCGTAGTATCGAGAGAGCGCGACGTGCCGGGTAGCTACTGCCACGGCTCGACGGTACGCTGGATTGCCGGGATGCTTCGCGAGTTCTGCTTCGGCTTCGATCAACGACTGTCGGGCCTGAGCTGGTTCCGTCAATCTCGCACTTCCGAACACAACGACCGTCGAGCGAATACCCTGCTCGCGCTGGATCAAATCCGGCTTGAGAAATTCTAAACCAAGACGAACTGAACGGAGGTCGTCTCGTTGGAGGAACTCAGTATCATGGTCGGCAGGGATGTAAGAGGGAGATCGTGTCAGGGAATCTTCAAAGGAAGTGTTGTCGGAAGGAGGCTGTGTCATACGCAGGATTATAAACGGACGCAGAGCAACCAGCAATTCTCACTATCCCAGTGGCCGGCGTCCTGATGGCCAAGACCTAGTCCTTAAACGGCCAGAGCCGAAACTCAGATGACTGTGAATGAAACGCAAAGCCATGGTCCTGAACGACCCAGTGGTCGTTGTAGGTAACCTGGAACACATCAGCACTCACCCCCCCTCCTCCCAGAACGAGGTCCGGCGAATAGAACGGGATGAGGAAGCGGAGCCCCCATCCGAAGTCAACTCGAAAGTATTTCCCATCGGTAAACTGATATCGAGCCACGACTCCATTGTTGGATGAGAGCATCTGATTGGGTGCGCCCAACTTTTCAACGATCTCCGACAGACTCGTTTTGCCGTCCACCACAAAACTCACATCCTGCGCCGAAAGAGGCTGGTTGAGCGTCACTCGTTGCCATGCCACCGGGCCTCGAAGACATCCGGATAGCAAGATCAACCAGGCAATGATCCAGAAACAAGTCTGCAATTTTCGTATCATTATGCCGCGAACGGGATGAGGTGGTTAGTCGAAAGGCCAGAACTGGAATTCGAGAGGAGGCTTTTTCTTTCCCGCTATGACGTCCTCCACAACGCCGGCGCTGTTGAAAATGACGAAGATATCATCACTCTTAATGTTGGTCCGAGAGAAAATGAGTACATATCCTGATTTTACATCGTAGTGATAATAGTGAAAGATGTCGTGCCCGTTGGGCTCGGTAATAATACGATCCGGGGCCCCTAGAACGGAGGCAACCTCGGCCCTGGTACTCACGCCCTTCTTAATCGTTGAGATATCGCCCTGGTTCAAATCTTCTCCATAATTTCCACGGACGAATGCGCACCCGCTTCCCAACAGAATCATGAGGACCAGCCATGTCGTGAGCGCAGATCCCCGATACTTCGCAGGGAGAACCTCGCCGTCGTCCGAAGAGATCGAATTCATCGTCACTCCTTTGGTGTTTTAGGAGGAAGAACAAAATCGGATTCGAAGATCTGATAGGCTGACCGAATCAGCCCAAGTCGCTCATAGGTGGCGTGAGCGATAGGATTGTCCTGGTCGACGTAGAGTCTCACGCCGCAGACGTCCGTGCGCCCTCTTGCTTCTTGCATCACGGTCTCATGCATTCGACTGAATACCCTTCGGCGGCGCCACTTCGGATCGACGTAGACGCTTTGAATCCACCAAAAGGCGGCATTGCGCCAGTCGCTCCACTCATACGTGATCATGAGTTGCCCGACAAGTTGGACTCCCTCATCGTGTGTCACCTCGGCCACCATGAAGTGGCCGTGTGCAGGTGAGTCAAGGACGGCGATTGTCCCTTCGCGCAGCCTCGCTTTGTCAAGGTGGCGGCCTTCAGTTTCCAATGCCATCGCCGCACTGAACGATGCAATCGCTGCCACGTCATCCGGGCGTGCAAGCCTGACGGTCAGATGCTCGATGAAAGACATAGAGCCTACGGAGGGCTTTCTGGAGACCTGAGCCACCCCTGCTGTGGCTTATATAGCCCGGCGGAAAATTCCATCTTCATGGCTTCTTCTGGCGGAAGACCGATCGGCCGGATCTGCTCTTGTGGAACGAAGGCTAAGTAGCCAGTAAAGGGATGGATTGCTGTGGGCACAAAGACCATCAAGAGGTTCGTCGTCGGCACAATCTGCAGAGTGCTTGGAGCGGTCCCCATTACGAATCCCAAGGCCCACAGGCCATCCCGGGGAAAGGGGAACGCCACGACCATGCTGCGGCCAAAACGCGAGCGGAAATTAAAGAGGTCGGTCATCCCCTTGATCGTCACATAGATACTGCGCACAATCGGAATCATTTCGATCCGCCGCTCTGTCTGCGTGATGATCTGTCGTCCAACCACGTGTGTGGCGATGACGCCCGTGAGCAACACTAGTAGGACAAGGACCAAAAATCCCATGCCTGGGACATGCAGAGTGGTGTTCGAGCCACTCAGGTCCACGAGGAGTTGGTCAAGGGTTTGAAATAGTGTCGAGAGGATCAGAAATGTGGCCCCTGCAGGGACCAGCACGAGCAGCCCGCCAAAAAAGGAGCGCCAGAGGGTTTTTGACATGTCCTGAAACCTTCCGTCAAACCTTTGCTCAAGGCACTCTAGTGTAGCAGAAATTGAGCAGGGAAATAGAGTGCGATGCCGAGCGGTCCACTTGATCTTGCGAACAGCCCTAGTTTATTCTACACGCGGAGTGCGGATCAGCCGGATTCCCTCAGGAGGCCGTTTTGTGCTGGACAACAGCGGATCGAGTCGAACTGTCAACCTCGACAAGGATCTCCTCGCGATCCTCTGTTGTCCCGAAACCAAGCAAGCCGTGCATCTTGCCGATGACACTCTCATTGGGAAGCTGAATGAGGCGGTCAAACAAGGTAGGTTGAAGAATAAGGCTCAGAAGCCAGTTATCGAATTCCTTGATGGCGGCTTGATCCGGGCCGATCGGAGGATTCTCTACCCGATCCGCGAAGACATTCCCGTGATGCTCATCGATGAGGGTATCCCCCTCGACCAGATCCTGTCGCAGTAGCATATCCATCGCCCACCGGTGAGTTCCTCGCAGGACCGCTGGATAGTCCGAAATTTTCTCCGACATCAATTCAATCGATCGCTCTGGTCCAATCGGACAGATGGCCTAGTGAGCGTCACATGATGGACCATTTAAAGGACTAAGGTCGAAGCACCGGGCTGTTCCCCTGTTGGCCATCCGTTTTTGACCCTGTCGACGCTCCACAGTTCTGGCACAGATATTCATAGAGGTTTCCAGTCGGCAATACGAGGAGGAGCCGCTCTCGGGTCGGCGTCGCAACACGGCAGTGAGGGCAGTAGAGCAGAGATGCGTTGAGAGACCGAAACTGTTCAGCCTCATCCTGTATCTTGCGCGGATTGGCTTGTCGAAGATGAGAAGGCTGACTCGGAGGCCATGTTGGTCTTCCAGGTCTATGAGGAATTTCAGGCATGATTGAATTCTACGAAGATGCCATTTAGTTGGTCAATGGTTAGAGCGGGGACCGGCTCACATGGCTTGGTCACCAGGACGCACCTGGATCGTCATGGGAGGTGTTCTTGGAACGTTGTTTGACAACCTTCCAGAATGCA
>Ga0187776_10000502_pt1 | contig 18782 bp, 17 predicted proteins | sample 0216_BV02_MP12_2_FD_132426 | JGI IMG/M metagenome (GOLD analysis project Ga0187776, IMG submission 132426) | Tropical peat soil microbial communities from peatlands in Department of Meta, Colombia - 0216_BV02_MP12_20_MG | ecosystem: Environmental > Terrestrial > Soil > Wetlands > Peat | place...
CGAAGACGAAAACAGCTAAAGAGCGCCTCAAGTGAGGGCACGCCTACGATCTTGTTGGTGTACAACAATTTGGATCCCTTGCGGCTTTTTGGCACCGAACCCCATGATTTCGTCTCGGCCATGTACGGTGAGTTAACTGTTGTGCTCAATCCGAAGGCGAACAAAATCGAAGATTCTTTTCACGGACGGAACTCCTCGTTTCGGGAGAATCGGAATACTTCGTTTAGCGCAGTTGGTCGCCTTCACAAGACCAATAGCGTGCCGACGGTTCACCTGTATGAGAATATCTTTGCAAAGAATCCGCTCAATTTTTCGTCTCTCCCGAAGTGTTTTGAAGTCACACGGATCGCTCTTGAGGACTGAAGCATATGCCGTATAACACGTCGCTTAACCTGACTCGCTACGTCGACGCTTCGCGCCTCGCACCTCGCAGGTTAGCTCTGCGTTAGGCCACACTACGCACATGACATGCTTGTCAATAGCCATCGTCGGTGATTTCAACCCGAGCAATCAGTCTCATATCGCTACCAACGACGCTATTGAACATTGTTCAAAAAGTCTCGGTACGCCCGTCGAGCACGGCTGGATCGGCACGGAGGAGTTAGCGCGACCTGATGGGACAAGGAAGTTGGCAGACGTTCGAGGCTTCTGGATTGCTCCCGCAAGCCCCTACAAGAGCATGGATGGAGCTTTGTTGGCGATTCGCACAGCACGAGAGCGTCGGATTCCACTGCTCGGCACTTGCGGAGGCTTCCAGCACATCATCTTAGAGTATGCGAGGAACGTGTTGGGCTTTGGTGATGCCGAGCACGAGGAGACACACCCACATGCATCTCGGCACTTCATCTCTCGATTGGCCTGTTCTCTGGTTGGTCGTACCATGACTATCACGCTCCAGCCGGACTCGCTGGTTGCTCGCAACTACGGACGGGCTACAGTCCAGGAACAGTATCGGTGCAATTTTGGTGTCAATCCGGACTACGTGGACGTTCTGCGTTCGAGCGCCTTACGTATTGTTGGTTCAGACGAGGAGGGAGCAGTACGGGTTGTCGAGTTGGCCCGACATCCATTTTTTGTGGGTACACTGTTTGTGCCCCAGCTTACTTCGACGCCGTCGGCTCCTCACCCACTGGTTTCAGGGTTTATCAGAGCCTGTTTGCATGGCCTTGTGGCCTAATAAAATCAGTCGAGCGAGCCGCCGTTCCGCTCAACGCCGGGCGGCAGTTCGAGGGTACCTCGTGCGCTCCATCGTCCCTCCCGACCGCGGTCGCTCACCTTTGGCCATGGCGCGGACGCGAAGCGCACGGAGAAGGGGTCGGGCCAAGCCAAGTGCTTATGATTCCTCATAGAGTCATGCGAGGGGGACGCCCTTTGGAAATTCAAAAACTTTCGAGACGGATCTCATGTGGCGGAGGAAGGCGAAGCAGGGTGAGTCGTTTGGTTTCCGAAGGGCGTTGGGCCAGTCAGCAGGAGACTGAGGGGGGAGTCAGCGCCGCCGAGAGAGGGTTATGATGGCGAGAGACATTTACGCGAGACTGGCTCAGCACCTGGACAACCTGCCAGGCGGCTTTCCGCGCGCGGAGAGCGGCGTGGAGATACGCATCCTGCGCCGGCTCTTCACCCGTGACGATGCGGAGCTGGCAGTGCACTTGACGCTGATCCCCGAGGAACCCCGGGTGGTCGCCCACCGAGCCAAGATCCCGATTGAGGAGGCCGCCCGGCGATTAAACGAGATGCACGAGAAGGGCCTCATCTTCAAAATGCAGCGCGACGGCAAGGCGCCCCGGTACCAGGCCCAGCAGTTCGTTGTGGGTTTCTGGGAGGCCCAGGTGAACAGGTTGGACCGGGGGCTCGTCGAGGACTTCGAAGACTACTTGCCCACCTTGGTTGACCTCGAGTTCTGGCGGAAAGCGCCTCAACTGCGGACGATCCCGGTAGGAAAGAGCATCAGCACTCAGACCGAGGTGATGGCCTATGAGCGGGCCGAGGAGCTGGTGCGTTCCCAGCAGACCTTTGCCGTGGCCAACTGCATCTGCCGGCAGCAACTGCGCGTCCTGGGCGAGGGCTGCGACAAGCCCCTGGAGAGCTGCCTGAGCTTCGGCGTGACTGCGGAACATATCGTCCGCACCGGCCGGGGCCGGGGTATCAGCCAGGAGGAAGCCCTGGCGATCCTCCACCGGGCCGAGGGAGCCGGACTGGTGCTGCAGCCGGGCAACGCCAAGGAGGCCCTCTTCATTTGCACCTGCTGCGGCTGCTGCTGCGGCGTGCTCCGGAGCGTGAAGCGCCACCCCAAGCCGGCTAGCGTCGTCTCCAGCCCCTTCGTGGCAACGCTCAACGCGGACACCTGCGAGGGATGCGGCGCCTGCGAAACGCGCTGCCAGATGGAGGCGGTACACGTGGACGACGGCAAGGCAACCCTGGATCCGGACCGGTGCATCGGCTGCGGGCTGTGCGTCACGACCTGCCCCACCGACTCTCTGTCGCTGGTGCGCAAGCCCGAGGCACAACAACCCTACGTACCCAAAGACATCGTTGACAACTACATCAAGATGGGTCAAGTCCGTGGCAAGATGGGCATCGGGAAGCTGATCAGCATGCGGGTCAAGTCCAAGTTGGACCGGTTGCTGGCGCTCAGCAAGTGAAGTCTGGGTATGTATTGGTCACGCGGCCGGACTGTCTGGGTTATGGGATGCCGCGTGGAGCGCCGTGAGTAATTCAAGAACGTCTGAGGCAGCGTTGATGTTGCGCAGGTAACTCGTTGAAAGGCGTGGAACCGAGTTTGGCCAGTGGCAAGGGTTCACCCCGTTTCTCCATGGGAGTGGAGATGAAGGTATGAAGGTCGCGAAGCTCAGAGCCTTGGTGGCGCAAGTGACTGCAAGAGGCGGGATAGTCCTCTTCTTCGTCATCGCCCTTGAGGTCATGATCATGATCAGCCCTTTTGCCTTTTTCTTCTACTCCGTGTTCAACCCCGTGTTCCAGTGGCTCGACCAGTATGCCGCCACCCGATGGTTGACCGCATTCTTTCTCCCGCACATGGTTCTGCCTCCGACTCTGTTTCTCAAGGTGGTTCGCATCCTCGGTTCAGCACTCTTCATTCTGGGCATGGCGGCGTTCGTTATATGCGCTTTGCAGGTCTACCTCGGCAAGATCTTCAAGCTCGGGGTGGCGACCAAAGGATTATACCGGTTCGTTCGCCATCCTCAGTACCTTGCCCTCGGGATTTGGGGTGTTGGCATGAGCATCCTGTGGCCGCGTTTCATCGTGCTGGCGTCCCTCTCGATCATGTTCATCCTCTACTCCTTCCTCGCACGGGATGAGGAAGCGCGAATGCGGCTCCGGTACGGAGATGCTTACGACGAGTACGCGCGTAATACCGGGCGGTTCTTTCCTCGAACCGTGGAGCGGGGCTTTGCCTTCATTGCGCGCGTGATGCCAAAGCCGTTGGCACGCGTGCTCATCCCTCTCCAGATCATCTGTGTCGTCATTGGGACAGGGTTTGTGTGCCGTGCTGTAACTTTGTCTTCGCTTCCTTTCGAGGCGAAGGGAAATGTCACCCTCTTGCCGATTTTGCCCGAAGACCGGGATTTGACCGCGAACGTGCTGAATGGCATTCTCCTAAACGCCGCAAGGGGCAAGGCGGGTTATCTCGAAGAGGGCAAGGACTACCTGGGATATCTGATGCCGGCGGATTACATCATGCAGGGAATGATTGCCGAGACGGGCGGCGAAACCCATCTGTTCGAGCACCACCAGACTTTCGCGCTGATCACCGACTGGGTCCTCCACCCCTTTGAGCACTTGAGGCGGTCACCGTCCGTGCATATGGCCAAAATGCATGGTGTGGACCCAGCCGTCGCCCGAAGGCACCATTGCCCTCTCGGCATCAACGATGAAAATCTGGACTGCAAGAATTGCCCTTACCGGCGGGTCATTCTCGTGGAAGTGGCACGCCCTTACGCGCCCCGTGTGTCGGGAAGCAAGGTATTGTCGCTTGACTCGGTTCGGGTACCGGTTGAAGCGATTGACATAAACGCCCAGACTGATGAAATAGTGCAGATAACGCAGCTCGGGAAAGCGACGGCGTGGAAGGATGTCCCGACCCCAGCCATTTGAAGCGGCGTTGACGGTGCACCAGCGGGAGCGCAGGGTTGCCGTCGGGTGCAGGAAAGCACAAAAGTATAACGTGCCGGGCGTCCCTAGGGAATTCAAAAACCTTTGGGGCGGGTTTGATCTTGCGGACGAGCATGAACGGGCAACTTGTTTACTTTTCGGCGGGCTCCCAGATTCCACCCAGACCAGTCAAGGGGAGTTCAGCGCATTCCAAGAGGATAAGGCGATGTCTCGTCTACAAATACGCGATGCGCGCCCGAGTGACCGCGATGCTATCCGGGCGGTGACGCTCGCCGCCTATCAAGAGTACGCGCCGCTCATGCGGGCGCATTGGGAGGGCTATCGCCGGAACATTCTGGCCACGATGGCGGAGGTGAAACCCGCGGAACAAATCGTCGCCGACCAGGACGGCAAAGTCGTGGGCGCCGTCCTTCTCTATCCCGCCGGGACCGTCTTCTCTTCGGCGGATGGCGCTCAGGTCACTCTGCGGTGGCCGGAGGTACGGCTGTTGGCAGTCGCACCGGAGGCGCGTGGTCAAGGGCTTGGCGCCGCCCTGATGCGTGAGTGTGTACGCCGGGCGCGCCAAGGGGGGGCCGGAGCGCTGACGCTCCACACGACGGATATCATGCAAGTTGCGATCCGCATGTACGAGCGGATGGGTTTTGTGCGTGCTCCCGAGCTCGACTTTCATCCGGCTCCGGAGGTGACGGTCAAGGGGTATCGCCTCGATCTGGCAGAGACAGCCTTGTAAAAGGTCGGGGCGGCGGCCTGGTGAAGCATGGTCATCCAGATGCGATTCTCATGTTCGAGTCAACCGTTGCGGGTGCTTGCCTGGGCCGCGACAATTTCACTTTGACAACTGCTCTAGGGGCTGCCTATACTCAACCTAGCCACAGCCTAAGGGCACACGGAACGAACATTGGTGGGAACCTATCAAGGTCACGGGCAATGTCAAAGACAAGACTTCTATCCCCTTAAGGTGTGGCAAGGAGCCGGATCAAGTAGCGACGTCGAGCGGTGTGGTGTCGCTCGATGCCATCTGGAACGACTGGCAGGCCGTTGAAAGACTCCGTGAACTCGTCAATGCAGACAGGTCGGTTGGCAGGGGATAGAGTGAGGCCGGGTAATCTGCTCCGCACGGCTGCATAGTCGCACCATGAATAAGGTTGGGGTGGTCCGGCCCTCCGCGGAGCGGCGGGACAACGTTCGGGAGGCATTCCCGACGGCCAAAGACTTAAGAGGTGGCTCCAGATGCGCCTTGCTACACAGATCCCCCGGCCTCCCGTGACACCCGCCTTCGCCGTCAGGAGAAACGCTTTTCAACAGCCTAGAAAGCTCATCTCGATGGAAAGCTTAAGCAGTTCACGAAAATATAGCTGAAGGTGAGAAATATGAGAAAACCTCTCTGGATTCCTTCGGAAGAGTGGAAGAATCAGGCCAACATCACTCGATTCATCAGCTTCGTTAACAAGAAGCACGGTCTGAAAGTCAGCACCTATGGTGACTTACACAAATGGTCTGTTGAGAAGATACCCGACTTCTGGGCTGCCGTCTGGGACTTCGTGGAAATGAAAGCTTCCCGCAGGTACGATAAGGTTGTCGACGACCTCAGCAAGTACCCAGGCGCAAGGTGGTTTCCAGGCGCGAGACTGAACTTCGCAGAGAACCTGCTGAGACATCGAGACGACCGTTTGGCTTTTGTATTTCGGGGTGAAGACAGGAAGTCGGCGACGATGACCTACGCCGGACTCTACGATGCCGTGGCGCGGCTGGCGAAGGCGCTACGGGAATCGGGTATCTCTCCAGGAGACCGCGTTGCCGCTTACATGCCCAACCTGATGGAAACGGCAATAGCAATGCTTGCGTGTACAAGCATCGGAGCGGTATGGTCATCCTGCGGCACTGAGCTCGGTGCTCGGGCTGTACCTGACCGCTTGGGCCAGATCAGCCCGAAGATTCTCTTTACGGTTGACAACCACCTTCACAAAGGGAAGACCTTCAACGTCTTGCAGAACGTCGAGAAAATTGCGAAGGAGATCCCGTCGCTGGAAAAGATCGTGGTCGTACCCTATGTGGAGGATCGGCCAGACATCAGAGATATTAAGAAGGCTGTGCTGTTGGGTGATTTCGTTTCAAAGGAGAAAGCCACAATCCAATTCGAGCAACTTCCCTTTGACCATCCCGTGTATATCATGTTCTCCTCGGGCACGACCGGGAAGCCCAAGTGCATGGTCCAGGGTGCAGGCGTCCTGATCAATCACCTGAAGGAGCTGGTAATCAATACGGACCTGAAGCGCGAAGACAGGATCTTCTATATCACGTCGCCAAGCTGGATGATGTGGAATTGGCTGCTTGGCTCTCTGGCCATGGGCGCCACCATTGTGCTGTACGACGGGAATCCCAACTATCCAGATTGGGGTGCGATGTGGAAACTGACTCAGGACGAGAAGATCACCATTTTCGGCTGCAGCGCAAGCTATCTCAATTATCTCAGGAGCGTTGGCGCTAGACCAGGAAAAGCTTACGATCTCTCCTCCTTGAGAGCAATGTCCCAAACCGGCTCTCCTCTTTCGGTCGAAGGTTTCGAATATGTTCATAGAGAAATCAAAGACGACATGCATTTCAATTCCATTTCAGGAGGCACTGATATCAATGGTTGTTTTGCAATTGGAAGCCCAATTCAACCGGTATATGCCGGCGAATTGCAGAGTGCGGCATTAGGGATGAAAGTCAAGGCTTACGATGAGAAGGGTAATCACGTCATCGATAAGGAAGCGGAGTTAGTCTGCGAGGCCCCTGCGCCTTCCATGCCTCTCTATTTCTGGAACGACCCCGACGGCAAGAAATACAAGAACGCGTACTTCGACGTCTATCCGCAAGCGTGGCGCCATGGCGATTGGATTTTGTACCATGGTGACACCGAGGGGATAACCTTCCTCGGCCGATCTGATTTTACCCTAAAGCCTTCAGGGGTGCGAATAGGTCCCGCCGAAATCTACAATGTCGTGGAAAATATCGAAGGAATAGCCGACAGCATGGCGGTCGGCCAAGATTGGAAAGGCGACCAGCGGATTATCCTGTTCGTCAGGCTCGCGCTGGGCCACCAATTGACCGAGGACCTGAAGAACAAAATCAAGGACCGTCTGCGCAAAGAGGCTTCCCCTCGTCACGTTCCTGAGTTGATCATCGAAGCTCCAGACATCCCATACACGTTCAACATGAAGAAGGTCGAGAGCTCGGTTGCCAATATCTTGCATGGTAGACCGATCACGAATAGAGACGCCCTTACGAATCCGGAAGCGCTGGATTTCTACGAGAAGATCGCGCGCGAGCTTCAGAAGGGATAGGCTCAGGCGCGTGATGGACTCGGGCATCCGGACCTCACTGCCGTGGGTTCATTTTCCCTGGTCCCAGGAGTCAGATAGATACATCATCAACGTTTCAGAGAGGAGGGAATGTTATGGAACAGAAGAGAAGCGCGGACCCTCAAGTCCGCAAAGAGACATCCCTCGAAAGGTTCGGCCTCTGGCTCGCCGCATGGAGCGAGAAATGGTTTCCTGACGCATGGGTATTCGCACTGTTAGGGATCGTCTTTGTTTTCTTTTTCGGGCTCCTCATCGGGGAAAGTCCCCTCAACCTCGCTCTTGCCGGCGGCAAGACATTCTGGGTACTGATACCTTTTACCATGCAAATGGCTCTCATCATCATCGGCGGTTACGTGGTGGCGTCAACCCCGGCCGTCTCCTGGTTTATCCGTCAGGTTGCCCAGATTCCAAAGAACGGCAGGACCGCTGTTGCCTGGATTGCTTTCTTCTCCACGGTAACGTCCCTCATATCGTGGGGGCTTAGCTTGATCTTTAGCGGTCTCCTGGTCCGGGAGATGACGCGCCGTCTTGACGACCTGGATTACCGGGCAGCCGGCGCCGCAGCCTATTTGGGTCTGGGTGCCGTCTGGGCTCTGGGCCTCTCTTCATCGGCAGCGCTGATGATGGCCACCAAGGGCGCCATCCCGCAGAAACTATTTGAGATCAGCGGCCTTATTCCTTTGACCCAGACCTTATTTATCTGGGGGAGTTTTTGGACGGTTCTTTCACTGATCGTCGTATCCATATTGATCGCCTACTTCACCGCACCAAGTGCTAGCCGGGCGAAGACCGCCAAAGATTACGGCCTCTCTTTCGAACCGCTTGACATGAGGGTCGAACCGAGACAGAAACCTGGTGAATGGCTCGAATACAGCCCTCTATTGATTTGCCTCGTAGCCGCCCTCCTCGTGTATTACTTGATAGACGTGTTTCGGACCTCACCCACAGGGGCGCTGGCAGCGCTCGATCTGAACACGTACAATCTGATTTTCATCACGGTGGGCATGATCCTGCATTGGCGGCCGAAGCGGTTCCTTAAAGCAGTAGCTCAATCGGTCCCGGCGACGGGCGGGGTGTTGATTCAGTTTCCTTTCTACGCCGTGATCTTCGGCATGATAGTCGGGACCGGCATAAACGGCTGGCTGACCAACCTTTTCTATAAGGTGACAACGCATGGCACCTACCCGCTCCTGGTTGCTCTCTACTCAGCCGTACTCGGGGTCTTCATTCCCTCCGGCGGCTCCAAATGGGTCATCGAGGCTCCTTATGTGCTTCAGGCCGCCAACTTGCACCAGGTGAACCTCGGATGGGTGACCCAGATTTACAATGCCGCCGAAGCGCTGCCCAACCTGCTGAATCCTTTTTGGATGCTGCCGCTCTTGGGATTGCTCCATGTGAAAGCTAGAGACCTTGTCGGGTATTCGGTCCTCCAGATGATCCTTCACATCCCGCTCGTTTTCTTCTTGTGCTGGCTCTTCGCACAATTGATACCTTATGTCCCTCCCATGAGATGAGAGATCCCCAGAATGGGCGCCACTCGGGTGTGGTGCCCATTCTTTGCTTCTTCGACCTGAGAGGCCCTCCATCGATCAAAGGAACGGGCGAGGCGACTGAGGTGGGCGTAGACGCTAGACGGGGGTCGGGCCAAGGAGTGAGATGACCGTCATCCATCATGAAGAGATACGCCGGCGGATGAGGCCCCGCTACAGCCGGGACGAAGTTCGCGAGATCCTCGCCTTTCTGGAGGCTCGCGGGACGCTGGGCTTCACCCCGTTGCCGACCGGACTATACCCTGCGGCTGGCATCGACCAGGTCGCAGCGGCACAGAGCGGCTACGGCAACGTCTGGGTTCGGGACAACATCTACGTGGCCCGGGCCCACGAAGCGGCGGGGCAGTGGGGCGCGGCCCGCAACGCTATGGAGGCGCTTGCTGCTTTTTACCGTAAGTACCGGAGCCGCCTCGAGGCCATCGTGGAGGGCCGTGCGGATCCGAAATCGCCCATGAACCGTCCGCAGGTGCGCTTCGACGGGCTGCAGCTCGTCGAGATCCCCTCCCGCTGGGCCCACGCCCAGAACGATGCCATAGGCTACTTCCTTTGGTTGTACTCCCGGTTGGCGTCCGCCGGGCGTCTGGCAGTGGATGAGGGGCTGCTCGCCCTCTTCGCCCTGTACTTGGAGCGCATTCGCTACTGGGAGGACGAGGATAGCGGGCACTGGGAGGAGAGGCGCAAGGTCGAGGCCTCCAGCATCGGCACCGTGGTGGCCGGGCTGCGGGCGCTACGGGAGCTCTTGGCCAAGGGGATGGCGGGTGCATGTCGGTTCGGAAGCCGGACGGTTACCGCGGAGGTCCTCGGCGGGCTCATCGCGGCGGGAGAGCAGGCGCTTGCCACCATCCTGCCCGCAGAATGTATCCAGCCCGACCCCCGCAAGCACCGCCGCTACGACGCCGCCCTCCTCTTCCTCGTTTATCCCCTGGAGGTGGTGGACCATGCCATGGAGCAGCGGATCGTCGACGACGTGCTGGAACATCTTCAGGGCGAGTACGGCATCCGCCGTTACCAAGGGGATTCCTATTGGACCGCCGACTACAAGGACAAGCTGCCGGCCGAAGAGCGCACCGCCGACGTGAGCGAGCGTCAGGAAGAACGGGACTCCCTGGCGCGGCCGGGTGAGGAGGCGCAGTGGAGTCTCTTTGACCCTATCGTTTCAATTATCGCCGGTCGCCGCTACCTGCGCACCGGTGACCCTGCCGAGCTGGAGCGACAGGTTCACCACCTGAACCGCTCGTTGGGTCAGATCACCGGCCCTGACTGCCCGCAGGGTGAGCTGCGCTGTCCGGAGGCCTACTACCTAGAGCACGGGCGCTACGTCCCTAACGATCACGTGCCGCTGCTCTGGACCCAGGCTAACCTGTGGCTTGCCCTGTTGGCCATGGAGAAGAGCGCGGCCCGCGTACCGTGAGTTCAGGCAAGAGGCAACATTCAGCTTGTTCGAGCCTGGGCCGCAGAGGCTCTGCGCTTGACGCCGGCCATCTGCGATCGAAGCGGACGTCGTCGCCCGGTTAAGGGTCACGAAGAGATATATGGCGTGGGATCCTGGCCAGTACCGGAAGTTCGGCGGTCATCGCTTGCGGCCGGCCGTTGACCTGCTTGGCCGCGTGCCGCTCGATGCGCCGCCAAGAGTGGTAGACCTTGGCTGTGGCGAGGGCGCCGCGACCCGGTTGCTGCGCGAGCGCTGGCCGCACGCCGAGCTGACCGGCGTCGACAGCTCGGCAGAGATGCTGGAGGTCGCAGCGCGCGAGTTGCCGGGTGTCCAGTGGCAACAGGCGGACATCGGGACCTGGAAACCCCCGGCGCCGATCGAGCTTATCTTCTCCAACGCTGCCCTCCACTGGCTCGAGGATCACACTTCGCTCTTCCTCCACCTGGTTGGGGCCATCAAGCCGGACGGGGTCTTGGCAGTGCAAATGCCTCACAACTTCGCCGCCCCTTCCCACAGACTGATCACGGATGTCGCCCTGGACGGGCCCTGGAGTCAAAGGCTCACTCCCCTCCTTCGTCCGGAACCCGTGGCGGCGCCGGAGTTTTATTACGACCTGCTCGCCTCGCGGGCCACGCACCTCGATATCTGGGAAACGGAGTACTTGCAGGTTCTCGAAGGCGAAAACCCGGTGGCCGAGTGGACGAAAGGCACCTGGTTGCGGCCGCTCGTGGCCGCCCTGGGTGACGAGGAACGCCGGCTCTTCGAGTCTGAGTATCGAAGACGTGTGGCCGAAGCTTATCCACGGCGCAAGGACGGCAGAACCCTTTATGCCTTTCGCCGCCTCTTCATCGTCGCGCGGATCTAACCGTGACGCTCTCGGGCCGAACCGTTCCCGCGGTACGGTTGGGCTTTCGGCAAAGTCCGACAGTGTACTTGCCATGGGCAAACGTTCCATCTCGAGCACCAAGTTCCTGCCGAAAGGGCTCGTGATACTTTACGAGGATAGAGACATCCTTGTGGTAAGTAAGCCGGCGGGCCTCCTGACGATCGCTACGGATAAGAACAGGTCGCGCACGGCTTACTTCGTGCTAACGGACTATGTCCGCAAGGGTTGCGCCAAGTCCCGGAATCGCCTTTTCATCGTGCACCGACTGGACAAGGATGCATCAGGGATACTCGTCTTTGCAAAGAGGCGAGAGGCGAAACTTTTCTTGCAGGGCCATTGGCAAGCAACAGAGAAGAGGTATCTCGCCGTAGTGCATGGCAAACTTGAGAAGAGGTCGGAGACAATTACGAGCTACCTGGCGGAGAACAAAGCTCACGTCGTGTACTCAACAACCGACACAAGGAAGGGGAAGCTATCCCATACGGCTTATAGAGTGCTCAGGGAGAGGAAGGGCTTTTCTTTGCTGGAGGTGAAGCCGTTAACCGGCAGGAAGAATCAGATACGAGTACATCTCGCCGGTATCGGCCACCCGGTCGCGGGCGACAAGAAGTATGGGAGACGAAATGAAGCGCACGCCCGCCTAGCACTTCATGCCAGATCGATTTCCTTCAAACACCCCTTCAGCGGCGAGCAGCTCACTTTCGAAGCAGAAGTGCCCGCATATTTCGAGAAGTTAGTTGGTCGTGTGGATCGGCATTGTGAGGAAGAACGCCCTTAGGAGATTCAAGAGCTTCTTGGGCGGGTTTAAGGGTGCGCACGAGTAAGGCCACCTGTCCACTTCGTGAAGGCCTCCCGCGTTTTCCAAGTCTATACGAATTGAGCATAAAGGTGGGGGTCCGGAGTCCTCCCCGAGCGGGTTGGGGGGTAGAATCTTATTGGGCTTCCTCCTTTCTCCTTTGCCTGAGAGATGGCTGAGGTCGCATCTCCAAGTTACTATGCTTTTGTGAAGGGCCTCGATGGATATCAAAGGAGTTGAGGCGACATCGAAGTTCGCGGGTGTGGCTCCTGTTGCGCGAAGTTGACAAGAAGGCGGGAGAGAAGATGCAATACCGGAGTCTCGGGAAGTCGGGAATTGAAGCCTCGGTCGTTGGCCTGGGCGCTTGGGCGATAGGTGGATGGATGTGGGGCGGAGCGGACGAGGTTGAGTCTATCCGGGCTATCCAGGCCGCCATTGATGCGGGAATGAACCTCATTGACACCGCGCCCGTATACGGCTTCGGGCGCTCCGAGGAGGTCGTGGGCAAGGCGATCCGGGACCGGCGAGACAAGGTTGTCCTCGCCACCAAGTGCGGACTGGTGTGGCGCGAGGAGAGAGGTGAGCTCTTCTTTGCCTCGGACGAGAAGCACCCGACCGAGGGCGGTCAGATCAAGGTCCACAGGTGCCTAGCTCCTGATGCGATCCGCCGCGAAGTCGAGTGGAGTCTGAAACGCCTGAGTACGGACTGCATAGACCTCCTCCAGACCCATTGGCAGGACTCGACGACCCCGATCGCGGCTACCATGCATACTCTGATGGAGCTGAAGAAGGAGGGCAAGATTCGCGCGATCGGATGTTCGAACGCGACACCTGCACAGATGGACGAGTACCGGGCCGCGGGCCAACTCGACGTCGACCAGGAGCTCTTCTCCATGCTCGACCGCAAACATGAGCGGGAGAACTTGCCGTACTGCGCCGAGCACCAGATAGCCTTCCTCGCGTACTCGCCGCTGGCGCAAGGCCTCCTCACGGGCAAGATCGGGCCCGAGCGCACATTCCAGGACGGGGACCAGAGGAGAGGCAAGCCCCGTTTCAGCTCGGAGAACAGAGAGAAGATTCAACGCCTCGTCGACACCTTCGGCCCGATCGCGGCGCGGCATGGTGTCTCCGTGGGGCAGTTGGCCATCGCCTGGACTGTCTCTCAGAGGGGCTGCACGCACGCGCTGGCGGGAGCGCGGACTGCTCGACAGGCGGCCGAGAATGCCAAGGCCGGCGCTGTGGAACTGACCACGGGGGAACTGCAGGCCATGGGAAAGGCAATCGAAGAGCACGCAGCGGCTATCCCTTAATGGGCCGATGAAGACCGGCGAGAAGCTGTAGAGAAGCCGGGTGGGACATCGTTGAGTAATTCAAGAACGTCTGCGGCGTCGTTGCTACTGCGGACGAGCAGGGTAAGCCGGTGAGTTTCTGAGGGGCGCCCCATGCACAAGAAAGGACTTGCACCATGTCGTATCAATTCAAGAACCTGATATTCGAGGGTGGCGGAGTCAAAGGAATTGCATATGTCGGCGCTATGGAGGCACTCGCGGAGCGAGGCATATGCGACCAGGTCGAGCGCGTCGGCGGTACCTCTGCCGGAGCAATCAACGCCGTCCTAGTGGGCCTCGATTACAACGGTGCTGAAACAAGAAAGTTGCTCTGGGAGTTGGATTTCAACAACTTCATGGATGATTCCTGGGGAATCGTCCGCGATACAGAGAGGCTAATAGAGAGCTTTGGCTGGTACAAAGGCGACTTTTTCCGGGACTGGATGGGTTCGGTAATAAGGCGCAAGACGGGCAATAGCGAGTCCACCTTTGCTGATGTCGAGGCCTTGAAGGAAAAGCACAAGGGCTTCAGGTCGATGTACTTCATGGGAACGAATCTCTCTACGAGGTTCTCGGAGGTGTTCTCTGTCGAGCACACCCCGCGGATGTGCGTGGCCGATGCGGTAAGGATTTCCATGTCGATTCCTCTGTTTTTTGCTGCCAAACGCAGTTTACGCGGTGACGTGTACGTGGATGGGGGCGTGCTCGACAACTATCCCGTCAAACTCTTCGACCGCGACAAATACCTGAGCAAGCCGGAGAGTGGGAGGATCACCCCTTACTACGATCAAGTCAACGCGGCGGTCGCCGAGCTCGACCGTTCCGTGTCACCTTACGTGTACAATAAGGAGACTCTCGGATTTCGCCTCGACACCAAAGAGGAGATCGCCGTTTTCCGTGACCACGCCGAACCCGTCCATGACAAGATCAAAGACTTTTTTGACTACGCCCTTGCCCTCATCGGCACCATCATGGAGGCCCAACAAAACTCCCATCTGCACAGCGACGATTGGCAGCGCACCATCTACATCGACACACTAGGGGTCAAAACGACTCAGTTTGACCTTTCAGACGAAGTGAAGGAGAGACTCGTTCAGTCCGGACGAGACGGTGTGACCACCTATTTCAAGTGGTTCGACGAGGACCCCGCAGCAGTTAACAAATAAAGATAACATTATCTGACCGATACACCGGACAGAGGAGGATGACCGACGAAAAGTACGACTACAGGTACTCGGTTCTCTTGTTTGTCTTTGCCAGGCTCCTCAAGGAGAAGTGGCTCAAGGACACCGATCGCTAAGGACTGCGAGAAGATAGGATGAAGAGGAGAAAGCACTTGGCCGGCATTTGCGGCCGATCCGCCGCTCCATCAGGGGTGTCGTGGCATTGTTTGTTTCTTAGTGACATGGAAAGGAGGCGTCCATGAAGAAGCTCATCGTCGTCGCGGCGGTTGCCCTCACCCTACTCGGCTCCCCGGCCTACGCAGCGGAAAACGATGCGGTCAAGAAAGCTCAGGACGCGGCCAAGGCCTGGCTCGCCCTCATCGACTCCGCGCAATATGGGCGAAGTTGGGATGACGCAGCCCCGATCTTCAAGACCAGCGTCTCGAAGGCCGATTGGGAGAGCACATGCAAGGCCGTTCGCTCCCCCCTCGGCAGCGTTAAGTCGCGCACGGTCAAGGCCGCGACCTTCACCCGGACCCTGGCCGGGGCTCCGGATGGTGAGTACGTAGTCATCGAGTACGACACCGCGTTTGAGAACAGGGCCCCGGCCGCTGAGACGGTCACACCCATGCTCGACAAGGATGGCTCCTGGCGAATCTCCGGCTATTATATCAGGTAAGATTCAGGCACATTTAGCCATCCGGCTCGGGACGGACTCGGCTTCGCGCCGCAAGAACTCTTAACCCTTAATGGCAGCGAAGGTAAGAGGATGGAGGGGGGGCATGAACCTCACGGCTGGAAATAAGAATGTGGTCGTCGGAGTGGTGGTGATCATGGTGTATCTCTCGATGACGTTTTTCATCGAGCGGACGGCGGCTCTGCACCAGTTCCATGAAAAGGCGGCGGTGGCCGTGGTTGACACCAAGGGTTCGTCCGACCTGCTGGATCACCAGGTCATCGATATGAAGCGTGGTCCTGCTTACCGGACCGGTGGGATTTACTTTAAGAACTACTATCCCGCCTCGTATGTCCGCGTGCCTAATTCAGCCCGGGACGCCGGATATAACATGCGACTGTACGCGTGGATGTTTGCGCTGTTCAACATCGCGATCGGCATCATCGTGGGCATCCAGACCCAGGCCAGCCGGCGGCTCCGCGCGTGGGCATCCTGGCTTGCCGTAGCTGGTGTTGTGCTCTACCCCATCCGGGACGGGGTCGCCTTCTGGAGCCGCTGGTCGAACCCGGAATCTTCCTTGGGCGTGCTGGGACCGTGGGTTTATCCCGTAAAGTGGGTCGGCGGAACGACAATGTTTCTCGCCCTGATCCTCTCGCTGATCGTCTTTGTGCAGGGCACCCGGCGGGCGGCGGTCACATGAGCAGAACCGCCTGAGAGAGTCGCGCCTCCTCCAAAGATGGCTCCGGACGGGACCAGGTCCCCTGGAGGTCTCAAAGCAGAGCCCGGTCGCGAAGCGGCCTTTTGTCGGAGGCGATCATCCGAAGGATTCGCCCGCCCGGAGCCAGGCCTTCTCCGGTTGCGACCTCCAGGGGTCATGCGGAGATACTTGCCCGCCTCCGCTGTTTTGAATACGATTTGTATTGATTCAGTCGTTGGGGCCTTGCCAGGCACGACCGGGATCGGCACATGATGCTTCGCATGCACTTCGCCACCCTTCGATGGATCATCCTCGCCCTCGCGGTACTCGCCCAGATATATTTTTTTGTTCACGCTCGGCGAGCGATTGGCTCCTCGCGCCGATCCGCCCGGTTCAAGTCGCAAGCGAGCCGCCTGGTGGGCGCGGCCATCGGCCTGCTCTTTGTCATGAACTATTACATCATGGTAAGGCCTATCCCCTGGGTAGACGCGCCCGTGACGGTACAGGTCGGTCTCTTCGATCCTCCGGCTGTCTGGGGCCTTGGGTCGATCTTCTCCGCTCTCATTCTCTGCCTCACACGGGTCGCCGTCGGGCTGGGGCGGACGGGTGTTCGAGTCTATCGCGGCTTGGCCGGCCGTAGGGCTCCCGATCCCGTCAATGTTGGCCGCCGTCGCTTTCTTCGAGCGGGGGTGAGCGGACTCGCCGCAGCGCCCTTTGTGCTCTCCGGATATGGCGCTGCCTACGCCTCCAAGGCCTATGAGGTCCAGGAACTTACCTTGCCCTTCGGCCGCTTGATGCGGGTTGTCCAGCTTACCGACATCCATGCCGGCATCTACATGAACCGGGAAGAGATCCGGCGCTACGCCGACCAGGTCATTGCGCTTCAGCCGGACGTGTTTGTTCTCACCGGGGACTATATCTCGAACTCGATGGTGTTTCTCCCGGGTTGTTTGGAGGAGATGGCCCGGGTCAGCGCCCGGCACGGGACCTTCGCCACGCTGGGCAATCATGAACACTGGTATGGGGAACTGAGCGAGCTCCAGGCGATCTTCCGGGAGTATCGGATTCCGCTCCTCAACAACTCTCATCAGGTGATTCAGACCGAACGGGGACCCTTCGCGGTCGCTGGGATAGATGATCTCCGCACCGGGAATCCCGACTTGGAGGCCGCCTTGCGCGGGCTCGATGCTACGATCCCGACGCTCCTCCTCTCCCATCGTCCGGAGATCTTCCCTCAGGCCGCGGCTTACGGAATTCCGCTAACCCTGGCGGGCCACTATCATGGGGGGCAGATCAAGCTGAGCCTGCCAGGAGGAGATATCAGCCTCGCTCATCTGAGCACGCCCTATCCGGAGGGACTGTACCGGATCAACGCTTCTCACCTGTACGTCAGCCGTGGGGTCGGCACCACCTTCACCCCGGTGCGACTGAACGCCCGGCCGGAGGTTACCCTGTTTCGTCTGATCTGACGTGGATGTCCGGGACATGAAAAAGTTCAGGCATACCGCGATCGTTTTTCGGGACGGCATATCGAACAAATCGCCCCATGAGACGACGCAAGCCCAGGCGGTGAGAACCTCAGCATGCTGAGAGCAAAATGAAGGCCACGTACAAACACACGAACATCATTGCGCGAGACTGGAAGGCACTGGCTGCGTTCTACGAGGCCGTTTTCGGCTGTGTCCGCGTTCCGCCGGAGCGCGATCTCTTTGGCGCCTGGCTGGAGAGAGGTACGGGTGTCCCGGACGCCAGGTTCTCCGGGGTACATCTCCGCGTGCCGGGCCACGGCGAGAACGGCCCGACGCTAGAGATCTACCAGTATGCGAGAAATGAAGCGAAGCCGCCCCCGGCGGCCAATCGAGAGGGGTTCGCCCATATCGCTTTTGAGGTAGACGATGTCGAGGAAGCCACCGCGGACGTTTTGAGGCACGGTGGGAGCAAGGTGGGAGAGATCGCGTCATCCCCGGTCGAGGGTGTGGGTTTGCTCACGTTCGTGTACCTGGCCGATCCCGAAGGCAACATCATCGAGCTTCAGGCATGGGGATAGACTGCCAAACAAGGCATGGAGCCTAACCCGGGCCCTGCGGCGGCCCGCTGCCACCGACCGGCTCGTGCCGCGCGTCCGGGGAGGTCACGATGACGGCACATCTCTTTGCATACGGGACCCTCATGTGCGAGGAGATCATGTTGGCGGTGACCGGGTGCCGCCTGCCGGGCGTCCGGGGCTTCTTACGCGATCACGAACGGGGTAAGATTCAAGGGCAGGTCTACCCGGGAATTGTGGCGAGACCAGGGAAGGTCGTCGAGGGAGTGGTCTACAGCGACGTGCCAGAGGCCGCATGGGAGCGCCTCGACACCTTCGAGGGCGAGATGTACCAGCGGAGAGTCATCCAGGTGGAGCTGGAAGACGGCGCTGCCAGAGAGGCGCAGGCTTATGTGATCAGGCCGGAATTCGAGCACACAATCAGCGCGAGCCCCTGGAGCCTGGAGGAGTTCCTTCGTTCCGGGAAGGAGAGATTCCAAGAGCAGTACCTCGGATTCGAGGCCTTGAAGAGGGATCATTGAGGAAGGCGCACGGAGGCGAGTTCCTGAAGGCCGTGTCTGACAAGCGGTGATCGTCGTTCACCAGGGCGAGCTGACGGTCAGACCCTTCGTGGTCTCAAGTCTCGACGTGCGCCGTCATGCCTGACAAGGAGTAGAACAGATGCCGACCGAACGAGTAGAGGCCCTGATCGCCAAGCTGGACAAGGGCCTCATCAAGACGGAGGAGATCCTTAGC
>Ga0187776_10000503_pt1 | contig 18759 bp, 19 predicted proteins | sample 0216_BV02_MP12_2_FD_132426 | JGI IMG/M metagenome (GOLD analysis project Ga0187776, IMG submission 132426) | Tropical peat soil microbial communities from peatlands in Department of Meta, Colombia - 0216_BV02_MP12_20_MG | ecosystem: Environmental > Terrestrial > Soil > Wetlands > Peat | place...
CCTGGTGGTGCCACAGTTCGTAGTAGGTCCACTCGATCTTCTCATCAAAGGGAGTGCGGGTAAGTTTTCCGGCGGCGTAGAGCTTGTCCATGATGGACTTCGCAGGCTTGGCGAATTTTTCGTTGTAGAGGGCGATGGTCCCGTCGTATTGCTTGTAGAAATTCTCGATCCATCCCGAGGCGTGGCAATTCGAGCAGACATCCTGCATGGCCGCGCGTTTCTTCTCCCAATCCTGCTGGTGGATGCTGATGACCGGGCGGAGGGTGTAGCTGATGCGATCGCCGATTTCGTGGGTGACGGGCTGGTTTGAGGTCGCGCTCATGTGGCAGGTGGCGCAGGTGGGCGCGGCCGAATAGTCCTTGCCCACGACCCAGGATTTGGAATCGAGATTCATCCTGGCGATGTTGGCGCGGTATTGAATTCCGTGCTTGGACTCGTTGTAGATTTCGATCTGCGGGTGATCCGGTCCGAGGTGGCATTTGCCGCAATTTTCGGGCTGGCGAGCAACCGCGGAGCTGAAACCGTGACGGCCATGGCAGGCCGCGCAGGTGCCCCGGCTGCCATCCGGATTTACACGACCGATGCCGCTGTTCGGCCAGGTGCTGGCGTCGAATTTTCCGTCGCCGAGATATTTCACTTCGCTGCCGTGGCATTGCCGGCAGCCGTTGATGGCAGCCGGCCCGCCTTCAACGATTTCTCCGAGCATGTTGTCGAGTGAGCCGATGAACTGGGCAGCAGCGGCGTGGTGACTCTTCTCAAATTGGTCCACTTCCTTTGCATGGCAGCGGCCGCAATAAATCGGGCTCACGATGACGGCGATCTTCTGCCCGTAGTGGTCGAACGCCGCGGGATCTTTCGCTTCCGCCTTGTGACAGGAGTAGCAATCCACACCCGATTTGGCATGGGCGCTGGTCTTCCACTGCTCGACGATTCCGGGCATGCTGGAGCCGTGACAGTCCAGGCACTTCTCGCCCTCAGGGGACACTTTTTGCGCGCGAGCCATCGGGCAGATTGAAACGAGCAGAACAGCCAGGCAAAGCAGCGCAGTCCGGAACCGCATGAGAGGCCTCCTGTTGTCTTGCCCGCAGGGGATTGCAAGCTACCGATGCCCTGGATCGGGCGGGTTTCGTGGAAGGGGCGGCGGGCGGTCTCGCGCCGGCCGCAGCGGCAACGATACGCCCGGCCGGGCGGCTTTTCAACCGGATTTGCTCCGAGCGGGAATATTTTCCGGGTCGGACCGGTCTGGACTAGTGCTGGGCAGAATCGAAGCGTCCCTGCTAGCAGATGGGAACCGGCGTCGGCGCCGCGAGAAGCGCGTCCACGCGAGGGAGAGCGAGACAATGGGCGATTTCATCAAGGAAAACTTCAATCAGGACGGGGTGGACCGCCGCGGCTTCCTGAAGTGCATGGCCTGGGCGGGCACGGGAACACTGTGCGTGTTGCAAGGCGGAGTGCTGAAGTCATTCGCGATGAGCGCCTTGAGCAAGGCAGACTACTCGAACGCGAAGGGCGAACTGGCCTTTGTGCAAATCAGCGACAGCCACATCGGCTTCAACAAGGCGGCCAACCCAGATGTGACGGCGACGCTGCAAGTGGCCATCGACAAGATCAATGCGCTGCCGGTGCAGCCGGAATTCGTGCTGCACACCGGCGACCTGAGCCACCTCTCGAAGGCATCCGAATTCGACACACTGGACCAGGCGCTCAAGAGCGTCCGCACCGGCGCCATATACTATGTTCCCGGCGAACACGACGTACTGAACGACAACGGCCAGCAGTACCGCGAGCGCTACGGGAAGAACACGAAAGGCGACGGCTGGTACAGCTTCGATCAGAAAGGCGCGCATTTCATCGGCCTCGTGAACGTGATGAACCTGAAAGCGGGCGGCCTGGGAACGCTGGGCCACGATCAGCTCGAATGGCTCGAGGAAGATGTAAGGCATCTGAAATCGAGCACCCCGATCATAGTGTTCGCGCATATTCCCCTGTGGTCGGTGTATCCGGAATGGGGGTGGGGAACGGATGACGGCGCGCAGGCGCTCAGTTACTTGAAGAAATTCGGCTCAGTGAGCGTGCTGAACGGTCACATCCACCAGGTGATGCAGAAGGTCGAGGGCAACGTGACATTTCATACCGCGATGTCCACGGCATTTCCTCAGCCGGCACCGGGAAGTGCGCCGTCGCCAGGGCCGATGAAAGTGGCGGACGACAAGCTGCGCACGGTGCTCGGTGTGACGGATGTGAACTTCGTGCGCGGAAAACACACGCTGGCGATTGTAGATACACCGCTCGTGGGCGCCAGCACAACGTTGGAACGGCGCATCGGCGGGCACGAGGCGGATGCGGACGAGCTGCCCTACGGCGGCTAGAAGAAAGGAAAACGAAAATGCAAATGATACAAAACAGCATCTTTCGATTCGCAGCAAGCGCCGTGTTGTTTACTGCGCTCGGTTGGACAGTGGCAGCCGGAGCGAAATCTCCGGCTCCCGCCGGCCAGGAACAGAGCGCCGGCGTCCAGGTGAGGATTGATAATTTCAGCTTCTCGCCGCAGGTGTTGACCGTCGCGCCGGGAACCAAAGTGACCTGGGTGAATCAAGACGACATTCCGCACACGGTGGTGAGCACGACCGACGTGTTTAAGTCCAAGGCGCTCGACACCGACGACAAGTTTTCGTTCACGTTCGATAAGCCGGGAACCTACGAATATTTCTGCTCGATTCATCCGAAGATGACAGGAAAAGTGATCGTCAAGTAAGCGGAATCAAACGCTCTCCGCCTGACTCCCTCCGGCAGGCGCGGCCCACACGCAGGATCGCGCCTGCCTCACTCCTCCAGTGCAATCTCCTGCGCAGCAAACGTTCATCAGGTGAGATGAATTTCAGAATGTGGAGGTGGGCGGGAATTTGCCGCCCGGCCGGAGCGGTCCGATGGGGTGGGCTGCTCCGGCCGGGCGCCTTGCTTCTCACGCGTGTCAAGAGTGAAGACTGGGCTGCGGCGTTTTTTATTCCATCTCTCCGCAGCCGAAGCCGGGAATAAATAAATATAGAATCCGGTCTGTATCCATGTGAATCTGCTGTGGTGTGGCGGAGGGCAGGCAAGCGGTGGGGAACTCCGGGCGATTCGAGCAGCTAATGATGCCGCATCTGGACGCGGCGCATAATTTGGCGCGGTGGCTCGTGCGGAATCCGGCGGACGCGCAGGATATCGTGCAGGAGGCCTACCTGCGGGCGTACAAGTTTTTCTCCGGATTCCAAGGCGGCGATCCCAGAGCCTGGCTTTTGAAAATCGTGCGCAATACGAGCTATTCATTCCTCGAAAAGAACAAGCCCGCGAGCCTGACGGATGAATTTGATGAAAAGGTCCATGTCACCGAAACTGGCGCGGGTAATGCCGAATCGGAAGCGGTGCGCAGCGGGGAGACGCGCCTGCTGCACGAGGCGCTCGAGCACCTGCCGGCAAATTTCAGGGAGATTCTGATTTTGCGCGAGCTCGAAGGACTTTCGTACAAGGAGATCGCCGAAGTGGTGAACGTACCCATCGGGACGGTGATGTCCAGCCTGGCGCGCGGACGCGAGCGGCTGCGCGAGGTGCTGCTGCGCGTGCGGGAGAAGGAGGGACTGCGCGATGGCTGACCAATTTGCTCCGCTTCTTCACGCCTACTTCGACAACGAACTCGACCTGGTGCACAGCCTGGAACTCGAAGAGCATCTGAAGCGCTGTCCGGATTGCGCGCAGGAGCTGTGGAGCTACCAAACGCTCCGGAAATCGTTCCGCGATGCGAACTTGTACCACCGCGCGCCGGAAGGACTGGAGGCGCGAATTCGGGCGGCGCTGCCGAAGGAACCAAGAGTTGTGGAGATGCCACGGCGCCGGTTTTTGAATTGGGCGGCCGTTGCTGCCGCGATCGCCGTGCTACTGGTCATTACGTGGCGTTCACTGCCGCGCCCGCAGACCGATTTTCTGGCACAGGAAGTGGTTGCGAGCCATATCCGCTCGCTGCAGCCGGGCCATCTGCTGGACGTCCAATCCTCAGACCAGCACACCGTGAAGCCGTGGTTCGACGGCAAGATTGATTTCGCGCCTCCGGTGAAAGATTTCGTGGAAGAAGGGTTTCCGCTGGTTGGCGGGCGGCTCGATTACATCGATCATCGCCCGGCGGCGGCGCTGGTGTACCAGCGCAACAAGCACTTCATCAATGTGTACGTCTGGCCGGAGAGCGAGCAGCGGGTGAAGGAACAACGGGTGACGGCGCTCGAGGGGTACAACATTGTCTTCTGGGAGCGTGGCGGGATGTATTTCTGCGCGGTCTCGGATTTGAATACAGGAGAACTCGGGCAGCTTGTCCATCTGTTCCAATAGCGAGCAGGCTCGAGGCCCCGCGCGCTCCCTGGCGTGATTTTCTTACCTGCCCTAGGCTGCCCTAAATTGTAACGTTTTGAAACGGCCTTCCTTCCTACGGCACACAGGAGCCCACGTATCTTATTGCATGGCAAGGGGTTTACTCCTGGAATGTCGCTTGCTCCCTTAACTCAAAACGGGTGAATGATCGGCGCTGGCAGAGGGGGAAGTTAGCAGAAGCCACGCCTCGCATGAGGGAGAGCATGACGACGCGCCAATGTCCATATTGCGGAATCGCGGTTTCAGAAGAAAGGACCGAATGCCCGCATTGCCATGCCGCGATTCCGGAAATTCGCCTGCACCGGCAGCACGACTTCCATAGCGACACGGAGATTCGCAAGGGCCTGCTGTATGTACTGCTGGGTGCGCTGATCCACTACTTCGCCGCCGGTTACAGTGCCATGCAGTTACCATTCCCGATCCAGCCGGTGGTGACGGTTCTGTTGTCGCCGATACTATTTGTTGGCGGGTTGGGCCTCGTGCTCCACGGTTACTATCAGCGCCACCGGGCCTACAGCCACACGGTTCGTTACCGCTAGCCTCAGGGACGTCCACCTCAGATGTCGTAATACAACTGGAATTCGTAGGGGTGCGGGCGCATCCGCATGGGGTTTACTTCCTTCACCATCTTGTAGTCAATCCACAGGCGAATGAACTCGTCGGTGAAGACCCCGCCTTTCGTCAAAAACGCGTGATCCTTCTCGAGGGCGTGCAGAGATTCTTCGAGCGAGCCCGGCAGAGAAGGCACGTGCTTCAATTCCTCCGATGACAGCTCGTAGATATCGCGGTCAAGAGGCTCGCCGGGATCTATCTTGTGCTCGATACCGTCGAGGCCGGCCATGAGCATCGCAGCATAAGCCAGGTACGGATTGCAGGATGCATCGGGCGGGCGAAATTCCAGACGCTTGGCCTTGGGGTTTTGCGAATAGACCGGGATGCGGACCGCAGCGGAGCGATTGCGCTTGGAGTAGGCCAGATTCACAGGCGCTTCGAAACCCGGCACGAGCCGCTTGTAGGAATTCGTCGTCGGCGCAGCGAAGGCCACGATGGCCGGAGCATGTTTGAGCAGCCCGCCGATGTACCAGAGCGCCGGCTGGCTAAGCCCCGCGTATCCGTCGCCGGCAAACAGCGGTTTCCCCTTGTTCCAAAGAGATTGGTGCGTGTGCATCCCGGAGCCATTGTCCTGGAACAGCGGCTTGGGCATGAAGGTGACGGTCTTGCCGTACTGATAGGCCACGTTGCGGACCACGTACTTGTAAATCATCATGTTGTCCGCGGCGCGGACCAGCGTCTCAAATTTGAAATCGATTTCGGATTGGCCGGCGGTGGCCACTTCGTGATGGTGGCACTCGATGGAAAGGCCGCAAGCCTGCATTTGCAGGACCATGTCGGTGCGCAGATCCTGGAAGTGATCGGTGGGCGGAACGGGGAAGTAGCCCTCTTTGTAGCGCGGGCGGTAGCCGAGATTGTGCTCGGCACGGCCGGAATTCCAGCGGCCTTCGTCCGAGTCAATGTAGTAGAAGCCATAATTCTCGCGCTGGTCGAAGCGCACGTTATCGAAAATGAAAAACTCCGCCTCTGCGCCGAAGAACGCCTGGTCGGCGATGCCTGTTTTCAGCAAATGGGCTTCGGCACGGCGCGCCAGGTGGCGCACGTCGCGGTCGTAGGGCTTGCGCGTGGGAGGATCAACGGCGTCGGCAATCATCACCAGCGTGGGTGAATCGCGGAACGGGTCCATGAAGGCGGTGTTGGGGTCGGGGATGAGCAACATGTCGGATTCGTGAATTTGCGCCCATCCGCGGATGGAACTGGCGTCCATCCCGAATCCTTCGTCGAAGGATTCCGCCTTGAGCTCCTGAATTGGAAAGCTGACGTGCTGCCACACCCCGGGAACGTCAATGAATCGAAGGTCAAGAATCTTCGCATTATGCTTCGCGGCGTAATCGAGAACGGCTTTTGCGTCCATCCATCCTCCTCCGCGGCCGGCACAGCGGCGGGAAAATTTTGGCGGAGATTACTCCAGCGGTACCGCCACGTCAAGACTGGCTTTGGCCGTCCGCAGCGCGCCGCCGGGGGACTGTGGCACGTCGAGCGGCGGCAACGCATAAACTGGCGTAATTTGTCTCATCAGTTCTTTTTATTGACCCCCGCGTGAGGCGCACGATACCCTAATTTTGGAATGACTACCTGCTCGACAACCCTTCCCAAGGAGATGCATGTCCAACGAACTTCGTAATTTTCTGGCACTGTCTTACGACGAACTCGAACAGTTGAACTTGAAAGCCAAGGAACAGCGGCGGAACCGCGTGGCGATCCACAAAATCCAGGAGGAACGGCTGAAGTATTTGACCGATGAGAAGCACGTCAAGGCGGTCACAGTGCTTTTCAGCGACCTGGAAGGCCGCCTGCACATGCTCGATTACGACAAGAAATTCCTGATCAAGAGCTGGGACAACCTCACCTTCGACGGCTCTTCCATCCGCGGCTTCACGGCGCAACGCGAAAGCGATTTGCGCCTGGCCATGGACTGGAGCTCGTTCTACTGGGCGCCGGCAGATGTGTTCGGCTCCGGCAAGGTCCTCGTTTTCGGCCACGTGATTGACAAGGACGGGTCACCCTACTCGGCGGACATCCGCGGCGTGCTCTCCGGGTATGCTGCGGAGATGTACAAGAAAGAGGGCTACACGCTCAACGCTGCCAACGAAATTGAAGGCTTCTTATTCCAAGGCGCCGACGCAGAACGCCGTTACCACGAGACCGGAAAATTCGAATACGTGAATACCGGCGGTTACTACCATTCACTTCCCGGCGATCCGTTGCGCACTTTCATTGACACGACTGCGGAAGTGCAGCGCGCCATGGGCTTCCAAAACGAGAAGGACCACCCCGAAGTCGCGCCTTCGCAGTTCGAAATCAACTACAGCTACGGAGAAGTAGTCGCTGCGGCGGATCGCATCCAGCTTTATAAGCTGGTGTGCCGTCAGGTGGCCACCAAGATGGGCTTCACCGCCTGCTTCCTGCCGAAGCCGGTGGTAGGCGTCAACGGAAACGGCATGCATACCAACGTATCCGTCAGCGCGAACGGCAAGAATCTGTTCTGGGATCCGAAGGGCGAAGAAAAGTTGAGCAAGGCGGGCTGGGCATTCGTGGACCGGATTTTGACGCATGGGAACGACATCTGCCTGATGTTGAATGCCAGCGTGAACGCCTACCGCAGACTCGATCCGCATTTCGAAGCGCCGAACCAGCTGAAGGCCTCGCCGGTGGATCGCGGCTCGATGATCCGCATCCCCATCGGCAACGAGAAAAGCATGCGTGTGGAAGTCCGCTCGGTGGCTCCGGACGCAAATCCTTACATGGTGATGTATGCCGTGTTCCGGACCGGCCTGGAGGGCGAAACCGCCAAGATCAAGAACCTTCGTCAGGCGCAGCGCTATCTGCCGGACAACATCTACACCGCGATCGATGATTTCAAAAAGGCGGCATGGACTACCAGGCTGCTGGGCGAGGATGTGAAGGCGCGTTATGCGGATTTGAAGCAAGCTTCCGCGGATCGCTGTTCGCGTCAGCTCGGAACATTCGTGAAGGCTCCCGAAGTGCAGTTTCACCACGAGGTTTACAACCAGTTCCTCTGGAATCTGTTCTAGACCCAATCAAGAAAATTGGGGCGCCCGGGAGCGGTTACGCCCGGGCGTTTTCATTTTTGCGCCGCCTCGAGTGGCTTATGTTATATGAGACCTGGTCGCTCGAATGGCTGCGCCTCCTTTGCACAGTTCTGCTTCAACTCCGCCGCGAGAGGCATCCGAGTCCTCGAAGTTTCTTCGCGGCGCGCAACTTTGGCGCCGGATTCTCCTTCTTGTTCTGATACTCGCCATACTTGCGGGGCTCGTATACTGGCGGCTGCGTTACGACCTGCGCGCCTATGCTTTGCTCGCGCGGTTCACGAAGCCCAAATCGCAGGGGCTGGTGCTAAGCTGGCAGACCAATCCCATCGCGATTACGAACCTGGCAATTCCGGCCGCGGGGGGCAGCATCCCGGCGCGGCTGTACCTCCCTGTCGGAGTCGCGCATCCACCGGGCGTCGTCATTGCCCATGGAATTCATCACCTCGGATTTGACGATCCACGCTTCGTGAACCTGGCGCGGGCGCTATCTGGCGTGGGATTGGTTGTCCTGACCCCTGCGATCGCGTCCCTTGCAGATTATCGCGTGGACTCCGGCTGCATCGCGATCATTGGAGATTCTGCCGAATGGCTCGAGGCGCGATTGGGACGCGGGCCGGTGACCGTGATCGGCATCAGTTTTTCCGGCGGGCTGGCGCTGATGGCTGCGGCGGAGCCGCGGTATCAACCATATGTGCGCGCCGTGGTCTCGCTCGGAGGCTACGACGACCTGGGGCGCGTTGCGCGCTTTCTGGCCACAAGCCAGGAGGAATATCCGGACGGGAAATTCGTTCCTCATGCCGCGCACGACTATGGGGCCGCCGTATTTGTCTATGGCCACCTGCCGCAATTTTTCGTCCCGGCGGACCTCCCGGACGCGCGTGAAGCGCTGCGATACTACCTTTGGGAGCAGCCTGAACGCGCTGCGCCGTTCTTGCCGCGTCTCAGTCCCGCCGGCCGTGAGACGATGGAAATTCTGCTGGCGCGGAAAATCGAGCTGCTGCGGCCGCGACTGCTGGCCGCCATTCAACAGGACCAGGGAGAATTGGCCGCGCTTTCCCCGCGTGGGCACATCGCCGCTCTTCAGGCGCCGATATTCTTGCTTCATGGATCCGAGGACAGTGTCATTCCGCCGGCCGAGACTCTGTGGCTGCGGAACGAGGTACCTCACAAGGAGTTGAAAGACGTGCTGATTACACCGCTTTTCTCTCACGTGGATCTAAATGGGAGCGCCAAGCGGTGGGACAAGATTCGCCTGGTTCAGTTCATGGGAAGAGTATTGCGCGCGGCGGACTAGCGGCTCGCGTGCCGCGCGACGGCCGGTCTGATCCGCCACGCGGCAACGAGAGCGAAGAGCGTGCGAGATCTATTTGAAAGCACCCCAGGCGACGGCGAGGAAGTCGCGGTGCGCGGAAGAATCGGTCGCGGCACCGAACGCCGGCCCACCGGTGGGGTTGGCTTTGGCGTTGGCCTCAATCGCGTCATAGAACTTATCGAGGCCGGCCGCATCCTTCGCGATGACGGCGATATCGAACGTCGCCGGATCATCGGTGTGGATCGATTCGTGATCGATGGAGTATGAGAGGAGCACGCCATCGGCGAAAAGCTTTTCCAGTACGGGAACAATGTAGGCCTTCGCGGCCTTCTCTGCGGCCTCGCTTTCGCCTGGCTTTGATTTATATGTGCCCACCCGAAGATAGGCATTCTCGAAAGCGCCGGAACGCGAGGCGTCATGGTGTGTGACCAGGAGCAGGTCGAAGTGCTTCGATGCGGAGAAAATCTTTGCCTGCGTCTCGAAGGCGGGACCTGTCTGCGCCGTCAGCACGTTCAGCGCTTTCATCAGGTTGGCGATAGAGGTGGCCGACCACCATTCGCCGTGCGTGGGACCGCCTTCCTGGTGGATGATTTGCTTGAAAAAGCCGTAACCGATGATGGTTCCGTCGGCCATCAGCTTATCCATGACTGCCTTGTTGGACGGCTCGGCTTTTTCATAGGCCGGCCAATCGGCGCGTGGTACGCCCCATTGCGCGACGTATATGTAAACCGCAGGATTCTCTTTTTCGCCGGTGGATTGAGCCCAGCTTGGTTGGGCAGCGAGAAATGACATCGTCGCGATCACGGCAATCAGCAGAATCCTTGAAATCCACTTGTGCATGGTATTTTCTCCTCAGTTTGTTGCGTACGATTGGTGCGAGAAGAACCCGCGCGAATCGTGGATTGAAATTGATCTGGAATGCTTCTAATGAAGAAACGTACGGGCGAGACAGTACTCCTCGAATGAGGAACTGTCAAGGCGTGGCCCGAAGCACTGGCAAGAGCCCCTTCGAGTTGCACTCTTGAAACATCAAGGCAGCGCGGCGGGAATGCCGGAATGCATCGATTCGTATTATTTCAGTAAGACGAAAACACAGTTACGATTCGTTTTGCCCTTTCTCTCGCTCGGAATGTCCCTTGGATTTGCCGGCTGAATTCAACGAAAAACCTCTCGCTTCGGGCGCGCCCAATTTGATAGAAGGCTCCGCAGAGGTGCGCACGATGTCGAGAATATTGTTGGGAGTCATCTGCGGCCTGATTTTTGGCGGCCTGGACGTTGCGCTTATGATCCCCATGAGCCATCCCAACAAGGGCACAGCGATGCTCGGGGCGTTCTTTGCTCGATTTGCCCTTGGCTTTGTAATCTGTAACGTGCGCTTGCCATGGCCGGGCTGGGCGGCCGGTTTGTTCCTGGGAATCCTGCTCAGCATCCCTGACGCCATCATCACCAAGGCCGTCGCGCCGATTATCGGCACCGGAGCGGTCGGCGGGACGATTGTCGGCTGGATCGCGGCGCGGTATGGAGCCTAGGCCGCGATAGATTCAACGGAGACGCACTGGTTTGCCTGCCTCGACTGACTTTGCTAGAGTTGAAGCGCGATGCCATCGATTGCAAGAGAAGCGGCCGAAACCTTCGTTACTCTCTACAAAGGCTTTCGCGTAACCCTGCGGACGCTTTTCCGCAAGACCACCACCGAACCTTTTCCGGAAACGCCGCCGACCGTTCAGGCGCGCTACCGGGGGATTCACGTCCTGCAACGCGATGAAAATGGATTCGAGAAGTGCGTGGGATGCTTTCTTTGCGCGGCGGCGTGCCCGGCCAACTGCATTTACATCGAAGCGGCGGAAAACACCGACGCCGTGCGCATTTCGGCGGGCGAACGCTACGCCAAGGTCTATAACATTGATTATTCGCGCTGCATTTTTTGCGGCTATTGCGTGGAAGCCTGCCCCACCGACGCCATCACTCACGGACACGATCTGGAACTCGCGCCCTACGACATCAACGCATTGATTTACCGCAAGGAGCAGCTCCTCGAACCCTGGCCGCACCGCGCGGCGGCAACTTCCGCTTCCTAACAATTAGAGTGGGGTTTTGCGAACGGCTAATACGGCAGTGTGCCGTATTTCGCTTCGAATTCCGCCAGGGGCACCATGTCGATAGCGTCCCAGGGGCAGCCTTCGAGGAAAGCACCGTCGGGGCCTTTGCTGGTGCACAGCTTGCAGCCGATACAGAGCAGAGGATCCACGCGGATGTGGCCAAACGGCGCATGGTCCGGGTCAGGGACCCAGAACATGCAGTCAGCCACGGGGCAATAGTCCACGCAGGCGGGCGACCCGGAGCAGCCCGTGCACATCTCGTTGATCACGGCGACGATGTGCGGCTTGCGCTTGCGCCGCTTGGTCTCCCCTTGTGATATGGGATAGGACTTCGTGATTTCGCCGTTCACGAACTTCGCGACTTCTACCGTGACTTCCGCCACCAGGGCCTCCCGGGTTCGATGCTGCATTCATTCTTCACAGGTAGGGCAGGGAAGTCAACGCTGCGCTGCGCGACGGCTTGCGAAGATCTTTCGCGCCTAGAGCGGCGGCCTTAGCGCCATTGTTCCCGCGGCAAGACGACGTAAGAGGCTTCGCCGTTTCCGAATGACCAGTCCTCGCGCTTGTCCTCCACGAGGTTGACCACGACGTCTTCCTTTCGCAGGCCGGGATTCTGGTGCAGCAGCTCCGCAAGGCGCGCATAGAACGCACGCTTCTTCTCAACGTCGCGGCCTGCCGACAGAACGATCTGGACGAACACGACGTCGTCGCTTCTTTTCACCTCGAGATAACCTGGGTCGTAAATCATGTGCGTGGCGTCGTGCTCCGTGATTACCTGAAAATGGTCCCGCGAAGGAACATCGAGTATTTCAACCATCCCGCGATGCACTGCCTCGCCGACCGCGCGAACATATTCGGCGGTCTTTCCCTTCCGCAAATCAATTCTCACCAGTGGCATGGTCTGCTCCTCGATCGTCTCTGTTCCTGATTCTAAGGATGCGAGTGCGGTGGCTGGAGATTCGACAGCTAGCGGGTAGAAATCGGCGCTGGCAAGAGCTTGACCTTCACTTGAGAGCGCAGATCACCGCCTCGGTAAATTCAGCCGTGGTGGCATGCCCGCCGACGTCGCGCGTGAGCGACCGGCCGTCCCGATAGACGCGGTGCAGCGCCGCCTCCACGCGCCGCGCCGTCGCGGTTTCGCCCAGGTGGTCGAGCATCATGATGGCGCTCATCAGCAGCGCGGTCGGATTCGCTGCGCCCTTGCCGGCGATATCCGGCGCAGTTCCGTGGACCGCCTCGAAGACGGCTACATCTTCACCAATATTTCCGCTCGGTACCACGCCAAGCCCGCCCACGAGGCCCGCGGCAAGGTCGCTCATGATGTCGCCGTAGAGGTTGGTGAGCAAAAGCATGTCGAATTGATGCGGATCGAGGACCATTTGCATGCAGGCGTTGTCAATAATCAGTTCCTTGTACTCGATTTCGGGAAACTCGGCGGCCACCTTGCGGATGGAAGCGAGGAACAGGCCGTCTGAAAGCTTCATGATGTTGGCTTTGTGGATGGCGTGAATTTTTTTGCGCCCGAATTTGCGCGCGTGCTCGAAGGCGAAGCGCGCGATTCGCGTGGACGCCCGCTCGGTGATGATCTTCAGGCTTTCCACCACGCCGGGGACCACGGTGTGTTCGAGCCCGGCATAGAGGTCCTCGGTATTCTCGCGGATGAGGACGATGTCCACGTCTTTGTAGCGCGACTGCACGCCCTCGAGGTTTTTCACCGGCCGCAAATTGGCGTACAGGTCGAGCGACTGGCGCAAGCCGACGTTGATGCTGCGCGCTCCTTCGGCCACGGCGGTGGTCATCGGGCCTTTCAGTGCCACGCGGTTCTTGCGAATGGACTCGATGACACCGGACTTCAGGAAATCGATCCCGCGCCGCTCAATCTCAGTTCGCGCGGGAATCTCTTCCCAGGCAATGTCAATGCCGGTGGCTGCGAGGATCTGCTTGACGGCGCTCGAAACTTCCGGCCCGATCCCGTCGCCGGGAATGAGTGTGACGGTGTGTTTCATGCGAAGCCGAGCATTCTAGGGGATTTGCGGGTTGAAGTACACGGTCCAACCGGGCCGTGCTCTCGATCTCGGATTGCTAGTTTACTGCGGGATCCCAAGTTCCATGGGGGGCTTGCGCGAATCTGATATAATAGGCTCGGAATCATGAGGTGCGGCAGAGCCGCTCCATTTGTGGAGGCCTAAAAGATGGTTCAACTATCGCCAGTGGCGGTGAACAAGGTAAAGGAGATTTTGTCGCAGCAGTCGCCCGCACCGGCGGGACTGCGCGTGGCAGTCGTGGGCGGAGGCTGCTCGGGCTTCAGTTACCACATGGCTTTCGAGAATCAGATCAATGAAGCCAGCGACAACGTGTACGAATTTGATGGCTTGAAAGTGCTCGTGGATCAAATGAGCGAAATGTATCTCGACGGCGTCTCGATTGATTACATCGAGACCATCGAAGGCTCCGGCTTCAAGTTCAATAATCCCAACGTAAAGAGCACCTGCGGCTGCGGCAGCTCCTTCAGCGTCTAAGATTTCTCAGTCGTCGTTTCTCCTGGGCTCCCGGGAACCCAAGTTCCCGGGAGCTTTGTGTTTTCACTCGCCTCAGGCCGGGCGCTTGCCGGTCCGCACCAGCCGGGGAATCAGAATAAGGACGGCGCCAAAAATGACAAGAGAGACGGCGAGTGATTGGGTGCTGCCGATGCGAAGATCCTCGATGACAAGCTTCAGCCCCCCGAGAACAGTGGCGGCATAAGCCAGCCATACGAGTTCGAGCCGCTTCCACTGAGCGCCGATGCAAGCCAGCCCCAGCGCTGCTGCGCCCGTCACGATGGTCCGAATGACGGCCAATTGGGAAAGTGCCGGCGTGGCCGCTCTGGCAATCAGCCAGACAAGCCCAGAAACGGCAAGCCCGGCGGTCGCATACACTGCCACGACCACTGGCAAAATCCGCAAAAGCCTTTCGGCAGTCCTCTCCCCTGGATAGCGCGAGAGCAACACTGCACAAAGCACAGCCGCGGTGGCAGTCACAATTTGCAGGACATCGGGTAACGGTGCGCTCGCCCCGGCCAGTGCGCGCCCGGCATACTCCAGCAATCCTGAGGCGTAGAGAGCCGCACATAGATAGGCAACGCCGTGAATATCAAGGGCGGGGTTACGCGACCGGACTCCTGCTCCCGTTGCAATCGCCGCCGCCGTGCACAGCCAGACCACCAACGGGAGGTGAGGAAGGGTCCAGAAACTGCCTGCCACCACAAAGGCAAGTCCGCAGACGCCGTAGAAACGCACGTTTCGACGCTCCCCGTGCCGCGCGAACAAGCTGAGCATCGCGAGATAGCATGCAGCTCCGACGATGAGGCAGAAAATCCCCAGCACGCGCAGTCCGCCTCCATGCGTGATTCGCAAAACGGCCCATCCTGCCAGAAGAGCTGTCGCGAGCGATTGCGAGATATCGAACACGGAGACCTTTTCGTGGAATCTGAGCGAACGGACGGCCAGGCTGACGGCATAGATGGCCCAGAGACTCAAAACCAGAGCCAGCAACACATCAGTGCGTTCAGCGTGATATTCGGCCGGGATCGCACCGGCGTTTCCGAGGATCACGATCAAGATGAATGCCGCAGAGTCGGCAGCCGCAGCCACGACTGGACGCAGACCATGCCAGCGCCCACGGCTCGTGCCAATTTCAGTGAGGGCCGCCATAAACAGGAGCGCCCAGGTAAAGGGCACGAGCGTGCGCGTCCCGATCATCAACGCGAGGGAGGTGATGCTTGAAGCAAGCATCCCCGTCCAGATGACCGGAGAAACTTGGAAGCGCCATCCCAAAGCCACGGCCAGACCGGCGAAGCCAGCCAGCACCGCCGCACTCACGCCTGGCGCGAATAATTTGAATCTCACCGTAATTTCCCAGAGCATGGGAGACAGGATCAGCGCCGCAGTAACCGCATAAGCATGGAGCGCTATCCGGGATTTCGTGCCCGACCACGCCGCCCAAACCAGCCAGCCGGCTGCATAAGCCAGCGCGAGCCTCAGCACGATTCCAGTGGGAAGGACTCGAGACTCCGCGGCGGCTCGGAAGAGGTAAGCGCCGGCGATTCCGAGAATCGATCTGCCCAGAATGGAAAACAGACTGGGCGTGAGCGAAGCGGGTTGAGCTTCGACCGGGTGCAAATTGTGGGCGGTCAGGATTTTCGAGGATTGTGTTTGAGTGGTGCGAGCCGACGAGACGATTTCGAGGGCGGCGATGCGGCGCTCAAGGTCGTCTATTCGGGCGCAAAGCTCCTCGAGATAGGATAAAACATTTCCAGGAGGCATCAGCGTCCTCCTCGTCCCGTTCTTTCTTTGCCAGGAGCCTAATCGTCCCCGTGCACCGGAACTCCACTTCCCAGTTGCCGCGAATCGCGGTCTGACCACGGGGGAAGCAGTTTCACCAGCACCCATAGGATGAGAAATGGCAGGAGAGTCAGGACAATCGCCGCCAGCAGCCCTTCCTTGGCTACAAAACCGACCTTGTAGGAGGTGTAGCCGAGAAAGCTCTTGGAAAAGAGCTGGCCGCCAATGACTACATTCCAGCGCATGGCAAAGATTCCGACCAGCGTCAGGCCTCCGGCTGCGGCATAGATGCGCTTGCGGGTCTTTTCGCCGAACTTCAGCAACTGCGTCAAGGCCAGCAAGCCGATGGGCACCAGCGTGCCTACATAGATTTGAAGCACGACCTGCGAAAGGTACAGGCGCGTGTGCACCATGAAATCGAGGCTGCGAAAGGATTCGTCCGCTTCATAGACCCGGTGGACCAGATCGAGCATCTCGAGCGCGAAGTCAATCAAGAATGTGTAGAACAAGTAGCGGGCCACCGTATCAAGACAGGGCATATCAATAGGCTGCTTGCGATACCAACAGGAGAACATGTAGAGCAGCATGACCGCGGCAATGCCGGAAACCATGGCGGAGAAGAGAAACACAATCGGCATGGTCGGTGTTGACCACCACGGGTTGGCCTTGACCGAGCCGAAAATGAACCCCACGTAGCCGTGCAGGAGAAACGCCGAAGGGATGCCCACCACGGTGATGACGTATCCAACGCGCTCGTCCAGGCGCAGCGCCGTCTCGCTGATGTTTCTGGAGCCGAGCGTGAGCAGGCGATAGACGAATCGCCGCAGGCCTTTGGTGCTTTGCGAGAGCAGAACGATATCGCGCCGGTAATCCAGCCAGATTTCCAACACCAGGACCGCCATCAGGTACCACAGGTAAACGAAGCCGAACATGGCCATCGCAGAAGACCGGTGCGGCGTCAGGTACATCTCGAACGAGCGTTCCGGATGGCCCAGGTGAAGCTGCAAAGGCAGCGGAGCGACCAGCAAAAACGACAGCGCTGTCAGCAGCGCCAGCCGGTAGGTCGGCTTGACGGCTTCGACTCGGAAGACACGCTCAAGCGAAGCCAAGATGAAGGCGCCCGCCACCAGGCCGGTGATGAACGGATACAGAACGATGAGCACGCTCCAGGCGAGTTCGATTTCGTTCGGGTACATATAGCCTTGAACGGGCATGGCTTCGTCTCGTCTCCTCAGCGCACCGAACCGTCCAGATCGTTGTAGAAGAGCTTTGCGCCCGTGGCCATGTGAGGCTTCAGAACCTGAACGGTGTGGGTCCGCAAGAATTCGTGAATGGGATCCTTGGGATTCTTCAGGTCAGCCAACTGCCGGGCGCCTGTCGGGCAAGCTTCACAGCAAGCGGTGGTCAGGCCCTTGGTGATGCGGTGGTAGCAGAGCGAACACTTTTCCGCGGTCTCCGTGTGCGGATTCAAGAAGCGGCAGCCGTACGGGCATGCCTGGATGCAGTACCGGCACCCGATGCAATACTTCTTGTCAATGAGCACAACCCCATCGGGAGTTATGAACGTAGCCCCCACCGGGCAGACTTGCGTGCACGGTGATTCCGCGCAGTGGTTGCACATTTTCGGAACGAAGAAATTTTTCCCGCCGGCTTGCAATGCGGGGGGAAAGCCCTGCTTGCCTCCATCGGGCGAGTCCACGATCGGCTCGGCCAGATTGTAGTCGTCAACGTGGTAGCGTTCTACCCAGGTGCGGAAGTAGCCCTCTGGTACTTCATTTTCAGTGGCACATGCACGCACGCAATTTCCGCAGCCGATGCATTTGGATACGTCCACCAGCATGCCCCACCAGTGTTCGGTCATCGCATAGTTCGGCGCCGTCTCCGGCGTTCCCGCCAATACCGCATCCCAGGCCGCCGCGGCGGCGGGCAGAAGAATGAGAATTTGCCGGCGGCTAAACTTCATTGTTTGCCTCCGGAAGCAATTCGCGGGTTGTGCGGCTGGTGACAGGTATCGCAGGGAAGCCCCGAGCTGTGTTCCTCCGCCGCCACCTGAGGAAAGTGTGCCGGCTTTGCGGCGTTCGAGGCGTGACAGCGCGAGCATAAAACCGCTGTGTCCAATTTCGGAGGCTGGACCGTGCCGGGATCTTCCGTGTGTTTTGCCTGTGCGCCGTGGCAAGCTTCGCAATTCACTCGGGCATGCGCTCCACGAGCTTTCACGGCAACGACATCGGTGTGGCAAGTCTCGCAGGACGAGTGCCCGGCGAACACCACGGGTTGCGAAGCGATTTCGGAGATGGCGTTGCCGCGGTAGTGACCATATTCACCGAAGCTCCGGGGAACCAGGATTCTTCGCACTACGACAAAGACAACCATCCCAGCTAGGAAGACGAGGAGAAGGCGAAGCAGGTGTTCGGCGTCCTTGAATCGGCTCATTGCCACGTACTCCCCAAGGTGTTGTCTTCGTTGATGCAGGAACAATCCGAATCGAGATGCGGCAAGAGGGGAAGATGCGCCTGATGGGTAGCCACGGATCGGCCCAAAGCTTTGCCCGGCTCGAAACTCAAGCCCATAGAGCCAGCCGGCCTGCCCCAGTCCTTGCTGACCGGTGCGAAATTCCGATCACCTAAGGTTAGAGTGAGCAGCATCACATGCCAGCCAGCGCATTCGAGCGCAACGTGTCCCAAACCTTTAACTCAATACGCCCCATTTGACAGGACTGCCGTGAGTGGCGTCACGGGCAGAGGTGATGACGATCACGATTTCCCGGTTTGAATCAGCCGTCTGATCACGCTGCCTGGCGGCAGCAACTGCGCGCCCGAGATGCACCGGCTTGATGGCAGGAGTTGGTGATGAAGTGGATCCGTACGCGCGACAGGGGACGCGCCGTCAGTCCTCGCGTAGAGCCTGCACGAGTCTAATGCGCATGGCGCGCGCGCCGGGAATGGCGCTGGCGAACAGAGCCACAG
>Ga0187776_10000504_pt1 | contig 18752 bp, 20 predicted proteins | sample 0216_BV02_MP12_2_FD_132426 | JGI IMG/M metagenome (GOLD analysis project Ga0187776, IMG submission 132426) | Tropical peat soil microbial communities from peatlands in Department of Meta, Colombia - 0216_BV02_MP12_20_MG | ecosystem: Environmental > Terrestrial > Soil > Wetlands > Peat | place...
GATCTCACCGCGCAGGTCGACCCCAATGAAGTGGCCCAGGCGATCACGGCGCTTCGAGAAAACGAGAGTGCCAAGAACGAACTCATCGCGCTCCGATCAGAGACGGACGAGTTACGCCAACAGCTCGATGCCGCCAACCAGGCCTTAGCCACCGCCGTGTCGCCCGAGCAAATTCAGGCCCTCACTCAGCAGCGTCAGGACTTACTCAACCAGCTGCAGGCGAATGCCCTCGTGTCGCAAGCCTGGACCGATTGGGTCTATGTGACACCGATTGTTTATCCCTACCCGTGGATCGGTGTGCAACAAGTTCATGGATTGTTGCTCCAAGCGCAACACCTCCATCCACGGAATCGTCATCTTCCTATTATGCAACAGGTCGTCACCACACAGGCCGCCACAATACCGGCGCCACCGCCAGGAGTTCCTTCGTCGGTGCCGCCCCATCCCTCCTTGCTTGTCCCGCCGGCCCCGCAGACGTTGCTCCCGGGATCGGCGAATGCCGCGACCAGCGCCAATGCGATGAGAGCACCAATGGCCGTGCCGCCTCAGACTCTGCTGCCAGGATCGGCGAATGCCGCGACGAGTGCCAATGCCTTGAGGGCACCGGCAGCAGTGCCGCCGCAGTTCTCAAGCCCTCTCCCTCCCACATTGCAGCAGGTCCATCCGCCCCATGTGGCGCAACCCAATCCTCCCGTCCTTCGCGCACCCTATTCGGTACCCCAGTATGCCCCGTCCATGAGCCCGCGACACTTTGGCGGAACGGGGGGAGGGCATACGGGTGGTGGAGGACATGTTGGCGGAGGCGGTCACTTCGGCGGCGGGGGACATCACGGCCGCTAGCCGTTCGGGCTGAACCAAAGAGATTTTACGTTGTTTTATTGAACGTGTTCGCGCTACCGGGTGAGCCAGGCCCGGTTGCGGACGGTGACCAGCGCGTAGGGGAAGATCCAGAGGAGACTCAGGAAGTAAAAGTATGCATACAACACCCCGAAGAGAAACTCGCGCGAGCGCTCGCTGTGCAGAAAGTAAAGCGTGTAGAAAATGGACACGAGCCCGATCGAGATCAGGAGACGCAAGATCGTCCACGGGTCCTGCACGCTCATATAGACCATCAGGAGGAGCGACGCGTAGGCGACGGGGTATCGGAGGTTGGTAATGGTGGTTTCGAGCATCGTCAGGACCAGGGCCGGGAACGGGAACTTCCACATAATCTTCCACAGCCGGATTTCCTCACGAATATAACTGCGGTCCCACCGGAGAAACATCTTGCAGAGTTGACGGTAACTTTCCGGCGCGATGGTATGGACGACCGCGGTGCGTTGATACACCGACCTATAGCCGGAGGCGAGCACATCGTTCGTCAGCGCCCGATCTTCGCCGATGGTGCACTCGGTACCGAGAAAGCGTTGACGCAGCCACGCGGGAACGAGCGGTTTGATCACGGAGGCCCGGTAGGCTGACAACGCGCCGGGACAGCAGTAGACCGTGCCGTACGACGACTGCACGCTCCGGAGAAAATCGAACGATAAAACGAACCGAACGTGGAGCATGCGGGGCAGGATGGACCGGAACCGGTTGAGTACGGACACCTTGCCCGCGACGACACCGATCTGCGGATCTCGAAAGGGACCGGCAAGCGCCAGGAGCGCTCCCCGTTCAATCAGGCTGTCCGAATCCACGGTTACAATAATCTCTCCCGTGGCGCGAGCGAATCCGGCCGCCAGGGCGGCTCGTTTCCCGGTATTCATCGGCAGATGAACGGCCTGCACCAGATCGGGACGGTCCCGATGAGTCTGGTCGACGTGCAACCCGGTATCATCGGTGCTGCCGTCGTTCACCACGATGATCTCCAATCGATCGCGCGGATACTCGGCTCGCGCACAGGCGTCGACCACCCTTCCGACCATCGCTCCTTCGTTGTAGGCCGGAATGACAATGGACAATCGTGGAGCGTTCTCAACGGTCACAGCGGCGAATGGACGATAGCGGACCCAGAGCAGCGTGCGAATGACGATCAGCACCATGCCCATGGTGAACCAGAGCAGACTGGGCCGGGCGATCACGGCAACCCATCCTTGGATCATCAGTGAATCGGCCAACGGATCGAAGACCTCATGGCCGAAACGAATCACCGTGGCGGCCACCGCGCTAAAGACCATAACCGTTGCGATGACAAAGCGCAGATCGACCGTGAACCAGGTCGGGCTCTCATCCGATGTATAGGGTAGGACGTCGGAACTGGAGATAGACTTCCTCGGACAGGCTTCCATGAATGTAGTCCTCAATACAGACCGTAGATAAAATTAAGCACGGCAGCCTACGGTTACGCAAGATGGGTGTCAAGGGTCTGCAAGCGCGGCCCGTGCGTCTCCTATGCTCGCGCAACATTCTCACCCGCCCACCCCGGGCGCGCCGAGACGCGCCCCTTACCCACGCGAGCGCCGCCGTTGATCTAACAATTCGATTGATCTGGTGTACGCGTTCGACGAGCACGGAGGATTGCTGAGGTTGCCCTCGTTCCTCATGAAGCCGGACGTTGCGCTGGATGAGGCAATCGTCTACTTACTCTTTCTTGAACGCCAGCTTGCTGTCTGCCAACAAGCCAGTCAGCATCGAGCTGAACTCCATGGGCAGGATAAACTTGGTGGCCGGACTCGCCCCCATGACCTTCAACGTTTCCAAATATTGCAGGCTCATGGTCTTCGCATCTATGCTCTTCGCTACCTCAAAGATCTTCCCGAGCGCGAGCGCGAATCCCTCCGCCCGCAGGATTTTGGCCTGCCGGTCGCCTTCGGCGCTGAGGATCGCCGCCTGCTTCTCGCCCTCTGCCACAGCAATGGCCGCCTGTTTCTTGCCTTCCGCTTCCGTAACCGTCGCTCGCCGGCTCCGCTCGGCCGACATCTGGCGCGTCATCGCCTCCTGCACCTCTTGAGGAGGGGTGATCTCCCGAATCTCGACCGTGGTAATTTTCACTCCCCAGCGTTGCGTGACTTCATCCATTTTGGCCTGCAAGAGATGATTGATCTGTTCGCGTTTGGCCAGCACGTCGTCAAGCGGGATGTCGCCCACGACGGCTCGCAACGTGGTGGTGGCAATACCTTGTGAAGCACCCGCAAAGTCCTGGACCTTCACGACACTGGCCGTCGGGTCGAGGACGCGGGAGTAGATGAGGAAATCGATCGAGATCGGAGCATTGTCTTTGGTGATGCAGGTTTGGTGCGGTACCTCGAGATACGTCTCTCGCAGGTCCACCCGGATTGGCCGGTCGATGAGTGGGAGGATCAGCACCAGACCTGGCCCTTTGGGCGTTAACAATACTTTGCCGAGACGGAGCACGACAAGGCGTTGATACTCCGGGACGATCTTGATGGCGAGAAACAGCAGGAAGGCAGCCACAACCAGTGCGAATAGGAGCGACACATCCATACCGACCCCCTTGTTAGGTGTGTGGCCAGGCAACCGCGGCGGGGCAAAGAGACGAGAAAGTTGAGAGAAAGATTCCGGAACGACAGCTTGGTTGGTTTCTCACCGCGCGCGTCGAACGACCACCTTCTAGAACGATCCTTCCAAGCTCGCTCGTTATTCTCGCCCTGGAAGAGCACCCGCTGCTGGTCCTCCTGCGGCCCTTGAGCGTGGCCTCAGTACAAATGCTCTTCCCGAGCTTGCTCGTTTTCCCTTCAAGGGAACGGCCTGGTTGGTTCCCTGTGCTCACGAAACCCCCACGATGAAGCTGTGGTCGTTCAACGTGCGCAGTGGGGAACCAAACCAGGCTGTTCCCTCACGTCTCCATCATTTCCAGCCGCGCATCAAACTCATGCCCGCAGACCGTGCAGCGGATGCAATCCGATTCGACCGTAAATTCGTCTGATCTGATTCCCATACCACCGCAATCCGGACAACGCGCGAGGTGGACCTTCTGATCATCCACGGTTTCATATTGACTTCCACGCAGGCAATAGACCGGCTTCCCCTCGAGGACCCAGGGCTTGCCTGCGTTGTCGACCACCGGCAACACGAGATAATGATGGTTCACGTACTCCTCAATCTCGCGCCGGTTGGCGAAGCCGTCCTTGATCAGCTTGTCTCCCACGGCTTCATGCAACGCGTTTCCCTTCGCAATCACCTTCGTCGGGCCCATGTCCCACCTCCCCAGTCGGATTGAGGCTGATTAGACTACGCCAGAGTAGTACCGAAGAATATTCGAGACTGAGATGACGCCGATGATCTGACCGTCCTGGGTCACGGCCAGATGTCGGGTGGCCTGCTCCTTCATCATGCGCACGGCGTCGATAATCGGGCGATCGCCTGCAATGGAGACGACCGGCTTGCGCATGCACGTTTTGACGGCGGTGCTGTTGGGATTCACCCCGTTGGCAACGACCTCGCGCGCCAAGGCCGAATCCGTGATGAACCCAACATAGGACTGGTTGTCCGTGAGGAGGAGCGACCCGAGTTTCCATTTCTGCATGAGCTGCCCCGCTTCCCGCAAGCTGGCGTCCTGGGATAGGCTCCGGATTTCGGGGGACATGTGCTCGGCTACTTGCGGGCCGATGAGAGTCTGGCGGTTGGCCTTGGCTGTCTTGGGTTCCGCAGCCCGGCGCGCTTCTAATTCGGCCACACAGCTTTCCACCACTCGGCTCCGCTGCAAGAGACTTTGACGATGGCTATCCATGCCGGTGCCTTCCGGCGCCTCATCCGTCATGTTCACCAATCCGCCCGCCTCACCCAACTCCGCATATTCGTACGCATGCAATAAGTCGGAGGTCTGTCCCAGGAGATCGCCGATCAACCGTTCCGTCTCCAGGTCGAATTCTTCCAAGCTGCGGGTTGCCTTGCCCTTGCCCAAGAACGGGGCGAGTTCGGCGAGCTGCTTCCGCATGCGCTCGATGCTGCGATCCAGGGAGATCCGTTGTTTCTGGGGAGCGGTGCGCGTGGTCATAGCACCTCCTCGGTAGAAGACTCAGGGATGGGCCGATCATACCTCCCCCTGGATCGGCGAGGCAAGGGACTCGCCTAGGTGCTGTACTGGATGCCTGATAGGACGTGCTCCCCGAAGAACAGGGGCGGAGATTGCGGGTTTCCGGCCTTATCTAAGAAAGCCAATAGTGGGAGGGACCAAACAGGAGCCGGCCGCCAACGAGGAATAATCGCCCCTGCGCATCTTCCCGAACCGGTTTAGTCCAGCAGACCTCGACGAGATAAATCGAGCGTTTTAAGAACGATTGGACGGTCTGAATTTCCAGGAGTTGCTTCTCGAGAGGGGCGATGCCCAGCAGAAGTCGCATGCCGGTCCCGCTGTCGTCGACGACGGTGCCTTCTCCCTCTTCCAGCGTGACGGCGCCCCGCTCTGTCGCGTGCATCATGCCAAATGTGCAGAGACGCATCCGCACCGTTCGGACTTCGCGCCGGCGTTCAGGGGTGTTTGTCTTGGCACGGCGAGCCGCACTCTCATCAGCACTAATCTTATGCCGCATCTTCGAAACCGCCGCCGCGCAGGACGAGTGCAACCGCATGAGTCGCTTGCGACGTGAACCACTCTCCAGACGTCACGGACGCAGCGCCTCTTTCAATCGCACGAAGGTGTAATACGAGACGAGCTCTCCTGTATATCGATGCAAATGGCCCTAGTATTACTACGAAGTAGTCTCTACTTCGTTACCCTCACTATATTATAAGGATTCATGATCGCTCTCGATTCGTCATCCCACCATGATCAATCACTCGTGAGCCGCCTCGACCGATTCGACTTGCCGATCGCTTCTCCTGCGGAACGGAATCGGCCGGCGTTTGAATAGGCCGCCGAAGCCCTGTAAGCTATGTCTGTAATAACGGAGGTCCCTATGCGAAACATGACACGTATTCTCATGGTAGCCGCGTTGTTGATCGGTTCAACCGGGTGCAGTTATCTCTTTTATCCTCGCGCCGGCGACTATCGAGTTCAAGCGACGGGCGCGACCGGCGTCGACACGATGGTTAACTTGACGAATATGATGGAGGCCAGCGCCAAGGCCGCGAAAGGCGGGAAGGGCATGGACAACGCGTTGGATGATTTCCATAACCAGTTTCATGCACTCAATGATTCGTTCTGCGACGTGACGAAAGAACAGGCGGAAACCCCGGCGTACGACCTGGCCGTGACGCACAAGAAGGAGCTCTACGCCATATTCAGACGCTTGTGGAAATTCAAGGACGACCAACCGCAGCGCGATCAACATCTCGACTTAATGGTCGCCGAGCTGCAGGAACTCCGTGCAACGCTGCAAACTCTCAAGTAGGGACCTGACCGTGGAGGAGTGATGGCAGCATCGCCTGCCATCGCCACATTCGCCAGCGTGTCCGCCGCGGCGGAAGCATGAGATGCCGCAACACACGTCTCAACACATCATCGAAGGTCAACGTCAGGATTGGAACCGTGTCGCCGGGGGGTGGGAGAAGTGGGATGCCTTCTTCGAGCGGCAGATGGTGTTTCTGAATCACCGGCTCATCGCGGATGCGCGCATGCGGCCTGGCATGCACGTTCTGGATCTTGGATCCGGGACAGGCTACCCCGCGTTGCTGGCAGCACAGACTGTGGGCCTCGGCGGCAGTGTGATCGGCATCGATCTCGCCGAACAGATGCTGGTTGTGGCGAGACGGAAAGCCGCCTCGCTCGGTTTGACCAACGTGACGTTCAGGGCCGGCGACGTGACATCACTCCCCTTCCCGTCTGCCTCGTTTGATGCCGTCACTAGTCGCTTCTGTCTGATGTTCCTGCCGGAGATCCCCAAAGCGGTTTCAGAAATCGCGCGGGTATTGAGGCCGGGCGCATGGCTCGCGGCGTCCGTCTGGTCCACACTGGACAAGAATCCTTCCTTCCGCGTTTCCATGGATGCGATCAAGCAAGTGGTGGTGCTGCCGCCGCCCGATCCGACCGCTCCCGGTATCTTTCGTCTGGCCACTCCCGGAGACCTGGCCGGTATGCTGCAGCAGGCCGGGTTGATCGATGTGACGGAGCAAGAGTTTCTGGCTGAGTGGTCGTACGCGTCGGGGGAGGAGTTCTACGCGAGCTTGATGGACCTCGCGGCGCCGATTCAGAATCTCATGGCGAAATTCTCGACCGATCAGATGCAGAAGGTGAAACGCCTCATCCTTCAAGCAGTCGATCAGTACCGGCGCGGTGACCACTTCACGTTTCCCATCGCTATCCGGATGGTGGCTGCGCGCAAACCATTATAAGTATCGAGGGCGACTTCCCGATTCTCCTCGCGCAGCTGCCATCCACCCCCTATAATGATTTCGGGACCTTCTTCTCATAACAAGATGGAATAACCGCACGATGGTTCATCTGGGCAAGACACGGATTGGCCTGTTTATCATTTGCGGGCTCATCGAGTGCCTGTGCGCCGGCTTGCTTATTGCCGGAGAATCTCCTGCACCAACACCTCTCTGGCGCGATATGCCTTTTGACGCGCAGGCCGATCAGCCCGTGCCTCCACGGAAACCATGGGTCATCCGTGAGCGCGCGATCGTGCTTGATCCTCAGCTGCTTTCCATTTTGAAAGATGCCGGTGCCAGACCGCATCCGCCCATGACCGTCGAGTTCTTTGACGCCGTCCAGTATCAATTGGAAGTTACGTCTACCCTGTCAAAATTTAATGACTCCGCCGTCGTTCGCGGATTCCTCAAAGGCCCGGCGCGGGGAGACGTGACGCTTTTCGTCAATGGCACCATGGTGGCAGGCACGATCCAACTGGGCGAGCGACTCTTCAAAGTCGAACACGTCTCGAACGGGCGCCACCGCCTGCTGGAACTCGACCCGGCGAAAGTTCCGCCAGATTAATAGCTTGTCATAATCCTCGCCCATAGCGATTGTCCGCCCATCGTGTCAGAATCCCTATGCCATGTCATCGATACTCTGGACCATCGGCCATTCAACGAGACCGGTCGACGAGTTGCTGGAGCTGCTACGCATTCATGGGATCGCGCTCTTGGTCGATGTTCGCACCGTACCTCGTTCACGTTTCAATCCACAGTTCAATACTGAAGCCTTAGCTATGAGCTTGGCCGAGGCCGGGATGCGCTATCAGCACTCAGCTCACCTCGGCGGGTTACGAAAGCCGACGAAAGATTCTGTGAATGCAGGGTGGCGCAATGCCAGTTTTCGTGGCTATGCGGACTACATGCAGACGGAAGAATTCAGGAAAGCGCTGGATGAATTGATGGCTGATGGCCGGCAATTCCACACAGCGATCATGTGCGCCGAAGCCGTTCCCTGGCGCTGCCATCGCTCCTTGATCGCGGACATGCTGACCGTTCGCGGCTGGACGGTCCGGCACATTGTGAATCGGAATGAGGCACAGGTCCACTCGCTGACGACGTTTGCGGTAACCCGCGATGGGACTTTAACTTACCCTCTCCCTCCAGGATCAGACACGTCTGCCCGGCTGTTCTAGTTTACGGTTTCTCGCCAACTGGAAGCGGTTGGTTCTCGAGGGAACTCCTGCACTCTTCACGCGTTACTTGTTACAGGGCAAGGAGAGCGGGCAAGGTTCGGGCTGGGCGACACGCCTTGTGTGAAGCTCCAGGAGTTGCTTCGCGCGAGCCATTTGATCCGGCGTCATTTGTGCGGCATAGTAGTCTCGTGCCTCTACGGCATGGACATTTCCTTGGGTCGCAGCAAGCGTGATCCAATAGTACGCCTCTGCATAGTCCTGTTTGATCCCTTGCCCATTCGCATACATCAGCCCGAGGTTATATTGTGCTCGTGCCTCGCCCTGTTCCGCAGCTCGGTGATACCAATTCATCGCTTCATGATCGTCTTGTGGGACTCCTTGCCCTCTATCGTACAACACACCGAGATCGTATTGAGCGCGCACGTCGCCGTTTTCGGCCAAGTACCGCAGCTCCTTCGCGGTCTTGCTATATTCGCCGTGCAGATAGGCCTTGTCTGCACGTTTATCTTCGATACAGCCACCCATTAGTACACAGAGGACGGCGACCTGCATGGATAGAGCGGCAGTCTTGGTCCTTAATCGAATCCTACTTTGGGGATGGTCAGTCTGCACCCTTTGAGACATCCGACACGTCCTTCCTTCTACGCATCGATCCGGGCGAGAAGCATACCGCCCAGTCTGCGGCATAGCAAGAGTGCTTCGGCCGTTCGGGAGCCACCGATTCTTGCATCGCCAGCTGTTTTCTTCCAGACTGGCTTTCTCGGCTCACGGTCGTTGACGGCTCTCTGCAGGTCGTTGCCCTAGAAGACTATGTGGTCTCACTTGCTCGCTGATCTGGTCTTACTCGTCCACATCGCCTTCGTGGGGTTCGTGCTGTTCGGCGGGATGCTTGCCCTGAAGTGGCGGCGCATGATCTGGCTACACATTCCGGCTGCCGCCTGGGGCGCCATCGTAGAACTGAGTGGCTGGATCTGTCCGCTGACTCCGCTGGAGAATTGGCTGCGGGAACAGGCGGGTGAGGTCGGCTATCGCGACGACTTCCTCACGCATTACCTGCTCCCGATCCTCTATCCGGATACTCTCACTCGAGAAGTCCAAATGATCTTGGGTTGCGTGGTCGTTCTCCTCAATGCCGCCATCTATTGGTGGCTCTGGAAACAACGCACATTCGCCGGTCCGCTCAATCATTAAGATCCTCCGGTCACCGTAACATCGACGCATGACGCCGGGCCTTCGGACGGTGATAGAATGCGATATGAAAGGGAGGTTGACGCGGTCCCCCTTCTCTTGATACACGAGACGCTCTGTATATTCCCCCGATGTGAGGACACGATGCCGATCGATGAGATAACACAGAAAGTAAGCGATCGATACGCCAAGGCTGCGAGCACAGGCGAGCAAATCTGTGGCCCAACCGGCTACAATTTTGCCGATCTCAAGACGTTTATTCCCGAAGAAGTGCTCAAGATCTCATACGGCTGTGGAACACCGGCCGGCTTGAAAACTGTGGAGCTAGGCGAAACGGTTCTCGATATCGGCTCAGGCGGCGGTATCGATTGTTTCGAAGCCTCGAGGCTCGTGGGTCCCAGCGGTCGCGTCATCGGCATCGACATGACCGACACGATGTTGACGATCGCGCGCAAGAATGCCGCCATCGTCGCAACGAACTTGGGTTACCCGGTGTCCAACGTCGAGTTCCGTAAAGGGACGGCCGATGCGATGCCGGTGGAAGATGAATCGATCGATGTGATCATCTCCAATTGCGTGATCAATCTTGCTCCGGACAAACGCAAGGTCTTTCGGGAAATGTTCCGTGTCACCAAGCCCGGAGGCCGGTTTACCATTTCCGACATCGTGGCGGATCAGCCCGTGCCACAGTATCTCGTGCACGATACGAAGAAGTGGGGTGACTGTTTGTCAGGGGCCCTCACATTGAATCACTACATCGCCGGGATGGTGGAGGCCGGGTTCCTCGGGATTCATTTGACCACGTATGCGCCGTGGCAGGTTATCGACGGCATTCATTTTTTCTCCGTGACTCTTACCGGCTACAAGCTCCGGATCGTGCCCGCAGAGGCCGCCGCTCGATTTGCGACACTCCGTGGTCCCTTCAGCCGTGCGGTAGATGAACTGGGCATTCTTTATCTCCGCGGCATTCCGCAGCCCATCACCGCTCAAGCCGCAGCGCTTCTGAGCCAGCCTCCATTGACGGACTTGTTCATCCTATCTGCAGACCCTCAATGGCTGGATCGTTCCGATCCCAGGTGGTCCGCCGTGATGCCCGCTCAAACACCTTGTGTCTGGCAAGGAGATTTTGCGTTCTTTGCCGGCCCGTTTGTGGAGGTGGCGGACGACGATCAGCACCTCTATCGTCGGGGAGAACCGCTCGAAGTCTGCTCGAAAACTCGTTGCGTGCTGGAAGCTGATCCTTACGCCCCCCATTTCGCCATTCTCAATCGCGCGGGACAGACGGCGGGCAGCGAAGCGGTTTCTTGCAACCCGAACGGCGGGTGCTGTTGAACCCTATGCCTCTGACGCTTCTTGGCAGACAGAGTCCGTTAGCTCCTGCTGCTGAGCAACTCCGCATCTTGGCTCAGACTCAGTTATCCCGTCCGTTTGATCTTCGTCTCGCCGACTCGGGCCTTCATCCACTTCGAGCGACCAGCCTCAGCGTCTTTCAAATCAATGTCGGGAAGCTATGCAATCAGACATGCCGACACTGTCATGTCGATGCGGGGCCGGATCGCAGAGAGAGCATGTCACGCGAGACAGCAGCCCTTTGCATCGAGGCCCTGGCCAAAACCGATATCCCGACGGTCGATATCACGGGCGGTGCGCCGGAATTGAATCCGAACTTCCGCTGGCTGGTCGAGCAGGCACGCGCGCTCGGCCGGCATGTGATGGATCGGTGTAACCTCTCCGTTCTGTTATTGCCTTCTCAAGCAGACCTGGCCGACTTTCTCGCGCGGCACGAGGTGGAAGTTATCGCGTCACTTCCCTACTACCGCGCCTCACAAACGGATGCGCAACGCGGCGAAGGGGTCTTTGAGAAATCGATGGAGGCGTTGAAGCGGCTGAATCGCCTCGACTATGGACGTGAGGGAAGCGGGCTGGTCTTGAATCTCGTCTACAATCCTGTCGGAGCCTTTCTTCCGCCGAAGCAAGATGCAATCGAAGCGCAATTCCGGCGGGAGCTGAGTACCCGCCACGGGATTAGGTTCAATCATCTCTATACGATTACCAATATGCCGATCAGTCGTTTTTTGGAATTCCTGGTCGAGAGCGGGAATTACGACGCCTACATGGAACGTTTGGCGAACGCATTCAATCCAACGGCTGCATCAGGCGTGATGTGCCGCTCCATGATATCTATCGGTTGGGACGGTACCCTGTACGATTGTGACTTCAACCAGATGCTAAACTTACCAGTCGGGCACGGCATGCCGCAACATGTTCGTGACTTCGACGTTGCTCTCCTCGCCTCGAGAGAGATCGTGACGCGCAATCACTGCTATGGCTGTACCGCCGGTGCCGGTTCTTCCTGCAGCGGGGCAGTTACCTCTTAGAGCGCGGACGCGATGGAATTCCCACTTCTCGCCCTCATTCTCGTACTCGCCTTGCGCTACGCGAACGGTATGACCGATGTCTCGAAAGCCATGGCGACGCTCGTTGGTAGCGGCGTCACTAACTACCGTAGAGCCATCCTCTGGGGCACGATCTGGACAATGGCCGGTGCGAGCGCGTCCGCTTTCATCGTAGAAGCCGCGATATCTTGTCCCGACATGGTGGCGAGAGAGTTATAATTGAGCATCTCACCAAAGATGTGCTACCCGACATAGCCCATTAGTACGACTTGATGGCGACGCACAATAACCACACTTGCCCCCTCGAATGCACTCTGTTAAGGTGTGCGGCGTTCTCTTTCCAAACCTGTCTGTGAACCCCTATGGTGTGGGACCCCAAAGACCCCTGGAGCAAGAAAGGCGACCCTCTCGAGGACGTCTTGAAACAGGCGCGGTCGCAATTCGTCGGCTTAATCCCTTCGGGTGGGTTTCGCAACATCCTCATCGCCGGACTTCTGATTTTCTTTGTTTGGCAAAGCGTCTTCATCGTCGCGCCGGACGAGGAAGGCGTGGTCAAGCGCTTCGGAATTCCCGTCCGCACCGTCGATCCAGGCCCCCATTTCAAGATTCCGCTGATCGAGACCGTGCTCCAGCCGAAGGTGGCGAAACTGCATCGGGTCGAGATTGGCTTTAGGACCGATCGCCAAGGCCGCCAGCAAATGATTCCGCAAGAAGCCCTGATGCTCACTGGCGACATGAACATTCTTGCGATCGAGTTTATCGTGCAATTCAAAATCAAAGAGGCCTCGCACTACCTATTCAGCATCGCGGACATCCACGATACGATCGGTAAGGCGGCGGAAGCGTCGATGCGGGAAGTCGTCGGAAAGAGCAAGATCGACGAAGCTCTGACGACTGGCAAAGCGCAAATCCAACAGGACACACAAGTGCTTCTGCAAACCATTCTCGATCAATATCAGGCCGGTGTACAGGTGGCGGCCGTCCAGCTCCAGGATGTAGATCCACCGGAGGCCGTTGCGGCCGCCTTCAAGGACGTGACGAATGCGAAAGAGGACCGGGAGAAACTTATTAACCAGGCCCAGGGGTACCGCAACGACATTATTCCGAAAGCCAAGGGCGAGGCGGCCCAGTTGGTGAATCAAGCGAAGGGCTATGCGCAAGCAAGGCTGAACCGCGCACAGGGCGAAGGGAATCGGTTCCTTGCGACGCTTAAAGAATATAATCAAGCGAAGGACATCATCAGCAAGCGAATTTATATCGAAACGTTGGAAGAGATCCTGCCGAACGTAGAGAAGGTGATCATTGACGGTAAGGGCGGCGAGCGCGTGCTTCCTTACCTGCCGCTTGAACGGCTTTCCAAGCCTGGGCCGTCGACCTCAGGAGAGGAGCGCAAGCCATGACGAAGCAGGGACTTACCATAGCGCTCATCGTTGTGGTCCTCGGACTGTTCCTGTTGGGTGCTTCCCCGTTCTTCATCGTTGACGTAACTCAAACAGCCATCGTCGTCCAACTCGGCAAACCGGTCCAAACCGCCACGGAACCGGGCCTCTATATGAAGGTTCCTTTCATCCAAGAAGTGACCTACTTTGACAAGCGCCTTCTAGACTATGACTCTGAGCCCCAAGATGTGATTACGCAAGACAAGAAGACCCTGCTTTTGGACAACTTCGCCAAGTGGCGGATTGTTGATCCCTTAAAGGTCTATCAGAACTTTCAAAGCCAACGCGGAGCGCTACAACGCCTACATGACATTATTTACTCTGAGCTCCGGGTTGAGCTCGGACGCCATGATCTTCTGGAAATTGTCTCGACCGGTCGTGCCGAGCTCATGAAGATCGTGACGCAACGGTCGAATGAGAAGGCGTCTGCGTATGGCATCGAGATTCAGGATGTCCGTATCAAACGGGCTGATCTGCCGGAGCAAAATGAGAAAGCTGTGTTCGCCCGCATGCAGGCTGAACGGGAACGACAGGCCAAGCAGTACCGAGCGGAAGGCGCTGAGGAAGCTCAGAAGATCCGATCGGAGGCAGAGAAGGATAAGGAAATTCTTCTGGCTGAGGCGTACAAGGAATCAGAGGAGCTTCGTGGAGGGGGCGATGCGAAAGCATTTCGGATCTATGCGGATGCCTATCGGCAGGACCCTCGATTCTTTGAATTCACCCGGTCAATGGAAGCGTACAAGAAGACTTTCAAGGACAAATCCACTCTGGTAATGAGCCCTGATTCCGAGTTTTTCCGCTACTTGAAGCAGCGCTAGTTTCCTCAGGATAGTCCCACGATCTCACCCGTACTCTGATCAACATCGATCCGTTCACCCGCCGGCTTCTTTGGTAACCCCGGCATTAGCTGGATGCCTGAGCACACCGCCGTCACAAACCCGGCTCCGACAAGTACTCGCAGCTCTTTGATCGGAAGGGTAAAGCCGGTAGGGCGGCCCTTGAGCATCGGATCATGCGAGAGCGAGAGGGGTGTCTTCGCCATGCAGACAGGGAGTTGACCAAATCCTAACGCTTCGGCCAACTCAAGCTGCCGTTCTGCCTCAGGCGCGAAGGCGACTCCGGCCGCGCCATACATTGTTGTTGCAATGGTCTCAATTTTCTTTCTGACCGGCCACATCACATCATACAGGTGGGTAAACATCGCGCCTTGTTCCGTCGCCTTGACTACCGCGGCAGCTAATACCTCTGCTCCTTTTCCACCTTCCGCCCAATGCGTCGATATTGCAGCGTCCACCGCCCCGGCTTCGCGAGATTTTTCCCTGACCCACTCCAACTCGGATTGAACATCCTCATTAAAGGCATTGACTGCGACCACGACCGGGACTCCGTGGGCTTTCACATTAGCTATGTGTTGCTCCAAATTGACGAATCCTTTCGCCAGTGCCTCTTGATTCGGACCGGTCAAACCGGCAGGCAGTGGTGATCCCACTTTAACCACCCCGCCACCGCCATGCAGCTTGAGCGCCCGCAGCGTCGCCACAACGACTGCCGCAGCCGGCTTGAACCCGGACGCCCGGCACTTGATGTTAAAAAATTTCTCCGCTCCGAGATCACTTCCAAATCCAGCCTCGGTAACGACATAATCCGCGCAACGCAACGCAATGGCATCGGCCAGGACAGAATTATTGCCATGTGCAATATTTCCAAACGGACCCGTGTGCACCAAGGCAGGCGTTCCTTCCAACGTCTGGACTAGATTCGGCAGTAACGCCTCTTTCAGCAACACCGCCATTGATCCGACACATCCCAACTCCTCGGCACGGATAGGCCTTCTGTTTTTGGTCAATCCAATGACAATGCGACTCAACCGACTCCGAAGATCCTGTTGGCTCAATGCTAGCGCCAAAATCGCCATGACCTCTGATGCCTCGGTAATGACAAAGTGCCCACGATGACTCGTGTCTCCGTCCGCCAGAGTCACGTTCCTCAAACTCCGGTCACTTACTCCGTATGTTCGCGGCCAGAAGATATTCTGTTGATCGATCTGTAACGTATTTCCGTGGAAGACGTGGTTATCAACAAAAGCGGAGAGAAGGTTGTGGCTTGCGGATACGGCGTGGGAGTCGCCTGTGAAATGGAGATTGATGTCCTCCATGGGCAATACTTGAGCGCGCCCCCCTCCGGTCCCTCCACCCTTGATCCCGAATACCGGGCCTAAGGAAGGTTGCCGAAGAGTAACGACGCTCCGGCACCCTATCCTTGCCAGCCCCATCGCCAGTCCGATTGATGTTGTTGTCTTTCCCTCCCCAAGAGGCGTTGGATTGATTGCGGTGACAAGAATATATCGCCCTAACCGTTCTGCTCCTTGACGAACGAGAACAGTCAAAGACACCTTCGCTTTGAATTTTCCATAGGGAATCAGCTCGTCTGGTGCAATGCCGAGCTTCTGAGCGATTGACTGAATTGAATGGGGTTTAACGGACCTAGCTATTTCGAGGTCAGTCATGTTGCGAGGGATGATAGCAGATAGAGGCCTTGATATTTATGTTGGTGGGCGGAGCATAGCACATTGTATCTGCATTGATTGAACTGGCCGCCGATCATGTGCTGGTTTTCCCCACCTCAAAGAGAGAGCACCTTGTTGTCTATCTTGGGAAGTCTGAGAGAGAAGATCCAGGAAAGAAATGTGAGGGCTGCTTCGCGAAACCCAGAACTAGTCCAGGATGTACTTATTGGGATCAAGCGCCTGGCCGTTGACCTTGACCATATAGTGCAGGTGAGGTCCTGTTGCAAGGCCACTACTGCCCACGAGGCCAACAACGTCGCCCCGTTTGACTCGCTGCCCTTCCTTCACCAATTGTTTGGCGAGGTGACCATAGAGCGTCTCGATTCCAAACCCGTGGTCAAGTTTCACCATATTCCCGAGCTTCGGATCAAACCCAACCGATGTCACGCGGCCTTGTGCTGGTGCCTGAACCGGCGCATTAGCCGCTGCTCCAATATCCAGCCCGTCGTGCCAAGTTGGCTTTTCAGTAAACGGTGACACTCTCGGACCAAATCCGGACGTAATCCAACCCTTGACAGGCCATATCGAAGGCGTTGCCGCCCATCGAGCAGATTTTCGTTCCGCCGCCTCGGATAACTCTTGAAGTATCTGCTCCTGACTCGTAGCCTCTTTCTCGAGCCAGTCGATACCTTCGCTTACTGCAGAAATTGCCTCACGGCTCGTTAATGCAGGCAGGCTCGTCGACAGGCTGGAAACTTGCGCGCCTTGAGCTGGATACACCATGCTGGAATGCTGGATTTGAACTTCGTTCCCAAGTGTTTTCTCTCGAGATGGTAGGCGACTCTCTTCGGGAAGGGGAACATCTTCACCGCCCCGGCCGTTTACAACATCCCCAGTTTTTGGAGTTTCAATTCCCAGCATGACCCGAAGCCGTTGGTTGACCTCCTTCATACTGGTAAGGCGTTTCTTCAAGTCATCAATCGCTGTTGCAAACGCAGCTGTTTGTTCACGGGCACTCATCGCTTCGGCCCGGAACGCCGATAATTCCCAAACCTCACTGGTTCTAATGACATAATGTGAAACCACCAACATGTCGGCCAGGAGAAAGAGCGAACCTATGATGAGTAGCCTGCGAACGAATCTCCGGGGAAAACTGAATCGCAGCGGTTTGGCTGTAGATCCACGGAAAATAACCACTGTATACGTATCGTTGTTCTCTGCTCCGGTCATCTGGCCCACGATAGTCGCCCCCTCTGTTAAGAGGAGCCTCCACAGCTATGGAAAGGAAAACACCTGATGAGTCTACCTACCTAGCCAGCTTCGGTCAACCCCTCACTCTGGTAATGAACCTAACTCTTTGCCTACAATTACGTGTGGACTTCGCTCAGAATCCACCCAAGATATTGTTTGAACCCTCTTGTAATCGGCAACGCAATAATCTCTGGTACTTGGTACGAGTGTAATTCCAGGACCAATTTCTCAAGAGCGCGATATCGGTCGGCGGTGGTCTTTAGAATCACCAAAGCTTCCTCTCCCACCACCATCTTTCCGTTCCAATGATAAATTGATCGGATGGTCGGAAGAACGTTCGCGCAAGCAGCCAACCTTTCCTTTACCACAAGCTTTCCTATTTTCAGAGCCTGGTGCTTGTCTGCTGCTGCAATAAAAACTACGAGCGCCTTTGCCGATAACCTTTTCTTCCTTGATGGCTTCTGCATTGGCGGCGCGACCCTAACAGCTGAACCACCTGTCTTTCAACGGTCATCGCCCGAGATCAAATCAAAGCAAAATCTGGGCCAAATACGTATGACGAGGACAATTTCACATTATTAATCATACACATATGAACATGTCTAGTATATTCTCTCCTTTGCGATAAACTCCGGCGGAGTTCAAAAAACGTCAGAATAACCAAAAAGTGACAAAAATGTACAAATTTTGACCTTTCTGTCTATACCAATTCATTTCCATTCTGAATTACCTTCGAATTTGTTACCACCGCACCGCTATCTAACAACCAACTATGGCACTAGCGGTCTCATTGACACTCTTTTAATTCCTCACATATGATGGCTTCAAGCGGAGGTCGCGTGATGGGCTTTACCATTTCTCCTATGGAACTCAAAACTCGACTCGACAAAGGTGATAAGCTAGTCCTCCTCGATGTGCGAGAACAGTGGGAATATGACCTCGCCAAGCTAACTGGCTCTATCCTTGTTCCTCTTGGAACGCTCCCTCAGTCGATGGCCAAATTGAATCGTGACGCAGAAATAATCGCCATCTGTCATCACGGTATGAGAAGCGCGGATGCCACTAATTTCCTTCTTCAGCAAGGATTCGCGAACGTTAAGAATTTGGTCGGAGGGATCGACGCTTGGTCAGTTCAGGTGGACGGGAGTGTGCCTCGATACTAGCCGAGAAGCACTGAAACTCTCAGAGTCGGAGGCGGAGTCTATTCTCGTTTCCATCGCTAACCCTTTCCTTCTCGGAAAAAGCAGACAGTGCGTTTAAGCCCCTCAGACAGTTCAACTCTGGGCTCCCAAGATAGTTCTTGACGAAGTTTCGTCGGATCAATGACGCTCCGGGCTTGCTCCCCTTTCTTCGCAGGCCCGTGGAGTTCTTTGCACTTCGACCCTGTCTGCTCAACTAGGATTCTGAATAGGTCATTGACCGACGTTTCTATCCCCGTACCCACATTATAAGTACCCTGCGTGTCCTGCCCCATCACAGCAAGGTTTGCCTCGACTACATCATCCACAAACACGAAATCTCTCGTTTGTCGACCATTACC